>Ga0315287_10004835_pt1 | contig 13173 bp, 8 predicted proteins | sample YL17G11_0_MG_FD_205037 | JGI IMG/M metagenome (GOLD analysis project Ga0315287, IMG submission 205037) | Sediment microbial communities from Yellowstone Lake, YNP, Wyoming, USA - YL17G11_0 | ecosystem: Environmental > Aquatic > Freshwater > Lake > Sediment | place: USA: Wyoming | collected...
TTGCAAGTTCGAGGATTTGTTGTTCGACCAGACGCCCCGGCAGAGAAGCCGGTTTTCGAAGCAGACGAATTCGGGCGGTGAACTCAAAGGCGGGGGATACCGGTCCGAAGCCCCGTTTCTCGAATTGTGTGAAGTCCCCCTGATTGATACAGCGGCTTTGCAAATCATACTCGAAGAAACCGTTGATCGTGACGTCACTCACCGCCGACAACGAAGCCCCCTGTACGGTCGCTTCCAGTTTTATGTGAGCCACCTGCTTTTTTATAGAAACCAACTGGCAGGTCATTGTCCCTTTGGAAATCGCGTCGAGAGAGGTGATCATTTGAACCGCCCATTCGGGAACGTTCCATGTCTCACCGATCTCGACCTCCTTCGCGGGAAGCAGAGCGATCAGAGCCAGGCTATCAGCAGGAGTGCGAATCAGGTCGAGTTCATTCGAGGTCAATGCTCCCCCGAGGCTGTAAAGCTCCACACCCTCGATTCGTCCCTGAGCGACGATCACCTTCAGATGCTCACTCAGCCGAGAGGAAGACTTTTCTCCTCCCGCGTCGATGTTCGATTGAGTCGTGTCATATTCGCGGACGGAACGAAATGATTCGGTGTTGCTCCCAGGTCCCAACAATCGACGCTCTCGATAAGAAATCGTGGCGGCCGCGGTCAAAGTCAGCGGCTCAACCTTGGGAGAAGGTTGCGTCTTACCGGTCACATCAACCCGTGTTCCCACACCAAAAATTCGAGAGTCGTCCACAGGTTCTTCGAGTTTGTATTTCTCGGCCGCAGTCGCAGCCAGCGATTCAACGCAGCTCGCAAGGATTCCTATCAAAATCCAACATGTCGCGCGACGGCCAACAATCATCACGGAAGCTCCCAGTATTCACGCGGATAGGTTGCAGAAAGCTTCGATCGTACGACCTGTACGCCAGAAGAATTCAGGCGGTCTTTTAAACAATTCTAACGATCAACTCCACCAAATTGGTTGGGATTGGTCGCAATCGTTTAACTCAGTCTACTCCACTCGGCAGTGTTAATTTTTTTTTCTGGAACATGCTGTGCGCCGAGGCAATCAGGCCGTCAACATCCAGCCCAAGATCGGCAAGCAGCTCCTCCCGTTCGCCATGTTCAATAAACCGGTCTGGTATTCCCAAGCACAACAGATTGTCGGTGCTGATACTTGCAGCGCTGGCAGATTCCATGACAGCGGAACCGAAGCCGCCACACAGCGTGTTTTCTTCAACGGTGATCACGAATCCGGATTCACTGAGGGCACGAAAGATCGTCTCTGAGTCGATCGGTTTGGCGAATCTAGCATTCATCACACCGATATCAAGCCCCTGTTCTCGCAAACGTTCTGCCGCACGGACGCAGGCCGGAAGGAGTGCACCAAATGCGACGAACATCCCGTCCAGACCCCACTGCAACACTTCGGCCTTGCCCCATGCGATGGGAGTCTCGGGGCGATCAATATTTTCAACGTTGGCCTTGGGGTAGCGAATGGAAACAGGACCGGGATGAGACAGAGCAAAGTCCAGCATCGGAGCGACATCCATTTCGTCGCCGGGGGCCATCACGGTCATGTTCGGGAAGACACGCATGTAGGACGTATCGAAGACACCATGGTGAGTCGGGCCATCGGGGCCCGCGAGGCCGCTTCGGTCTAGGCAAAATGTCACCGGCAGGTTTTGGAGCGCGACCTCTTGAAAGATGTGGTCAAAGCTTCTTTGCAAAAACGTGCTGTAGATGTTCACAATCGGCCGCATCCCTGATTTCGCCATTCCCGCTGCGAAGGCAACCGAGTGTGATTCGCAAATTCCCGTATCAAAAAAACGTTCAGGAAAGTCGTTCCGAATCCGCCCGAGTTTGTTTCCTTCACACATGGCCGCAGTCAAGACACAAGCCCGCGGGTCACGACGCAGGACATCGAAAATCGCGTCACTCATCGTATTCGTATAGGCCTTCGACGACGACGTTTTGACGGAACGAACTTCGTGCCGCGAACAGCGTTCGAAAGGCGGCGGCGCATGGAACATCACCGGATCTTCGCAGGCGGGTTCGAAGCCCTGTCCCTTTTGGGTAAAGACGTGCATCAACACCGGTCCACGGACATCTTTGACCATTTCCAACGCATGCCGCAAGCCCAAGAGATCGTGGCCGTCGAACGGTCCGATGTATCGGAATCCCAATTCTTCAAAAAGCATTCCTCCATGCAGGAACCCCTTCACCGCCTCTTTGAATTGGGAAATGGCGTGACGCGACGGTTGACCGAGGACTGGAAGTTTATTCAGCAGCCAATTCACATCGCGTTTTAGCCCATTATAGAATGGAGCCACACGGGCCTTGTCCAAATATTTGGCCAAGCCTCCGACACGCGGGCAAATCCCCATCTTGTTGTCATTCAAGATGACGAGCAGATCCTTCTTAAGTTCGGCCGCGTTGTTCATTGCTTCAAAGACGACGCCGGATGGCAATGCTCCGTCACCAATGACGGCCACTGATTTGCGATTGCCTTGGCCCATCAAGTCGTCACCAGCCTTCAGGCCAAGCACTGTGGAAATACTGGCTCCCGCATGACCCGTCATGAACAGGTCGTACTCACTCTCCTTCGGATTGGGAAACCCCATCAGGCCCCCCTTTGTCCGAATTGAGCGAAACTGATCAAACCGCCCCGTGATCAGTTTGTGCGGATAAATTTGGTGACCGGTATCCCAAATCAATCGATCTTTTGAAAAATCGTAAACAAGGTGCAACGCAAGACATAACTCGACGACGCCGAGGTTGCTTGCGAAATGAGCGGAACGCTCTTGGACAAGATTGCACAAGGCTTCGCGAATTTCTTCGGCCACCTGGATCAATTGTGGATCCGTGAACCCGCGCAAATCTCGAGGCGACTTAATCTGCGGAAGATACTCAAAATTCATCGTCATTCCTTACGGTGCGAGGAATCATTCTCGCTTCCCTTCGGTGATCAGACTCGCACTCGGTGAAAGAAAAGCAGGAGTCAATGCGCTGTCGCAAACAGGACGAAAATCAAAACATGGACAACTTGCCGACGGTTCATTAATGGTCTCTCTGCGTTACGAACTGAGCGAGTGCTATGAGTTTGCCTGCTCGATCACCGAAGGGTGTCAAGAATTGGCACCCTTCGGCGATCAACGCTTCAGCCCTCTGTCGACTTTCGTTGATCCCCAACAGTTTCGGATAGGTCATCTTACCGAGTGAGGCGTCCTTGCGCACCCCCTTGCCAAGTTTTTTGGCGTCGCCGGTGACGTCCAACAAATCGTCGGCGATCTGAAACGCCAAACCAATACGATTTCCAAACTGCTCCAATCGATGCAGCGATTCCTGACTCACCTGGGCAATTCGCGCCCCCAGAGTCACCGCCGAACTTAAGAGCCGGCCCGTCTTACGCCGGTGGATCGATTCCAGTTGGGCCAGAGCAGCAGAACGAATCAGATTATCGTCGCTGACCTCCTGCAACACATGCTCGCCACTCAACGTCCCCTCCCGATTCTCTGCCTCAATATCCGCAACTTGGCCAGCCACCATTCCACACCAACCCGCAGCCGAGGCCAGATCGGCACAACATGCCGCCGCAACCGATCCGGGCTGAATTTCCTTGGCAATGATTTCAAAGGCCAGTGTCAGCAACGCATCACCAGCCAAGATTGCCAACCCTTCGCCAAACACTTTGTGATTCGTGAGTCGCCCGCGTCTATAGTCATCATTATCCATGGCCGGAAGATCGTCATGAATCAAGGAATAGGTATGAACCATTTCGATTGCACAGGCCGCAGGTAACGCGGCGTCAACGTCCCCCCCGCAAGCCTCACAGGCCAAAAGAACCAAAACCGGCCGCAAACGCTTTCCCCCCGCAAGCAAGCTGTAGGCGACGGATTCACGCAACGTCTCGGGACAATCCCCGAGGCCAGGGTTGGAAGCGGCCGAAACGTAGTTCTCCAGCTGCGTATGAATCGTCTCACGCAGTGAGACCAAATCGGCTTCAAGAGTGCATCCTTGCAGCGCCATCAAGAATTTTCCGCGGGCATTCAATTTCGAGCAATCAACGAATGGGGTTTATGTTACAGAGAGCTTTCCACTGACGCAAAGGCGAATGACATGCGATCCCTCACGAGGTACTCGCGACCGCCGCACTCCACGGTTTCATAGACATTCCCCAGCCGGAGGCATGCTCGCGTTTTTATAGGGAACGCCGTACCAACGGTCGGTCGTGAGTCTTCGGCCCGAGACCGCCGATTTCAGCGGTGGATTCGGATTGTGAAGGGAGCGAGCCAGACACACGCGGTGAAACAATTCAATCACGCCAGAACGTTGATTCTTTTTGAGAATGATAGGCGACAGCCATCTCGGGTGTTTCGAATCGTGTTTGGCCGGCATGCAAGGATTCTACACCCCCGATGACCATTCCGGAGGTCAGCAGAGTTCTCTCCAAGGCGTAGGGAGCTTTTCTCGTTAGAACAAGTTCCTCGATGTGCCGTGCTAGCGGATTGAAGAAGTCGGCTGTTGTTGACCCATGACCCGGCATTGGCAGATACATCTGGCAGGTGACGATCTCACCGGTTGAGCCGATCAATCCGGCATAATTGAAGTCGCGAATCCCGCTGAGGAAGACGGTGGTACGGAATCCGTCGCGATGCTGAACAAAGAAGCCGGTGGTCTCCGGCAGCGTCGCTTTCGCCCACTCGTAGCTGATCTTTGCCGTCGGAAACCCGCCTTCGACGGGAAGGTTGTGGCTACGGCAGAGTGCAGCAAGAAACAACTCTCGCGTGCGACTTCGATCAGGGGATTCCAATTCTCGCCACAACATTTCGCCCTGCAATCCGTGGACGCTGCTGATTCCGACCTCGCCTCCGCGGCGGCGTTCAGACATGCACTGAGCCGTCTCGTAGGCATGAAAGTCATAGCTGTCGATTCCGCCATAGGCGACACACACACTTTCCCTCAGATCACAGTCATGAGGTAGGTCGATTGCGGGATGGCGAAGAGTGACCGGCAGTGACGAACCGGCGAGGACTGGAAACTGCAGTCGTTTGGAGTCGTTGACCATTTCGACGCATTCGTGCCAGTCGGTGGAGAGGTGCTTGTCGTTAAAAACCGGAACGGAGCGCCCACTCTCCTCAAAAACCTTGACCACTTCCTTGAACCACTTGTAACGCGGATACAGCTTTTGGCCCTTGTTGTTGTGTTCGTAATCGCCATGCTCGGCGATGATCACAACACCATCGACGGCGAGGGATTCACCCCCCAACGTCAATGCTTCCCGAATGCTGCCGAATTGTCTGAGCCTGTACTTTTCAATCCGCTGCCGTCCCAGATCGTTTTCGGGGAACTGATCGAGATAGACAGATGCCACATCGAGCCGGGGACTCTGCCAGGCTCCACGCCAAGTGTAACCGACTGTCAGTCGGTCGAGAAAGTGTTGGGAATGGGAGTGCTGGAAGGCCACCGTGCCGAGGAACGCAATTTTCTTTTTGACTTCGGGTAACGCGGGTGCGGCGTTGATAAAATTCGGGAGTACGGTGGATGCGATAAGTCCCGCGGTGGAAGCTAAAAAATTCCGTCGTCGTAGCATGCGAAAACTCCTTGCTCTCAAGTGGTCAGCGGTGAAAAAAGAGTCCGTCAGGATCTCTGTCGACGCCTCTGCGTGACAGAGATCGGCTATGGGGTCTAGGAACCCGTGGGACGCTTGATCTTTCCTTGGTGTGGCCGCGAGGTCCTTGGCGTGTCGTGCCTCGGTTGTCCGCGGTCTTGTGCGGTGCTGATGGCTGCGTGGCCTCGATAGGGTGTAATGAAACGATGACCAGACATCAACGGAATCCCCTCGCTACCACTTGCAGGGCGAGAGAGCTAACGTGGAGCCACGCTGCGTGTCACCGTTAAAACGCCTATGTGTCTTTGATTCCAATCCGCGAATGGCTGCTTCCATGGAATACCGCCCGCTGGGACAGACTGGCCTTCAGCTCTCCGCCCTCAGTTTTGGTGCCTCGTCGCTCGGAGCCGAGTTCCGATCCGTTGAGATTGTGGAGGCGATGTCGGCCGTGCGGGCCGCACTGGATGTCGGCTTAAATTTCATCGATACGTCGCCGTTCTACGGCCGCGGAATGTCGGAAGTGTTGCTCGGTGTCGCGTTACGAGGTATCGCACGCGACACATACATTCTCGGAACGAAACTGGGCCGCTACGACAAAACACACTTCGATTTCTCGGCCCGACGCGTCGTCGAGAGTGTCGATGTCAGCCTGCATCGCCTCGGAGTTGAGTACCTCGATATCTGCCTGTGCCACGACATCGAGTTTGTCGAAAGGCAGCAGATTCTCAATGAAACGCTTCCTGCGTTAAGGAAAGTGCAGCAGCAGGGCAAAGTTCGGTTCGTCGGCGTCTCGGGCTATCCCCTGAAAATATTCAAGTTGATCCTCGATCAGACCAGTCTTGATGTGGTTCTATCTTACAATCACTATACGCTTCAGAACACGATGTACGGTGATCTCGTTCCCTACCTGAAGTCGAAACACGTGGGGATCATGAATGCGGCCCCCTTTTCGGCGCGGTTGCTGACCAACGACCCGCTCCCCAGCTGGCACAAGGCCACTGTGGAGGTCCGACGCCTTGCCAAAGCGGCGGCCGATCACTGTGCCGCGCGCGGCAGCGATATCGCCAAGCTGGCCCTGCAATTCTCCCTTGCCCATCCGGAGATGACCACCTGCGTGACTGGCTCCGCCCGCCCGGAACGAGTCGGCGAATGGGCGAAGTGGGCGGCCGAGCCGCTCGACCAACAGCTCTTGGCCGAAGTGCAAACAATCCTCAAGCCGATCCACAACTGGCGTTACAGGGAGGGCAGGCCTGAAAATAATGATTCACAGGCCTGAGCAAGTCTGACGCTGGGGATTTCGACGGTTTCTACGCATCCTCGATCTGGAAGGCACGACAAAAGGGCCTCAGGGAACCGCTGCGAGGGCCTCACAAAATCTTCGGAGTTTCTCTCGAATCGGTCCAGGAGTTTGTCGAGCGCATCGCCTCCCGCTGATTTCCGGGTTTGGTGTTGCTTCCGTTGGTTTGCCAGCGATTGAGGCGTATCTGTGTGCGCCCAATCAGTTCGTCACGACCAACGGCGTTCACGCCGTCGATGTTGTCGTCGAGAAACCAGACTCGCAGGTCGACGAGTGGTCGGTCGAAGGGCTTCGCCCGCCAACGATTTTGAATCGGATGGGCGACTCAAAATCTGCGTTGAGTGTTTCCGGGATCGCTGCGGCACTCGATCGTTCGCTCACCGAATCGCGACTCGAGGGGGGGCCGAGTACGAGATCGCGAGTTCAGGGGTCTCGAGACACTGCGAGCCCTGCTGCTTCGAATCCAGACAACGATCGAGTATCGCGCTGGCGATTTGCGTTCGCTCCACAGGATAGGGAGCACGCCCGGTGAGGATCATCTCTTCGATTTGAGACACAAGGTTGCCCGAATACGTCACATTCGGGGTGGGTGGCAGGAAGAATTGTGTCGAGACGACTTCGCCCCCCTGCAGTTTTGCCGCGAAGTTGTAGTCCTGCAGGGCACCGTTCAACATCAAGAGTGTCGTGCACAGACCATCTCTGCGCTGAATCAGATAGGCTGCCGGGTTCGAAACCAACTTTGGCAGCTGGCCGTTCTGAACGAGGTTCTGAGGTCTCGAATCGAGATCAGAATCTCCCAGCAGGGAATCGGATCTGGATAGAGCGTTTTCGAGTAGGTCCTTTGACCATCGTCCTTCTTCGCCGGCTCGCCAGACGTCGTCCCCTTGTAGGAACTGAACGGATTTGACGCCGGTTTCGCCTCCCTTTCGCCGTTCGACCATGCATTGCATGGCTTCGAGAGCGTGATAGTCCATGGCGTCCGAGCCACCGACGCCGACCATCAAGGCCTCCTGGATCTTTGCACCATCAGGAATGTCCACCTCTGGCAAACGCCATGTGACCGGTAACGACGAACCTGCCAAGAATGGAAACTGCAATCTTTTTGAGTCCTCAACCATCATACGGGCCTTTTCTCCGCTGTAGGAGAGATGCTTGTCGTTGAACACGGGGACGGCACGATGATCTGTTTCAAAAACCCCCATCACCTGTTGGAAAAATTCGAAGCGAGGATACTGGGTCTGCCCCTTCTCGTTCTGTGGATAGTCGCCATGCTCGCCAATGATGACGACTCCGTCCACCGCGAGCGTGTCGCCTCCACAACGCAACGCCTCCGCGATCGTGGGATAAACCTTGAAGCCATGCTCGGATGCTCGAGATTGGCTGAGATCACCCTCTGGAGTTTGGTCGACATACAACGAGACGACTTGGATCCGTGGCTTATGCCATGTTCCCTGCCGTGGATAGCCGATGAGGAATCGGTCGCCCATATGTTGAGCGTGAGACAGATATTTCCAGACGGTCGCAATGATTGCGATGCGCTTGGGAGCGACTTCCTGACCGGATGTCGATCGAGAAATCCCCCAAGGCAGGGCACTCATCGCGCCCAGAAAACGGCGTCGTGTCAGCATCGAGGATCTCCGGAATGTTGAGTAGCGAGCCGGTTCGTCAGAACGACTGCTGTGTGACGGTCACAAACGCCGCCGCTCCTTGGCTCGACGGCCTCTGCCGGTCACCTCGCGGCAGGCCGTCTGTTTGATGTCGAGGATTGGGTCTGTTGCTGCGCCAACGGCAAGTTTCGAAACGGTGTCGATTCCAATGGTACCCTTTCATAAAACACACTCGAGGACGCGTCTGAAACGGTCACTCCGAATTGCCGAGATAACACGTACCCTCGGTTTCGCGTGACGACGACGTTCCACGAGGTGTTGCATTGCCGAGACCGTCTGAATACCACATCTCCCATAGCCACCGCGTCCGATTCTGACGACTCCTTAAACCTCAGCACTCACGTCGATGTCAGGCGATGCCTAGCTTCAGATTACCTGTCGTGCCGAACAAGCCAAGCCCCCACCGATCTCCGTTGTCGCGAGGTTTCCACCCGTTGCAGGGTGTCGTCTTCCTATCGGTTGTCTTAAATTCTAGGGTACGGACGTGTCATTTAAAATGAAACGCTGCCGATCGACCGGTGTCGAAGGCGTTCAACGGGCAGCAAGAGTCATTGTTTTGGTGGCCAGACTCTGGAAATGTGAGTCGATCGACTGTCGCAGCATGCTGCCAACAGAGACACCTCGGACAATGTCACCAAGGAACCAACGCCTCTTTTGCGGTGATCCGCATTGGCTGTGCCGTCCTCCATTTTTTTTCGGACAGACTCGCAGGGTAATTGGAGAGAGCCTTGCGCCGTTTGTTGCTGCGGGATCGTGACCAGTTGTGGCCTTCGCCTGCGCCTCCATCGGAAGGCTCGGGTTAGCCGTGGCCCACGAGTCATGAAGGGCGGATTGCCAGGCCTTTTTAGGGAAGCACAACGTCCGCACCCCCACCGTTTGTTGGCAAAGTTTGTTTCGAGGTCGGTCAGGAGCAATGTCGGGCGTCTGAAGCTTAACGCGAATCGGCAGTGCGGCCCCCCGATAAATTCCGCCCGGCATGGACATCAACACGAGACACCAGAATGATTCCCTGTGCCTGATCGTCTTCCGAAGATTGGCCGAAATGGGCGTGGAACGCTTCTCGTCGGAACTGTCGCCGCCTCTTGTCTGATTTCAAGGGTTCCGCTACGATCGCGCTTCGGTCGATATTGCCGTAGGTTGTGCGGGGCTGACGTTCTCTATTCAACTTCCTTCGTCTGGAACATCTTCATGAAGTTCACTCCTTTCCTGCGGGCTCGGGCTGCGTTGACAGTAGGATTGATGGTTCTCGTCGGAACGACGATTTTTGCTCAACAACTTTCTTCGGCTGCGCCAGCGGAACAGGAAACCGCCAAGTTGGTCAGCAATATGATTAAAAAGTACCACATCAGTCAGAAGCCGCTGGATGACCGAATTTCCGCAATGCTCCTGCAACGCTTTGTGAAGGAACTCGATCCTCAGAAATTTTATTTTCTGCAGGGTGACATCGATGACCTAGCAAAATATCGCGATCATCTGGATGACTTGTTGAAGATGGGGGACGTCAAATTCGCTCATGAATTGTTCTTACTGTATGTCAAGCGTCTCGATGAACGTATCGTGACCGCCCACAAATTCATCGACACACCACAAGATTTTACCAATGACGAAAACCTAGATATCGATGGCGAAAAATTGTCCTGGTCTATCGATCTAAAAGAAGTCAACGAACGCTGGCGTAAGAAGGTGAAGTACGAATTATTGACCTTGCAACTGGATAAGATCGCCTCAGAAAAGGCTCGCGAACGACTCCATAAGCGTTACGACACACTCAGACGGACTGCTCATGAAATGGAGGACAGTGAGGTTCTGGAGATGTACCTTTCCTCAATGGCTCACTGCTTTGATCCGCATTCCAGTTACATGTCGAAGCAGACCGTGGAAGATTTTGAGATTCAGATGAGGCTGAGTTTGGAAGGCATCGGAGCGGCGTTGCAATCGGAGGATGGCGTGACGGTCGTCAAACAAATTGTGGCGGGTGGCGCGGCTGAAAAAGATGGCCGGCTGACGGTCGGTGATAAAATCACGGCTGTCGCACAGGAGGAAGGAGACTTTCAGGACATCGTGGAAATGAAATTGAACCGCGTTGTCCGACTGATTCGAGGCCAAGGAGGGACCAACGTTCGATTGCGAGTCGTGAAAGAGACGGGTGAAACCGCCGTCTATGCCTTGACCCGTCAGACGATTGAGCTCAAGTCTCAGGAGGTCAAGGGGGAGATCATTCAATCGAATGAGCGGATCTCCGGCACCAAGCAGCGTGTGGGTATCATTAATATCCCCTCTTTCTATCGTGATTTCGGCGGCGCACAGCAGGGTAAAGATGATTTCAAGAGCACGGCCCGCGACGTCAGAAAAGTACTGGAAGACTTTCGCGATCAAGGGGGCGTCGACTGTGTCATCGTCGATCTACGGATGAACGGTGGTGGTGCATTGAGTGAAGCCATTGAGGTTTCTGGATTGTTCATCGATCACGGTCCAGTGGTTCAAATCAAGGAGTCGAATGGTCGCACGAAGAGTCACGATGATGACGAGGGCGGATTGGATTACTCCGGACCACTCGTCGTGCTTTGTAATCGTCTGTCGGCATCCGCGTCGGAAATTTTTGCTGCGGCCATCAAGGATTACGGGCGTGGAATCGTCGTTGGTGACACAACGACGCATGGTAAGGGAACGGTTCAGAATGTGATGCCCGTCAGCAGCCAAATGTTTGGTGTTCTCGGCGGAGGGAGTAAAGACCGTGGCGCCGTTAAGTTGACAATCAACCAGTTCTATCGGGTCAACGGAGACAGTACTCAGAATCGCGGCGTCGAATCCGATATCGTGATTCCCTCCCTGATCGATCACATGGACTTGGGGGAGTCCTTCATGGAAAATGCCCTTGCATTCGATCACATTCCATCCGCCAAACATGCGTCGTACAACATGGCGAGTCCAGAAATCGTCTCTGAATTGAAAGATGCCAGTCGGAAGCGAGTCGCGTCCGATCCCAAATTTCAACAGATTCAGAGGGACATCGATCGGTTTCTCGCTCGCAAAAATCGCAAATCAGTTTCGCTCAACGAACAACAACTGACTCGGGAACGCGAAGAAGATAAGGCTGCGAAGGAAGTCGAGAAGGAGGAGGAGGAGCATGAGACGAAGTCTGAAGAGTTGCCTGTATTCGCCAAGTCGGAATACAATGACGAAGTTCTGCACATCGCCGTGGATTACTCGGCTCAACTGAAGGCCGTCAATACGGCCGGACGCTGACTCCTCAATCCGGAAGATGATAAATCGTAACGTCAGCCCCGAGCCTGGCCTCAGGTTTGGGGCTGTTTTTTGGCGATGTGGCGATGACTGCTGACACCGCTTCCGGCAAGTTGAAAATGAGCGGATCCTCGTTATGATCGATCACCATGCCGATCATTGAAGTTCAAGGCCTCGCCAAACATTACCGCGTTTATCGCAAGCCGCCAGGTTGGAAAGCATCCCTGAAAGGTTTATTTCACCGCGATTATAACCTTATTGAAGCGGTGAAAGATGTCAGCTTCAACATCCAGCGCGGTGAGATGGTTGCCTTTCTCGGCCCCAATGGTGCCGGAAAGACAACAACTCTGAAGATCTTGAGCGGTCTGATCTATCCGACATCGGGAACGGTGAGTGTTTTGGGTTACGTCCCCTGGGAGCGTGACAACGCTTATCGCCGACGGTTTTCTCTGGTCATGGGTCAGAAGAACCAACTGTGGTGGGATCTTCCCGCGCAAGATTCATTTATTCTTCACCGTGAAATTTATGGAATCGAAGCCTCGCAATTCCAACGTCGAGTGGATGAACTGACCGATCTTCTTGAAGTTCGCAAACTGGTTGGCCAGCCTGTGCGGGAATTGTCACTCGGTGAGCGGATGCGTATGGAACTGATAGCCGCGCTGCTGCACTCACCTGAAGTGCTGCTTCTCGATGAACCGACCATCGGATTAGACGTGGTTTCGCAAAGACGTGTGCAAGGTTTCCTGCGGCATTACCAGGAGCAGCAGCAGATGACGGTGTTGCTGACGAGCCATTACATGAAGGATGTCGAAGTGCTGTGTCGTCGGGCGATCATCATCAATGAAGGTGAGATCAAACACGACGGGCCTTTGGCCGAGATCGTTGATCGGTTCAGCAGCGTCAAGCAGATTCAACTTCAATTCGCGGGAGTCGACATTCCCGCGGACTTGGAACGTTACGGAAAGATTGTTGAACGAATGCCTCCGCGAGTGAAGATCGAAGTTCCTCGGCAAGACATTCCCAAGGTTCTCGCCGCTCTTTTGGACCGTTATACGATTGAGGATGTGGGCGTTCAAGAACGTCCGCTGGAGGATGCCATTGCCGAACTTTTCGCACGGCAGAGACCGGCGACGAATGCTCAATGACGAATGCTCAATGACGAATGCTCAACATGCCTTCATCTCTCCGTATCAAATGGTGCATTCTTCGAACATGCATCGAAGAGCGACTTGTCTATCGAGCCGATTTTGCATTCGCAACTCTGATCCGTTTTCTGCCGATCATCACGCAGGTCTTTTTGTGGGGGGCGATCTATGATGCCAGTGGCCCGCACTCTTCGAAGATCATCAATTCCTACACCT
>Ga0315287_10004836_pt1 | contig 13173 bp, 11 predicted proteins | sample YL17G11_0_MG_FD_205037 | JGI IMG/M metagenome (GOLD analysis project Ga0315287, IMG submission 205037) | Sediment microbial communities from Yellowstone Lake, YNP, Wyoming, USA - YL17G11_0 | ecosystem: Environmental > Aquatic > Freshwater > Lake > Sediment | place: USA: Wyoming | collected...
GCCACCTTTGGTCTTCATCTTTTCAAGGAAACCATGGGTGGTCTTTCGGCTTCTTTTGTGCGGCTGAAATGTCCTTTTTGTCATATCTATCCCCTTCCTCGCTCTGATTATACTTTGTTTGTTATGTTATTGTCAACCGTGTTTGTGAATTCTCGACCAGAGTTGTTTTTTTCGTTTACATTGTCTTTTCGCAAGATTTATCTCTTAACATTTTCGCTAATTTCTCGCGAATATGGATATCTCGAACAACCCGAATCTTTTTTATTGTTTTTATTCGCGTCATTCGCGATAACTCTATTAGAGATAAATTTGATACAAGGTTTGCTGACTGCCTGCAATAAAAGAAATGACACCCATCTTCATCTGATTAAATTTTTGAAAAGAAGTTTAATTTAACTTGCTTCTGCAAAATCGATATGTTATACTACATTTTAATAAATTTAATTTTACTTTTATCAATATATCCACACAATTTTTTACTGTGGATATCTATGTGGAAAAGTTTATTTTTTGGCTTATTTATAATGTTATTATTTGTTGTTATTCCGCCTATTAACAGGCTGTTAACAAGTGGACTCTTGGGTTGTGGATAATTTATGAATGATTTTGATATTAATTCTATCTGGAACCAAGCGCTTCCTCTACTTGAGAAGAGTTTAAATCGTCCTATATATGAGACATTGATCTCATCAACCAAGCCGCTCTCATTCTCGGGGGGACGTTTTGAGGTCGCGGTTCCCAATGATCTGGTAAAAGATTGGTTATCCAAGCATTGTATCACTCTTTTGGAACAAGAGTTGCGTTTTCTTTTACCTGAATTGAGTTCGGTCCTCTTTGTAGTAGGGCCCAAAGAACTATTTTCTACCCCTTTGCTTGAAGTTCCTCCCCAAGCCGCGGTGAAGCCTGTCTCGCCCTTGAGCCGCTATCTTAATACTCGTTATACCTTTGGCCATTTTGTGGTTGGTCATGGCAACCGCTTTGCCCACGCCGCGGCGCTGGCTGTGGCCGAGAGTCCCGCGACCGCCTACAATCCCCTTTTTCTTTATGGTGGGGTAGGGCTGGGAAAAACCCACCTTATGCAGGCGATTGGCCATCATGTCCTTTCTAAAAACCCGCGGTCCAAGATTCTTTATATTACTTCTGAGATGTTTACCAATGATCTGATCAATGCCATCCGGGATGATAAGACGGTTCAGTTTAGGAATAAATATCGCGGTATCGATGTTCTGCTGGTAGATGATGTCCAGTTTATTGCGGGCAAGGAACGTACCCAGGAGGAATTTTTCCACACTTTTAACGCGCTCTATGAAGCTAACAAGCAAATTGTGGTTAGTTCTGATCGCCCCCCCAAAGAAATTCCAACCTTGGAAGAGCGGTTGCGTTCCCGTTTTGAATGGGGTCTTACCGCGGATATCCAATCTCCCGATTTTGAAACCCGTATCGCTATTCTTAAGAAAAAAGCGGAATTAAGCGAGCTGGTATTTTTAGATGATATTCTGGCTTTCATAGCCAGTAAAATAACTTCCAATATCCGGGAGCTTGAGGGGGCTTTAATCCGAGTTGTGGCATATGCCTCATTAACCGGCAGTGAAATTACTATCCCCTTAGTCGATTATGTTCTTAAGGATATTTTTTCTCCCCAAAAGAATAAAGATAATATTTCCATCGATCTTATCAAAAAAATCTCATCCGAATATTACAGTATCAGAATTGATGATATGTCCGCCAAAATTCGCACCAAAGAAATAGCTAATGCCCGGCAAGTGGCCATGTATATCGCCCGTGATCTAACCAATGCCTCTCTTCCCAAGATCGGAGAGGCGTTTGGCGGTCGTGACCACACAACCGTTATGCATGCCTGCGAAAAAATAAAGGCGGCTTTAAAAGAAGACCGTGAAATCCAGGAAGCGGTGAAAAATATTTCTGCCACGATTAAGAAATACACACCTTAGCTCGGGATAACTGCCTTGATAAATGGTTCTTCACAATTGGGAATATCTTTTGTTGAAAAGTCATGATATCTTTTTGCATAAGGTTAACAAGATTTTGATTTATCAACATATTCACAGGTACTTTTACTACTATGTATTTTATATTATAATAATAGAGAAGTGGATAACACTGGATTTGGAAGATTGTTTACTTTTTTCTTATGTTAGTCGGCTTTGGCAAAAGAACGTTTTTTGCTTAATTAAATGATTTTCGGTTTTGGAAAATTTTAATAATTGGGTTCAATTACAGGAGGGACAAAGAATGGAATTTAATTGTGAAAGAAGGGAATTGCAGGGTGGCGTATCAATGGTAGAGAAAATTGTCGCGACAAGAAGCACGCTGCCGATTATCGGGAACATTCTATTTGAAGCATCAAAAAACGGAATAAGACTATCGGCCAACAATTTGGAAATGGGAATCGCATTGAATATAAAGGCGCAAATCGTAAAAGAAGGAGCGGTACTGCTTCCGGCTAAAACATTAGGCGGGATCGTTTCAAAATTGCCTGATGTGCAAGTGGGATTTAAGTTAGGAGAAAACGGCATCGTCAGGATCGCATACGATCAATCACATTTTAATCTTCATTCACTGCCACCGGATGAATTTCCCATGCTGCCAAAAGTAAAAGATGGAAAAAGTTTTAGTCTGGAAGCGGATGTTTTTGCCTCAATGATAAAACAAACCATCTTTGCGGTATCGAATAGTGAAGAGAAATATGTTCTAACCGGTGTCCTGCTGGAATTTGGAAAAAGCAATCAGCCGGGGGATAATTCTAATTTCAGAATGGTTGCAACGGACGGATATCGATTGGCGAAAAGAGGGGAAAAGGCAGAAGGGGTAGGGGCGGGAGAAAGCAGCGTAATTGTGCCAGCTAGGGCGCTAACAGAAGTATTGAGGGTATTAGATGGAAAAGACGGCGGGAAGGTCAAGGTTACAATCGGCGCTGAGCAGATAAGTTTTGAATATGGAGAAATTTATATTGTCTCACGAATAATCCAAGGACAATTTCCGGATTACAAACAGGTTATTCCAAAGAAAAGCACAATCAAAGTAACCATGGGAACCAAGGACTTCTTGGAAGCAGCCGAAAGGGCGGCGGTGGTGGCATCGGGATCGGCCAACATAACCAGGTTTGAGGTAAAAGCGGGCAAAATAACACTATCCGCCAACACGCCGGACGTAGGGAATATCGATGAGGTGCTAAAAGCAGAAGTAAAGGGTGGAGATAAAGTACAGGTATCTTTCAATATTAGATTGATCACGGACGCGCTAAAAGCGATAAACACAGAAAAAGTAGCGCTGGAGCTGAATGAAGGATTGAGCCCGGGAGTTATTAAACCGGAAGACGGGGGAGATTATCTTTATATTGTCATGCCGATCAGGACCCAGGAGGCGGCGTGACCGATCACATTGTTGAAATACTGGAGCGATCAGGCAACCAAGTCGCTTGGGCGATAAAGTCGTGCCGCCTGTTAGGCTTGTGGCAAAGCGTGGTAGACGAAAGAGCAGGAAAACACACCGAAGCGATAAAAATCAGAAATAAGGTCCTTTATGTTTCGACCTCATCATCAACCTGGGCACAAGAACTTTCTCTCCTGCGAAAAGAAATAATCAAGAAATTTAATGAAAGGGCGGGGGAAGAAGCGATAAATGACGTTCGTTTTAAAGCCGGCGGAGAAATATTGGCGGGAGGAATTAAATGACAAAGGGAAAAGCTGATTCCAGCTATGATGCATCTACGATAAAGATCCTGGGAGGGATCGACGCAGTCCGGATGCGGCCCAGTATGTACATCGGATCGACCGGTAAAGCGGGGCTGCACCATCTGGTCTACGAAGTGGTTGATAACAGTATTGATGAAGCACTGGCCGGACATTGCGACACGGTAATTGTTACCGTGCATAAAGACAATTCGGTCACGGTTGATGATAACGGCAGAGGGATCCCGTTCGATATCCATCCCGAGACAAAAAGGCCGGCGGCGGAAGTGGTTTTAACCACCCTGCACGCTGGCGGAAAGTTTGGGGATTCGGTTTACAAGGTGTCGGGCGGCTTGCACGGCGTAGGGGTTTCGGTGGTCAATGCCCTTTCGGAGTGGATGGAAGTGGAGATTTATCGCCAGGGGAAAATGTACAGCCAGCGCTTTGCAAAAGGGATTCCGGAAGAAGAAAATATTACCAAAGCAAAAGATGACGAAAGAACCGGCACGGTAATCACCTTCAAACCGGATAAAACTATTTTCGATGAGATTGTCTATGATTACGATACGATTAAACACCGCCTGCAGGAAGTGGCCTTTTTAACCAAAGGCATTAAGATAAATCTGATCGACGAGCGAGAAAAAAAAGAAGAAGTATTCCATTATGAAGGCGGCGTGATTGAATTTGTCCAGCATCTGAACAAAAGCAAAGAGGGGCTCTACAACCCGCCCTTTACTTTTGCCGCGGAGAAAGAAAACTCTTTTGTCGAAGTCGCCATGCAGCACTGCAAAGATTATTATGACGAGAATATTTATTCATATGTCAATTGTATCCGAACGCGCGAAGGCGGCACCCACCTGGTAGGCTTTAAATCCGCCCTGACCAAAGCGCTCAACAACTATGCCAAGAAGAATAATATCCTGAAGGAGAACGAGGTGCTGGCCGGGGAGGACGCGCGCGAGGGCTTGACCGCGGTGATCAGCCTGCGCATTCCCAATCCGCAGTTCGAAGGCCAGACCAAAACCAAGCTCGGCAACGGCGAAGTGAAAGGGTTGGTCGATTCAATGGTGATTGACGCGCTGGGCGCCTATCTGGACAAGAACCCGGCCGCCGCCCGATCGATCATTGAAAAAGCGCTGATCGCCTGCCGCGTACGAGATGCCGCCCGCAAGGCGCAGGAGCTGGAGCGGAAAAAATCAGCGCTCGATACAGCAACACTGCCTGGCAAATTAGCCGATTGCTCTTCGTCCAACCCGGAAGAATGCGAGATCTTCGTTGTTGAGGGAGACAGTGCGGGAGGCAGCGCCAAGCAAGGAAGAGACCGCCGCTTCCAGGCGATTTTACCGTTAAAGGGAAAGATTTTAAATGTTGAGAAAGCGCGGCTGGACAAGATTCTGGCCAACAATGAAATTCGAACCTTGATCACCGCCATCGGACCGGGTGCGGTAACGGCCTTAAAGGGAAACGGAAACAGCGACAGCGAAGAAGAATTGACCGCGGAAGAGCTCAGAAAACGGCTGCGCTATCACAAGATCGTACTGCTGTGCGACGCGGATGTCGACGGAGCACACATCCGGACCTTGATCCTTACCTTCTTTTACCGCTACGCACGAGAAATTATTGAGAACGGTCACCTCTTTATCGCGCAACCGCCGCTCTATCTGGTAAAAAAAGGAAAAACGCAGAACTGGATCTACTCGGATAAAGAACTGGAACAGAAAATGAAACAGATCGGGAGGGACGGGGTAACTGTGCAGCGCTACAAAGGTTTGGGAGAAATGAATCCGGAACAACTCTGGGACACCACCCTCAATCCGGATACGAGAACGATGCTTAGGGTAGACCTGGACGATGCTGAAGTCGCTGACGAGATATTCAAGATACTGATGGGGACCGAGGTCGAGCCCAGAAGAGAATTTATAGAAAAACACGCCAAGGATGTTAAGAGGTTAGACGTATGATGGCAGAAAAAAACGAAGAAAAAATTATATCAAAAATAGTTCCTACCACAATCGAACAGGAGATGAAAAGCTCCTATATTGACTACGCGATGTCGGTCATAGTAGGAAGAGCGCTGCCCGATGTCCGTGACGGATTAAAGCCGGTCCACCGGCGGATCTTGTTCGCGATGGACGAGCTGGGGCTGCAGCCGGGGAAGCCCTACAAGAAATCCGCGCGTGTGGTCGGAGAAGTCTTAGGTAAATACCATCCGCACGGCGATTCAGCAGTTTATGAAGCAATGGTCAGAATGGCGCAGGACTTCTCACTCCGCTATCCGCTGGTCGACGGCCAGGGGAATATGGGAAGTGTCGACGGGGATCCTCCCGCCGCCATGCGTTACACCGAAGCAAGGCTGGCGAGCTTTGCGGTGGAAATGCTTTCGGATATTGAAAAAGAAACCGTAAATTTTGGCCCCAACTTTGACGAGTCACTGCAAGAACCGCTGGTCATGCCTTCACGGATACCCAACTTATTAATTAATGGGTCTTCCGGTATCGCGGTCGGAATGGCGACCAATATACCGCCCAACAACCTGAACGAGATCGCAGACGGACTGTCGCTTTTAATCGATGAACCGGAGACCCCGCTCGACGAATTGCTGAAACTGGTGAAGGGGCCGGACTTTCCGACCGGCGGCTTGATCTGCGGCAAAACCGGGATCAAAGACGCTTATACAACCGGACGGGGGATTTTGACCCTGCGAGCGCGCTTTGACGTCGAAAGAGTTAAAAACAATAAGGAAGCGATAATTATTACCGAGATCCCTTATCAGGTGAACAAATCTGAACTGATCGAACAGATCGCCGAGCAGGTAAAGGAAAAGAAAATAATCGGGATATCGGACCTGCGCGACGAATCTGACCGCGACGGGATGAGAATCTATATCGAACTGAAGCGCGACGCGACCCGTGAGGTGGTTTTGAACCAGCTCTTTAAACACACCAACCTGCAGACCACCTTTGGCGTAAACCTGGTGGCGCTGGTTGATGGCGCACCCAAACTGCTCAATCTAAAAGAAATGATGGCGCAGTATCTCAAGCACCGCGAAGATGTGGTAACCCGCCGCACTAAATACGAATTAAAAAAAGCGGAAGAACAAGCCCACATCCTGGAAGGATTGGTAATCTGCGTTTCCAATATTGACGCCGTGGTTAATCTGATCAAGAAATCAAAGAATCCAGACGAGGCCCGCACCGGATTAATGGAGAAGTTCAAGCTCTCCAAGATCCAAGCGCAAGCGATCCTTGACCTCCGATTGCAGCGACTGACCCAGCTGGAAAGATTAAAGATCGAGGAAGAACTGAAGGCATTAAAGAAGCTGATCGGAGAGTTAAAAGAAACCTTGGCCAGCCGGAAAAAACTGATGGGGCTGGTGAGAAAAGAATTGGATGAGATCAGAGAAAAATACGGCGACAAGCGCCGGACCGACATAACCGCTCCGGCCGAAGATATTGAGATCGAACAGCTGATCCCGGAGATGGAAGTAGCGGTCTTGATCACGCGCGACGGATACGTTAAGCGAGTACCGGTTTCATCATTTAAGGCGCAGCTGCGGGGCGGGCGGGGAGTGGCAGGCATGAGCACGCGCGAAGAAGATGGGATCGAGAACATCTTCACCGCTTCGACTCATTCCTTCGTTCTATTCTTTACTAACAAGGGGAAGGTTTATAAACTGAAGGTTTATGACTTGCCGGAAGCTAGCCGCGCAGGAAAAGGGCAGGCCATCCCCAATGTGCTGCAGGTAGAGCAGGGAGAACAGGTAACCGCCGCAGTGCCGGTGGAGGCATTCGATAAAAAGACTTTTCTGGTTATGGCGACCAGAAACGGGATGATAAAGAAAGTCCCGCTGGAGGATTTTGCCAATATCCGGCGTTCCGGGATTATCGCTATTAAGTTAAAAGGCGATGACGAACTGCGCTGGGTCAGGGAAACCAATGGCAAGCGGGAAGTAATCCTGGGGACGGCGGAAGGGATCATGATTCGTTTTGCAGAGAAGGATGTCCGCCCGATGGGTCGGGCGGCCTCAGGAGTGAGAGGAATTAGGCTGGTAAAAGACAATATCGTGGTGTCAATGGATATTATCACCGACGGTGGCGACCTACTGGCGATATCAGAAGGCGGGTTTGGAAAACGGATGAAGCTGGAAGAATTCTCCGTCCAAAACCGCGGGGGCAAGGGGCACATCGCTATCAAGCTCAGAGATAAAGACAAGGTTGCGCAAATGACCATTATTCAGAAAAGCGACGAACTGCTTTTTGTGACCGCCAATGGGACAATGAGCCGCCAGAAGGCGTCCGGAGTTACCGTGCAAGGGCGATACGCCAAGGGGGTACGGATCCAGCGGGTGGATGACGGCGACTATATTGTCGATCTGGCGCGGGTGATCAACGAAGAAGAAACCGCCGAGGAGCTGGCAAAGGCGATCGAGGAAGAAGCCAAGCGCAAAGAAGAACTGCTCGAAAAACTAAAGGAAGAGCGCGCCAAGCTCCCGACCAAGAAAAGGGGAAGGAAAAAAGCTTAGCTTTTTTCCATTTTGCTGAGGACGGAAAGAATTTTTCTCTTGTCCAGATAACCCTCGTAAACCTTGAAGACTTTACCATTCGGGCGCAGGAAAATAATCGCCGGGGTATTGTTCACCCCATAAAATTCCGCCATCTGGGGCTCATCCATTACATTAACCGCGCGGAAAACCGCCAGCGCAATTTTAGCATTTGATAATTCCTTGGAAACAAAAGCGGCCAAATCGGATTCACCGTCGCCCTTTTGATACAAAGTCACTACCCGGGGCAGGGGAAGAGCGCTTTTTGCTTCCGGCGAAGCGACCGGCGGGGGAGGAAGAGGCTTTTCTTTGGGCTGAGACAGCTGCGGCATGAGCAAAAAAACCAGAACCACCAGTACGATCACGGTGATCAGCGTCCAGATAACGGTATTTTTATTCATTTTTAAAGCCTCCTGTAAGATTTGCGCCAATTATAGCATCATGTTATCAAATGTGGTAGACTAATTTATCCGATGAAAAAGAAAACGCGCCGCAAGCTTTTTGTTTTTATTTCTACGCTGGTAATAATCGGCGCCGCAGCTGCCGGGATCTATTTCTTTCTAAATCAAACCAAAAGTCCGACCGTTAGCGTTTATTTCTTTAAAGGAAGCAGTTTGGTAGCGGTAAAAAGGACAATCGGCGCCGACGAAGCGCCGCTTAATAAAGCTTTGCATGCGCTGCTTCAGGGGCCGGATTTAAAAGAAGCCGGGCGGGGAATAATTTCAGAAATTCCCAGCGGAACAAAAATATTGGGGATCAAAGCGGAGAAGAAACTGGCGACCATTAATTTTAATGATAAGCTGGAACTTTACGGCGGCGGCGCAGCAAAGATCCAGGGAATAATCGCGCAGATTGTTTATACCGCAACTTCAATAAAAGGAATAAACAAGGTTTGGATCTGGGTAAACGGGAAGAAGGAAGTAGTGCTGGGAGGAGAAGGGCTGGTTTTAGACCGCCCGTTAAGCCGCAGAGATATCCGCTATTAATTTGTCCAGCTCGGATTTTCTTGTTAATTCCGTAACACAGATCAAACGGTGGCCTTTTAGTTCGGAATAATACTTTCCCAGATCAAGCCCCGCCCGGGTTTCGCTTTTGATCACAAACTCTTTAAAGCTTTTGCTTCCCCATACAACGCGCCGGCCGAGCAGTTTTTTTAAGTAATTTGCTTTTTGCAAACAGAGCTCCGCTACTTTTTTCAACCCCGTCTTTCCCATAATTGAGAGATAGGCGCAGGCGGCCAGGGCGCAGAGCGCTTGATTGCTGCAGATGTTGGAGGTGGCGCGCTCGCGACGGATGTGTTGTTCCCTGGTCGATAAAGTTAACACAAAACCTCTTTTGCCTTCGGTATCGACCGTCGCGCCGACAATGCGGCCCGGCGTCTGACGAAGAAATTCCTTCCTGCAAGCAAAGAGTCCCAGGCCGGGCCCGCCAAAATTTTGCGGATTACCCAAAGCTTGCCCTTCTCCCACCACCAGATCAGCGCCGTATTCCCCGGGCGCTTTCAAACAGCCTAGGGAAACCGGATCAACCGAAACTATGAAGAGTGATTTATTTTTATGGATCATTTCGGCCAGGCGAGAAACAGATTCAATGTTCCCGAAAAAGTTCGGCTGCTGGACAATAAAACAAGCGGAGCGGGCGCAAAGGTTTAGTGCTTCCGCGGTCAGGCCGGTTTTAGGATCATAAGGGATTTCTCTGATAATAAGGTCCGCGGCGGCGCAATAAGTTTTTAGCAATTCGCGGTAATGCGGATGGACCGCGGCCGATACTAAAACTTCTTTGCGCCCGGTGACGCGGCAGGCCAGCAGGGCCGCTTCTGCCAAAGCGGTCGCGCCGTCATACATCGAGGCATTGGCCACATCCATTCCAGTCAATTCACAGATCATTGATTGATATTCATAGATCGCTTGCAGCGTCCCCTGGCTGGCTTCTGCCTGGTAGGGAGTGTAGGCGGTATAGAACTCCGATCGACCGACAATATGTTTCACCGCGCTGGGAATGAAGTGTTTATAAGATCCGGCGCCGAGAAAAGGGGAGCTTTCGCGATTTTGCTCGCTCTGGGCGCGTAAATTTTCCAGCAGTTCCGGCTCAGAGAGCGGCGCGGGCAAATCGAGCGCGGTTTTTAATCGAACCTTGGCGGGGATGTTGGAAAAAAGATCGGCGTTCACCGGCGGCCTACTTGCCGGCGGGCAGGAGCGTCTGATACTCTTCGTCGGACAAGAGGTTGCCGAGCTCCGAGGGATCCTTGATCTCAAGTTTCATTATCCAGCCGTCTTCATAGGGAGAATCATTGATTTTTTCCGGATGGGAGTCCAGCGCCTGGTTGGTCTCTATCACTTTGCCCGAAATCGGGGAATAGAGGCTGGAAACCGACTTTACCGATTCAACCACGCCGAATTCCTGCATAGCGATGAATTCTTTACCGAGCGGGGGGATTTCTACATAGACCACATCGCCCAGCGAATCCTGGGCATAGTCGGTAATGCCGACGATCGCAATTTTGCCGTCAACCTTAACCCATTCGTGTTCCTTGCTGTATTTTAAGTTTTGAGGACAGTTCATTTATGCTTCCAGTTGTTTGACCCTGTTCCGGCTGTAGGCAAAGACCAGGCCTGAAATGATCACGCGGGCCAGGCTGTCGGACAGCCGGTCGCTTAATATTTTTTTCTGATAGTACATATCTAAGGTCTGTTCACTGGCCCCTTCGGGAGAGCTGGAGGACTGTTCAAGCGAAGGATAATTTTTTGAGGTCGATAATCCAAACAGCGTGCCGGAAAGATCAACCACTCCCCAGAAAAAAATAAAAAGCGCAACCAGGCAGATGATGTAATAGTAGATTTTTTTGAGGTCCATGGAAGTTATTTTACTCTCTTATAGAAGACCTTGTCAACGGTTTTGCCGGGAGACCTTTCGCCGCGGATCTCGATCGATAAGCCAGAGGTTTGGCTTTTAACATAGGCGAGGGCGATCGGCTTCTTTAGCGTAGGCGAAAAAGTCCCGCTGGTTACAACTCCCGCCGCTATCCCGTCTGGGCCAAAAACCGCATTTCCCTGCCGCGGGATCGCCCGTCCATCCAGCATCAGACCGATCAGATTTTTCCTGATACCGGAATTTTTTTCTTTGAGCAATGCTTCTCTTCCGATAAAGTCGCCTTTATCGAATTTAACCGCCCAAGAATAGCCGGCTTCGAGCGGGGTGGTTTCTTCATCATATTCATGACCATAGAGAGGCAAGCCGGCTTCCAAGCGCAGGGTGTCGCGCGCGCCGAGGCCGCAGGGCTGAGCTCCTTCTTTAATAAATGTGTCCCAAACTCCGCCGGCCTCTTTTTTGGCAATGATCAGTTCGATCCCGTCTTCCCCGGTATAACCGGTGCGTGAAAGAATGATGTCCCGCCACCAGATAGTATGGTTGTGTTTTAGGTCAGAGATCGGCGCGTTCAGGACTTTGGCTGCCAGAGCAAAAGCCTGGGGGCCCTGAACAGAGAGCATGCAATAGTTTTCATGCGGGCCAATATTGTTTTTTCCGTCCAACTTTTTTAGCCAATCCAAAACTTTGGCGGTATTGGAAGCATTAGCGACGATCAGATAAAGCATCGGCAGGCGGTAGACCAGGATGTCGTCGACAACGCCTCCCCTTTCATTACATAGGGCCGAATACTGGCACTGGTTAATCTCAAGCTTCGAGGCATCATTAGTGGCGGCCTTTTGGATCAAAGCCAGGGCGCCGTCCCCTTCAACCTTGATCAGCCCCATGTGGCCGATATCAAAGATGCCAACCGCGGTCCGGACGGCAGTATGTTCGGCAATGATCCCGGCGGGGTATGAAACCGGCATCTCCCAGCCGGCAAAAGGGACCATCTTGGCTCCCAGTTCGACATGTTTCTGAAAAAGAGGGGTTCTTTTTAGTTGCTCTGGTGACATAGAACGAATTTATTATAACTGAAATTTTAGGCGGATTCTATTGAAATATTATCGGTATGATATATATAAGGCCCCGGCCACCAAGACTTAACGCCGCCGAAAAGAAATTTGCAGAGCTGGACAACCCAACGGAGAATAACCGTGGCCTTTAATCTTTCTGTTTACCCCAAAAACTTCCGCCTGCCGGGTGAGAAAACCCCTGGACGGATGAACCTTCCGCAAATTGAAGGGACCGCCAGAAGATGCATCGTCCATGCGCTGACCTGGCACGGAATCCCTCGCGCAATTGACAGTTTGATCGAAAGCCTACCGAAAGAGAGCGAAATCACAGCGTTAAATCCTTTGAGCCGTAAGTATTTAGCTTTTTCCGTTTACAGCCTCAAACAGATGGTTGCCGCCGGAACGATCAAGCCGGAAACCGCTTGGACACTGTTCAATATGGAGTGGAATGGGATCGGGCAAGAGGCGATCTGCCATGAAAATTTTGATCAACGGCGCGCCAATTTCTTCTCCAAACTGCAGTTGAGCCTTAACAATAAAAACGCGCCAACCATTCTGGCGGAATTCGAATTTTGGGCGCGGGCAGGCAAAACCGGGCTGGAGCAATTAGAACGCTACGGACAGTGGGCGCAAAAGTTGATCTTCGTTCGGAAAGGATTTAAACAGCTGGGCGAGGGGATCAAGGAAGAGTACCGTAAAGCGCTCTGGCTGGAGATGCGCCTGGCAGAGGAGCAGCTGGGGATCCGCGGATTGAACAAAGATATCGGGCGCATGATATTACTGAAGGATGGAGCATATTTCTTTAAAAGAAGAAGAACGATCGGCACGACCGTTTCTCTGCGCTCGGAAGAAGGGCTCGACTCGACCATAAAAGCCGAAATGGGGCACTGGTTGTTTGAACTGCTGGCCTTTAAATCACCCTGGGCGGAGGAATTAATGGACAGGATGAACATGGCTGGATTCACCCGCGGGGTCAACAAGAGGACTTTTTCCCCTGAGTTTCGGACCTGGAGAGAAGGAG
>Ga0315287_10004837_pt1 | contig 13172 bp, 6 predicted proteins | sample YL17G11_0_MG_FD_205037 | JGI IMG/M metagenome (GOLD analysis project Ga0315287, IMG submission 205037) | Sediment microbial communities from Yellowstone Lake, YNP, Wyoming, USA - YL17G11_0 | ecosystem: Environmental > Aquatic > Freshwater > Lake > Sediment | place: USA: Wyoming | collected...
ACACCCCCCCCCCCCCCCCCCAGGGGGTGTGTGTGTGTGTGTGTGTGTGTGTGTGTGTGTGTGTGTGTGTGTGTGTGTGTGTGTGTGTGTGTGTGTGTGTGTGTGTGTGTGTGTGTGTCATCTCCTCGGCGCGCCCCCCAGCGTCGCCTCGGGCAGCCTCTCGATCGTGTACCGCCGCCCCGCCAGGTACATGATCGGCACGCCGGGGACCTTGCGAATGCGCCGCCGCAGGTCCTTGTCGCACGTCGCCACGATGTAGCACTTGTGCTGCGTCACGCGGGCCACGAGGCAGTCGTCCGCGTACGTGCCCGCGTGCGCGCATGGCAACCGCTCCAGGCGGGGGTCTTTGGCGACCTTGAGGGCGACCCTGTACTTTGGGCCCAGCTTCTCCAGTTCGGCCAGCACGCAGTCCGTGATGCAGGGCGTGCACTGGGCGTACAGGCAGTCCATCATGCCCTGGACGAGGTCGATCTGGGGGGTGTGGACAGAGAGAGAGAGAGAAGAGGGGGGGGGGGAAATGATTGTGAGACTGGGATGGGGGAACAGGCGAGAGAGAGAGGTGGTGGCTTCTCCACGCACTCTCCCTTCCCTCCCCTTGTACCTTGTTCTTGATGGAGAAGTTGATGAAGTTGGTGTCGACCAGGACCTGGTAGGGTGGGCCGAGCTGGGAGTTCCACTTGAAGAAGAGGGCGGTGGACGTTTTTTGACTTTGAAAGGAGGGAGGAGAGGAGAGGGGGCAGTCGTCAGCGGGTGCGGGGGGTCAAGGTCTCCTTTCTTTCTCTCTCTCTTTGTCCGCGTCTCTCCGCGACCCCGCCCCATCAACAACTTACACATGGCGGACCTCCTCATCATCGCCCTTCTTCTTGCCCTTGCCGGCGGCGGCGGCCTTTTTTGCGGTGGACCTAATCGGAGGGGAGAGAGAGGTGAGCACATGTGGTCGGTCGGGCCCAGCCGTCGCCGCCTCGTCTAGCCACACTCCTTCCCCTCTCTCTTTCCCCTTCACACTCACTGTTTCAGGTCTTTGGGGTTGATCAGACGCTTGACGGCCGCATACTTGCGGGTCTTCTTGGCTTTGCCCATTTGGCGTGGGGGAGAGAGAGCGTGGGGAGCGGGGAGCGAGAACGAGAAATAGAGTCGAAACACGGTCGGCAGTTCACACGAGAGAAAAACATCACGAGAGAGGAGCACGCACAACTGCGCGCGCTTTCTGGCTCTCTCAGCACGCTCCCACCCACACCCAGGGCTTACCTGAGCCTCGTCCTTCCTGCAACCGGGGAGCCACGCGTGCTGGTGAAAGCCAAACCTCGGCTCTTCAGCGGACCCTCAGTGTTCTTTTCCCGACCGCTCTCTCTCTTTTCGCGGCCGCCGCTTGTTTTTTTTCCTTGGCGCCCTCGCTCGCCTCCAATGACCTCCCGCATCTGCGTGAAGGGCCTCCCCAAGTCCGCGGATGAAGCCCGTCTACGGTCCTACTTTGGCGCCCGGGGCGAGGTGACGGACGCACGGGTCATGCGGACACCGTGAGTTAGAAAATAAAAGGGAGAGGAGAGAGCATTGGCGTCGGCGGCACGCGTTCAGCCGACCTCGACCCACCTCTGACGGCGCTGACCCTCTGCGCTCTCTCTCGCCCCTCCCCTCTCCATATCCAGTGACGGCCGGTCCCGCCAGTTTGGGTTCGTGGGCTTCAAGACGGCCGGCCAGGCGGCCGACGCGGTCGCCTACTTCAACCGCACCTTCATGGACTCCGGGCGCCTGGGCGTCGAACTGGCAGCCCCACCAGGCGCGGCGCCGCTCGGCCGCCCCTGCCCCTGGCCGCGCCACCCGGCGGCTGGTGCAGCTGCTGAGGCGGCGCGGGCGGGCGCGGCGTCGACGCTGCCCGCCCGGACCGCCAGGAAGGCCGCCAACGCCACAAGGTCAGGGGCGGGCGCGCCTGGCGAGGAGGGCGCCGACCCCCGCCTCGCCGAATTCCTCGCCCTCCACGCGCCCCGCTCGGGCGCTGCTGTGTGGGCGAACGACGACCGCGGGCTGGGCACGACGCAGGCGGCCGCCCTGCCGCCGCCGCCTCCCCTGCAACCACACCCTCACCCTGACGAGTCGGAGGACGAGGAGGAGTACCAGGACCTCGACGCCGGCGGGCCGGGCGCGCGGGAGGAGGAGGGGGGAGGAGGCGCAGGCGACCGCGACCGCGCCCCCACCCCGCCCCCCACCGCCGACCCTTTCGTCGCGGGCGACGCCGACGACGCGGCCTACCTCGCCTCCCGGGTCGTCAAAGCCTTCAGCGATGACAGTGGGGAGGAGGAGGAGGGGGAGGAGGAGGAGGAGGAGGAGGACAGCGACGAGGACGACGAGGAGGAGGCGGCCGCCCAACCACCCGCGACGCCTGCGACCGGCGCCCCTCCCGCCGCCCTCCCGCCCCCGCCCGCCTACCCGCCGCCCTTACCCGCCCCGGACGCGGACCCAGACGCGCCCGACCCGGCCGCGGATGCCGCCCTCCTGGCCTCCACTTCCGGCCGCCTCTTCCTGCGCAACCTCCCCTTCTGCGCGTCGCCCGACGACGTGCGCGCTGCCCTGGCACCGCACGGCGAGGTCTTGTCCGTCCACCTCGTCACGGACCGCCTCTCCCGGTCGCCCGTCGGCATCGCGCACGCCCAGATGGGCAGCGCCGCCGCGGCGGCCGCCGCCCGGGCGGCCCTGGACGGGTCCGCCTTCCAAGGCCGCCTGCTGCACGTCCTGGCGGGGCGGCCCGCGCCGCGCTCAAACGCGCAGGTCGCCGCCGCCGAGGAGGAGGCGTGCGAGGGCGGGCCGGCCGCCTCTTTCAAGGATGCCCGCTCCTCCGCGCGCCGGGCGGGCGCCGGGTCGGCGTCCGACCGGGTCGCCTGGAACGCGCTTTACATGCGCCCCGACACGGTGGCGGAGGCGGTGGCTGCCCACTACGGCGTCTCCAAGAGCGAGCTGCTCTCGCGCGACGCGCCCGACGCGGCCGCCCGCCTGGCGCTGGGCGAGGCGCACGTGCTGGCCCTCACCAAGGCGTCCCTCGCGGCGTCGGGCGTGGACGTGGGCGCCCTGGAGGCGGCGGCGGCGGCCCCGAAGGGCGTGCCCCGGTCGGACGCGGCCCTGCTCGTCAAGAACCTGCCGTGGGCGGCCACGGACGCCGACCTGGGCGGGCTGGCGTCGCCCTACGGCCTGGTCACCCGCCTCGTCCTCCCGCCGACCCGGGGCCTCGCCCTGCTGGAGTTTGCGGACCCGCCCTCCGCGGCCCGGGCCCTGCGGGGCCTGGCGTACAGGCGCCTGCACCACGTGCCGCTGTACGTGGAGTGGGCGCCGGCGGGCGTGTTCAGCCGGGCCGCGGCCGCGGGGGACGCGCCGGGGGTGGTGGCGGCGGGGGAGAGCGCTGCCGCGGCGGCCGCCCCTGCCGCTGGCGCCGCCGCCTCCGTGCCGCCCTCCGCGGTGGACGATGCGACGCCGTCGGCCACCCTCTTTGTGAAGAACCTGTCCTTTGCGACGGACGACGCCGGCCTGGCAGCCCATTTCAAGGCCGCGGCCGGCGCGGCAGGCGGCCTCCTGCGGTCCGCCCGGGTCGCCCGCAAGCGGCCGGCCGGCCGTGCCGCCGCCCAGGCAGCGCCCGCGCCCGCGGGCGGCGGGGCCGGCCCCTCTGCCGGGTACGGCTTTGTGGAGCTGTCCTCCCCGGCCGTCGCGGCGACCGTGCGGGCCCGCCTGCAGGGCTCCCGCCTGGGCGGCCACGCCCTGGCGCTCGAATTTGCCGCCGCGGCCGCGACTGGCGGGGAGGAGGGCGGAGGCGGTGCTGGGGCCGCGTCCGCGTCCGCCGCCCTGGCAGCCGCCCCGCCCCCTGGCTCCCACCCCCCCCACCGGGGCCGCACCAAGCTGGCCGTGCTGAACGTGGCGTTCCAGGCGTCCCGGAAGGACCTGGCAGCGCTGGCGGCGCCCTTTGGGGCCCTGAAAAGCGTGCGCCTGCCCAAGAAGGCGTCGCTCGACGGGGCGCACCGAGGGTACGGCTTCCTCGACTTTGCCTCGCCGTCCGAGGCCGCGGCCGCCCTGGCCGGCCTGGCGGGCGCCCACCTGTATGGGCGCCGCCTGGTCCTGCAGTGGGCGGACGCCGACGCGGACGCGGGCACGGAGGCGGGGTTGGACGAGATGCGCGCCAGGGCCGCGGCCAGGAGCGCGGCCGAGGTCGGGGAGGAGGCGGGGCGGGCGGCCAGCAAGCGGCCCCGGCGCAGTGGGGCGTGAGTTTTTTGTTTTAAAAATGTTAAAATGGAAAGGCAAGGGCAAGCGAACAAGAAACACACGCCACCTCACTTCCCTTCCACATGCCTCCTCCTCCCCGGCGCCCCGGATTTCTCCTCCACCCCCGCCGCACTGGCACTACCACCATGGACACGGCCCCGGGTGGTGTGCCAACCTCACAGCTCCCCCTTCCCCAACTCCACCTTTCGGTGTCTGTCACGCCCCCACGCTCTTCTTGTACGCCGCCGCGTCCAGCAGGCCGTCCGTGGCGCCGGCCCCGCCCACCTTGACCTTCATCATCCAGCCCCCCCCAAAGGCGTCGGCGTTCAGCTTGGCGGGGTCGTCGGCCAGGGCGCCGTTGACCTCGACGACCTCCCCATCCACAGGCGAGTACACGTCCGACGCGCTCTTGACGGACTCGACGACCCCGAAGGACTCACCCTTGTTGACCTGGGAGCCGACCTCGGGCAGCTCCACGTAGACCACGTCGCCCAGTTCGGACTGCGGAGGAAGGGCATGAGAGAGCGCGCACGGAAAAAAAGGGGTGAGGAGGGCGGGGGTTGAGGGAGCGTGGGAGGAAGCGCGAGCGCGCGAGCCTCTCTTTTCTCTCTCCTGTCGCGCGGTGGGGGGCGCGCTCTTGTGTGCCCCGCCCCGCGCTCTCCCCGTCAAGGCGCCCCCCTTTCGCGAGCGCAGGCTGCCATCAATCTGTCCTCACATCGGGGCGGAATTGGACGCAGCGTTGACGGCGTGACACGGGGCCTGCGCGCGCCGCGAGAGATCTGTTCTCTACCCTCAGGCCCAAACAATGCGTCCCCTGCTCTCTTCTCTCCACCCCGCCCTCTCCCTCCTCTCTCTCACCTGGGCGTGGTCCGAGATGCCGACCGTCACCGTGTCACCCTCCAGCTTGGCCCACTCGTGGGTGGGGGCGTACTTCACGTTGTCCGCGACTGGAGAGAGCGCGGAGAGAGAGGTGCGAGGGCGTGTGAGAGAGAGCGCAAACAGGCGGCGTTGGTGGAGTTCTCAGAAAGGGTCGGGAAAAATATATATGGGCGCCCCGACCCCGGCGCGGCCCGTGATGGGCACGCCCCCTGGACTCGTCCCAGGCACGCGGTCGGTACTCATACCTCACGCTGGTGAGCAGCAAAGGGCGCGGCATGTGCCGAGGCCTCTCTGGCCGGCTGTGCGCTTGCTTCTCTCTCCACCCCGCGAAATCGACCCCTTTTTTTTTTCTTTCTTTCCCAAAAAATTAACGCACAAGTCGACATCCACCGGGTCAACGCGCCCCGGAACGCGTCGGCCGGCGCCGGCCCTGTCGGCACCGCCCGCATGGACAGGCCGGTGCGGGCGGCGAGGGAGGTCGCGGCGCGGCGGAGGGCCATGGTGTTTGGTTGGAGAAGAGGAGGGTGGGGGAGGGAAGTGGCGAAGGCGTGTGGGAAAAAAGGCGCGAGTGAGAGACTCTGGTGTCTTTCTCTCTAAAACGCGCTGTAATTCTTTCCGACCATCATCCCCGCCGCCCCGCTCTCCTTGCGCATCGCCTTCTCCGTCGCCTCCTCGATCACTTTACGGCAGGCCGCCTTGGCCGCCCGCACCACGCCCTCCGACCGGCCCTGGATGAGCAAAAACATTTTGCGCTGCCCGGGCGGGACGTCCGCGCCCGGACCAAAAAACTGGCCCTTGGCGATGATAGCCGCCCCCGTCCCGTCCTGGATGGCTGCGATCGTGGATTTTTGGGAGACCTTGTACCGGGCGGCCTGGGCGAAGTCATTGATCTCCAGCTCCGTCTGGTAAAAGGTGGTGGGCGCGGGCGGGCGGGCGGTGGCGCCGGCCGCGCCGCCGGCCGCCGCGTCGGCTGCGGCCGCGGCCGCCGCGGCCGCCGCCCGGGCCGCCGCCAGCTCCGCGCCCGTCGGCAGGGCCGACCCCGCCCGGGCGGCCGCGGTGAAGGCGGCCGCCGCGGCCTGGGCGGCCCGGAGGACCGGGTTGTTGGGCGCCTCGGGCGGCGGCGGCGGTGGGGGTGGAGGGGCGAGGAGGGGTGGGGGAGGCGCGGCAGCCGCCCGCGCCGCCACCAGCCGGGCCGCCGTCGCCTCCGCCGCCCGCCGGGCCGCCTCCACGGCCGGAAGCGAAATAGCGGGCGGTTGGGCTCTCGCAAGGCGGGCCGCCGCGGCGGCGGCCATGGCGGCGACGGCGGAGGGGGGAGGAAGAGGAGGCGGAGGAGGTGGAGGAGGCGCGAACGCGGCCTCCTCTGCCTCTGCCCGCGGCGGTGGTGGTGCGGCTGCCACCACCACCGGCGCGCTCGCCGCGCCCGGGCCGGCCAGGACGGGCGTGATGTCCATGTCCTCGGCCTCAGCGGCAGGGGGAGGCGGCGGCGGCGGCGGAGGAGGCCCGCCAACCGCGGTGATGGCGTCCCGGCCGGTCTCAGCAACGCCGCCCACCCCGGCCGCGGCGGTCGCGCCGCCCTCTTCCTCCCCGCCGCTCTCCTCGCCCGCCGCTCGGCGGGCCGCCCGGGCCGCCGCCGTCCGCCCCGCCTTCTCCGCCGCCGCCTCCGCCGCATCGAACTTGAAGCCGTGCCCGCCGAAGCCGCCCCGACGCGGGGCGGCCGTCCGCGCCCCCGCGGCGGCGCGCCTGGCCGCCAGGGCGGCCGCAATCGCGGCCAGGTCGCGCGGGACGGGCGCGCCCGCCTCGACGAGCGCCCTGACGAGGTCGGGCGCCGCCTTTTCCTCCTCCCCGCCGGGCGCGATGAACGTGATGGCCGTCCCCTTGGCCCCCGCCCGCCCCGTCCGCCCCACTCGGTGAATGTAGTCCTCGTGGTGGGAGGGCGGATCGTAGTTGACGACCAGGGCGACGCCTTTGACGTCCAGGCCCCGGGCCGCGACCGAGGTCGCGACCAGCAGGTTGCACACGTCGCCCTTAAAGTCGGCGATGGTGGAGGCCCGGTCGGCCTGGTCCTTGCCGCCGTGTAGGGAGAGGCAGGGCCAGCCCAGGGACAGGAGGTCCCGGAACAGCGAGTCGCACGCGGCCTGGGAGGAGGTGAAGACTAGGACCTTGCCGCGCTCGCACCACTCGCCCAGGATTTCGAGCAGGCGCAGGAAGCGCTCGCCGGGCGGGCGCACCTCGACGACCTGGGCGATGTCCGCGTTCACCACGCTCCGCCCGCCCACCTGGACCTCGACGGGCGCGTGCAGGAGGAGCTGCTTGGCCAGGGCCTCCAGGCCGCGCGGGAAGGTGGCCGAAAACAGGACGGCCTGGCGGTCGGGGCGGACGAGCCCCGTCACCCGCCCCAGCTGGGGCCCGAACCCCAGGTCAAACATGCGGTCGGCCTCGTCCAGGGCCAGGTACGTCACCCGGCGCAGGTTGGTGATGCGGCCGCCGGACATGCCGAGGACGTCGATGAGGCGCCCCGGCGTGGCGGCGACGACCTCCGCGCCCCGCTTGAGGTCCGCAATCTGGGACCCCAGCGCGGACCCGCCGTACGCGCACACGCACCGCACGCCCGTCGCCCCGCCGAAGCGCTTGACCTCCCGCCCGATCTGGACGACCAGCTCCCGCGTGGGGGCGAGGATGAGGGCGATGGGGCCGTCCCCCTGGGCCAGGGGTGCCTGGTCCCGTATGTGGCGCAGGGCCGGGAGGACGTACGCCAGCGTCTTGCCGGACCCGGTCTTGGCGATCGCCAGCGTGTCCCGCCCCGCCATGATGCAGGGCAGGGCCTGCGCCTGGACGGGCGTGGGCGCATCCAGCCCCGCCCGGCGCAGGGCTTCCAGGGTGCGGGAGGACAGCCCCGCCTGGGCCCAGGTGGACAGGGGGGCGGGGACGTCCCTCCCCCGGACGGCCGTGCCGTCCGCCGCCGCCCGGCGGGCGGCGACTTCGGCCGGGGTGAGGCGGGCCAGGTCGGGGACGGCGATGTAAAAGGCCCGGCGGAAGGGCGGCCAGTCCGTGGGGAGGGCGGCGCCCGCCAACGCCGCCAAGCGGTCGCCCTTGGTGAGGCGGCCGAGGGTGACGGCTTTCGCCCAGGCCGCGTCATCCATGTCCTCCTCCTCCTCCCCTCCCTTGCCGCCCGCCGCATCGGAGGCGTCCGAGTCGGGGGCGTCGCCCGAGGAGGTGGAGGCGCCGGAAAAGTAGCGGCCCGCCCGGCGGCGGGCAAGGGGTGGCGGGGGGGGGTGAGCCGAGCCGGGCGGGGCGGGGGCAGCAGCGGCGGCAGCGGTGGCTGGTACCGCTGCAGCCGCCCGCCGGGCGGCCTCCGCCGCGGCCGCCTCCGCCTCCGCCGCCGCGGCGTCCGCGTCGTTGGCCGCCATGAAGGCGTCCAGGGGGTCCACCTCGCCATCATCAGAGAGGGCGGCAGCGGGGGGTCCCCCGGGGGGTGCCCCAGGCGCCGCCCCGCCACCGCCGCCGCCGCCGCCACCGCTGCTGCCCAGCGCGCTCCCGCCGGCCTCCCCTCCCTCCTCCGCTGCCGCCCGCCGGTCCGCCAGGTCCTGGCGCAGGCGGGCCGCTTCGGCGGCGTCGTCCAGCGGGGCGGCATCGCCGTCGTCATCGTCGTCGCCAGAGCCGGCGGGCGGTGGAGCGGGCGATGCCACGCCTGGTGGTGGTGGGTCGGGCGCCTCACCAGACGGCCCGGCCTCCGCCTCTGCCGCCTGCTGGCGCTGCCAGGCCAGCGCCCGCTCCCGGCGGCTGGCTACCTCCTCAGCCAGGGCGGCGTCGATGGGGACGTTGCCCCCGCCGCCCGTGGGAGGCAAGGAGGAGGCGGACGGAGCAGCAGCAGCAGCAGCAGCAGCAGCAACGGGTTGGTCGCCCGCGCTCACATTCGCGCCGTCGTCCGTGCGCGGCCGCTTGTCCGGCGGCGAGTGCGAAGGGGAGGGGTGGGCAGGGGCACCGCCGTCCTCCCCTGGGGCGCCCGTCGACCGGTCGCGCTTGCGGTCGGGCATCGGAGGAGGGGAAGAGAGTGTTCTCTCTCGCCGCCGTCGCCCGTCTCTTGCCACGCGGTTTTGGTTGTTGTCGCGGGCACTCCAACGCCCCAGCTACCGCTTGGTGCGAGGGTGCGTGTTTTTGTGTGGTAGAAAGAGCGAGGAATGCGCTGGGGTCGCGAGCTGTGGTGTGCACGTCGCCGCCCGCACAGAAAGAAGATAGGCGACCCCCCCCCAAAAAACCTGCGGCGCACCCGCCGTCGTGAAGAGATAAATGAGTGGGCAAGCACTCTACAAGCGTGTCACAAAAAACACGCGCGATGCGCGTTCACGTCGCCCACGGCCCCACGGCCTACGCCCTGGACCTCCCTGGGGACCCCACACCCGACGAACTCCGCGCCGCCCTCCTGGACGCCACCGGCATCCTGCCGCGCAACCAAAAGATAATCTTCAGGGGAAAAGTGGTTCCCTCCGCCGGAGCTCGGCCGGCCGTGCTCGCAGCGCCAGTCACCCTCGCCACCCTCGGCATCGCCGACGGCGCCAAGCTCATGCTCCTCGCCCAGGGCCCGGCCAGGGGGCCGGTGACAGCGACGGCCCAGGCGCTGGCGGCCAAGCGGGCGGCCGACGCGGCGGCGGGCGCGGCCAGGCGGGCAGCGCTGGCGGTGGCGGCTGGAGGCGAGGGCGCTCGTGGTGGTGGCCTGGGCCCTGCCAACTGGGCGGCCCGGGCGGCTGTGTGGGCCAAGACCGGCGTCATCGCCCTGCGGGACGTCCCGGGCCTAACGCAGCTGCCTGACGCGCTCTGGGGTGCGCCCGCGGCCGCCGCGACCGCGTGCGACCTGGGCGGCAACCGGGGCCTGGCCGCCCTCCCGCCCCGCTTCTTCATGGAGGCCGCCCGCCTCACCCGCCTGCGCTTGACGGGCACGGGCGTGGCGACCCTGCCGCCCGCCATCGCATCCCTGACCCGCCTGGAAACGTTGATGCTGGACTCCGCGCGCTTGGAAGGCCCCCTGCCGGCCGCGCTGTGGGCGTTGCCGGCCCTGAGGCGCCTGTCCCTGGCGAACAACCCGGGCCTGACCTCCCTCTCGCTGTGTCCGCCGCCGCCTGGTGCGCCACCGGGCGCACCGCCGCCCACGCCCGCCCCTCCCTTCCCGCCAGCCCTGGAAGTCCTGGACGTCTCGCACTGCGGCCTCACCGACCTGCCCGCGTGCCTGGGCCCCGCCTGCCCGCGCCTGGCCCTGGTGGACGCGCGGCACAATGCGATCGGGCCCTCCATCCCGCCCACACTCGCCCACGTCCCCGCCCTGCGCCTGGATTTCAACCGCATCTCCTCGCTGCCGCCCACTTTCTTTGATGGCCCCGGCGCGGCGACGGCCCTGCTCTCCTTGCACGCCAACCCTATCACGGCGGAGGCCCTGCGGGCGACGCCCGGATGGGCTGCGTATGACGGTCGCAGGCTGGCCGCGGCAAACAAGCGCCTGGCGGGCCGGGCACTGGCGACGGGCGGTGGCACGGCGTTCGAGGAGGGGGCGGACGCGGTGGAGTGGATGACGTTTGGGGGCGGCGGCGGGGTAGGTTAGATGATGTGATGTAAACAGACCAGGTGGAAAAGGCGAGTTAACACTGAAAAAAGCAGAAAAAGCAAAAAAAAAAAAGCACTCCTCCTAAGAAGATTTCTAACTCCACGGCTGGCCGCAAGCACGCCTCGCACGCCAACGCGTCCGGGTCCGTGTTGGCGTGTGCCGGCAGCCCGCGCCGATCCAGGGGACGCCAGCGGCCTAAGGCGGCTGGGAGGTGGCCGCGCGGCCACCGCCCGCCCCCCCCTCCCCCATCACCCCCCCCTCCTCTTCCTCCTCACCGCCGCCCACGCCCGCCGCGTACACGCCCGCCAGGTCGTCCAGCCCGCGCTCCAGCTCGGCGACCAGCTTGTCAAAGTGGGTGCGGGTGACGTCGGTCAAGCCGATTAGCTGCTCGCGGAAGCCCGCCCATTCCGCGGGTGGAGTCATGGCGTGTGCGAAATGATGCGGCGCGCCCGCCCCGCCGCCCACGCCCACGCCCCCGCCCGGCGCGTACGAGGCCGCGATGGGGTGGTGGCCGGGCCCGCCACCCGCCCGGGCGGACGCGCCCATGCCGGCGGGCAGGGAGCCGACGACCGCCCGGTGGGCGCCAGCCAGCGCGGCCTCCTCATCCGACTCGTCGCCGAGGCCGCCCCCGCCAGCGGCCGCGGCTGCCGCCGCCTCGGCCGCGTCGGCCGCGTCCAGCATCGCGTCCAGCCGCTTCTCCACCGCCGCGTGCAGGGCCTCCAGGTAATTTTCCGCCTGGCCCTGCGCGAACTCGAAGAACTCTTGCTGCTGGCGGAGGGCGGCCTCGGCCGCGCGGGCGGCGGCCGCCGCGCCCGCGCCGCCGCCCGTGCGCGCCGCGGCGGCCGCGCCCGCTTTCTTGGCGGGCGGGGAGGAAGAGGACGGCCCCGCACCGACGCCGCCCCCCCCCCCCCCGCCGTCCGCCGGCGCCGCCTCCCGCTCCGCGAACCGGTAGTACCCGTACGCGTACGTCCACTTAAGGATGCGGCGGCACTGGACGACCTGGGCCCAGGCGTCGCCGACGAAGCGGAGCTGGGAGGTCGGCGTCCCCGTCACCTCGGCCAGGCGGTCCAGCTTGTCGCCCGCCGCGGCCGCCGCCGTCGCGACCGCGCGGGCCCGGGCCCGGTCATGCTCCGCCCACCGCTGGAAGTAGTGCATGTAGCGCTCCAGGGCGGTGCGGGCGCGCTCCCGGGTGGCGGCTTCCTCGTCGTAATCCCCCTTTTTCTTGGCGGCCTCGTACCGGTTGCAGGCATAGAACCCGCCCGTCCGTTCGCCGTGGTCGCCCCACGCCTGGCAGCACAGCCAGCAAAACTGGAACCGGCACTGGGAGCAGGTCATATGCATGCAGCCCTGGTTCTTCTCGATGGGGCGCTTGCACTTGGGGCACTGGAATGGACGGAGGGGGATCGGGAGTTTTGATTGTGTGAGGAATGGGGATGGGGAGCGGAGAAAATTGGGGGAAAAAGAGCAGGGCACGCACCGCACACGCCCCCTCCCTCCTCCTCCTCCTCCTACCTGCTTCGTGTTGGCTAGAATCCAGGTCATGTTCTCGGACTCCGCCGAGTTTTTGACGACCCACCGCCGCACGGTCTCGCAGTCGACGGGGCGGTGCGCCTCCTCCCGGCAAGTGAAGCAGAAGGCGGCCCCACACGCGCAGGCCACGTCCAGGGCCTCCCCGCCCGCGCCCGCCGCGCCGGCCGCCTCCACCGCGTGCTCGCACCCGGGTGCCGGGCACCAGGCCGCCCGCCGGTTGTCGTCCACGAAGGAGCGCAGCTCAAATTGGGCGTACTTGGCCCGGGCGGCGGGCGGGGCGACCGCGTCGACGACCGCGACGGGCACCGCGGCCGCGCAGTCCGGCAGCGGGCAGCGCAGCGAGAGGGATGCGGGCCCGGCCTCCACCGCCGCACTGACATACCCCGCCCAGCACTCGGTGCAGAAGGCGTGGCCGCACCGGGCGGCCAGGGTGGACGCGGCGGGCACTTCATCAAAGCAGATGCCGCAGGTGGCCCGGTCGGGCTGGGAGTGCCCGGGCGCGGCCGGCGCGTCCACCAGGCCGCACCGGGCGCGCACGGCGTCCGTGTCAGTGAACCATTCCTCGTGCACGCGGGGGACGTCCCTGCATAGCAAGGGGGGTGGTGGTGGTGAGCGGGAGGTGAGGGAGGAGAGCGTGGTGTGGGGGTTGGAGGGAATGGCCTCGGGCGCGCGCGGCGGGCGCGCTGTGCAGAGGACACACACGGGGCGCGGGGCCCCGGGGCCCCTCTCCTCAGGAGGAGGAGAGAGGAACGACCACCACGCGCGGCCCCTGCACACACACACCACCAGGGGCGCGCGCTCGACAATCCCCACCGTCCCGGGCCCCCCCCCCCCCCCCCCCCCGCCGCCGGCCGGGCCCCCGGCCGCGCCCCCGCCCCCGCCCCCGCCCCCCCCCGCCGCGGGCGCGGGCCGGCCCCCCCCGCCCCGCGGC
>Ga0315287_10004838_pt1 | contig 13172 bp, 11 predicted proteins | sample YL17G11_0_MG_FD_205037 | JGI IMG/M metagenome (GOLD analysis project Ga0315287, IMG submission 205037) | Sediment microbial communities from Yellowstone Lake, YNP, Wyoming, USA - YL17G11_0 | ecosystem: Environmental > Aquatic > Freshwater > Lake > Sediment | place: USA: Wyoming | collected...
TTGCGCGAGCAGTTCGTGCACGTGATCGACGTCGTGCCGACGATCCTCGAGGCGGCCGGCCTCAAGGCGCCGGAGGTGGTGGACGGCATCAAGCAGGCGCCGATCGAGGGCACGAGCTTCGCCTACACGTTCGACGCGAAGAACGCCAAGGCGCCGACGCGCCACAAGACGCAGTACTTCGAGATGATGGGCCAGTGGGCGCTGTACGACGACGGCTGGTTCCTCTCCACCAAGGTGAATCGCGCGCCGTGGGAAGCGTTCGGTCCGGCCAACCCCGACCCGCTCAACAACCAGGTGCTCGAGCTGTACAACCTGAACAGCGACTTCAGCCAGACCACCGACCTGGCGGCCAAGAACCCGGCCAAGGTCAAGGAGATGAAGCAGAAGTTCGTCGCCGAGGCGAAGAAGCACCAGGTGTTTCCGCTAGACGCCTCCGTTGCGGCGCGCATCGTTGCGCCGCGGCCGAACATCACCGCCGGACGCAGCGAGTTCGTCTACACGCGGCCGATGGTCGGGCTGCCGCAGGGCGACTCGCCGCTGCTGCTCAACACGTCGTACACGGTCACCGCCGACATCGAGGTGCCCCAAGGCGGCGCCGAGGGCATGATCCTGACCTCGGGCGGTCGCTTCGGCGGCTACGGCTTCTACCTGCTGAAGGGGAAGCCGGTGTGGCTGTGGAACATGGTCGACCTCGAGCGCCTGAAATGGGAAGGCGCCGACGCCCTGCCGCCCGGCCGGCATACGGTCGAGTTCGATTTCAAGTACGACGGACTCGGCGCTGGCACGCTGGCGTTCAATAACTTCAGCGGCGTCGGCCGCCCCGGCGTCGGCACGCTTAAGGTCGACGGCAAGGTGGTCGACACCAAGTCGATGCCGCGCACGCTGCCGATGACCCTGCAGTGGGACGAGAGTTTCGACATCGGCTCCGACACGCTGACCGGCGTCAACGACGCCGACTACCGGCCGCCGTTCGCGCTGACCGCCAAGCTCAACAAGCTGACGGTCAAGCTCGACCGTCCGCAGCTGTCGCCCGCGGACGTCAAGAAGCTCGAAGCGGCGATGCAGGAGAAGGCGAAGGCCGACTGACGGGCGGCGCGTCGGCGCGCGGGTCGGCCCGCGTAACGCTGCATCGCTCCCTCTCCCCGCCTGCGGGGAGAGGGCTGGGGTGAGGGGACTCGCAAGAGAGCCACCAAGTCCCTCACCCCAACCCTCTCCCGCAAGCGGGAGAGGGAGGAGTGGGTGCGTCAGCGGCGGGACTTGCCCTTCGGCGGCCGGCTGTCGCGCGAGAGCGGCTCCGCAAACACCGGCCGTGCGGCGCTGCCGGTGGCGCTGCCGGCGGCGGCGGGAGCCTCCGCATCCTCGTCCAGCGCGAAGTCGATCTTCGTCTGCTCCATGTCGACGCGCGCGACCTTCACGCGCACGCGGCCCGCCAGCTGGAACACGACGCCGGTGCGCTCGCCGATCAGCGCGTGGCGCGTCGGCTCGAAGTGGAAATAGTCGCGGCCCAGTTCGGTGATGTGCACGAGCCCGTCGATGGACAGGCCGTCGAGCGTCACGAAGATGCCGAAGCTCGTCACGCCGCTGATCGTGCCTTCGAACGTCTCGCCGATCCGATCGCTCATGTAGTGGCACTTGAGCCAGTTCGTGACGTCGCGCGAAGCCTCGTCCGCGCGCCGCTCGGTCATCGACGTATGCACGCCGAGCTGCTGCCACGACACCTCCGACGGCTTGTACTGCTTGCCCTGCAGAGCCGCCTTGATCGCGCGGTGGACGAGCAGGTCCGGGTACCGGCGGATCGGCGAAGTGAAGTGCGTGTACGCGTCGAAGGCGAGGCCGAAGTGACCCTCGTTGTCGGGCCGGTACTGCGCCTGCGACAGCGAGCGCAGCAGCACCGACTGGATGAGGTCGTAGTCGGCGCGTTCGCGCGCGCCTGCGAGCAGCTTCGCGTAGTCGCCGGGCTTGGGCTCGTCGCCGCCGCCCAGGCTCAGCGCGGACGTCGACAGGAAGTCGCGCAGCGCCGCCAGCTTGTCCGGCGGCGGCCGGTCGTGCACGCGATACAGCGTCGGGTGCGGATGCTCGGTCAGGAAGTCCGCCGCGCAGACGTTCGCCGCCAGCATGCACTCCTCGATCAGCTTGTGCGCGTCGTTGCGCGGCGCCGGGACGATTGCCGTGATCTTGCCGTGGTCGTCGAACTCGATCGCGAGTTCCGGCGTGTCGAAGTCGATGGCGCCGCGCTTGCCGCGCGCGCCCGCCAGCACCTGGTACAGCGCGTACAGGTTGGTCAGGTGCGGCAGCAGCGCCTTCGGCTGCGCGCCCTTCGCCGACGCGGGCTCCGACAGCCACGCCCACACCTGCGTGTACGTGAGCCGCGCGCGCGAGTGCATGACCGCGGGATAGAACTTGTACGACTTGATCGCGCCCTGCGGCGAGATCTCCATGTCGCAGGCCATGCACAGACGGTCGACGTCGGCTTTCAGCGAGCAGAGCTCGTTGGACAGCTCCTCCGGCAGCATCGGGATCACGCGGCGCGGGAAGTACACGGACGTGCCGCGCTCGCGCGCGTCCTGGTCGATCGCGTCGCCGTCGCGCACGTAGTGCGATACGTCGGCGATCGCGACGATCAGGCGGAAATTCCGGCCCTTGCGCTCGCAGTAGACGGCGTCGTCGAAGTCCTTCGCCGTCTCGCCGTCGATCGTGACCAGCGGCAGCGCGGTGAGGTCGACGCGGCCCTTCGCGTCGGCCGGCCGCACGTCGGTCGGGAGGCGCTTGGCCTGCCGCTGCGCTTCCTTCGAGAACTCGAACGGCAGCGAGTGCTTGCGCAGCGCGATCTCGATCTCGATGCCCGGATCGGTCGCGCTGCCGAGCACTTCCTTCACGCGCGCGACCGCTTCGCGGTGCTCGGACGGCTGCTCGAGGATCTCGGCCACGACGATCTCGCCGATCTTCGCCGTGCCCACGCCGTCCGCGGGCACGAGGAAGTCCTGGTTGATGCGCCGGTTCTCGGCGACGATGAAGTGGACGCCGCGCTCCTCGTAGAGGCGGCCGACGACCTCGCGGTTCGCGCGCGCCAGCACCTCGACGATGTCGCCTTCGGGACGCCCGCGGCGGTCGACGCCGCTCTTGCGCACGACGGCACGGTCGCCGTGCAGCACCTTGTGCATCTCGCGCGCGTTCAGGAAGAAGTCGTCGCCGCCCTCGTCGGGCACGAGGAAGCCGAAGCCGTCCGGATGGCCCTGCACGGTGCCGACCGTGAGGTCGAGCTTGGCGACGACGCAGAGTTCGCCCCTGCGATTGGTGAGGAGCTGGCCGTCGCGCTCCATCGCCGCGAGCCGCCCGCGGAACGCGTCGCGCGCCGAGGGCGCCACGCGCAGCGTCCGCTCGACGTCGGCGGGGGGCAGCGGGGTGCCGGCGTCCTTCAGCGCGGCGAGGATCGCGTCGCGGGACGGGATCAGGTCGGGGTCCAGGTCGTCGGGGCGGGCGCGGCGTCCCGCGCGGCCGGGTGGGACGGCCGCCGGGCCCGGTTTCGGCTGCTTCGCGGCGCTAGTGCGCGGAGGTGTTCTGCTTTTTGACAAGAATTCTCGGTAAAAGTAAAATAGTCGATTGCGTTGCCCAGGTGGCGGAATTGGTAGACGCACTAGGTTCAGGTCCTAGCGGTGGCAACACTGTGGGGGTTCGAGTCCCTTCCTGGGCACCACTGTAACACTGCAGTTGGTAACTAAACTTCGCGAAATTTCGCGAAACTTCGAACGCAAGTTCGATGCGCAAGGCGCCCGCGGCTGCGGGCAACAAAACCTGAGATTTCCGGAATTGCAGAATACGCCCGCGCTTGCGGGCGTTTTTGCATCCGGATCGCGCCGTTGCGCCCTCGACGTCAGTCCTTGTACGTGACCTGCACGGGGCGGCCGTTCACGCGCAGCTCGCCCGTCGCGACGTCGACCTCGAACAGCGGCCGCTCGCCGTTGTACAGCCCCCAGCGCCCGGTGGCAGGATCGAACTTGCTCGCGACCGCGCCGGACTCCTCGTAGGCGATCTTGTTGCCGGCACGCATCGCATAACACGCGAACCGGCACTGCGCCCAGACCATCATTCCGAAGTTGACGTCGGCTTCGTCGTCGTTCAACCCCGTGGGCGCGATGAAGACGCCGTAGTCGATCGTCGCCTTCGGGCCGGAGTTGTAGGCACGGCCCAGGATGATGCCGAGGCCGATGCGGTCGCCGTCCATGCTGCCGGGCGTGGGGCTCGGTCCCGTGGAGTAGGCGTCGATCTCGAGGGCATGGAACCCCCCGCGGCCCGTCGCATCCTGGAGTTCCATCACGCCCGCCCAGGTCGCGCCGCGCCCCGTCTTCTGCGCCTGGCTGTAGGAGGCGACGTTCGCGCCGAAGTCGGACGGATTGTTGAGCACCGTGAGGTTCGCCCATTCGAGCGTCCGCGACGTTGGCTGCGTCGTCACGTGCGTGTAGAGCGCGGGGACGACGTTCGGCACGCCGCCGCCGGGTGCGGTCCGCGAGACGGTCAGGCTTGCGGGAAGCGGATAGATGTCGGGCGGCCGCGGCGTGACCCCCTGGAAGAACCCCGTCTGCGCGGAGGAGGCGCCTGCCAGCAGCAGGGCCATGAACGGAAAGAGGCGTCGCATCGATCTTCTCCAAGGCGGTTCGTTCGTCGCTGGCCTCGACCGGCCGGCACAGCCCGCAAGGTAACGCACGCGGGGAAAACGCGGAAGCTGCGACGGCACTGCGCACGCGCAAGACGCGCGCGCGAATTCCTTGGTATGCTCCTCGCGGATTCGCGATCCGCATGCGCCCGCACCTCGCTGGCGCCGCCGGAAAGCGATACCGACAAGACCGGACAGGAGAACGACCATGACGCAGGAAAAGGGATTGCTGACCAAGATCGGCGACGCGATGGAAGCCGCGAAGGAGAAGGCCCAGGAAGTCGGCGCGACGATCGTGAAGAAGGCCGAGGTTGCGGCGGCGGACACGAAGCGCGAAGTCGGCAAGGCCACCACGGCGGTGGCGAAGCAGGCGCGCGCCGCGAAGGCGACGGTGAAGCGCAAGGCCAAGTCCGCGGAAGCGGACGCGAAGAAGGTGATCGGCAAGGCGAAGCGCGCCGTCGTCCGCCAGGCGAAGGCCGCGAAGGCCGGCGCCGAGAAGGCGGCAGGCAAGGTCAAGCGCGCCGTCGGCGCGAAACCGGCGCCCGCCAAGCGCAAGCCGGCCGCCAAGAAGACCGCGGCGAAGAAGGGCTCGGCGAAGGCTGCGGTGAAGAAGGGCGTCGCGAAGTCAAAGACCGCGGTCAAGAAAGGCGCCGCGAAGGCGAAGACGGCGGTGAAGAAGGCTGGTGCTGCGCGCAAGCCGGCGGCGAAGAAGCCCGCCGCAAGGAAGCCGGCGGCGAAGAAGACCGCGCGCAAGTAGACCGGACTTCAGGGGCCGCCCTCGGGGCGCCCATGCGTGGGCGTTTCCGCGGCGGGGCATGGAACGAGGGCCGGCGAGGCATCCCTTCGCCGGGAGAGGTGTGCCGCCTTGGCCCTCGTGCCTTCAGCGGCCGAGACGCGCCTTGAGCCCGTCCGGCCGCAGGTTGTCGTAGACCTCGAACGGCTGGTGGATCCACGGGTTGTCCGGCAGGTATTCGACGTAGTAGTCGGGCTTGAACACCGAGCACGCCTTCCACCACAGCACGGCCGTCTTCAGTTCCGTGATGTGCGGGAAACGCCGCGGCAGCTCGCGGTACACGGCCTCGAGCGTATGCCCGGAGTCCACCATGTCGTCGACGAGCAGCACGCGCTCGCCGAGCCGCGGCTTGGTCATCGTCATGTGCTCGGCGATCACGAGCTCGCCGCGCATCGTGCCGCCTTCCGCCGTGTACGAGTGCGTCGACAGGATCGCGAGCGGATGCTCGAAGATCCGCGACAGCACGTCGCCCACGCGCAGCCCGCCGCGCGCGAGGCAGATGATCTGGTTGAACTTGAAACCCGACTCGTGGACGCTGAGCGCGAGCCGCTCGACCAGCGCGTTGTACTCGTCCCAGCTCACCTTGAGGCTCATCGGCGTTTCTCCCCTGTTCGCCGCAATTCTTTCACACTCAGTGGAACGGATGGTGGACGAGGATCGTTTCGCTGCGATCGGGGCCCGTCGAGACCATCGCGATCGGCACGCCGGTCAGCGCCTCGATCCGCTGCAGGTAGGCGCGCGCGTTCGCGGGCAGCGCGGCGAACGTCGTCGCGCCGACCGTCGACTCGCGCCAGCCGGGCAGCGTCTCGTAGACCGGCGTGCAGCCCGCCACGGCTTCGGCGCCGGTCGGGATGAGGGAGAGCGGGCGGCCATCCTTCACGTACGACGTCGCGATGCGGATCTCCGGCATCCCGTCGAGCACGTCGAGCTTCGTGATGCACAGCCCGTCCACGCCGTTCAGCTGCAGCGACCGCTTCAGCGCCGCCAGGTCGAGCCAGCCGCAGCGGCGCGGCCGCCCGGTCACCGACCCGAATTCGTTGCCGCGTTTCGCGAGCCCGGCGCCCGTCTCGTCGGTGAGCTCGGTGGGGAAGGGTCCGGTACCGACGCGCGTCGTGTACGCCTTCACGATGCCGAGCACGTAGTCGAGCATCTGCGGCCCGATGCCGCTGCCGGGGGCGGCGGCGCCCGCGAGGCAGTTCGAGCTCGTCACGTACGGATAGGTGCCGTGGTCGATGTCGAGCAGCGCGCCCTGCGCGCCCTCGAACAGCAGCGACTCGCCGCGCGCGCGCGCCTGCTGCAGCAGGCCGGCGACGTCGGCGACCATCGGCGCGATCTGCGCGGCGTACGCGAGCGTGGCGTCGCGCGTCTGCGCGAACGGGACCGCGTCGCGCTTGTAGTAGTTGACGAGCATGAAGTTGTGCAGGTCGAGCAGCGCCTCGAGCTTCGCGGCGAACTGCGCGGGATCGAGCAGGTCCTGCACGCGCAGGGCGCGCCGCGCGATCTTGTCCTCGTACGCGGGGCCGATGCCGCGACCGGTCGTGCCGATCTTCGTCTCGCCCATCGCGGCTTCGCGCGCCTGGTCGAGCGCCACGTGGATCGGCAGCACGAGCGGGCACGCCGGCGAGATCTTGAGGCGCGAGCGCACGTCGACGCCGGCCGCCTCGAGCTCGCCGATTTCCTGCATCAGCGCCGACGGCGACAGCACGACGCCGTTGCCGACGTAGATGGCGACCTGCGGATGCAGGACGCCCGACGGAATGAGGCGCAGCACGGTCTTCTTGCCGCCGATGACGAGCGTGTGCCCGGCGTTGTGCCCGCCCTGGAAGCGCACGACGCCGGTCGCGCTCTCCGTCAGCCAGTCGACGATCTTGCCCTTGCCCTCATCGCCCCACTGCGTCCCGATGACGACGACGTTCTTGCCCATCAGTTCTCCTCAACGCGCCATTCGCCGCGGTCCGCGACGAGACGGCGCACGCCTGCGCCCGTTTCACCCGGCAACGCGACCACGACCGCCGCGCCGCGCGCGCGCAGCGCCGCGATCGCGCGCGCAAGCGCGGGATCCGGATCGTCGGGTGCATGAATGATCGGATGCGGCGCCGGCTCGGCCGCCAGCGCGGCGAGCTTGCGCAGGTCGAGCGTGAAACCCGTTGCCGGCCGCGCGCGGCCGAACGCGCGCCCGACGCCGTCGTAGCGGCCTCCGCGCCCGCAGTCGACGATCGCGCCGCGGTCGTCTTCCGTGAACACGGAAAAGGTCGCGCCCGTGTAGTAGTGATAGCCGCGCAGGTCGGCCAAGTCGACGTGGATCTCGGCCGCGTCCGCGACGGCGCCGGCCAGGACCGCCATCGCGTCGAGCGCCGCCGCCACGCCGGCCAGCGGCGGCAGCACGTCGCGCGCGGCCGCGAGCGTCGCCTCGGCGGGGCCGTACAGGTTCACCAGCGCGCGCAGCGCGCCGCGCGCGGGATCGGGCAACGCGGCCGTGAGGTCGAGCACAGCGGCCGCGTCCTTGTCGCGCAGCGCCGCGAAGAGCTCGGCGTCGTTGCCTTCGCCGCTCGCGTCGAGGCCCGCCGCCTGCACCAGCGCGCGATAGAGGCCGACGTGGCCCAGGTCCACGTGCATGCCGCGGACGTCGGCCGCACCGAGCGCCGACAACAGGAGTTCGAGGACCTCACGGTCCGCGGCGATGCCCGCGTGGCCGTAGAGCTCGGCGCCGATCTGCACGACCTGCCGCGTGCTGCCGGGACCCGCCGCCTGAGTGCGCAGCACGCTCCCCGCATAGCAGAGGCGCGTGACCCCGGGCTCGTTGAGCAGGTGCGCGTCGATGCGCGCGACCTGCGGCGTCGTGTCGGCACGCAGGCCGAGCATCCGTCCCGAGAGCGGGTCGACGGTCTTGAACGTCTGCAGGTCGAGGTCGCGTCCGGTGCCGGTCAGCAGCGAGTCGAGGAACTCGACCAGCGGCGGTTGCACCAGCCGGTAGCCGCGCACGCGGAAGTGATCGAGCAGCACGCGGCGCAGCGCCTCGACACGCGCCGCTTCCGCGGGCAGCACGTCCTCGATCGACTCCGGGAGCAGCCACTTACGCATTGCGCAGCAACACGAGGCTGATCGCGCCAAGCGCGATCGAGATCAGGCCGACGAACCGCAGCTGGCCGTCGGAAAGCTCGACGAGCTTGCGGAACGCCTCGCGCCACATCTGCGGCGCGGCGAACGGCAGGATGCCTTCGAGGACGAGAAGCATTGCGAGAGCCGTCCAGAGTGAATCCACGCCCCGTCCCCGTTACTGCGGACGGACGCAGTCCGTCCGCAGCACGACATTTCCCCTCGCCCGCGTGCGGGAGAGGGGGAAGGGGTGAGGGTGAGCGCACCCGCCGTCACGTGCCGCCATTCGGTCGCGATGCACGAATCGGGTCGGTCGTCACTTCGCGGGCGGGCGGGCGCCGCGGCCCGACCCGGACTGCCTGAAGTACTGGAAGAACTCGCCCGTGGGGTCGAGCACCAGCAGGTCGCTGCGGTTGCGGAACGTCGCCTTGTACGCTTCGAGGCTGCGGTAGAACGCGAAGAACTCCGGGTTCTGCCCGTAGGCCAGCGCGTAGATCGCCGACGCCTTTGCGTCGCCTTCGCCCTTGATCTTCTGCGCCTGCCGGTACGCGTCGGCGAGGATCACCTGGCGCTGGCGGTCGGCGTCGGCGCGGATCTTCTCGGATTCGGCGCCGCCGAGCGAACGCAGCTCGTTGGCGACGCGCCGCCGCTCGGACTCCATCCGTGCATAGACGGGGCCAGTCACGTCGGCCGGCAGCGCTAGCCTGCGCAGGCGCACGTCGACGACCTCGACGCCGATGTTGCGCGCGTCCAGGTCGGCCTTGAGCCGCGTTTCGGTCATGATGCGGTCGCGGCCCGTCGAGATGGCCTCGTGCATCGTCGCCTTGTTGAACTCCTCGGCGAGGTTCGAGCGCACCGTCTGCGACAGGCGGCCGCGGGCCAGGTCCTCGTTGCCCTGCACGGCGACGTAGTACTGCTTGACGTCGGTGATGCGCCACAGCACGACGAAGTCGACTTCCAGCGGCGTCTTCTCGGACGTGACGACGCGGTCGACGTCGGCGTTCTCGAGCGTCAGGTTGCGGCGGTCGAAATAGCGGACGTTCTGCAGCAGCGGCACCTTGAAATAAAGGCCGGCTTCGCTGTTGATCTCGACGATCTCGCCCAGCTGGAACTTGATCGCGTACTTGGTCTGTTCGACCGTGTAGACCGACTGCGACGCGACGAGCAGCAGCGCGACGACGAGGGCCAGGAAGGGCATCGTGAGCTTCATCGTGGATGTCCTCCTAGCGCTCGCGGCTGCGCAGGCCTTCGCGCGCCCGGGAGGGGTCTGCCGCGGCCGGAGGCTCGGGCGTCACCGGATTGTTCGTGCGCGGCGGCGCCACCGCGTCGGGCGACGTCACGACGGTCGCGCCGGCGGCCTGCTGCATCAGTTTGTCGAGCGGCATGTAGAGCAGGTTGCCGCTGCCTGCCTTCTGGTCGATGACGACCTTGCTCGAATTGGTGAGCACGGACTGCATCATGTCGAGGTACAGCCGGTCGCGCGTGACGCCCGGCGCCCGCGTGTACTCGGTCAGGATCGACCGGAACCGGGATGCGTCGCCCTCGGCCCGCTGCGTCACTTCGGTGTTGTAGCCGTTCGCCTCCTCGAGCAGCCGCGACGCCATGCCGCGCGCGCGCGGCACGACGTCGTTCGCGTACGCCTGGCCCTCGTTGACGAGGCGCACGCGGTCCTGCGCGGCCTTGACGGCGTCGTCGAACGCCGCCTGCACCTTGTCGGGCGGCTGCACGCTCTGCAGCGTGACCTTCTGGATGAACACGCCCGTCTTGTACAGGTCCATCGACTTCTGCATGAGGTCGCGCGTGCGCTGCGCGATCTGCTCGCGGCCCTCGTACAGCGCGAAGTCCATCTTGCTCTTGCCGACGACCTCGCGGATCGCCGACTCCGCGACGAACTTGACCATTTCCTCGGGCTTGCGGTTGTTGAAGACGAACGCCTCGGCGCTGTTGAGGTTGTATTGGACGGCGAACTGGATGTCGATGATGTTCTCGTCCTCGGTCAGCATCGTCGCTTCCTTGGCGTTGCGGTTCGCCGTGGAGTTGCGATAGCCGATCTCGATGGTGCGGACCTGCGAGAAGTCGACGAGCTCGACGGCCTCGACCGGATAGGGCAGGTGCCAGCGCGGACCCGGCTGCGTCGTTTCGGTGTACTTGCCGAACCGCGTGACGACGCCGCGGCGGCCTTCGTCGACGATGTAGAAGCCGCTCGCGAACCACACGAGGAGAACCAGCGCGATCAGCAGGCCGGCGCCGCCGAGCGCGAGGCCGCGGCGCGGCGGACGGTCGTCGCCGCCTCCTCCGCCTTCGCCGCCGCGGCGGCCGAGGAAATCATTGAGGCGGCGGTTGACGTTGCGCCAGATCTCGTCGAGATCTGGCGGGCCGCCGCTGTTCCCGCGCTTGCCCCATTGGGGATCGTTGAGCGACATCGAAGGATTTCGGAAAAGGAATGACGTGGACTAGGTGGGGGCAAAGGCGGCGCGGGTCAAGCGGAACGCGGCGTCTCCTCCTGGTCTTCAACGGGTCGACTGGAGTTGCCCCTTTCCTGACCGGCGACCGCTGCGGCGGGGAAACGCTCGGCCAGCGCGGACTTCAATTCCGCGCACCCGACGCCGGTCAATGCGCTCAGGCGAACGGTCGAAATGTTACCACAGCCATCGCGCTCGACGCCGGGCGCGATTCCCTTCAGCTCGATCTTGTTCAGCACGCGGATCTGGGGCACGGCGGCCGCGCCGATCTCCTCGAGCACCGCGGCGACGGCCGCGATCTGGTCGTCGCGCTCGTCGGACGAGCCGTCGATCACGTGCAGGATCAGGTCGGCGTCGGCGGCCTCCGTCAGCGTCGACCGGAACGCGGCGACGAGGTCGTGCGGCAGGTCGCGGATGAAGCCCACGGTGTCGGAAACCACGATGGGCGCCGCGTTCGGCACGTAGACCTTGCGCAGCGTCGTGTCGAGCGTCGCGAAGAGCTGATTGGCGGCGAGCGCGGTGGCGCCGGTCAGGCGGTTGAACAGCGTCGACTTCCCGGCATTCGTGTAGCCGACGATGGCGACCGTGCGGACGTCGGCGCGCCGCCGCGTGCGGCTTTGCACGGCGCGGCTCCGCGCCACGCGGGCGATGCGGCTGCGCAGCAGCTTCACCCGGATGCCGATCAGCCGGCGGTCGGTCTCGAGCTGCGTCTCGCCGGGGCCACGCAGTCCGATGCCGCCCTTCTGGCGCTCGAGGTGCGTCCAGCCGCCGGCCAGGCGTGTCGCGAGGTGCGCGAGCTGCGCCAGCTCGACCTGCAGCTTGCCCTCGGCGCTGCGCGCGCGCAGCGCGAAGATGTCGAGGATGAGGCTCGTCCGGTCGACGACGCGGCACGCGAGCTTCTGCTCGAGGTTGCGCTGCTGTACGCCCGACAGCGCGTGGTCGAAGATCACGACGTCGGCCTCGGTCGCGCGGCGCTGCGCGTCGATCTCGTCGACCTTGCCGCGGCCTGCGAAGAGGGCGGGGTCGGGCCGCGCGCGGCGGCCGGTCACGGTCCCGACGACGTCCGCGCCCGCGGAGACCGCCAGCGCCGACAGCTCGCGCAACCGGTAGTCGCGGTCGCCGTCGCCGAAATCAAGCGCGACCAGGAGTGCGCGGCCGCCGCCGCTCGGGCGTTCGAACATCAGGGGAACCCTACGTGATGGCGGTGCGGACGAGCGCAGCCGGACGCACGGGCGCGCGCGGGCCCGCCCTGCGGCACGGCCCGCCCGTGGCGCGGGCGCGAAGGATCAGGTCTCGGCGTCGTGATTCGGCGCGTGGTGAGGCATCGTGACCGGACGGGCTGGAACCACCGTCGAGATCGCGTGCTTGTACACCATCTGGGTGACGGTGTTCTTGAGCAGGACGACGTACTGGTCGAACGACTCGATCTGGCCCTGCAGCTTGATTCCATTCACCAGGTAAATTGAAACCTGAACATGCTCCTTGCGCAGGGTGTTCAGAAAGGGGTCTTGTAGCATTTGCCCTTTGTTGCTCATGGATGAGCTCCGCTATTGTTGTGTGAACGCAGCGTTCGTTTCGACCGGGCCGCCCTCGGAATGCGCCGCGGAAGCGTGGCGGTGCTCGATTTCGGAGCCCTGCGTCGATACGGGGCCGATCAGGCGTACGGATTGGCACCGACCTTGAATTGTATCCTAAGGGGGGTGCCGCGTAATTGGAACGCGTCGCTGAAGAAATGTTCCAGGTACCTGCGGTACGCGTCCGGGATGTGCTGCAACGCGGTGCCGTGCACGATGACGAGCGGCGGGTTGACGCCGCCCTGGTGGGCGTAGCGCAGCTTCGGCCGCACCAGTCCGGCGCGTGGCGGCTGCTGGCGCGCGACCGCGAGCTGCAGCGTCCGCGTGAGGCGGGGCGTCGGCAGCTTGACCATCGCGGCGGCGAACGCCTCGCCCACGGACTTCATGACGGCGCCCACGCCGCGGCCGTCGCGCGCGGAGATGAAGTGCTGCTGCGCGAACGCGAGGAACCCGAGCTTGCGCCCGATCTCGCGTTTCACGTCCTCGCGCTGGTCGGGCGCGGCCGCGTCCCACTTGTTGACGCCGACGACGAGCGCGCGCCCGGCTTCGAGGATGTGACCGGCGAGATGCGCATCCTGCTCCGTGATCGCGTGGTC
>Ga0315287_10004839_pt1 | contig 13169 bp, 7 predicted proteins | sample YL17G11_0_MG_FD_205037 | JGI IMG/M metagenome (GOLD analysis project Ga0315287, IMG submission 205037) | Sediment microbial communities from Yellowstone Lake, YNP, Wyoming, USA - YL17G11_0 | ecosystem: Environmental > Aquatic > Freshwater > Lake > Sediment | place: USA: Wyoming | collected...
TGCACTAGCTGGCTTCTCATGCACATGCAAATTGAATTCATTTGCCAATGCTCTAACATCATCCTTGCCAATGCCTGCGCCCAGAAGGGGCGCAAGGACTCCCAACTGCCGGGCGGCGTCCATGCCTGGACGATGGTCGCCGAGATCATCGACGATCGCACCGTACGCGATCGCGTCGATTCCCCGCTGGGCCGCCATCCCGGAAAGGACGGCAAAAAGCTCTGAACGGCAATGAAAGCAACGGTCACCGGTGTTGGCTCGGTACTCGGTTCGTTCGATCTCGAAGGTCTCGACCACTTCGTGACGCACGTTCAAGGCGCGAGCAACCTCGCGGGCGTCCTCGATCTCGGCCTCGGTGACAGCCCCGGAACGGCCCGTGACGGCGAGGACCTGCTCGGGCCCGAGAGCCTCGCAGGCGACCGCGAGCAGCGCGGCGCTGTCGACCCCTCCAGACAAGGCGACGAGAACTGTGCGGTGCTCACGCAGCAGCGAAATCGCACGCTGTTTTTTCCGAATTGTGCTGACAGATCCGTGCATTTGCGATCTCGCCCGGCGATTCAACGTGGCCGGAACTAGCGGTTTTTGCGTTCTCTCGGTTGACAACCCCAGGTGATCACGGTACATCACAGCATCCCTTTAGGGGGGGTGTGTTTTGTTGATTTTGGCGCCTCGTGGCGTTTGTTTCAAAATTTTCTTTCCGCAGGAGGGGGCTATGCAGATTCGAATCCTCGCAGGCTTTGGGCGCCTGATGATGGCTTTGGCCATCGCGAGCTTGATCATCGCACCGGCAGGTGCGGCCGAACCCGTATCAAAGGGTAAGCCGGCAAGCGGAACGCCGCTCGTCTCGGGCAAGGTCGGGCAACAGGTTGATAGCCAACCGACGACCGCCGCGCCCGTCCTGTACGGCAGGACAAATTACTCCTGGCCGTTTTCGTCGGGACCGGTCTACGGCACGGTCGAAGCGGAAAGTTGGGGTTCGGCCGCCGTGCTCCACACCGCGGTCGGATCGTTCGATCTGACACGTGGGATGCCTAGTTTCCCGACCGAGTTGCTCGTTGCGAACAAGCTCTCGAGATCGGCCTCGCAGTATTTCCTCATGCAGGTCAGGTCCGAGGCGTTCGCGGACGGCACGTTCGATGACTTGAAGCGCACCATCGTCGCGCAAGGCGGGTCGATCGTCGCTGAAATGCCGGTGTCGGCTTTCATCGTCCGGATGACCCCGGGCGCGCACAACGCCATCAAGGATTCGGGTTCGATTCTGGCGCTTCAGCCGTATCAGCCGGCCTTCAAGCTCTCCCCGGAGATCGGCCGTATCCCGCTGCTCGACGCCGCGAAGGCCGCTTCCAGCGTCTACAGCCTGAAGGTGCAGCTCTTCCCCGGAGAAAACGTCGAAGCGGTTGCCGCCTCGCTCACGTCGATGGGGCTTCGCGTCAAAGGGAACTACGCCGACACGATCATCGTCGACGCCGACCGCAGCAAGCTTGCAGCGATGGCGGCCCTCGATTCGATCTTCAGGATCGAAGAGATCCTGCCGATCTTCCTGATGTCGGAAGAAACCACGACCACCGTCCAAGCGGGCAAGTGGAACAACGGAGCGACTCCTTACACCGATGCGGGCGTCGACGGCGGCGGTCTCGACAAGGTCTCGCAGTCCGACGATCAGATCTTGGCGATCCTCGACAACGGCATTCAGCTCGACGCGGGCGACCTCTCGAACACGTCGACCGATCCCGGCCTCGACATCAACGGCCTCCCGATCGCGGGCCACCGCAAGGTCGCGTTCTACGGAACCACCGCCCCCTTCGGCGGCGGCGGCGACCTTCTCGGTTGCGACGAAAGCACCACCGGCGGCGTGACGCACGGTCACACGGTCGCGGCCGTGGCGCTCGGTAACGCGACGAAAGTGCCCCTCTCCTACGGTACCCCCTACAAGGGAGTCGACACGTCGGGGAACTTCTGGGGCCTGGACGGTCTCGCGCCCAAGGCTCGGCTTGTCGCCTACGACGGCCAGGTCACACCCCTGACCGGACGCTGCGACGATGTCACCCAGATCCCGACTCCGCTCGTCGGCATCAGCCCCCTCGATACCGGCGATCTCTACACGGCCCCCTCGGCCGGACTCCTCCCTGACGCCTACGCCAAAGGCGCTCGCATCGTCAACTTCTCTTGGGGGTCGGTCGCCAACTCGTTCGACGTGAACGCCGGCAAAATCGATGCGTTCTTGTCGGCGAACAGCGACACGATGGTCTTCGTTGCCGCCGGTAACGCCGGACGAGACAAGAATGCCGACCGGATTCCGGACCCGAACACGATCGGGGCCCCAGCGACGGCCAAGAACATCATCGCCGTCGGTGCTTCGCGCAACGCGGACGACCTCGGTAATCCGAACCTTCCCAACAGCCGCTGGGCGAATTCGAGCAACGGCCCCGCGACGCCGGGCCCCTTGGGACGCATCGCCCCCCTGCTCATGGCCCCAGGCACCGACGCCGGCTCGCTCGGGCTCGCTTCCGAGTTCCACTGCCGCTCGAACGACAACAACCAGACTGGGCCGGTTGAGTGCGACGTCCTGTCCAACCAGATCTCGACGAGCTTCGCCTCGGCGGCAGCGGCGGGAGCGGGATTGCTCGTTCGCGACTACTTCGCCCAGGGCTTCTACCCTGACGGCACCAACGCCAACGCGGGGAACGCCGCCGACCAGGTTCCGACCATTTCCGGATCCCTCCTCAAGGCGATCCTGGTCACTTCGGCCGAGTGGATGCACGCCACCGACTCGAACCTCCCGTTCGGACCGAACCTCACGCGGAAATTCCGCGGGAACCGCGAGCAAGGGTTTGGACGCATCATCCTCACGAACGCCCTTCCGCTCCAGACCTACCCCGGTGCGGTTTCGGGCCTGATCGTCGGCGACGGCGGCCCGGCCCCGGCCGGCCTCGTCAACAGCACGGGACTCGACCTGAACGCCCCCTATCCGGCGAGCCAGACCTACTCGCTCAACGTCTGCGACACCTCGCAGCCGCTCAAGATCGCCATCGCGTGGACCGATCCGTCGATCACCGCCGACATCAACCGAGACCTGGATCTCGAAGTCACGGCACCTTCCGGCCGGAAGTACCTCGGCAACTTCTTCACGGACGACACGGACAACAACAACGTCGTCACGGCCGCCGAAGAGTGCACGTTCACCGGCCAGCCCTGGCCGCCTGATTCCATCGCCGGCGCCGTGGACACCGGCCCTTGGAGTCTTCCGTCTGCGAACTGCATCGCAGCCAATCACGTCGATTACATCAACAACGAAGAGGCGGTGTTCCTGTCCCCCGATAGCCGTTTGAACGGCATCGCCGACGACCCGGCCACTGGGATCAACGAGGCCTCCGACAACCAGATCGAGCAGGGCGTCTGGAGCGTCGTCGTCAAGAACGGCTCGCACGTTCCGCTGCTCGCCCAACCCGATTCCTTCTCCATCGCCATCGCGGGTGGTGTTTGCCTCGGCTCGGCGGCCCGCGTGCAGCGGGTTCTCCCGAACAACCAACTCGAAGGATCCCTGCTGACCTGCAACGACAGCGTCGTCGCCACCATCGACGAGGTTGCAACCGGCCTCGACCCGATCGGCAATCTGACCCCGGCGAACATCGCGGCCCGCACCGTTCTTCAGGTCGTTGACTCGAGCAACGTCGTCCGGGACACGGAGACGCTGACGGCCAGCGATTGGACGATCGTCTCGTCGGTGGGCGGCAACGTTCGATTCGACTCCAAGAAGGTCCTCCTGACCGACGGAACCGCGCCTGAGTCCGGAAACGGCGCACTTGACGTCCGGGACGGTCAAACGGTTCGCGTGACCTACACCGACCAGAATCCCACGGTCGCCCGCGTCGGAACCGCCTCGGTGAGCTGCCGGCCCGTCCTGGCCGCCGGAGGAATCGTCTTCGGGCAGTTCGGAAAAGACGCCTTCACCCTGGTGAGCGGCGGCTGCGAAAAGGACGCCCGCGGATACTTCAGCATCTTCTTCGGCTACCCCGACCGCTACATGGACGCGGGCGAGCTCGTGTCTTATGAAGTGGCGTTCCAATCGGCCGAGATCGCAACCGATCTCGTCAACGTGGCGATCTCGCTGAAAGCGGTCACCGCCGATGCGGACAGCCCCGCGAGCTGCAAGCCGGGAACGACGGCCTGCTCCGATCCGAACCGGACCAACAACCCGGTGTCGCCGTACCTGACCGTCCTCGACTCACCCAAGATCTACGGCGTGCTGCCCGCGGGCGCGACGCTCACACCGAGCTTCACGGTTCAGATGGCGAATTCGATCACAGGCACCCAGAAGGTCGACATGATCATCGGGGTCACCGCCAAGGCCGCGGGCAAGGGGGTCGAGACCCTCATCGTGCAGCGTGAGACCTTGAACGCCGACGAATTCTCTCTCTTCTACTCCACGGACTTCCCGCTGGGCGGCACGGAGCCCGTCGGCGGGTACGACATCAACAACAACGAGATCTTGGAGACGGTGACGAACGATCCGCGTAACTTCACCAACGACTACTTCTTCGAGACTCGCGCCTACGGAGATATGACGTCGACCAACCCGCTCGCCGTCATCAAGGCTCCCTGGAACTTCGACACCGACAACGGCGGGTTCGTCAACGGACTGCAGAACACCTCCCGTCCCTCGGCCGGCACCTACGCGCAGTGGGGCGAGGACAAGAACTACAACGGCAGGCTGGACGGTTTCTGCACGGGCGCGACGACCATTCCGTGCACCCAGGGCATCGCGGCATCGGAAGGTTGCATGCGTTGCTCACTGAACCTCAGCCGAACCTGCACCACCAACGGCGACTGCACGTCTCCCCTCCCCAACGACGGCGTCTGCGTCCTTCAAGGAACAGGCGTCTGCGATTTCACACTGGATGAAGACCGCAACCCCGCCAACGGCTCCCTCGATACGGCCTGGAGCACGCTCGGAGGATGCGGATGGCAGACCAAGGCCGTCGCTGACCCAACCGGCGGCGCGTGGCACACGGGTCTCATCAGGTCGCCGGGCACCGGAATCTGCCTTGCGGCAGGCAACGACCCCGCCGACTGCCAGAGGTACTGGGCGACTCCCGACGGCGACTCCGTCGGCGACAACAACTGGTGGGAACTGCTCCTGACCCCGGTCCTTCACAAGGTCAACCTGGGCGTCGACGGTTCGGGCGATCCGATCTACCAGGTCGGGATCACCGATTGGGCCTGGAACATGTCGGTCGACATCCCCGACACCAACACCTCGGTCACGCTGGAATTCGACACGGACGTCAACAAGTCGGCCGGTGTCGATCTGTTCAACGACGCGGGGATCCTGCTCTCCTTCCGCGGTAAGCAGGGCGCGATCACCGGAGGAAACGGGCCGATCACGAACGGCTTCAACATGTTCGCCCGGATCAGCAACTGCCAGGACACGGACGGCAACGGCTCGCTCGATCACTGCGGCACGGCGGCCGGACGCCTCTGCAACGCAAACAAGAAGAAGCCGGACGCCGAGTGCGGCGGCGGCATCGCGGTCAAGTCCGTCCGCGGACTGTGCAATAACCCGCCGGCGCAGAAAAAATGCACCGGCAACCGAAACCTCAACTGCAACGTAGACGCCGACTGCAACCTCCGTTGCACCGGGAACATCACTCGCGCCTGCAACTCGATCGCAGGCACGACGTGCAACGGCACGACGGCCAACCTCGGTTGCGTCGTTAATGCGACCTGCGGCTTCGCAGCCGACGGGACCTGCGCCGACCTCACGCTCCACACAGCCCCTGGTCTCGGACTTCCTTCGCCGGGCGAACAGTGCGTCTTCGATCCGGTGGCGTGCTCAACGGACGCGGATTGCGGCGGGGCCGTCGGCAGTTGCGTCATCAATGCCGGAACCAACCGCTCGGGCCAGGACAACTGCTTCTTCAAGGGTGTTCGCATCCCGAGCGCCGGAAACGAACTCGTCGCGGCCATCGAGCCTTACGGGCTGGCGACGCCTAACGATGACGACCTGGCCAACGGCTATTGCAGTCGCAGCGACAGCTTGAACGGAATCGACAAGGCCGTCTCCTGCTCCAGTTCCAAGCACTGCGAAGCGCAGGGAGGCCCTTACCAGAGCCTCAGAAGCTGCAGCTTGCTTACGTCCAAGCTCTGTGCACAGGATTCCGATTGCACTTCCGGGCAAGGAGTCTGCTCGAACATCGTTTACACCGCGGTCTGCAACAAACCCGACAACGGGATCGACGAATTCGTTCAGCAGAACGGCCCTGGGCGCAACTACGGCATCCAGATCTCGAACGGTCCGGACATGCGGTACACCACGCTCGAGGACTTCTACGGCGACACGGGCACCGCGTTCCAGGCCGCTCTCGGCTTCAACAACAGAGAGCCGGACATCAACACGACGGGCATCGCGCCCGGGTTTGGTGTCTCGGTCGATGACATGCTCATCTCCTGGAGGGAAACACGCCTCGACGCCGACTCGACCAACTGCGCAGGCAGCGGGGAGTGCGCCACCCTCGCCACTTCGAGCGAGGTCTCGTACGAAGGGAATTCGGTCGTCAGCTTGACCGTGACCGATCGAACCCCCTACGACGCCGTCAACAACAAGAACGACTGCAACCTGAACGGCGTTTACACCGACCCTACCGACGACCAGGACTGCGACAACGACGGAAGACTCGACGTCGTGCTCAAGTTGACCTCCGACGCCGAAACCACCGGAGAAATCGCGATTCTCAACCAGGTCAGTCCGGGGAGTACGGTCTACAAGACCAACTTCCCCTACTCGACCCTCTACAACTCCCCCGGCACTCTCTTCGTAGTTCAGTCGGGTACTTCCGCCCCGACGGTGACAGCCGTCTATGTCGATCGGAACGACGGGACGGGATCGCCCTGCAAGAACAGCTTGGAACCGAGCGTGCAAGGATCCATCACGGCGCAAACGACGGTCTCGGCCACCTCCGGCCGCATCACCGTCAACTCGTACTCGGTGGCCCTCGCCAAGGTCTGCAGCGGACTGACGACGAGGCCTTGCAACGCAGACGCCGATTGCTCCGGAGTGGGCACCTGCACCGTGTTCGGGCCCGGCGACGACGATGGATTCGCGGATACCAACGAATTGAACAATCTCGTCGTCGTCTTCGCCAACAAGAGCGGCCTCGACGTCGACGACCTGACGGCCACCCTGGGAACGAGCAGTCCTTCGGTCGAGTGCATCACGCGTTCCGCCATCAGCATCGGCTCGCTTCTCGATAAGGCCCTCAGCAATCCCGCCAACTACCTCCCGTTCCAGTTCAAGGTGGCGAACATCAATCGTTCGAGCTTGACCGAGATCCTCCAGGCCAAGTTCACCATCACCGTAAGGTCCAACAAGTTCGACGCGCTCACGCGTGCCACCGAGATCACGCTCGACCTCGACTTCAACGCGTCAGGTGGTGGAGCCACCAACCCTTCGCTCTACGAGGATTTCGAGGCGGGCTTCGGAAAGTTCACGCTCGAGTTCCTCGACAAGGGCCTCAACAACTTGGCCGCGTCGGACGGCTGGCGCTGCCCGGCGAACGATCCTTTCGCCCTCAACTCCAACGCCTCCGGCCGAAAGGATTGCTTCCTCGGCTTCGTCACCGATCCGGCCACGGGACAAAACGACTGGCACGTCCACACCTCCGTGGTAACCACCCATGCCTTGGGCCGTGCGTTCACGGGCAAGCAGTCGCTTCACTTGGGCATGCACACGGCGAGTACTCCGTCCGACGACACCACACGCCTCAGACACATCATGTCCATCAAGACGATCGCACCGGTCAACATCGGACTTGCCGGGGCGAGCCCGGAACTCAACTTCGCGCAGCAAGTCTCCTTCGTGGACAACTCCGCCGGCGTCAACGTCAGCGTCGGCGAGGCCGTGCAGACGGGTGTCGTTGAAGCCAAGATCAACGCGACAGGCACCGTCTGGGTCAAGCTCTACCCCTACGCCAACGTTTATGACCAACAGGGAACGGACGACTTCGCAAACTGCATGTTCGATCCCACCGACGACGGCAACAACGAGGACAGCTTCTTCGACCCAACCGACCCGAATCGTCGGCTTGGTCCGTCCTCGACCTGCTACCCCGAGTTCAGCTTCGTTCGACAGGGCCAGACCGACTATCGCAAGGACTTCGACGTGAGCGACATCGGCCTCGCGAGCGACGGCCCCGGCCTCCAGCCTTGCTCCAACCCGCCCAGCGCTCTTTGCTTGGCGGCGAACACCCCGAGCGTGATCTCGAACCCAGGAACGTGGGTACGTCCGCGGTTCTCGCTCGTCCCGTTGGCCGGGCGTTCCGTATTCCTGCGCTTCCTCTACACGGCGATCGAGCTTGGTGGAACCGAGACGATGCTCTCGTTCTTCGGCCGCGGCAACATCAGCGGTGACGACGGCTGGTACATCGACGACATCCACATCGACGGTGCTCTGGCCTCGGCCATCTCCCTTACAACCGACGGAACGGCGATCCCAACACCGCTCGTCTGTGGCAGTTGCTCGGCGATCACAGCCGCCCTCACGGCATCGCCGACGACCCTCGCCGCCCCGGGCCAGATCGTCACGGTTTCGGCAAAGACCTCGGCCGCGGACCGCTGCTTGAACGGAGTCCTTCAGTACCAGTTCTGGAACGACGTCAACGGGAACGGCAACTCGGATCCCGCCAACGGCGTCGGGGACGCCGGAGACGTCATGCTTCGCGACTGGACGGACAACTCGACGTACGTCGACGCCCCGCTTCAGTCGACCAAGTACGCCGTCAGGGTGAGGTGCTCGACCGCCACCTCCTGCGACACCGCTTCGAACGCGTTCATGCTCCCCGTAACCGTGACCTGCCCGTCGCTGAGCACCTTGAGCGTGGCCTCGATCAGGGTGAACAAGTCGGGCGCCGATTCCGTCATCACCGGTTGGGGCGGCGGCCTGACCGTCAAGATCGTCCGCGGCGACCTGCTCACGATGCGTGCGGCAGGCGTCACGAACGTCAGCACCGGTGGATGCCTGGCCAACAACCTGTTCCTCTCGAGCTACACCGACACCACCGCAGTGGTGGCGCCCGGCCAGGGTGTGTACTACCTCGTGCAGACCCCCTCGGCCTGCAACGTCGCGTTCTCGGGTTCGTTCAGCGAGAACTTGCTGAGCGAGAAGCCTGGTTCCGGCGGCAACCGCGATACCGACATCGCGGCGGATCCGGACAGCTGCCCCTGATTCTCTGAGAGACTGAGAACTCCCTGAAGGGGAGGGGCTTCGGCCCCTCCCCTTTTTTTGTTCAGCCATCCCGTCCGTGGGGAGAGTTCAGCCACGGTGGCCGCAAGCATGTTGATAGAGTGTTGGTCTGCAGTGTCCGCATCCGGACGGTGGGGACAGTAGGCGGACAACGAAACCACGAGTTTCCGCCGTTCCGGCTCGGCCTGCCGCTTGATCCTCGGTCCGGCCATGCGCTGGCCGAAGACGCCCATCCAAAACGTGCGCCCTTCGCGGTTCATGCCGCCCTTCTGTCCCTGGGCCGAATGTCCCGCCCACCGATCGCATGGAACGGGCTTCCATCGCAACGGCTCCTATCGCACCAAGTGCTCGCCGAAGCGCATCCCGCGCTTTCTCTGCCTCGACTGCGAACGAACTTGCTCTCGCCAGACGTTCTCGACCACCTACTACCTCAAGCGCCCGGCGCTTCTCGTCGCCGTTGCGTCTGGTCTTGCCGCGTCCTCGTGCCATCGGCAGCTCTCCCGCTCGCTCCACTGCGCCAAGACGAGTGTCACCCGCCAGGCCGAGCGTCTCGGCCGGCACGCGATCCTCTTTCATGCACGGTGTAACGCTCAGCTCCCTGCCCTGGTCGAACCGGTGGTCCATGATCACTTCGAGGCCTTCATCGGCCGCCAAGACCGCGCCCTCGGGGTCGGGACCGCGGTAGGCGCGACGTCGCGGTACGTGTACGACATCGACCCCGCTCCGCATCGGGGAAGTGGACGTCGTCCCGATCGCAAACCCGAAGACGGAACCACGGTGCGCGTGAACCGGTCCTACGTCGAGAGCATCAGGCGCTCAATTCGTGCCCTGATTCCTCATCTTTCTGGGTCCGATCAACTCGTACTCCGCGTCGACGGGCGGACCGACTACCGCGTCGCCCTGCGCGACGAGACGATCGAGCCTCACGTCGTGTTGCAGGCGTTTCCGAATCCCGTGCGAGGCCCCAAGGGGACGCCGCGATCGCCAGAAGCCGTTGGACGAGACCTCGCGATGTTCCCGTGCGACCAGCTGCACCAGCTACTGCGCCACACGTGCTCCGATCACAAGCGGGAGACGATCGCCTTCGGGAGGCGGCTCGAGTCGATCATCGGGCGGGCGAGCCTGATGGCTGTCTGGAAGAACTTCATCAAGGCGCGATCGGAGCGAGCTCCCGACCGGACGACCCCGGCGATGAGGCTCGCGCTGACAGACAATCGATGGCGATTCGAGCGCATCCTCGCCCGGCGGCTGTTCCCGAGCCGGGAGCCGGTGTCGGAATCTGCGCTGCGCGTCTATCAGAAGCTCTGGACGCCCGACCTTCCCCCGTTTGTACGCCGCCACGCGGCCTGATTCCAACGCCAGTATCGCGAAATCGGCGGGGCGATTGTGTCGGAATGGCATCGCCGTCAGTCAACAAGCTTGCGGCCACCGTGGCGGGGCTAGAGCAGGTTGCGGGGGGCCTGTCGGTGCAGGTGCTCCGCGGCAGCGCGCGTCGCGCGCCTGCCACGCGGCGTACGCTCGAGAAAGCCGATCTGGATGAGATACGGCTCGTAGATCTCCTCGAGTGTCTCCCCATCCTCGCCTACCGCCGCAGCGAGTGTCGAAAGGCCGACGGGGCCGCCACGAAACGTGTCGAGAATCGCGATGAGGATCCTCCGGTCAACCTCGTCGAGTCCGAACCGATCGACTTGGAGACGCTCGAGAGCATCGGCCGCCAGCTCGGCGCTGATCGTGGAGGAGGACGCGACGTCCGCGAAGTCACGAACGCGACGCAGCAGGCGGTTCACGATGCGCGGCGTTCCACGCGCCCGGCGGGCGATCTCGCGGGCCCCCTCGGACACCAGTTCGATGGCGAGGATGTTCGACGAACGGGTCGCGATCGTCGCCAGATCATCGACGGTGTAATAGTCGAGATGGTGGACGATGCCAAAGCGCTCCCGCAGAGGTGCGGACAGCAGCCCCACCCTCGTGGTGGCCCCGACCAACGTGAATCGAGGCAACTCCAGGCGGACGCTTCGGGCCCCAGGCCCGCTTCCAACGACCAAATCCAGAGCGAAGTCCTCCATCGCCGGGTAGAGAATCTCTTCGAGCGCCCGGCCGAGGCGATGGATCTCGTCGATGAACAAGACGTCTCCGGGCTGGAGGTTGGTCACGATGGCGGCGAGATCCCCCGCCCGCTCGATCGAAGGCCCCGACGTGACGCGAATCTCACCGCCCATCTCACCTGCGATGATGTGGGCCAGCGTCGTCTTCCCGAGGCCCGGCGGGCCATAGAGAAGGACGTGATCGAGCGCCTCTCCTCGTTTCCGCGCGGCTTCGAGAAAGACCGCTAAATTGTCTTTGACGCGCGACTGGCCGATGTACTCGCGGAGCCTCTGCGGACGGAGGTTCTGCTCGAACACATCTTCGTCGCGCTGCGGCCCGCCCTCGAGAATTCGGTCATCGTCGGTCACGGTGCCGTGTTCCCCTAACGCACGAGCGCGCGAAGCGCTGTGCGGAGCAGGCCTTCGATCGGGGCCTCGGCCCCCATTTCGCGGCGCGCCGCGACGATCGCATCATAGGCGGCGTTGTCCGAGTAGCCGAGGCGAACGAGGGCCGACACCGCGTCGGCGTCCGAACTCGCAGCGGCAAGGCCGGCCGTCGGCGTGGTCGCCGCCGACGAGGGGCTACGGCCACGGCGAGTCGTCAGTGGACTCCGCAGCTCCAGAATGACCCTTTCGGCGGTTTTTCGTCCGATCCCCGGGATTCTCTCGAGAACTCCTCGGTCACCTTCTCGAACCGCCCTCTCCAGATCGGCCACCCCGATGCCGGAGAGGACGGCGAGGGCGATCTTGGGGCCAATTCCCGAGACGGCAATCAGTCGCTGAAAAGCCGTCCGCTCCTCCTCGGTCCAGAACCCAAAGAGCTGGATTGCCTCTTCCCGAACATGAGTGTGAATCTGAAGCGAAACGATCCCGGGCTTATCGACGAGTTTGTAGAACGTGCTCAGCGGGATCTGAACACGGTAGCCGACCCCCGACACATCGACGATGACTTCGTCGGGTCGGGAGGCGGCGATGATTCCAGAGAGTCGACCGATCATGGGTGGCCGCCGGTTGGTTGGTCGTTGGCGGAGGCGGATGGTACCACGGCCGCCCTGCGAGGCCGGCGCGCTTGGCGGGTCATGGCCGCCGCGGATTCCCCGAGCGTGTCGCGCGCGACGCCTCCGCTCGGCGAAGCGCGTCCGCGTGTCCCGCGCCAAAGAGATGGCAGAGCGCGGCAGCGATGGCATCGGCGATATCGGACTTCCCGCGCGCGCCTCCTCCCGGCACGAGCCGGGAGACCATCGCCTCGACTTGCTCCTTCTCGGCACGACCGTTCCCGGTCACCGCTTTCTTGATCGTCGCGGGGCTGTACTCGAAGACCCGCAGTCCAAAAATCCCGAGAACGGCGAGAACCACCCCACGCGCGTGGGCGAGTTGAAGGGCCGATCGCGCGCTCACGCCGTGAAACGGCGCCTCCACCGCGGCTTCCGTGGGCGCGTGCTCCTGAACGACGGCCGTGATCCCGGTGTGCAGGCGCGCGAGCCGGTCCGCCATCGCCATGCGCTCGGGCAACCGGATCTCTCCGCAGGCGATCAACTCAGGCTTGTAGACCGACCCGGCGACCACGGCCCACCCGGCGCATCGGGTTCCCGGGTCGACCCCCAGGATCCTGCGGGATTCCGTCAGGACGCTTCCTCGGAGACGGCGTCGGCGTCAAAAGACAGGTTGGCGTAGACGTTTTGAACGTCGTCGTGGTCTTCGAGAATCTCGAGGAGTCTGACGCACTGCCCCGCCTTCTTGGCGTCCAGCTCAACAACGGTCGTCGGGAGCATCGCCAACTTGGCCTGGGTGGGGACGATCTTCGCCTTCTCGAGCGCGTCTTGCACCTCGCTGAAAACCGCGGAACC
>Ga0315287_10004841_pt1 | contig 13168 bp, 4 predicted proteins | sample YL17G11_0_MG_FD_205037 | JGI IMG/M metagenome (GOLD analysis project Ga0315287, IMG submission 205037) | Sediment microbial communities from Yellowstone Lake, YNP, Wyoming, USA - YL17G11_0 | ecosystem: Environmental > Aquatic > Freshwater > Lake > Sediment | place: USA: Wyoming | collected...
ATCGAGGACCAGCGGCGCTCGATTCGATTCGAGCGCGAATGTCCCAACCCGATCTGGTGGTTCGATTACACGCGGCAGGAGCACGGGCCGGAAGGCAGCCGCATTGACCCAACGGATACGCCGGCGGTGCACATCCAACGCGCGCAACATTACGACCCCAAAACGGGCCTGACGCTCAAGCTTACGATGCGAACTTCGGGGAGTTTCCCAAACTACGCCATCGCGCTCTGGAATGTGCCGGTGCGCGACACCGGGCGTTCGCCGGCCATCACCACCAACGCAAAGGAGAACCAACTGGTTCGCAATGACGTGGGCGAAAGCCATCTGGTGCTGTGGTTCGACTTGAAACCCGACGCGGAAATCTCAGTCGTGATTCCCAACCCGAAAGCTAAACGCTGGAATCCTTGAACCGCCCGCCTCAGCATGAAATCACCCGTCACACATGGCGATGAAGAGCGCAAGCAGACCTTCCGCTCAATGATCGCAGCCACCGTCCTCACGAACATTGCCGGGCTTCTGCTTTCGCTCAATCTCTGCGCCGCGCCGACGCGGGCTGCGGCGGAGGCGAGGGCGTCACGGACTTTGCTGTTCGTGGATGATCACAACATTCTGTATCGCTCCGGCACGCGGCGCGTGTTGCATCCGCTCACGCGGCATTCCGCCAATCCGCAGCTTCCGGGCCGGGACAAGCCGTGGGAGGTGGCCATCGCTTGGACGAGCGTTTACCACGACCCGGCAACCGGGCGCTACCAGCTTTGGTATCAGGCCTTCGCCGGCGACGAAGCCCGCGACCGCACGCGGCGCTGCACGGTTTGCTACGCCGAATCAACGGACGGCATCCATTTCACGAAACCAAACCTCGGACTATTTGATTATAACGGCATCAAGGACACGGCGATTGTCCTCGTGGCGAATGGTGGCACATCGGATCGCCACGGCGTGTCGGTGGTGGTGGATCCGCGCGACAGCGACGCGCGCCGGCGCTGCAAGATGGCGTATTTCGATTTCACCAAGGACCACGGCGTCGAATACCCCGGGCTGAATGTCGCCTTTTCACCGGATGGAATTCATTGGACCAAACATCCCCAAGGCCCGCTGTCGCGCGCGGCCTACGGAGATTACGACGATCCCGTTCCCTTTGCCGACGACGCGAAGCGACCGTGGGCGATTCCGCTCTCGATGGCTGACGCGCTGGATGCCCTCTACGATCCGGTGCGTGGAGTGTTCGCGATTTACGGCAAGATGTGGATTGACGGGCCGGAGGGCGGCATGCACTGGAAGCACGCGATGGGGCGCATCGAGAGCCGGGACTTCATTCACTGGTCGAAGCCGGAACTCGTGCTCGCGCCGGACGAACAGGATCCGCCGTGGGTCGAATTCCACACCTCGCCCGTCTTCTTCCACGAAGGCGTTTACTTCTCGCCGCTGCAGAATCTGGATCGGGCGACACAAGGCGGTGTGGTGGATGTCGAACTGGCCACCAGCCGCGATGGTCTGAACTGGTGCCGGCCGTTTCGCAAGCCCTTCTGGCTGGCGCGCAGCGAGGGCGGCAAGTTCGACAGCGGCGCGATCTTTCTCTCGGCGCAACCGGTCGTGCTGGAGGACGAAATCCGGTTTTACTACGGCGCGTATTCGCAGGGGGCGACGGGTTCGGATGACCTGAAGCTCACGACGGGCATCGGCCTTGCGACGTTGCCGCGTGATCGCTTTGCCGGGTTGCAACCCGTGCCCCGCAGCGACCAGCCCACCTTGAAGAAGCCGCTGGAAAACATCGGTCAGATAACCCTCAAGGCGATGGATTTTGCCGGCGTCAAGGCTATGGAGTTGAATGCCGAGGCCACCGGAGGCGCGGTTCGGGCGGAGTTGCTCAACGCCGACGGCAAGCGGGTGCATGGCTTCTCGGCGGACGAGGCGCTGCCGGTCACGGGTGACTCGCTTCGGCATTCCTTACGGTGGCAGAAGCGCCAGCTTGCGGACCTGCCGCCGGGGGAATACCTGCTCCGGCTGCATTTGAACAACGCCACCGCCTACGCGCTCAGGATCCAGAAGTAAGCGTCGCATGTTTGTTGTGCCAAAGTCCGAGAGGGAAACACTGCTTCTCGTAACGTTTCCCGACTTGAACAAAGCTGTCCGGTCCAAACGCGGCGGCGCGATCTTCGACCACGTTGCAATTTGAACTAGGGAACTGTTGTCGAAAACTGGTGCCGGAGTTGGCCACTGTCGTCGTGACGATTGCCAGTGGTCACCGACCCATCCCCGCCGATGTCCTGGACCCCCGTCACTCCAGAACGAATTTGCCTCAAGGCCGAACCGGCTTCGGTGGTTTCAGGTGTCTGGCGAAGAAGACTTCGATTTGTTTCAGGTTCTCCGGGCTGGTGAATTTCGCCCGCCATGACCACCACCCTCCACAATCAATAGCGTCGCTGCCGCACCCTGCTCAGAAGGCGGATGTCCAAACTGGACGCCACCTCCGTGGCGAGCTGTTGGCACGCGACCACTTGACAAAGGACCGCATCATCACGCGCGTGCGGTGAACTACTTCGCGCTCGGGCCGGGCTGAGCAGAAGCATCGCGCTGGCCAACCGTGTGTCGGCATGCCGGTCCGCCACTTTCGTCGCTGGTGACTACTCCAAGCAAAAGCGTTTTAACGCGACGAATGCCCGACCCCGGCCAGTGTCTTCTTCTTGTCCTCAACCAGCGCCTGCAAATCGCGGCGCGGGAAATCCCAGGCTTTCTTTACCGCACTCGCCACGGCTTGCCGCAGGCTGGCGTAATCAGCGTCGGTTACGTCCTGATAGGCGATGGCTTTGCAGCGTTCCGTGCCGCCGGTCGACTTCGCCAGCGGCGCGCTGAGGAAGAGGCTGCGTTCCGGTTGCTTCAAATCAATCCAGTCCAGCCGCGATATGTCTGAGGGCTTGTGGCACGAAGCGCACCGGCGCTCGTGAACCGCCGTGATCTGCTTTGCCAGCTCCTTGTCCGCTGCGAGGTCGTAGGCTTTCTTCTCCGCGCGCTTGTTGACGAAGCGGTCATGATACGGCGCGTTGGCGTCGGCCCACATGGTCAGAGTCAAGCGCTCGGTGGCGTTGAGCTTGGCGCGCTGGGCGTGCGGTTCCTGATCGAGGGTCGCGATGAGTTTGCTGCGATGCGCGCCGTAGGCCAGTGGCGGCGTGATGCTCGCGTCCTGGATGTTCGGTTCGGCAATGGCGACGAGCTGCGCGGTGTTGATCGTCTCGAAGGCGCGGTTGAATCCGTAGCCGGGCACGAGTCCCCACCATTGCTCCGTCGCGCGCGACCAGTCGGTCAGCCCGCCGCAAAAATCCAGCCCACCCGCTGGCTTCAATCCGCTGTGGCACTCGACGCAATGGCGATCCAAGATCGGCTGGATGTCGCGCAGGAAACTCACCGGGCGGTCGCCCCACAGCGGCGGGATCAGTTCAGTCGGCGGCTTGGCAGCGGCGAGCGGCGCTTTGGCGGTGCGCGCCACCACGCCGCGCGTTTCGTGGCAGCCGGCGCAAGCGCGTTTTTCACCCGGCTGAAAGCTGATGAAGCTCCGCATCCGCCGCAACTCCATCCGGTTCTCGTCGAGCAACTGGAAATACACCGCCACGTCCGCCGGCACTTTGAAATGCGCGCTGCCGTCGGCCTCGACCGGCACGTCGCCGAGGATGCGGATGGGTGTCCAGTTGATCAGCTTCGGCCCTTTCTCGCCGTAGCGTTGCCCGCCGAGTTGGTTGTCATACGGCCAACCAATTGGCTCGGCGATGCGAAGGTAGCGGATGCGGTCCGCGATTTCTTCACTGCCAAAGCTCGCGTCGCTCAGGACGATGTCCGCGGAATTCTGCGCGAGGTCAATCGCCTCCGGCATCACCGGCGGACGCGGTCGCGCGCGCAGCGGGATTGGGATGAAGCACGAAATCGCCAGGTCGCGATAGACGAGTTCCTTGTTGCCGTACACGTCCACGAGATAAAGCCCGTACCCGGTCGCGTCGGTTTCCTTTCCGTAGGTATAGGAGACGAGAAAGAACTTCTCCGAGAGAGCGCACGGCGTGGAATAAAACCCGCCGCCGTCGGCCACGCCGCCTTCCGGCACCGCCACGCCGTCCATGCCGCCTTCCGGCGGTTTGACCCCCGGCGTGACGATGCCGATGCCGTGGGGTTCGTTGATGCCTTTCGCGGCGTCCACAACCACGAGCGGTCCGACGGCGAGCGTGTGGTGGCCCGCCGCAATCGAGACGAGCTTGCGGCTGCCGGGAATCGAGCGCGTGTCCTCCAGCGCCCACGGATTGACGAAATGCTGCTTGAAGATCGCATCAGCGCCCGTGCCGTCGGGCCGCACGGTCCAGATGGATTGGATGAAAGCCCAACTGCGCTCGTGATACTCCCAGCGCACGTAGGTGATTGAGCCGTCGTCGAGCGTGTGCGGCAGGTAATCGCCGTCCTTGTTCACGCTCATCCGCCGGATGCCGCTACCGTCGGGCTTCATGACGTAGAGGTTGCAGCTCGTTTCGTCCTTGTCGTATTCGTTGCACTGGAGCGATGTGCCGCAACGCTCGGAAACGAACACGATGTCTCCGCTGGGCGTGTAGGTTGGGTCCAGATCGCTCCAATCGCCGCCGGTCAATTGCCGCAAGCGCCGCCCGTCGAGGCTCGCCTCGAAAATGTGAATCGGCTCTTCGGTGCGCCGCAGGCGGTAACTCTTCGTGCGGTCCAGCCAGCCGTCCGCCGGCGAATCCTGCTTCGCCTTCGCGTAGCCGAACACGACGCGGTCGCCGTTCCACCACAAGTCCATTCCGTGAACATGGCCCGGGCCGAGAGCGCGATTGAGAACGCTACGGAGGTTCAGGCGCGCGGCTGCTAGAGTCTTCGGTTCGGCGAGTTCGGCGAAAAGCTTGCTCGACTGCGCACTCGACAACACGCAGATGTCGCCACCGGGCCGTGACACCCACGGCATGTGGTTCAGGCAAACGTCCGGATACGCCTCCTGCGTGAAACGCTTCACGAACAACAGCCGGTCGAAGTTCAGGAGCGGATTACTGAAGACTAACCGGCGCACCGCCCAACGCGCATCCAGGTAGAGAGCGCGAGTCGCATCGGGCGACGCATTCGTGCCGAGGGCTTGCCAGCGCTGCTCCAGCTGGGTGAGCGCGGCTTGGGCGACGGCCACGTCCACGCCGGTTTGCGCAAGTTCGTGGGCGAGCTTACGGCCGTTCGCGAGCACGTCGGCAATCGGATAGAGCAGGCCTTCGTCGTCGCCGGGACGGCGCTTGATCGTGGACCATTGGCTGAGACTGCTCTGGTCTGCCGGACGATGCAGGGCGAGATTCCGCTTCGGATCGGCGAAGCCACAGACCTCGACCTCGTCGAGATGATAAAGCATCGGCTTTTCCGTCGGCACTTGGAGGCGGACGAAGCGTGCGTGAACCTGGCCCGATTCGAACTTTACGACGAGCGGCCCGCCACCACCCACGCCGCCGAAATGTTTGCCCTGATTATCATGCCGCAGCGTCCATGATTTCGCGTCGTCGGAAGTCAGGACGCGGAGGTTATCCGCGTTGTGGAGGCCGGGCGCGTAATCGAGGCGATTGAAAACCACGACGCTCGCGATGTCCGTCGTTTCGCCGAGGTCCACCTGCCACCACGGGTCTTTGTCGAGCCAGGTGTGGAAACCGTATTTGCCATCCTTCACACCATCGCAACCTCCAGCGGCATCAGACTTCGTCGAGAGCGGCACGCGGGCGGCGCGCAATGTCTCGGCGTATTTGAGCCAGTCCGCCTCGATGAGCTTCCGCATCGCTTCGCCCGAAACCGCCTCGTCGCGCGGTGAAGTAGAGGTTGGGGTCGGCGTAACGCCGGCGGTGTTATCTTTGATGATGCCGACGGCGACACAGGGCCACGCGCACATCGTCGCCAGCTTAAGCAGCCGGAGCGCAGCGTTGTGTATGTCTTGCCGCCGACACATGACGCGTTGATTCTCAACTAATTTGCGGACAAATACCACTTTGAAAACCGATGGATGCGACGCGGGATGCAGTCGGGCTCTCGAGTTCAAACTCCACACCAAGTCATCGTTCATCGCCCTCAATGCAAAACCCCGGGCAACTGCATCAAATCCTGAAAGATGGCATGGACAACGGAGCAAACACTACCGTTGTATGCGGCGCATGGCGCTGCCTCGTGGGAGGGAAGATGAGCGGCACGATGATTTCTTGCCTCAGCCATCTTTGGTGGTCTTAAATCCCAGCCATGAAATTGTGTTCCATGCTCTGCCGCAGCCAGAGGAGTTGCGTCCCCATTTTGTGTCTGGTCACCGGTGTTCTACTTTGTTGTGTCCCGGCGGGACGGTCGGCTGAAATGTTGAACGAAATCACCGCCCGTCTGGGGCGGGAAACCACTCAGGCCTACAAGGCAAGCCCATTCTCCGAATTGTCGCGGGATTACTTTGCCCGCCTGACGCGCGACCCCGGTGCGAAGGCGAGGCGGGATGAAGTCGAGATCACGGCCCGGTGGCGGATGGAAATCTCGGTGGCGCCTTCAACGGTCACCACAACCATGAAGGGTTACTTCGAGGATTTCATGGCGCGCCGGATGGAAGTCAAGCTGTCCCCGTCCAAAGCCGCCGCACGCACGGGCGGCTCACGAGCCGCGCGGCAGATCGTGTTGCGGGAAACCGGCGGCGGCGTCCCCGAAGTGCCGGAAAGCTACACGCTGGAGATCACGCGGAATTGGGTGCGGATCGAAGGCCGCGACGCGGCGGGGCTGCGCAATGGGATCGTGCGGTTGGTGGACCTGATGGGGCTTCGCCAAGCGCCGTTTCTTTCGATCGGCAAGTGGGTGGTCAAACCCAGGATTCCCGTGCGCCTCGGCGCGGTGCCGTGCGAGGGCTCGCTTCGCGAAGCAGTGTTTCTCGGTTACAACGCCGTGTTTGTTCCGGGCGGCAGTCTATTCGCCCTGTCCGCGTCGGACGTCATCCCTCAATTGAAGGATCGCCAGGAACCGTCGCTGCCGGAACGATTCGCCGACGCGGTGCAGGAAGCGCAGAAGCTGGGGCTGAAGACTTACGTTTGGCTGGACACGCGCCAGAAATTCCCCAAGGACCACCCGGTATTTCAGGCGAATCCGGAGTTGCGAGGAACGCTGACCTGGAAGGCCGACGGTGAATACGTGCTTTGCACCGAGCATCCGCTCGTCAAACGTTATCTCACTGACAGCCTCGAAGGGTTGCTGCGCGTAGCGCCGGACTTGAGCGGGGTTGTCATCATCATCGGCGGAGAAGGCTTCTATCACTGCTACATGCGTTCCTTTGGGGCGGCCAAGGGGCGGTCGGCGTGTCCGCGCTGCGACCCTTTGGGCGCCGAAAAGACCGTCGCCAACCTCTGCAACCTGCTCGCCGAAACCGTGCGCAGGGTGAATCCGCAAGGCGAAGTCGTCGCCTGGCCCTATTCGGCCGAACACGTATGGTCCGCCGACCGGGATCAGGCCGGACTGATTCGCTTGCTCAAGCCGGGAGCCGGGATTCTGACCGAAGTGGAGAAGGATGAATACGTGGAAAAGCCCGAGGGATTCAAGAAGCACCTGTGGGATTACAGCATTGACCTGATCGGCCCCGGGGAACGGGCAAAGCGACAGATTGCTGCGGGCCGGGCGGCCGGTGTTCCGATTTATATCAAGACCGAGGCGGAGTTGGCATTTGAGGCGCCGCGCCTGCCATTCATTCCGTGCCCGGACCGGTGGCTGGCGAGGGCCGATGCCATCGACGCGTCGGGCGCTTCCGGCGCCTGGATGTTTCCAGCCTTCAAACCGATGTATGCGAGCAGTGTGGCGGAGGTGGCCAAGTTCGCCATGTGGGAGCCGGCCAAGCCACAGGAAGAAGTGCTGCAAGAATTGGCCGCGCGCATTGCCGGTCGCGCGGCGGGCGGGAAATTGCGCGAGGCTTGGAAGCGGGTGTCCGATGCGATTCCTTTTTCGCCGGAGCTGCCCTCGTATTACACCGGGCCTTACTACTTGGGGCCGGGGCAACCGATGTGCGCCGACCCTGCGGCCCGGCTGCCGGAGGTTTTCCTTGGCCGGTATCTTTTCATGGCGGAAATGACCGATGCCGAAGGACTCATGCTGCGCCCCACGTACAATACATCGCCCACCGGCAACGTTCCCGTCTTCGGCCGCATGTACCGCCAGATGGAAGAGCATTTGCGGGCCGCCATGGATTTGGTCAACCAAGCCGAAGCGCAGGTTCCCCCGAGATTGAGAAACGTGTTCGCCTCTGAAACCAGCCCCATCCGCTGGTTCTACCACACCGCCCGCACCGAGGCCAATTTCTACGAGTCCTGTCAGTTGCGGGACAAGCTTCTGGCCCTGGCCGCCAAACCCTCCCGTACGCCGGACGAACAGGCCGAGGCGGCTCGGATGCTACGGCGGTGGCGCGAAGTGCTTGAGGACGAGAAACAGAACACCGAGCAGGCGCGGCCCGTGATGGCCGCGGACATGCGGTTGGATTATTACTACGGCGGCGATCACATGTTCTCGCACGGCGTCGGAGTGCTCGACGCCAAGCTCAAGATCATTGCCGGAGAGATCAACGAATTCCTCCCGGAAGTCGCCGCCCGCTGTCAGTGACAGGCTCAGGCCCAGCCGGATTGGCTCGCGATGTGCGCGGGTTCCGGGCTTTACGCCGTCTTGCCGCTCGATACACTCGCGGCAAATGCATCCGACCATGAAATCCTCAATTCCAAGCGCACCCGCAACGCAGTCTGCCAACATCACGCCCCTCACCCGGCGTTCGTTCCTCCACACCGTCGGCTTGGGCACCGCTGCCCTCGGGCTTTCCCAAGGCGCCAGGGCCGCGGAGAAGGCGGGGGAGAAAGTCATCCAAGGTTTTGAAGCCACGCAGGAGAAACCGGATGCCTCCAAAGGCTGGAAGCCCGTGTCCGACCGCAAGCTGCGCGTGGGCCTGGCCGGCTACGGCGTTTGCCGGTTCGCGCCGGCGTTCGGTTTCCAGAATCATCCGAACGTCGAGATCGTCGCCGTCACCGATATTGTTCCCGACCGCTGCGCCGAGCTGGCCAAGAAGGTCGGTTGCAGCAAGACTTATCCTTCCGCCGAGGAAATGGTCAAAGACGACAAGATCGAGGCGGTGTTCATCGCCACGGACGCGCCGAGCCACGCGCGGTTGTGCATCGAAGCGCTCAAGCACGGCAAACACGCGGCCTCGGCGGTGCCGGCAGTGTTCGGTTCGCTGGAAGAAGCCGACGCGCTGTTTCAAGCCGTCAAGACGAGCGGGTTGAAGTACATGATGTTCGAGACTTCTTGTTTCCACGAAGACCTCTACGCCATGCGGCAAATCTACAAGGCCGGCGGCCTCGGCAAGCTCGTGTATTCGGAGGGCGAGTATTACCACTACATGGAACAACCGATTGACTCCTACAAAGGCTGGCGCATCGGCCTGCCGCCGCAATGGTATCCGACGCACTCGAACGCCTACTATGCCGGCGTCACCGGCGGGAGCTTCACGGAAGTCAGTTGCATGGGCATGCCCAGCCGGGTGGAGCATTTGCAGCCGGCGAACAATCGCTACAAAAACGCGTTCGGCACCGAGATCGCGCTGTTCCGCACGAGCGAAGGCGGCATGTCGCGCATGGCGGTGAGTTGGGACACGCCCGGTTACGGCGGCGAGATGGGCCGTATTCGCGGGCAGAAAGGTTCTTTCTACGGCAAGTTCGAGGGGTTGGAGAAGAATCTGCCGGACACGAAACGACCGCCCTTGCCGCCGGGCGTGGCGGCGGGTGGACACGGCGGTTCGCACGGCTATCTCATGGACGAGTTCGTCACCGCCATTTTGCAGAACCGCAAGCCGTTGGTGGACGTCGCCATGGCACTGAACATGACCTTCGCCGGCATTGTGGCCCATCAGTCCGCGCTCAAGGATGGGGAACTGTTGAAGATACCGCAGTTCACGCTCTGACCAAACACTTGAACGTGTTTTCGGCCATTCGTCTTCGTCCTCGGCTTTCGTCCTCGGCTTGGGGACGGCCTGCGAGCGCAAGGACGACGGACGTCAACGAAGACGAAACGTGGGCTGTGGCGCCTGCCGTTTGCCCGAGTGCCTTCGCCAAGATCAGCGTCGCCGCGTTGTTGCTTGCCTTGCTCGCGCAGATGCAGCTTCGGGCTGCTTCGGCCGAAGTCGTCTTTCTCTCTGAGCACTCCGAACTCATCCTCTCCAACATCCAAGACTGGGGCGTGCTGGGTTTCAACATGGCGGCGCATGTGTCGGACAAGGAAGGCGTTCCGCTCCAGATTGGCGAGAAGACTTTCACAAAAGGCCTCGGCCATCACGCCAATGGCATCATCACGCTGATGGCGGACGGTCAGTACGAAAGCTTCGACGCGGAAGTCGGTCTGCAACCGTGCGACGGCGGGAGCGTCATGTTCCGCGTTTTTGTGGACGGCGAGCAGCGCTTCGACAGCGGTATCATGCGCAGCGGGGACGCGCCGAAATTGGTTCACGTACCGCTTGCCGGCGCCCAGGAACTCCGCCTTGAAGCTAGGAACGCGGGAGATGGGATCAGTTGCGACATGGCCAATTGGGCGGAGGCCCGGCTCAAGCCATCCCTAAACGCGGCGAAACCTCGCCCCGCCAAAACGGGCGCGAACATGGCGAAATTTGCGCGAGTTGTGACTTGGGATCCAGAACGCCTGGACGGCGCGCGCGCCAGCCGCATTGAGGAGTTTCGCGTTGATGATCTGTTCACTGAAACGGAACTCAAGCCAGATCGAGGCGGGAGTTACACCGTGCCTGTCTGGACCAACGGCGTCAGTTGCATCGGCCTGCAATGGCTCAGCCGCCGGGCGCTGCGCGAATTGGCACTGGAATACGCGGACGCGGCGCAAGTTAGGGCGACAAACGCCGTGCGCGTGGAAGGCTGGTTTGGCGAGTCGGCGTGGCAGGGCAGTTGGAAACCCTTGGCAGGCGAGCTGCGCCGCGAAGGATCGCGGTTGATTCTTCGGTTGGCTTCGAAAGCCGGCGCGGTTCAAACGCAGAAGGCTCGCTGGATTCTGCCGACGGGAAGAAAGCCGGCGCTGGTTCGCCTCTCGGCCTTCACGCGTTCCACTTGGGCAACGGCAATGCTTCGGGTCGAGACCGAGAAGCCTGCGGCGCGCCGTATGTTCGGAGTCAGCGTTTTCAACGGCGAGTTGGTGTCCGAATCGCCAATTGCCAATCAACAATCGCCCAATGGCCGTCGCCTAGCCGTCCGCTACAGCCGCCCGTCGCTATTCAAATCTGATCCAACGGTGCTGCAATTCCGGCTGCCGACCGGCAACGTCGGCGTGGCGGTCGAGGATGTGCTCGCCAACGACTGCGTCTATCTGCCGGATCACGGCTTGTTTGTGGCGCGCGAGCCATCGCCAATGACACTGGCAGAATACAAGCAGCAGATCGCCGGTCGGCGGACGATCCTCGAAGAAGTCCGCGCGCTGCCCGATCAGACACTCGCGCAGGCCATGGCAAAGACGCATCACGAAGCCCAGAGCGAAGGCCCGGTGTTGCTCTCGCTGGCGCGTGACAACATTAAGTTCATTGTCGAGCGTAACGGCACCGTGCGCGGCGTGGTCACGACCAATACGGCAGTTGCCAACCATGAAACACGGCTGGAAATGAAGCCGCAGTTTGGCGACGGGAAGACGGAGAGATTGTCGCGCACGCTCGACGGCGGATGGCTGCCGATTCCGGTCATCACCGTCACGCAGGATGGCACGATGTATCGCCAGCGCAGCTTCGTCGCGCCGCGCGCTGAGCCGGCTGGCAACCCCGCACGGCCCAACCGCCACTCGGTTTGCGTGGCGGAGTTCACCATCACGAACCCGCAGCCAAATCCGGCGGAAGCGGCGATGTCCTTGGCCTTCGCCGACCTTCGGAAGGGTCAGGTGAAGCTCAAACCTGATCCGAAGGGTTGGCTCGTCAGCAGTGAAGACGGAACGCTCGCCCTGGCCGCGACGACGACAGCGACGCCGCTGGCAGCCACGGCTGAGGAAAGTGTGCTCAGAATTTCCGGCACCCTGCCGCCCAACGGCTCTGCACAGTTCGCGGTCTTTGCCCCGGCGCAAGGCGATTCAGCGCTGAACGAACTCGATGTCGTGGCGCTGCGCGCAGCGACCGAAACCTACTGGAACGCCGTGCTCGCGCCGGCGACGCAAATCGAGACCCCCGATCCTTTGCTGAACAATGTCATTCGCTCGTCGCAGGTGCGGTGTTTGATTGACGCGCGCAGCGAGGCCGACGGCGCACGCGTGGCGGCGTGGATTGCCGCAATGAGTTACGGCCCACTCGAAAGCGAGTCGCACTCAGTCATCCGCGGCATGGACTTTATGGGCCACACGGACTTCGCCCGTCGCTCGCTGGATTTCTTCATCCACCACTTCAACACGAACGGCTTTCTCACCACGGGCTACACGACGTTCGGCACGGCGTGGCATTTGTGGACGCTGGGCGAACATTACCAACTCACGCGGGACGAGCAGTGGCTGCGGCGGGTCGCGCCAGAAATCGCGCGCGTCGGCCACTGGATTGTCCGGCAAGCCGAGAAAACCAAGAAGCGCGATGCGCAGGGCCAGCCAGTGCCAGAGTACGGCCTCATGCCGCCGGGTGTTTTGGCAGATTGGAATTCGTTCGCATACCACTTCGCGATGAATGCCTACTACTACGCTGCGCTACGGGAGTTGGGCGACGCGCTTGGCGACATTGGCCATCCGGATGCCGCCTTCTTCAAACGTCACGCCGCCGAGTTAAAGGCTAACACGCTCCGTGCGTACGTCTGGACACAATCCCGCGCGCCTGCCCTCGCGCTACGCGACGGCACGTGGATTCCGCATTACCCGTCGCAGGTCCACAGCCCTGGCAAGCTGGGCGACTTCTTCCCCGGTCAGGACGCGGGGCGGAGTTGGTGTTACGACGTCGAGATCGGCGCGCACCAGCTTGTGCCCACCGGCGTGCTCGATCCGCACAGCCGCGAAGTCGAGCGTATGATGGATCACATGGAGGACGTGCAGTTCCTCGCGGACGGCTGGTTCGACTACCCGGTGGCGGCGAACCACGCGGACTGGTTCAACCTCGGCGGTTTCTCGAAGGTGCAGCCCTACTACACGCGCAACTGCGAAGTCTATGCGCTGCGCGACG
>Ga0315287_10004842_pt1 | contig 13167 bp, 11 predicted proteins | sample YL17G11_0_MG_FD_205037 | JGI IMG/M metagenome (GOLD analysis project Ga0315287, IMG submission 205037) | Sediment microbial communities from Yellowstone Lake, YNP, Wyoming, USA - YL17G11_0 | ecosystem: Environmental > Aquatic > Freshwater > Lake > Sediment | place: USA: Wyoming | collected...
TTCTCTTCTCTTCGATCGGCCGCTGCGAAACGATCACGCGATGACCGGGGAAATCACGCTCACGGGGAAGGTGCTCCCGGTCGGCGGGCTTAAGGACAAGGTGATCGCCGCGCACCGCGCGGGGATAAAGACGGTCATCTTTCCCAAGGGGAATCTTCGGGAGCTCGAGGAAATCCCCGCGACCATTAAGAAAGATTTGACCTTTGTGCCGATCGCGAAGGCGGACGAGGCCATCGAGAGAACGATCGTGTGGGACTAGAGCCGGGGGCGGGAGCGGACGGCCGACAGGACCCTCGGCGTCCCTGACCGGGCGGTTGGCCCTTAATTTGCATAATATCGCCGGATAACCTTCGAATGGGTGAAAGATGGGCATCGCGTCGATCCTCCCAAAGACTGAGACGATGTTGGAGCTGCTCGGTCCGATTCTCGGGCGGGTCGCTCGCAACGATGCCTTTTCCTTGCCCGGGGACATCGGGAACCACTCGCGGGTTCTCGTGATCGACTCGGGCGATCTCACGGAGATCCTCTTCTTCTCGCCGATACTGACCCGTCTCAAGGAAAGCTATCCCGACATGCGCGTCACGTTCCTCGTGCGGGAGGGCAATAGCGAGCTCGTCCGGTCGATGCCGCAGGTGAGCGAGATGATCACCTACGAGCCCGAGCATCTGTCGCTCACGTCGACCACGTACTTCTCTCTCGTGAGAAGAGTGCGCGCGCGCGACTTCAACGTGCTGTTTCTCCTCGGGTCGGAATTCAGTTTCCCGCGGTCCCTGCTCGCGCTGCTCGCCAGGGCGAGGGTGCGAATCGGGTATTCCGGCGAGCACAGCTTTCCGTTCGTTAACTGCGAGATTCGGGTGACGACGCCCTCGCTGTACGAGGGAGCGAAGTGCCGGGGCTTTCTCACCGCCGTGGGTCTTGGCGGTCAGGACAACCTCCCAGCGTGGAGCTTGCCCGAGCAAGACATCCGGTGGGCGAAGCAGCTCGTCCACTTCCGCAAACCGGAAAAGGGGATGAAGCTCATCGCGGTCGACCCGGGGATGGGAAAAGGGCAGCATCGTCTGGTCGATGAGTCGTTCATGTACCTCATCAACCAGGTGACGCGGAGGCTGCCCAGCAAGGTGATCATCCTGTCGAACGGTCTCGACGCCAAAAGGCTCGAGATTTTTAGAGTGAAGCTCCGGTCGGACCTTTTCGATCTCCAGCCGAAAAACGTCAAAGAGGGGATCGCGCTCTTGTCCTGCGCCGACCTCCTCCTGGCCGGAAACACCGATTACTTTCACTTCGGCGTGAGCATGCGCGTTCCCACCATCGGGCTTTTCACCCGTCACGACACGGACAACTGGCTGCCGAAAGGAACCCCTTGGGTGCAGATCCTGCAAGGAGTTAAGGGGCAGCAGCTTTCGATCGAAGAATTCAATTCAAAAATCGATACCCTCCTCCATTTCACCGGTGTAAAATACTCCGACTAGCCCGCGACGCGGGACTGGACGGAACGATGGATACGTATCTTCGACTGCTGAAATACGTCTTGCCGCACTGGCGGAAAGTGGTCCTCCTCTTCGTGACGGTGGTCCTTTTCGCCTCATTGAGCGGCGTGTCTCTTACTCTGATCCACCCTTTCCTGAAGATCGTGCTGTACGGGGACGAGGGGATACCGGGGGCGAGCGCGCCGCAGGCCGTGGCGGGGTCAACCCAGGGGATACCTCTCCCCGAGAGCGTCGATAGGATCCGGGCGGGGGCTCAGGCGTGGTTCGAGGCGCGGATATACGCCGGGGACGCAAAGGCGCGTCTGCTCCGTTTCTGCGTCATTCTCGTGGTTCTCTTTCTGGTTAAGAACGTGTTCGGGTACCTCCAGACGTACCTTACCGTCTATCTCGAGCAACAAGTTCTCTACCGGGTGCGGAACGAAGTCTACGGTCATCTGCAGAATCTTCCCATGTCGTATTTCTCGAAAGAGAAGGCGGGTCATATCATCTCGCGTCTGACGAACGACGTTTCCATGCTCCAGGGCGCGGTGATCGGCACCGCGGCGAGCGTGGTTCGCAACGGCTTTATGACGCTCACCGGGCTGCTCGTCGTTCTCGTGGTGAGCTGGAAGCTCTCGGTTCTCACGTTGATCGTCGTTCCCATCAATCTCGTTCTAGTCGAGTTGATCGGCCGCAAGCTCAAGAAGCGGAGCTACCGGACGCAGGAAGGGATGGCGGAAATGACCGCCGTTCTCGGCGAGAGCATTTCGGGGATCCGGGTGGTGAAGGCGTTCAACATGGGGGACTACGAGAGGCGCCGTTTCGCGAAATACAACCTCAGGTACATCCGTCAGTATCTGAAGATGAAGCTCTGGGGCGCGGTTTCGTCACCGACCTCGGAGCTTCTGGGGACGTTTTCCATCGTCGTTATCCTCTTCTACGGCGGAAACCTGGTTCTTTCCGGAAAGCTCACGCCGGAGAATCTCATCCTCTTTGTGGGTGCCATGATCTGGGTGGTGACACCGGTAAAGAACCTGAGCAAGCTCAACTCGGCGATACAGGAAAGTCTCGCGTGCGCCAACCGCGTGTTCGCCATCGTGGAGATCGCGCCGGAGCCCATCGACGTCCCGGGAGCGCGGGGTATTCTCGGGTTGGAGAGGGAGATCCGCTTCGAGGCGGTCGGTTTCGAATACATCCCGGACCGGCCTGTGCTTAGAGGCATCAGCTTTACCGTCCGGCGGGGGGAGGTGATCGCTCTCGTGGGACCGAGCGGCGCCGGAAAGACGACGCTCGTGGATCTCATACCGAGGTTCTACGACCCCACGGGGGGTCGGATACTCATCGACGGCGTCGACATTCGCGATATCGACTTGAGGTCTTTGAGGTCGTTGATGGGGATGGTCACACAAGAGGTGATTCTCTTCAATGATACCGTGCGGAACAACATCGCTTACGGCGCGCAGGGCTCGTCCGACGACAAGATCATCGAGGCGGCCAGGGCGGCGAACGCGCACGATTTCATCATGGAGATGCCCATGGGGTACGACACCGTGATCGGTGAAAGGGGAACCCGGCTTTCCGGCGGACAACGCCAGCGGCTTTCGATCGCCAGGGCGATCCTCAAGAACCCGGAGATCCTGATTTTTGACGAGGCGACGAGCGCGCTCGACACGGAGAGCGAAATCCTTGTCCAGGAGGCGATCGATCGGCTTCTCGAAGGCCGAACGACTTTTGTCATCGCGCACCGCCTCTCGACGGTTCAGAGCGCCGACAGGATTCTCGTGCTGGACGACGGAGAAATCCGGGAGGTGGGTACCCACGCGGAGCTGATCGGGTCGAACGGCGTGTACAAGAGGCTCTACGATCTCCAGTTCGGCCTCGTTTCGTGATCCATTCCGATGATTTCTCCCTCGAAAAAGGTCGTCGTCATCGCGCCCACCTGGCTTGGGGACGCCGTCATGAGTCTCCCGCTCGTCGGCTTTCTCGCCGCCGCGGACGGCGTACGCTCGACCGTCATCGCGCGGGAACGCTCGGCGAGGATCTACGGTGGAATCGCCGAGGTGAGCGATCTCGTTGTTCCCTCCGAGTCTCGCCGGCTCGCCCGGATCAAGAACCAGTGCAACACGATGAGACGAATCGATGCGGACGGCGTCGTCGTGCTTTCTCCTTCCTTCTCGACGGCGCTCGCGCCGTTTCTCGCTGGCGTAAGGGTTAGAGCGGGGGTCCGGTCGGATGCGAGGGGAGTCCTGCTCAACGCTTCGCTCCCCGAGAGCGGTCTTCGCGAAGAGCATCTGTCGCGGAACTATCTGAGGTTGGGCCGGTTGGTCCTCGAAAGACTCGGCGTCCGCGCCGATCACGAGTTTGCGGTCCCGAGGATCAAGACCAGCGCCGTAGACCGAGAGACGATCGGCCGGTGTCTTCGTGACGGGGGTATCTTGGATGATTACGCGGTCGTCGTCCCGGGGGCGACCTACGGACCGACCAAGTCCTGGCCCCGCGAAAAATACCGCGAGCTCGTGGGTCTCTTGTCGGCGGAACTCCAGGTCGTGCTCGGCGGGTCGGCTCCGGAGCGGGACCTCTGTTCGTTCGTCCGGGGGGGAGTCGATGGCGTGCTCAACCTCGCCGGTTGCACGACGCTCGGGGAGTTCATGTCGCTTGTCGAGGGGGCCCGGTGCGTGATCGCGAACGACAGCGGCGCGCCGCACCTCGCCGCGTCGCTCGGGGTGAGCGTCGTCGTGATATTCGGCTCCACCTCCGCCGTGTGGACCTCGCCCCTTGGCGAGCGTGTTCACGTGGTGAGCGAGCCGGTTCACTGCTCGCCGTGCTTCCGGCAACGATGCCCGACGAACCTCGAGTGTTATCAAGGGATATCCGTCGAGAGAGTCCTCGACACCGCCCGCCGCGCGACGAAAAAGGGCGTCGAAAAAAAGCTGTCCCACTGATAGTATTGTGCCTCAGTGTATTGTCCGCCGCTTCCGACCCCGGGGAAGGCGCGCGAGGCGGCGGGGGATGGGTGTTAATATGGATAGGGAAAGGTTTATCGAGCTTCTCGGACGATTCTCGTCCAAACGGGTTCTCGTCGTGGGGGATTTTATCCTCGACGAGTACCTCGTCGGCGACACCAAGCGCGTGTCGAGAGAGGCGCCGGTCGTCGTCATCGATTACATGGAGAGCGTGTATCACCCCGGCGGCGCGGCCAACGCCGTTCAAAACGTGACGGCGGTGGGCGCGGCCGCGGAGGCGTGCGGCGTGATCGGCGCGGATCACTATGGGGCCGTGTTGAAAGGAATACTCGACCACCGGGGCGCGGACACGTCGGGTCTGGTGGAGGCGAGCGAGATAACGACCGCGGTCAAGACGCGGATTCTAGCCGGCGAGCTCCACGCGCAGAGACAGCAGGTCGCCCGGATCGATCGTTCGTACCGGATATGGCGGTCGTCGGCCCCAGTCGAAGAAGTCCGCCGGCGCGCCGTGGAAAAAATCGACCGCGCCGACGTCGTGTTGATTTCCGACTACGCCATGGGGGTCGTTCCCGGACCCGTCAGCGAAACGTTGATCGCCGCGGCGAGGAAACGAGGGATCCCCGTGGTCGTGGACAGCCGGTTCGATCTCCCGGCGTACGAGGGCGCCACTGTCGCCACGCCGAATGAGGTCGAGCTTTTTGACGCGATGAACGTCAAAAAGAGAGACAAAGCGGATCTGATCGCGCTCGCGAGAAGGGTGGTCAAAGAGACGCGTCTTGCCGGGCTCGTCATCACCAGGGGGAGCCGGGGTATGCTGGTCTGCGACGCGGGCGGCCGCATCGAGCGTATCGGAATCGTGGGGACGAGCGATGTGACCGACGTGACCGGCGCGGGGGACAGCGTGGCGGCGGTGGTGGCATTGTCGCTCGCGTCGGGGGCCGTCCTGGTCGAGGCCGCGGAGATGGCGACGTACGCGGCGTCGGTCGTGGTCATGAAACGCGGGACGGCGACGATGAGTCCCGAGGAAATCGTGTTTGCGCGTGACAAACAACCGGTTCCCCTCGAAACCGGCGACCGGTAGGGGAGACACACGCCCGGCGACCGATGAAAAAAGAACCCTGCCCGATATTCCGGAGCGCCGTCAAGCTCAAGGCCTGGATCGAGCGCCGAGAGGCAAAGCGGGTCGTTCTCGCCAACGGGTGCTTCGACCCGCTCCACGTCGGACACGTCCGGTATCTGTACGGCGCGAAATCCCACGGCGATTTTCTCGTCGTCGCGCTGAACGACGACGAGAGCACCCGGACGTTGAAGGGGGAGAAACGGCCGATCATCCCGGCCGCGCATCGGTCGAAAATCCTCGCGTCGCTCGAGATGGTGGACGCGGTATTGATATTCTCCGCGCGCGACGTCTCGCGAATCCTCGGCGCGATCCGGCCCGCCTGCCACGCCAAGGGCACCGACTACACGATCGATACGGTGCCCGAGCGAGAGGTTTCGAGGTCCCTGGGGATCGAAACCGTGATCGTCGGCGACCCCAAAACGCACGCCTCGAGCCGGGTGGTGGAGCGCGTGCGGTCCGGCAAGGACGCGAAAGGGGCGGGTCCCAAGTGACGGTCGAGATCGATCGTCGCGCAATGGAGGAACTCTCCAACGGCGGGCGAATTCTCGTCACGAGGCTTCAATACCTCGGCGACGTGATCCTTACGTTACCGTCCGTTCGGGCGATCAAGGATCGTTTCCCCAGCGCCGGGGTCGATTACCTGTCAAGGTCCGTTGGGGCCGCCGTGCTCGAAGGAGAACCCGCGTTTGATCGCGTGTTCAGGGTCCCTGAAAAGGGAGAGGGTGATCTTGCGTTTTGGCGTCTCGTCTCGAGCCTGCGCAAACGGAAATACACGGCCGCGGTCGATTGGTACTCGAACACGCGAAGCGCGCTCCTCACGTGGCTCAGCGGGGCGAGAAACAGGATTGGCGGCGCCCGGCGCGTCCGGAAACATCTGTACACTTGGCCCGTCGTGACGCCTCCGGGAGTCCGTAGCGCGATCGACCACCACATGTACTATCTGAAACCGCTTGGGATCCATGGTTCGGCGACGCGGCCGGTGCTGACGCCTTCACCGGGAGAGCGAGAACGCGCGCGTCAACGGCTTGCGGATTGCGGTGTGAAGTGGGGACCGACCGGTCACGTGGGGATCCACCCGGGTGGGAAGTGGGAAGTCAAGCGCTGGCCGGTCGAGCGCTTTGCGGCTCTCGGTCGAAGGCTCGCGGAACGCCACGGCATTCGCGTCGTCGTGATAGCCGGTCCCGGCGAGGAATCGTACCGGGAGGCGCTGCGTCAAGAGCTTGGCGATAGAGCGGTCTATCTTCCCGTCTTGCCCATACGCGAGACGGTGGCGGTCATCGCGTCGCTCGACGGCATGGTTGTAAACGACGGCGGGATCATGCACGCGTCGATCGCGGTCGGTACGCCCACCATCGGTCTTTTCGGAAGCAGCGAACCGGATATTTGGTTTCCGTACGAATCGTTCGGTCCGTTCGTTCCTGCGTACGAACCGATCGAGTGCCGGCCGTGCCACCGTCACACGTGCGACCACTTGAGCTGTCTCGTCCGTCTGACGCCGGAAGCGATCGAGACCAAGCTTATCGAAGCGATGAAAACGGCGGCGAACGAGCGAACCGCGGGGCGGTGACCCGCGGTTGATGCCGGGATTGGGTATAACGGTGTCACCCACAGTGCTGGCGATCAGACTGAGGCAACTGGGCGACGTGTTGAGCACGCTCGGAAGCCTCAGAGCCTTGAAAGGCGCGGCTCCCGACCACCGTGTCCTCTTTGTCGTCGACCGCGCCTATCACGCGCTGCTTCGGACCGTCCCGTTCATCGACGACCTGATCCCCGAGCCGCCGGCGGCGGGAGGGCTCGGCCGCCTGGCCGCCTATGGAGATTACGTGAACGATATCCGGAGCCGCCGCCCATCGTGCGTCCTCGATTTCCATTCGAATACACGGAGCGCGATCCTCTCTTTTCTCTCGGGGGCTCCCGTGCGTGTCGGCTTCGACGTCCGCGTTCGCAAGCTGCTTTACACCGACGTCGAGCCGAGGGCCGTTTACCGGAGCGGCGGGATCGCCCCCCGGACGTCCCACGAGTCGGCTCTGGCGCTCGTCAGACGCTGCGGTTTTGCGTCGGCCGAGGGAACGGCGGGCGGCACCATCCCGGTGACACCGGATGACAGGCTCCGCGGGAGCGAGATCCTCGTTCGATCCGGCCTGACCGCTGAGGCCGTCGAGAGGGGTAAACTGGTCGGCCTCAACCCGGGCAATCCTTATCCGGCCAAGGCATGGGCGCCGGGAAACTTCGGACGCCTGGCGCGGATGCTCGGTGACGAAGGCTCTGCGGTTGTCGTCCTATGGGGGCCGGGTGAGAAAGAGGCGGCCCTCCGCGTCGTGGCGGAGTCGGCGGGCGCCGCGCGTTTGGCGCCGCCTCTTGCGCTCGAGCAGCTTCCGGGCGTCCTGGCCAACACGCGTCTCGTGGTGACCATCGATTCGGGTCTCAAACACCTCTGTGTCGCATGCGGGGTCCCCACGGTCACGCTGTTCGGCCCCACGAGCCCTTTCGAGTGGCACATGGGGGGGCCGCTCGACCGCTATGTCTATCCGGCCGAAACGTGCTCGCCCTGCCGACTCAAGGAGTGTCCCTACGAGATTCCCTGCATGATGAAGATCTCTCCCGAATCCGTGTGGAATCTCGTCGTCGATATGGAAAGGGAGATGTCCTCGAGATGAACCTCCGGGATGTTTCGGTTGTCCTAACGACGTTCAACGAGGAGGCGAACATCGAGTCGTGTCTCGCTCCGCTCGACGGTTTTGGCGAAGTCATCGTGGTCGATTCCTTTAGCGGCGACTCGACCCTCGAGATCGCCCGGCGGTTTCACGCCGTGGTGTTTCTCCGGCCGTACGACTCGGCCGCGAAACAGAAAAACTGGGCGATCGAGATCGTCCGTCACCGTTGGGTGCTTGTCCTCGACGCCGACGAGATCGTGAGCGATGAGATCCTCCGTGAGATCGGATCTTTCGACGAAACCTCGGGGATTGACGGTTTCTGGATTCGCCGTCAGAGCCACTATCTCGGGGGATCGATCCGCCACTGCGGTTGGCAGAGGGATAAAGTGTTGCGTTTCTTCGACCGGACGAAAGGGAGATACGACGAGGTCGAGGTTCACGAGGAGGTGAGCCTCCACGGGAGAACATCGATGCTCGGTGGCGCGCTTACCCATCATCCTTACCGCCGGATCGAGCAGCACCTCGACAAGATCGAGCAATACAGCACGCGGGGCGCGCGCGAGTTCGCCAAACGCGGACGGCGGGGCGCGCTTCTCCACATGCTCGTTCATCCTCCGTTTCGCATGCTGAGAATGTTCGTCGCGCAGGGCGGTTTTCTCGACGGGAGACGGGGATTTCTTCTCTGTCTTCTTTCGTCCTACGGGGTTTTTATCAAGTACGCCAAGGCGTGGGAGTATTCGCGACGGCGCGGGGAGAAATGAATAGCATCTGTTTTTTTGGGGGTTTCGAAACGGGGTATCCCCGGAGCGACGTTCTCCGCAAGGGTCTGGAGAAGAGGGGTGTGGCCGTCCACGAATGTCGTACGTCTCCCAGAAAACGCGGCGTCGTTCGAGCGTCGATTCTCGCCTTCCGATACGCCGCGATGAAACGGCCGTTTCGCGTGATTTATGTCCCGGAGTTCCGTCACAAGGACGTCCCCCTGGCGTGGGTGCTCGCGAAGTTGACGGGCAAGCGTCTTGTGTTCGACCCGCTGGTGTCGCGTTACGACACAAAGATCCTCGATCGGAGAGACGCCGAAGACGGGTCGGTCCAGGCGTGGCACAACCGCAACCTCGACCGGATCTCGCTCGGTCTTCCCGACCTGGTTTTGGCCGACACGACGACGCACGCAGAATACTACTCGCGCGAGTTCGGGGTGCCGCCGTCAAAGATCCGAGTGCTTCCCGTGGGTTTCGACGAGGACCTTTTCCATCCCGGCGCACCGAAAGTGGAGCGCTCACCCGAGGACGTCCATCTGAATGTGCTTTTTTTCGGCAACTACCTCCCCCTCCACGGCGTCGACGTCGTGGTCGCCGCGGCGAAAATGCTCTCGGCTAACGAGGCGATCCGGTTCGATCTCATCGGGAGGGGACAGACGTACCCGGACGTGGAGGATTTTGTAAAAACGCACGGCCTCGCGAACGTGACACTTCTCGATCGCGTTCCAATGGAGTCGCTCCCCGGGGCGATCGCGGAGGCCGATGTTTGTCTGGGTGTCTTCGGACGCACCGAGAAAGCCGGCCGGGTGGTCGCGAATAAGGTCTACCAGGCGATGGCGATGGGGAGGGTCGTCGTGACCGCGGACTCACCGGCGATTCGAGAGTTTTTTACCGACGGCAAGGAAATTTGCCTGGTTCCCGCGGGGGACCCCGGCGCTCTGGCGGAGAAAATCACGCATCTTCACGGACACCCGGAAGTGCGGCGCAAGATCGGAGAACAAGCGGCGCGAGCTGTCCATGCCAGGCTTAGAAGTGACATCTTGGCAACAAGATTCGTGGGTTATTGCACCGAACTTCTGAAGCCGCGAAGGTAGGGACCGGGGCGAAGACCGGCGCCGAACGGGCCGGGGTGGTGTTAGACTAAGGGGGGACCCGGGGGGAAGCAGGGGGGCATTCGCGGTGTGCAGGGGCCCTCTGCGGCGTTTCACGGAGGCTTTTTTGCGAGCGGGAGAGGCGAGGCACTTGGCCCAAGGCGCGAACATACGTGTCCTGATGGTCGACTCGGAGGTGACCTGGCGGGGTGGGGAGGCCCAAGTGGCACTCCTCATGCGAGGGCTCGTGGAAGAGGGGGTAAGGGTGGTCCTGGCCGCGCCACCGGGTTCGTCGATCGCGGGAAAGGCGGAGGAGCTGGGCATAGAGGTTCTCGCGCTTCAAATCGCGGGGGGTATGGACGCGAGGGCCGCGTGGATGCTCGGACGCTATCTCCGGGAGGGTCGTTTCGACATCGTGCACTGTCACTCGTCGCACGCCCACGGGATCGCGTGGCTCGCGCTCACCCTTGGTGGCCACGGCGGGAAGACGCAGTTGTCGAAGCCAAAGCTCGTGGTCAGCCGCCGCGTGGACTTCCCCGTTGGGAAAAACGTTTTGAGCGCGCTCAAGTACCGGCGCGGCGTCGATATGTATCTCGCGATTTCCACCGGAGTGCGGCGCGTTCTCGTGGAGTGCGGGGTGCGTGAGGAGAGAATCACGCTCGTTCAGAGCGGTATCGATCTTCGGAAGTTCGACGGGATTGGCGACACGGCGTATCTCGAGAAAGAATTCGGTCTCGGCGGCGGGACCAAGGTGATCGGCAACGTGGCGGCGCTCGCGTCCCACAAGTCTCAAGCGGATTTCATCCGCGCGGCCAGGATCATAAGCGAAGAAATTGCGGGCGCCCGGTTCTTCATCGTGGGAGAAGGGGCACTCAGAACGGCGCTCGAATCGCTCGCGAAGCAGCTCGGACTCGAGGGTTACATCACATTCACGGGGTTCCGCCGCGACGTGTTGGGTTTACTCTCGTTGTTCGATTGTTTCGTTCTCTCCTCGTACCTGGAGGGACTGTGCACGTCGATCATGGACGCGCAGGCGCTGGGGATCCCCGTGGTCGCGACGCGGACGGGTGGAGTCCCCGACCTCGTCGAGGACGGTCAAACGGGTCTTCTCGTCGCGCCGCGCGATCCCGAGCGGCTCGCCGCCGCCGTGGTTCGGATGCTCCGCGACGGAGACCTTCGCTCGGAATGCGTCCTTCGGGCGAAGCAAAAGGCGGAAGCCTACGATTACCGGCGAATGGTCCGGGGGACTTTGGACGCTTACCGGAGGATTCTCACGTAGAATGATTATGCGACAAGACAATCAAACGAGAGTCATGTTCGTCGGGGTGTGTCTCGCCGCGCTCTTCGCAGTCGCGGGGCTTCCCGAGGGGAGCGAGGGCGGGCCGTCCGGCGCGGCCGGATCTCTTTCCGATGGTGACTCCTCCTGGTCAAAGGAGGATGCCGTCCCGGTTATCGACCTCGCCGCCGAGGGGATCGACAGCCTTCTCCCCGAGTTTGTCGGTTTCGGTGTCGGCGAGAGGCTCGTCTATTCCGTCCAGTACGGGATCGTCAACGCGGGTGAGGCGGTACTCGAGGTCCGGAACATCGGCGTGATCGACGACAAGCCGGTCTACTATATCGTCTCCGACGCCCGGACGAACGACGTGTTTTCGGTCTTCTACCGCGTGAGGGATCGGTTCATGTCGTTCATGGACACGACGGATCTCGTCAGCCTCAGATACGAGAAACACCTGCGGGAGGGCAAATTCAAAAGCGACCGGGTCGTCGTGTTCGACCAGAAACAGCACAAGGCGTATTACGAGGACAAGGAGATCCCGATCGCGCCGCGCACGCAAGACGTGCTGTCCGCGATGTACTACGCGAGAACGCTTCCGCTGAAGGTGGGTAGCTCGTTCGCGCTCGCCAACCACACGGACGGCAAAAACTACCCGCTCGTCGTCAAAGTGTTGGGTGAGGAACGGATCAGGGTGGAGGCGGGAACGTTCGACTGTCTCATGGTCGAACCGTTCTTACGGTACCCGGGGATCTTTACGCAGAAGGGCCGCGTGAGAATTTGGGTGACGAACGACAGGTACAAGATCCCGGTGCTCATGAAGAGCAAGGTGATCATCGGTGAAGTGTCGGCCGAGTTGACCGGTTACAAACTGGCGGAGAAGTTCAGGAATGGCGAGTAGATACGAAGAAGAAAACCTCGGTAAGATCCGCCCGGTCTCGATTCGCGGGCGCGATTCGAAAGTCCACGTCGGCGACTTCGTCGATCCGGATCGGGAGCCGGACAAGGGGGAGGGCGCGACGAGGATCATCGAGAGATTCCCCCGCCTGCTCAAGGGGGAAGAGATGCGGCGGGTGGCGCAAGCGCTCCGGCGCGCCCGAGCCGAGAAGAGAGAGATCCTCTGGCTCATCGGCGCCCACGTTCTCAAGTGCGGTCTTTCCCTCTATGTGAATTCGCTCGTCCGCAAAGGGTTCGTAACCGCGCTCTCCACCACGGGGTCGGCGGCGATCCACGATCTCGAGCTCGCGTTCTTCGGCGGGACATCGGAGGACGTGGGAACCGAGCTACCTCGCGGCAGGTTCGGGATGGCCGGCGAGACGGCCTCGCACTTCGCGGCGGCGTGCGAACACGCCCGCCGCGGGCTTCTCGGCCTCGGCGAGGGAATCGGGGAGTACATCGGGGAATCGAAGACCCCACACGAGCGCTACAGTGTTTTTTGCGAAGCGGTTCGCAACCGTGTACCCGCCACGGTTCACGTCGCGCTGGGGACGGATATCACGCATCAACATCCGGGGTTTCCCGCATCCCTCGTCGGCGAGTTGTCGATGAAGGATTTCCGGATCCTCTCCGCCGTGGTCGGAAGAATGTTCGACGAGGGCGTGGTGATCGTGTTCGGTTCGGCGGTGGTTCTTCCGGAAGTGTTTCTGAAGGCGGTTTCCGTCGGTTATAACCTCGGCCGCTCTCCCCGGGGGGTAACGGCGGCGAGCTTCGATATGCTCCCGCAGTACCGGGTGAGGGAGAACATCCTTTCGCGACCGTTCAAAGGCGCGGGGGAGAGCTTCTCGTTCACCGGTCACCACGAGATCATGCTGCCGCTTCTGTACGCCGTATTGATGGAGGAGT
>Ga0315287_10004846_pt1 | contig 13163 bp, 8 predicted proteins | sample YL17G11_0_MG_FD_205037 | JGI IMG/M metagenome (GOLD analysis project Ga0315287, IMG submission 205037) | Sediment microbial communities from Yellowstone Lake, YNP, Wyoming, USA - YL17G11_0 | ecosystem: Environmental > Aquatic > Freshwater > Lake > Sediment | place: USA: Wyoming | collected...
CCAGAAATATGAACGCGATCTTCCTATTGCCCAGTACCAGATCGGCATTCTGGAGCTCCTGCAGGAGAAAACAAAGGGCAATCTGTCGAAAGACGAAGACGAACACCTGGAGGGAATTCTCCATACGATTCGCATGGCTTACATTGATGAAGCCAACAAGGAGGAAAAGAAATGAAAAAGATTCCATATATGATATTGATGCTGATAGCGTTTGCGATTCTATTTGCGGCGGGTTGCGCAAAAAAAGAGGAGGCTCAGGCGCCTTCGGCTCCGCAAAAGACCACAGCGCCCCCCGCACCCGCCCCATCCCGCGTCAGCACAACAGCAGGTTTTTCCTCCCTCGATGACCGCATCCCTCCCGAAACCATTGTCCTTGTCTCCCTGCGCAACGGGAAAAAGTTCGTCGAAGATTGCAAAACCACAGCCCTGTACGACGCCTGGAAGGACCCGGCCGTGGTTCAGTGGTACCAGGGCATGAAAGGGGAATCCCCCAATGCGGATCAGGTTGACCTTTCCTCCCTGGCTGGGGCCATCCCGGAGGAGTTGCAGAAGGATACGGTTCTGGGACTTCTTTTCCCGGACCAGGCGCAGCCTCTTGAGAAGGATCTGCCCGTTTTTGTCATGACGGATCAAAGGGGGCGGGAGGAGGCGCACCGGGCGTTTCTGCGCGATGAATTTCTCGCCACAATGAAAAAAATCAACCCCCTGGCGACCCAGGCTGAGGAAACAATCCAGGGAATAAAGGTCTCGATTGTAAATATGCCGAATCGTCCCAGCCTGTTCTGGTTTGAAAAAGACGGCATTTTCGTTTATACCGGTTCCCGCGTCGCTCTTGAAAAACTGGCGCGCCAGGCGATAGCTCCCGATCCCGCGTTCCGTTCCTCCCCCGCTTACCTGAAGGCTCTTGCCCAGCCCCGCGGTAATGAACCCCTCGTGGTGTTCCTGGACTTCTCGTTTATCCTTTCCAAACTTCGGGAACTTTCATCTCAATCAGGACGGAATGATATGCAGATAATACAAGCCCTGGGACTGGATCAGGCAGAGTATGTCCTTTCCTCCTACAGGGTCGAGGACAAGGGGATTCGCTCCACCAGCCTTGCAGGTTTATCCGGGGCGCGGCTGGGGCTTTTCGATGTTTTTGGCCCGCCATCATCCCCATATATGCTGCAATACCTTCCGGAGGAGGCGCTCTATGCCGGAGAAATAACATTAAAGCCCGGAACCCAGTTGTGGCAGGATTTTCTTGCCACTGTTCAAAAATGCGTAACTCCGGACAAGTTCCTCAACTTCCAGAAAAGTCTCACACAGATGCAGCAGACCCTGGGAGTGAATATTGCGGATGATCTCCTTTCCCCCTTAAACGGGCGCATCGGTTATGCGATCTGGGGCGCGCTTCCCATGGCGCCCAATGTGCTTTTGGTGATGGGATGCAATGATGCGCCGCGTCTGGTTCAGGCAATCGGGAAACTGGCAGCCGCAGGCGGAGCTCAGAATATCAGCCAGTCGAGTTATAAGGGTGTGAGCTATTCCTATTTCTCCCTCTCGGGAACGCCTTATCAAATATCGTATGTCACCTTGGGGGGGATTGTTGCGATCAGCAACCAGATGGCAGGCATTCAACGGGTGGTCGATATTTACGTGGACAAAAAGGGCAGCCTGGCCACTTCCCCGAAATTCGCCCGCCATGCACAGAAACTCCCGCAACAGGCCGTGATCTTCTCCTATGATGAATTAGACAAAGCGGTTGCCACCATGGCCGGACTTTTTCTCATGCAGGCGACCATGCAGTCCCAGATGGGCTGGCTCAAAAATTTCCCCGACTTGAACAGCTTGACAAAATATTTCTTCGGAAACAGCACGACAGTTTCAACCGGCACGGACTCCCTTCGCGTCGAAGGTTTCTCTTCGTCCCTGAACGCTGTTGTCGTTACTGGAATGATGGCAGGGATAGCTCTGCCCAATATGATGGAGGCGCAATCCAGATCCAAAGTCTCCCGGGCCCGGTCTGATATGCGCAGCATGGCAACAGCGCTGGAGTCTTATTATGTGGACAATAATTCTTATGCTGCCTGGGCTGCGGGCGACCTGGGAGTCAACTCCTTCCTTCCCCAGAATTCCCCAGCCCGCAACATGCCAACGTTTAGAAGATATACCACCGGCGGCCCCATGACCTTGACCACTCCCATTGCCTATATCACCGGGTATATGAAGGATCCCTTCGCCCAGGGACAGGGCATCTATTCCTATTACTCCACCAAGAACGGATGGATTCTGATCAGCCCCGGTCCGGACTCGGATTACGACATTATTCCCCAGCAGGAATACCAGGATAATTTCAGCACGGGAACCATACCCCCCGGTCTCCTGGATAAAACCTACGATCCGACCAACGGCACGATCAGCAATGGGGACATTTATCGTAACAAGATGTAGGAGCCTCTCGAATGCGCCGTTTCCGAATACTTTCATTCACCTTTGTTCTTGCCATGTGTTCAACGGCAGGTGCGCCCCTGGATTTGTGCTCCACCCCGACGCAGGTGCTCACGGTTCTTGGAAGTCCCAAAAAGATCGAGGAGGACAACAATCTGGGACTGTCCCTGTGGAAATATCCCGGGGGCGAGGTGACTTTTTATGATGGAAAGGTGAATGGGTTTGATCAGACAAAAGATTTCCTCTCCTTTGATCTGGGGAAGCGGGAGGCGGGAGAGTTTCTGGCATACTTTATGGCGGCTGCGGACATCCCCCGCGCCCTGGGCACCCCCTCAAGGATAGAAGCGGACCGCATTGCGCGCAGGTTTGCCCTGTGGTATTATAAGGATATTCCCGCCCCGGACGGCGAGATGGGATGCGTTGCTGTGAATGAAGGAAAGGTCATCGGCTGGAGCATCGGAGAGCCTGGGAATTATTACGCCTGTTATGTGTGGGAGGAGGGTAAAGATGAACCGGACATCCCCCTTCAGAAGCGACTTTTAAAAAAGGTGGGCCCCCCCAGCGCATGTGTCAAAGTGGTGAAAAACAGCAGGATGGAAAAGGAGATTTATATCTTCCACATGCAGCGGAGCGGAATCTATCAGATTGAATTCCGGGAGGATCTCCCGAATGGATATCAGGTGATTAATCCCAGCGGAAGTCTCATGCAGTTTGAAAATCTGGCATCCCTCCATCCCCCCAAGAGCGCCCGCATGACCAAGAGGGAGGTTCTTGTCCTGCAAGGGCCTCCGGATAAAGTGATAACGCAAAAGCCGGTTTGGAACAGGTTTCGTTGCGGGAAATGTCCTTAGTTGGGCGATGGATATTTTCAACCGCGGGATTTTATTTGGTCTTGAGGACTTTTTCGATTTCTTCCTTGAGAAGGCGGAGTGCGGAATCCTTCTGATTTTGTTTCCGCTCATACCACTGGAGTTTCGTTTTCAGTTCCCTGGTCAGGCGTTCAAGGTTGCGGATAAAGGCGTCCGGCCCCGGTCCGCCGATATGATTCTTTCGTTCCACCAGCCGCTCTGGCGAAGCAAGCAATGCCCATTCGGTCTTCCGGATCTTCAGGTTCTTTTTCCCCAGCTGCATGAGCCTGCTGTTTAACGTGTTGAGGTCCACCTGCCCCCTGTCCTCGCACTCCAACACCACTTCGGACACGATTTTATAAGCCTTTCGGAAGGGGATCTGCTTTTCCTGCGCGATATAATCCGCAATATCCACGGCTGTGATGAAATTTTCCGTGCAGCGTTTTCTCATTTCCGCATGGTTGACCTTGATCGTGGAGATGACATTGGCGAAAATGATTGGCGCATATCGCACCTCATCGAAGAGATCAATCACAACATATTTGGTCCACTGGGTGTCGCGGTTATACCCGGAGAGGGAGGCCTTGGCCAGCGAGAGGATCTCCATGGTCAGGCCGTGGCAAAAGGAGGCCTTGGCTCTTGTCACCTCCGCAAAGTCCGGGTTCTTTTTCTGCGGCATGATGGACGAGCCGGTCACGTACGCATCGTCTATCCGGATCATGGGTCTTGGAAGAAGGGAGAGAATAATCATGTCCTGCGCCAGGATGCTGAGATGGTTCATGAAGATGCTGATCGCGGACGTAACCTGAGCTTCATATTCCCATCGGCTGGTGATGCAGTCGAGGGAATTTTCCTGGATAGCGGCGAAGCCCAGGAGCCGGGCGGTATATTCGCGGTCCAGGGGCCAGGAGGTGCCGAATCCGGCGACTGCGCCCAGGGGCGAGGCGTTCCATTGCTCGTAGCTCATGGCGAGACGCGTGATGTCCCGCATCATGGCCTCGGCATGGGAAAGGAGGAAATGGCCGAATGTGGTAATAGCTGCGGGCTGGTAATGGGTGAAACCCGGCATGAGGGTTTTGATATGTTCTGCTGCGGAGGAGAGGAGAACCTCCTCGAGTTTGAGGAGGCTGGAGTAGAATTCCAGAAGGCGGTCGCGAAGATAGAGCCGGCAGTCTGTTGTGGTCTGGTCGTTTCTGCTTCTGCCTGTATGGAGGTGTCCCGCAGCCGCCTCTCCGGCAAGACTCGCGAGTTCGCTCTCCAGTGAGATGTGGACGTCCTCTTTTTCCTTTTTGATTTTGAATTCGCCTCTGCGATATTTTCCGGCGATCTCATCCAGACCGGAGAGAATGGCGCCGGCGGTTTTGCGGTCAATGATCTTCTGTTTATGGAGCATAAGGCAGTGGACTTTATTGAGCCAGATGTCATAAGGGATGAGGAGTTCGTCTGCTGCGGGTTTGGGAAAGGGATCCCGCCCCGCGCAGTAATAGACGTTCATCATCGAAGGCTCGGAGCTCATCCGTCCGCCCCAGACCTGTTGCATGTCCTTTTTTTCTTCCATCATTTTATTGAGGTTAGCGAGGTTCTTCCTCCTCCTTCACATCCTCTTCCTCCTCCTCAAGATCCTCATCTATTAAAATCCCCGAAGGGGCAGAGATCCCCATTTTTGCGAGCCCCTCTGCCGGATCCACGAGCAGGTCTCTGGGCTTGCTGCCCTGGTAGGGGCCCACGATGCCCGCATCTTCCATCATGTCCATCAGCCGGCCGGCGCGGGCATACCCGATCTTGAGCCGGCGCTGGATCAGGCTGACAGAGGCCTTCTTGTTCTCCAGCACCAGCCGCAGCGCCCTCTGGTACAGCTCTTCGTCCGAGGCGTCATCCAGATTGGCCCCCGCGTTTCCCGTAGTTGCGATCTCCGCCAGGGCCTGTTCTTTTCTCTCCTTTTCCTTGATCTCGAAGTCCTCCTTTTCATAGATCGCCTTCTGCTGGTTGCGGATATAATCCGCCAGGGCTTCGACTTCCTCCTCGGAAATGTAACAGCCCTGGATGCGGATCGGCCTGGGCGCGCCCGCATGATAGTAAAGCATGTCTCCGCGACCCAGGAGCGTTTCCGCGCCGTTCATATCAATGATCGTGCGAGAATCCACCTTGGAGGACACCTGGAACGCAATGCGCGTCGGGAAGTTCGCCTTGATGATGCCGGTGATCACGTTCACAGATGGCCGCTGCGTGGCGATCACAAGATGGATGCCTACCGCGCGCGAGAGCTGCGCCAGCCGGATCACATATTCCTCCACATCATTCCGCGCGATCATCATCAGATCCGCCAGCTCGTCTATGATGATTACAAGGTGGGGCATGTATTCCAGTTCCTTGCCCAGGAGTTTTTTGTTCGGTTTATCGGATGTTGCCAGGGCGTTGTAGCTGTCGATATTTCGCACCCCAGCCTCAGCGAGGACCCTGTATCTGTCCTCCATGAGTTCCACGGCCCAGGCCAGGGCGGCCGCCGCCTTCCTGGCTTCCCAAACCACAGGCGTCATCAGGTGCGGAATCGCCTGGTACGCGCTCATCTCCACCCGTTTGGGATCGATGATGATGAGTTTCACGTGGTCGGGCTGCTGGCGGAAGAGGAAGGAGGCAATGATGGAGTTCAGGCACACGCTTTTGCCGGAGCCTGTGGCGCCGGCGATAAGGAGGTGGGGCATCTTGGCAAGGTCGCCCACAAACGGTTCGCCGGAGATGGTCTTGCCCAGGGAGAACGCGAGAACAGACCGCGCCTTGTTCATTTTTTCGCAGGTGAGAATTTCCTTCAAATATACGCCGGTGACCTGGCGGTTCGGGACCTCAATGCCGACTGCGGCTTTTCCCGGAATCGGCGCAAGGATCCGAACCTTGATGGCACGCAGCACCATGGCCAGGTCGTTTTCCAGGCTCACGATCTTGTTGATTTTCACTCCGGGCGCAGGCTGGAGGGCAAACAATGTGACCACAGGACCCTCGGTCACCTGCACCACCTTGGCTTCGATCCCGAAGTCAGCCAGGGTCTTTTCGAGAATCCCGGATTTTTCCCTGATCTCCTGCTCCGTCAATTTGTTCTCCACAGGCGGAGGATCCAGGAGCAGGGAGAGGGGCGGGAGCTTGTAATACAGGTTGCGTTTTGGCTTCTGGGGCGTCTCTTTGTCAGCGGCCTTTTTCTTCTTCTCCGGGATGATATTCTCAAGGGGATCCAGGAATTCCGATTCCCGGGAAGGCTCCCTGCCCTTTGCCTTCTCGGCAAGGTCATCCACAAGGTCCGGGGTAAAAATCCGCGCTGTCGAGGTTCTCTTGAAAGCCGGCTCCATCGGCTCCTTTTTCTCTTTTTCTGTTTTGGCGGTTTCCGCGGATTTCTCTTCAGCGGTTTGGGCGGCGGCCAGGAACGGCTTTTTGCTGAAATACCGATTCTTTGCCCATATCCATAAAGTCTTGAAGTGTTTGAAAAAGAACAGATCCGTGGAGATGAGCAGGGAGGGCACCATGAGCCCGGAGAAGAGGAAGATGCTTCCCACCAGGCCAATGCGCTGCGGCACCCTGAGACCCCAGTCGCTCGTGATGAAATTTCCAAGGAGTCCGCCCAGCGCGAGTCCCCGCTTGTGCATCTCGGGATTTTTGTAAAAGGGAAGCGTGAGCAGGGAACACAGGGAGATGGTGAAAATCCCCACCCCGGCCAGCTTGATGAAGATCCGCCGGGTCTCCTGGCGCCTGAGCACCCGGACGGACCAGGTCATGATCAAAAGGGGGAACAGGTATGCTGCGATATGGCCGAAGAACAGGGTGAAAGAGTTCCTGATAACCGCGCCGAAAGTGCCGAACAGAGCCTGGTTCTGCCTCGAGAACGCAACGGAAAGAAACAAAAACAGCCCCACTAAAAACGAAAAGCCACCGAGAAAATACCTCTGGTGGTCCTTGGATAAATCAAGTATTTTACCTTCCGACAACGGGAGCGTCTTCACTTCCATGGGAACAACCACTCACAACAACATTAAACAACAGGAGCGATCGCAAAACTGCTTTACAACAATCCAATCTATTTATAAATCCCCACGCCTGTCCCATGCAAGGGTTTTTTTGAAGAATTTCAAGAAATTTTATGTAACATTTTCTTCAGGGAAAAGGAGGATAAAACGCTCGGGAGATTATCTTTTCCAGGTTTTACGTTTGTTTCGCGGGAGAAAAAAGATGCTTGATTTTTGTAATGAGATGGGGTGAATATTGTGTGTTCTTTTGTGAAAGTAGAAAAGCGGTTTTTTCCAGCTCATTAGTTGTGTTGTGCGGATTGCTCTTGTGGAAGTTGAGGTGGATTTCCTTATGCGAACGTGTCCGGGTTGCGGGTTTGATAATCTTCTTCGCTCCAAACGATGCGCCAAATGCGGAACGCATGTTCCGCCTTTTCCGGAAAAGGGAGTTCTGAAACCGGGCGCCCTGCTTGGCAAAACCTTCCGGTTCCAGCTCAAGGAAAAAATCCGGGATGGAACAAACTCCGAGGTCTGGCTCGCGTATGATTTGAAATACCGTTGTGCGATCATTGCCCTCAAAATCGTTCATCAGGACATTGCAGAACAAAAGGGAGCCGGAAGCGCGCTTCAAAAAGCCTCCCTCAGCGTCGTGACGCTCTCCCACCCCAATCTTGCCCGCATTCATTCCTTTGAAAAAGACAGATCGTTCCTTTTTTTTGTGGTGGAACATGTGAAGGGCGCCACCCTCTCCGAGGTTTTGAAGAAAAGGGGGAAAATCACGGAGGGGGAAATCCTGTGGGTGGCGCGCGAGGTGTGCAGCGGCCTTCGATACCTGCATAAACTCAGCCTGTGCCACGGGAATCTGAACCTGGAGAATCTCATGCTCACCCAGGAACCGCCGAATGACACCCTCCCGACAATTAACACAGCCCGCAGCCACCCGCATCAGTGCGTCAGGATCTGCGACGCTTTGGTATCGCGCGTGATGGAGGATCTTCGGCTTCGGATGTCTCGCACAAACTCCACCCAGTGGAAAATTTCGGAGGACATGCGCAGCCTTTCGATTCTTCTCCATCAACTCTTGACCGGGGAAGCGGGATCGGCGCCTGAAAAACCGGGCGAAATCCCGGAATTCGCCCCCCCCCTCCTCGCCAGGATTTTAGCGTTTTCCCTGTCGGGGCAGCCCCGGGAGGAGAGAACCTGGGCTGAGGCTCTCATTGCCATGATGGAGGCGGGAACGCCTCCACCGTCTTCATCCTGAGAGGAGACGATTTTATGCAGATCAAGCGAAATCTGTTTGTGCCTTCCAAGATCAAATATGTCCGGGGCCATAAACCGGACGTGGATTGCATTCTCTGCGCCGTGATCGCCGGGGATCCCAGGGTTGTATCCCTGGAGATTTTCCGCACGGATCTGTTTTGCATTTGCGCCAATCTGTATCCTTACAGTCCCGGGCATCTCCTGATTTTTTCGAACCGCCACATGGAAGATTGCCGTTCTTATACCGCCCGGGAGGCGCGGGAGATTTTTTTCCTGGAAAAACTCAGCCTGGATGTTTTGGACGAGGTTTACAAACCGCAAGGTTATAATATCGGATACAATATCGGTGATTGGAGCGGGAACAGCATCCGGCATCTTCATCTTCATGTTGTGCCGCGGTACAGGAACGAGCTGGGTTTTGTGGATATCATCACCGAGGCGCGGATTATTGTTGACGATCCGCGGAAAAATCTGCCGCGTTTAAGGCGGCTTTTCAAGCGAGGGTAGGGCGTAAAGTTTCGGGAATCCTCACGAGGAGCCAGGCGGGGGAACGGCTATAAATTATATATTTTCAATGGTTTATCATATTAAAATTCTGCAGAAATGCTTGAAAAAAAATTGACATCAAAACGTTAAAATTGTATATAAAAGAGATTTGGTTTTATGGGGAAAAAGGAACCTCAAAGATATTTTTTTATTCCTTTAAATCTCATGCTTTATTGTTTTCCCAACGGATTTTGAAGTTCATATTTCCAGTTCCTGCGGAAAGGAGTAAAGGGCAATGGCTAAACAGGCTAATGTAGGTAAATATACTGCCGATTCCATCCAGATCCTGGCGAACAGGGAGGCGGTGCGCAAGCGCCCCGCCATGTATATCTCCAATACCAGCACCCTCGGACTCCATCACCTGGTCTATGAAGTGGTGGATAACTCCCTTGATGAGGCTATGGTGGGTTTTTGCGACAAGATCAATGTCACCATCCATTATGACAACAGCGTCACGGTTGTGGACAACGGCCGCGGCATCCCCGTGGAGCCTCACCCCGCACGGAAAAACATGTCCACCCTGGAAGTGGTGATGACCATGCTCCACGCCGGAGGAAAATTCGACAACAAGGCGTATCAATACTCCGGCGGGCTCCATGGCGTGGGCGTGTCCGTTGTCAACTTCCTTTCCGAATGGATGGAGGTGGAAGTCAAATGGGATGAGGCCATCTATTTCATGCGGTTTGAACAGGGCATCACGAAATCGCCCCTTCAGAAACTCGGCGCTTCGAAGAAAACAGGCACCACGGTGCGATTCCGACCCGATCCCTCCATCTTCGACAAGGTGGAATTTTCCTTCGACATCCTTTCCAAACGGCTCCGGGAAATGGCATTTCTCACCGCCGGTCTCCAGATCTCCATTGATGACGAACGCAGCGGAAAGAAGGCGGTTTTCAAATTCAACGGCGGAATCGTGGAGTTTATCAAATACCTCAATCGCAACCACATGGTGATTCACAAACATCCCATTTATTTCAATAAGACAAAGGCGTATGATAAGGCCGATGGTTCGGGCCAGAGCGAAATCCAGCTCGAACTGGCGATCCAGTATAATGACGGTTACGATGAGATGCTTTACTCTTTTGCCAATAATATCAACACCCAGGATGGCGGCACCCACCTTTCCGGATTCCGCAAGGCCCTGACCAGGGCGATTGCCAATTATGCCAAGAAGAACGACCTCCTTAAAAAGATGAAAGGGGAGATCTCGGGCAACGACTTGCGCGAGGGGGAAACAGCCATCTTGTCCATCAAGCTGCCGGAACCCCAGTTCGAGGGGCAGAATAAAGGCAAACTCCTCAATGCGGAGATCCAGGGCGTGGTGGAAACAATCTGCTATGAATCCATCATGGAGTTTCTCGAGGAAAATCCCCCCGATGCCCGGAAGATCGTGGAAAAGGTGGTGCTGTCCGCCCAGGCCCGGTACGCAGCGCACAAGGCCCGGCAGATCGTCCGCAAGAGCGTGATGGAGATCGGGTCCCTGCCTGGAAAACTCGCGGACTGCACGGAAAAGGATCCATCGCTTTCCGAACTCTACCTGGTGGAGGGCGACAGCGCCGGAGGTTCGGCCAAACAGGGACGCGACCGCCATTTCCAGGCCATCCTCCCCTTGCGCGGCAAAATCCTGAATGTGGAAAAGGCCCGGCTGGATAAAATCCTTTCCAATGACATGATCCGCACCATGATCACAGCCGTCGGCACAGGGATCGGTGTGGAAAACTTCGATCTTGCCAGGCTTCGGTATCATAAGGTTATTATCATGACCGATGCGGATGTGGACGGGGCGCATATCCGCACCCTCCTTTTGACCTTCTTTTATCGCCAGATGCGCAGCATCATTGAGAAGGGATTTATATACATTGCCCAGCCCCCGCTTTATAAAATCAAGAAGGGCAAAAAGGAACTCTACCTCGAAAAGGATGAAGATAAAGAACGGTTCCTCCAGGAAGCCGGCGCGGAATCCGTGGTCTTTTTTATCACAGGAGCACGAAAGAAGCCGATCCAACTATCTACAACCTACCTGAAACAACTGCTCGGACATGTTCTCGATCTCGAGAAGCTTGCCCAGACCGTGCGGCGGAAGGGCATTTCCTTTACCGATTACCTCCGCTTGCGTAATAATAAAGGCAGACTTCCCCTGTATCAGATCACCACACCCGCTTCCGTGCATTATGCCTACTCGGAGGAGGACTTGGTCCAGCATCTCCCCGAGACGGAGCAGAACGGCAATGGCGGCGCCAATGCCACGCAGGATTTGTTCAAGGGCGATGGAAACGGAGACGAAGAACTCATTGAGGAGGAAGCGGAAAAGACAGAAATCAAATATGATGTGGTGGAGTTCCTCGAGGCAAAGGAAATTGAACGCATCCTGGAAAAACTCGAACGCATGGAAATTGACACGAGCTATTATGATATTGACCACAACACACCGCGGGAGGGGCTGGCTCCCCAGTTTGAGGTCAGGGAAGAAGATGAAAAGGCATATCCCGTGTTTTCTCTGAAGGATGCAGTGGAAAAGATCAAGGAGATCGGCGCGCGCGGAGTGATCATCCAACGATATAAGGGTCTGGGCGAAATGAATCCGGAACAATTGTGGGAGACGACGATGAATCCCAAGACCCGAACCCTGCTCCAGGTTACGATTGAAGACGGGGTTCAGGCGGAAGAGATGTTTACCACCTTGATGGGGGAACAAGTGGAACCAAGAAGGATTTTTATCCAAAAGCACGCCCCGGAAGTAAGAAACCTTGACATATAATGTTTTATCTTTGATCTCCCCTTGTTATTCATTCGGCGGTGATAAAATATATGTATTCTCCGGGAAGTAATTAACATGCCGGAACAAAAAGAAGAGAAATGGAGAGACATACATAATGATCATATTGTGCGGGTAACATATAGGGACACAGACCAGATGAATGTGGTTTATTATGCCAATTATCTGGTATGGTTTGAGATGGGCAGAACAGAACTTCTCCGCCAGACAGGCCACACATATAATGAGTTTGAGAACATGGGATATGCGCTTCCCGTGATCCGCTGTGTGTGCGAGTATAAAAAGCCCGCCCGATATGACGACCTGATCCGCATCAGGACACGCATTTCCCATCTCTCCCACGCGAGTATTATATTTGGTTACCAGATTTTGGATGATAAAACCGGGGAGATCATGGCAGAGGGAGAAACAAGGCACGCCGTAATCACAAAAGAGGGGCGCATCGCGGGTGCAGGACACATACTGGAACAGTGGTTTTAGTAAGGAATAATTTCAATCAAGGATAAATTCGACAATAACAAGCTGAGGATTATTTGTTGCAAGCAATAATTCTTGACATCCTTGCCTGCCCCATAGATGGGCATTTCCCTCTCGAGCCAATTTCTTTAAAAACCCGCAATGAAGATATCCTTGACGGGGTGCTTTTATGCGAGACCTGTGGAAGATGGTTCCCCATCCGGGGAGGAATTCCTCACCTGGTGCGCGATGGGCTCAGGTTCCAGGAACAGGATCTTGCATTTCTGAAAGAATATAAAGAGAGGCTGCCTCCCCTTGTGGTCGAGAAAGGTCTTCCCATTAATCTGTGGGATGCAATAATTCATCCCACGCCTGAGGAAAAACAATGCCTTGAGGAAGGGGCCTTTTGGTCTGAATATGTCAAGGTCCATTATGCGGTGGGAGATACAACCATTCTTGACGTGCGCTCCCGATCCACACATCCGAGCTTTTATAATCTTGGTGTTTTAGAGCCGGACGACAAGGACAGGGTGCGTCGATACGGGATGTGGCCCGATCATCTCTCCCGTGTGATCTTTGGTTTTCTGGAAAAAGAGAAGCCGGGAATTGCGCTGGATGTGGGCTGCGGAGGGGGACAGTTTGGCTTGGAGGCTGCGCATCTGGGGTGGGTGGTTCTGGCAATGGATATTGCCCTGGGCGCCCTGGAAGTAGGTCGGGATTATGCCTCCCAAAAGGGACTGGATATGCATTATATATATGCTGAACCTGCCAATCCCCCCATCAGAAAAAAGACCATTGACCTCCTGATGGCCAAGGACGCCTTTCATCATCTCCTCCATCTGGAAGAGGTTTTCAGGA
>Ga0315287_10004847_pt1 | contig 13162 bp, 8 predicted proteins | sample YL17G11_0_MG_FD_205037 | JGI IMG/M metagenome (GOLD analysis project Ga0315287, IMG submission 205037) | Sediment microbial communities from Yellowstone Lake, YNP, Wyoming, USA - YL17G11_0 | ecosystem: Environmental > Aquatic > Freshwater > Lake > Sediment | place: USA: Wyoming | collected...
ATTGCCCGGCCGGGCTTTACGAAACCGGCATCCCGCTTCCCTGGGATATCAAACGGGCAGGCACCATAGATGAATACGAACTTTCCATGATCGATGTCACCCAGACCGACGCCAATTTCACCGGGACCATTGCCGAACAAAAAGTGCTCTCGCTGTTCCTGGTGGACCATCTTCCCGGAGACACCATCCAGCTCTGCTACCAGAGACAGGCGCAGAGCAACGAGCAGGGGACCGACTTCTTCCGGGTGCGTCTGGTCAACGGCAACCGCTATGAAACCGCGGAAAGCCTTTCCGTCCCGAACCTGACCAACGAAAGCAAGCAGGTGTGCTACAAATTCCAGGCCCAGGCCATTGACTCGCGGGTGGATTTCATTTTCAGCCTGGCGGACTTTGACAATATCGTCTGGCTGGACTCCGTGGTCGAGGATGTGAACGGCGTTCAGAAATTCGCGGATGACTTTGAAACCGGAGACCTGCGCAACGACCTCGCCCCGACCAGGTTCCGCTGGCAGCTGCGGGTCCCGGCTCAGGAGAACGGAGACTCCGGGGTGAGCGGGGTGCGGCCGCTCTCGGGAAAATACAGTTTCCGCGCCCTGGGCGGAAGGACCATGGACATTTCCGGCTCGATCCTGGAAGGCGGGAACAACCAACTGGTCAGCCTGCTGGGCATGGGCACCGGCCTGAACTTCCAGGGAGTGTTTTTGAAGATCTATGAAAATTTTCGGAACGGATACCTGTCCTCGCTGTCCGGGGCGTTTTTGCAAGGCTCGGGCCTGCTCGGGACCTTCACCGGCGAAAAGCCCGGATGCCTGGACCAGGGCCAGTTCATCGTGGCGATCAACCCTTCCGAGTTCGCCAATGTCAGCAAACCCTGGACCATGACCATCAACGGCCAGGCGCAGAACTGCGGGGAACTCACCACTTTCACAAAAACCATGACGCCCTTTATCCCGCTCCAAAAAGCCGACCGCTTTTACTCCGACCCCAATATACCGGTGAGGGACGCCGACCTGGCCAGCTATCAGTTAAACGGCCGGGTCATGGGCGCGGGCCTTTATTTCACGCTCGGGGATTTCAGCAGGCAGGACTACAGGAACGCCCTGTTTTATGGTATTATTACTCCCACGCCCGACGTCCAAAACGGGAACACGGTCACGCAAATTCCTGACATCGTGGGCACATACAACGGATGGCTCGTGGTGGACAAGGACTGGAAATGCCAATCAACCGGAAGTTTTACGGTTAATTTCCCGGGAAACCAATAGAATAAGGGGAACCAGAAAATGAAAAAAATCGCGCTCGCGGGATTGATGGCTGCCATGATCTTGGCTGCAGCCTGTGGCAAAAAAAGCACAAGCTCCGGCGGAGGCATTTTCGGCAACATGTCCAGTTTTGGAGGAGAAATGCAGGCCTACAACTGGAATATGACGCTCACAGGAGTGGGCGGTCTGGAAAAATATTTCATCACGGTCAAGACCGGGGGCGGCTCGGGCGATGCGGTGATCACCGCTAGAAAAGCGGCGGGCGGGGTTGAAACCGCGGTCCCGGGCGCGTTCGCGGTGTTCAGCGATGTGCCGTTTGCGCTGACCTCGGCGGGCCCGACCATCCAGTTCGGTTCCACCGCGGGCATGTTCAACATGGTCACGGGCGACGAGTGGGTGTTGATGCTGGACTCCAACCAGGAGGTCGGATTTTTCCCGACCAAGGCCAATACCAGCGTGGCGGTCCCCGGGTTCGTTTCCGGGGTTGCGGCGCAATATTGCAAATACGGGCTTTTCAACGGCCTGCCCGGCATAAACATCTCGCTTGGCGGGGCGAGCCAGCAAATCTCATCCGCGCCCATGGTGGTTATGGCCAACTCCATGACCTTGGGCGGCTACTTCCCGGAAACATCGATGCTCCTGCTCGCGACCATGTATCCCATGGTCCAGGGCGCCGCTCATGTCGTGAAAGCCGGGGACCAGGTGGAAGTGGTCTACGAGCGCGCCATTGCTTTTGACGGCGGCGCCGGGGATTACTTCAAAGTGCAGGCCGTGAGCGACCGCAGGCTCCAGACCCTGGACTATGTGGCGACTAATTCCGCGGGAGCGCAGACCGTCTCCAGGACCTTCACCTCGGACGGCGATTTCATGGGCATCCAATTCATCTCCGGGTTGCACGGCGCCGCGGACTCGGTCAAGCTTGACAATTTCACGGTCAAGGTGAACGGCGCTGAGGTGTTCAGCGATAATTTTGAAACCGGGTCGCTCAAGCCCGGGTTCCCTAATTTTATGTGGATGCCCGCCAACCCGCCAACCATGCTCGGGTCCGCCAAGGTCTGCGGCGCGGCCGGCGCTTATTCATGGTGCGCGGCCGGGGGACGGAGCTATACCTTTTACGGACAGGGCGCGAGCGGCGGCCTGGAATTCAACCTCTCAGACGGGTCCATCGGCGCCAGCTTTTGGGACGGCGCCTTCATGGGCATGAGCCAGGGCTCGGTAATGCTCGGCACTTACACGGGCAGAAATTACGACAAGACCTGTGAGGAAAGCGGCGCGTTTATCAGCCTGATCGACTCCACCTCGACCGCTTATTTGGCCGGGACCTGGAACCTGTCCGTGCAGGCCCAGCTTAAAAACTGCGACAACCCCGCGGACAACGGCACGCCCTTGGTCTTCTCGCTAAACAATGTGAGCATGATGCAGTTCAGCACATTGTTCGGGGGAGCGCTTTCCCCCATGCCCTCGCCTCCGGCGCCGCCAATTTCAGACTCCCTGGGCAACCAGGTGCAGACCGGCGGGTTCATCAACGGCAACTCCCTGATGGGCTTGCTCGCGACCAAAGTCCCCATGACCATGTTCTACCGGCTGAGCCTGAGCGGGATTTCAGGCTCGTCATCAACCATCAACGGGCAGGTCATGGGCTGGGCGGCCAAAAACCCGATGCTGCTTTATCAGACCTGCGATGTCCAGGGATCCTTCAGCCTGAACATCTCTCACTGAGATTGATGAAAAAAGTCCTGGCCGCAGTCCTATCAATTTTTTTTATGGCGGCCGGGAACCACGACCGCGCAAGCCCGCGGCTGGACCTTCAAAAAATACTGGAGGAATTCTCCAGCCTGGATTTCCTGTATCAGCCCGAACCCTTCCGCACTCGCATGGTCTCAACCGCGGACCAGCAAGGCTCCAACCAGGACTGGGACAACTTCCTGCAAAAAGACGAGAAAAAAGCCGTGCTCGCGGACATCCAGGGTCCGGGGATCATCACCCGGATTTTTTGCGCGCGGCCCAAAAGCATGCTGAAAATTTATCTGGACGAAAACCCGGTGCCGGTGATCTCAGCGCCGGTCTCTGAATTTTTCTCCGGAAAGACCGCGCCGTTTTCCGCGCCCCTGGTCGGGAATGATCCCGCGGCATTTTCATATTTCCCGATCCCGTTCACCAGGCGCGCGAGGATTGAGATTGAGGCCGCTCCCGGAGACCGGAGCGAGGACCGCTTCGGCTGGTTCTGGCAGGCACAGTGGGTTGAACTGCCGCCGACCTATCAGGTTAAAAGTCTGGCGCTTCCGCTCACCGATCAGGAAAACGCCGCTCTGGAAAAGCTGAAAAACTTTCTTGCGGGCCTTGAAAAATTCGAAGCGCCCGCGGGCCTTCAGCATCAAACCTTTGGGAATACTTTGTACCCCGGGAAAGATGGCGCCTATTTTGAACTCAAGGGTCCCGCGGTAATCAAAAAGATGCGCATAGAACTGAAACCCTATAAGTCAACCGGAATGCCTCAAATGATGAATGAAACGACTTTAACATGTTGGTGGGACAGCGAAGCGACCGATCATCCCCCCAGCATCAGCGTGAAGCTGAATGATTTTTTCGGGAGCCCATTCGAAGAACGTCCCCCAAAAATCCTGGTCCGGCGCTTCTGGAACGGCGGGGAAAGCCTGATCCCCATGCCGTTTGCAAATATTGCTAGCTGCGTCATTTGGGCTGGCGAACTCGGCGGACACGCCCGTTGGGAAGTCTGGTACGAACCTTTGTCATCCCTTCCAAGCCCGCTCCGGTTCCACGCGTTGGAGCGCGAGCAAAAATTAAGGGCTTATCCTGAAAAACAAAACCTGGAACATAAAAATGATTACCTGGTGCTGGACGCCAAGGGACAGGGCCGGTATTTGGGGACCTCGCTCACCGTGCTCAACCGCTACCTGATCTGGTGGGGAGAGGGCGACGAAAGCTTTTTCATTGACGGCCGACTGGCCTGGCTGGGCACGGGCAGCGAGGATTATTTTGACGGCTCGTATATGAAGTTCGGGAAAAATCTTTTCAGCGGCGCGTTGATCGAAAACAGTTTCGGCAAAAGATTCGCCGGCATAACCATGGCTTACCGGTTCCACCTCCTGGACCCGGTCTATTTCCAAAAAGATCTCAGCTTCAAATTCGAGCACGGCACAAAGGCAAACGAACTGGCCAACTGGTACCGGAGCGTGGCCTACTGGTATCAGACCGAGCCGCATTCCGACTTTGCGCGGATGGCCGGGGACCGGCTCGACCTGAGCGAAAAGACGGTCAAGGCCGAGGTGGAGAAAGAAATCTGGCGCGCGCTCCCGCTCCAAAACAAAATCGCGGTTTTCCTGTTCTGGATCGTGGGCATCGCGCTTTTATTGTTGCTCATCTTCCTGGTTACGATTAGAATATGGGTGCGGGAATTTCGAAAAGGGGGAAAGAGCCATTGAAGAATTGGAAAATTCAGGCCGTCATGATCGGCATCTTTTTGGTGATCAGCGGGATCGCCATCTTTTTCTGGATGAGTCCGGGCCGGAAAGCCTCCAAAATTTCCCGGTTTCAAAAACAGGCGGACCGCGCCATCTCATCCGGACATTTCCTGGACGCGGAAATCTCGCTCCGAAAAGCCCTGGATATAGACCCCGAAAACCCGGAACTGTGGTTGGCGCTGGGCGCGGTTCTGGAAAGACAGGGCGTGCTCGACCAGGCCAAGCTGGCCTATCAGGCCGCGGCCAAGGCCAATACAAGCTCGGAGCCGGGTTTTAAGGCGGGCATGGTTTCGCTCAAGTTGAATGAGCCGGAAGACGCGGAGCGCTTTTTTCTGGAGAACAGCCAGAACTGGCCCGAGCACACCCCCACCTTGTACCAACTGGGAGCGATCATGGCCAAGAAGGGAAAATACCAGGAGGCCATAAAATATTTTGAAAAAATAACCACCGTGGACCCCAAAGAGGCCGAGGCCTTCAACAACCTGGGGTTTTGCTACTACAGCCAGGACCAGTTGGAGAAGGCAAGAGACATGTTCAAAAAAGCCCTGGAAATAAACCCCGGACTCGATTCCGCAAAAAGGAGCCTTCAGACCGTGGAAGCCGACCTCTCCGGAAAACCCCAGGACGGAGCAACCGCCAAGACATGCAAGGAGTGCAACAAATAATCCTGTTTCAACCGCAAAGACGCAAAGAAACCAAAAGTCTCACAGAATTTATTTCCATTCCAGGTCAAATACATAAAATCCTTTCGTGGCGCCCAGACGCGCTAAGATTTTCCCGTTGTCAGAAATATCCTGAATTTGAAAGATGCTGTTTTCGATCTCCTTGGGAAGAGCAACTTTGTAGGACCTTTTGGTCAGATAGTTGTAGATATAAAATTCATCCTTGATTTCTTCATCGTTCGGTTTCATATATATCCTTTTCACCAGTAGATGCAAGCTGTCCGGGAGCCAGTAATACTCATTGCCCCATTCATTGTTCCTTTCCAAGATGAATTCTTCATTGGTCAATCTGTTGAAGATGACTTCCATTGACCCCTCCAAGTAGAACTTGTATCCGTCAGGGCTTATCAGGCCTATGTCTACGTGCTGTTTGTTGAAGCCATATATTAATTTGTTGGTCCCTTTTTCATAGATTCCTGGCTCGAGTTTTGATCCGTCATTGCGTGAGATGATATCAAAGGGATACCTATTCTGCTCAAGTTTCAGCCGTTCATTTGGTATGACGAGGTCGTCTTTGCCCCAAACATAATTGGGGCTGAGCGGATTATATGCTCCAAGGCCGGCAAATTTTGCTCCGTCAATTTTGAACTCATTTGAGGCGGCTCTTGCGAACGGCAGATCCTTAACCAGCCATTTGTTGGCGCCTATCAGGAACATCACCTTGCCGCCCAGCCAGACGGCCTGAATGAAGTCATCGACAATCATGGGCTTGATTTCATTTGATTTTATATTAACAACAAATGCTTTGGGCTCTTTGTCGGCATTTGTATAGCATGGATATGCCAATATTAAATTATTATCCGTCGGACTAAAAACCAAACCTGAACATTGCTCCAGCGGCGGGTATTTCAAGATGGCCGAGATTTTCATTTTGGGCTTGATGTCTGCATTGGCCAGTATCGGGATAACCATGAGAATAAATGCAATTTTTCTATAAAGCATGGGCGTCTCCTTATTGAGGATATTGTGCGAGCATTTTTCTCGGTGTCAATCGTGAGAAGATTTTCTATTTCCAAAAAGCATTAATATTTTTTGCGCTCTTTGATTTCCTGTGGTGATAACTCTTTTTGAATTATTGGGGCTTTGCGATCTTGGCAGCTTTTTTAAGGCGGTCGATGGTCTTTTCCTTGCCCAGGATTTCGATGACTTCGAAGAGTCCGGGGCTGACGGTTTTTCCGGTCAGGGCCACGCGCACGGGCTGGGCGAGCGCTTTCATCTTGATCTGTTTTTCCGCGAGCACCGCCTCGAACAAGGCCTTGAGGGTCTCGGCGTCAAGCTTGTCCAGGCCGGAAATTTTACCCGCCAGGTTTTCCAGCGCGTCGGCCATCTCGGGAGTCAAAAATTTCTTTTTGGCTTCCTCGTCAAACTCGACCTGGTCGGTGAACAGGAACCAGGACAGGTCAACCATCTCCAAGAGGGTCTGCACCCGCACCTGATAGAGCGCGATCATCTTCAAAAATTTTTCATCCACGCCGCCCGCGTATCCGCGCTCCTTGAAGAAAGGGAGCACCAGTTCCGCAAGCTCCGCCGCGGGGGTCTGGCGGATGTAAACGCCGTTGGTCCATAAAAGTTTTTCCTGGTTCCAGACACCCGGAGAGGCGTTCAAGCCCTTGATGTCAAAAAGTTCGACCATCTCCTTCATGGTGAAAATTTCCTGGTCGCCGTGGCTCCAGCCGATGCGGAGCAGGAAGTTGATCATGGCCTGGGGCAAAAATCCATCATGCTGAAATTCGAGCAGGCCGGTTGCGCCGTGGCGCTTGCTCAGCTTGCTGCGGTCCGTTCCCAGGATGAGCGGGTGGTGCGCGAACACCGGAGCCTGGTACCCGAGCGCCTGGTAGATCTGGATCTGGCGCGGGGTGTTGTTGAGGTGGTCGTTGCCGCGGATGATGTGCGTGATGTTCATCCAATGGTCGTCGATCACGGCGCTGAAGTTGTAGGTGGGTGTTTGGTCGGAGCGCAGGATGATGAGGTCGTCCAGCTCGGAGTTGTCAAAGCTGACCTTGCCCTGGATCACATCGTCGACCACGGTGACGCCGATGCCGCTGCTCTTGAAGCGGACCACCTTGGGCCGGTCCGGCGGGTGGTCCTTGCGCTTCCGGCAGCGGCCGTCATACTTGGGCTTGCCCCCGGTCTTGAGCGCCAGCTCGCGCATCTGCTCCAACTCTTCCGGAGTGCAGCTGCAGTAATATGCCTTGTCCTCCGCGACCAGCTTCTCTGCAAATTCCTTGTAGATCGACAGCCGGGGAGATTGATAGATAGGTTCCTCGTCCCAGTCCAGGCCCAGCCATTTCAGCCCGGCCAAAATCGCGTCCGTGAACTCCTGCTTGCTCCGCTCCTTGTCCGTGTCCTCAATGCGGAGCAAATATTTCCCGCCCGTATGCCGGGCATAAAGCCAGTTAAGCACCGCGGTGCGCGCGGAACCGATATGGAGATGCCCGGTGGGGCTGGGCGCGAACCTCACTCTGACTTCAGTCATCATCTGCTCCTTAAACAAACTTTCACAGGCTCAAAAGTAATCCGGTGGATCGGGCACGGGCCGTGCTCGAGCAGGGCCTGTTTGTGGTCCGCGGTGGCGTATCCCTTGTTCTTGTCGAAGTTGTAAAGCGGGTATTGCTTGTGATATTCCAGCATCATCCTGTCCCGCTCCACCTTGGCGATGATGCTGGCCGCGGCGATGCTCAGGCATATCGAATCGCCCTTGACTATGGACTTGGAGGGCGGAAAGGGCAGCGGATGAAGGCCATCGACCAGGCAGAAATCAGCCGCCACGGAGAGCAAGTCCACCGCCCGGTGCATGGCCATGAGCGAGGCCTTGTGGATGTTGAACCGGTCGATGTCTCCGGTGTCGGCGTCGCCGATCGCGACCGCGACCGCGCTCTCCATGATCAACGCGTACAACTCCTCCCGTAATTTCTGGTTGATCTTTTTGGAATCGCGAACCCGCCACAGGCCCGAGCGTTTGGGAATCTTGTCAGGCAGGATCACCGCCGCGGCAACCACCGGCCCGGCCAGAGGCCCCCTGCCCGCCTCGTCGACGCCCGCGATCCGCTTGAAACCGAGCTTGCGAACGCTCATCTCGAATTTCAAGTCCGGCGCGCGCACGCCGAGTTCAAAAAGTTTCGGCCCTTTCCTGGCTGACATAGCCTCTTATTGTAGTGAGACTGGGCTTTGGGTCAAGCAATAATATATTGAATCGCGGCTGAAGCCGCTCGCACGCGGCATTGCGTAGCAAGGCATTTCAAATCCCAGATCTCAGATTTCAGAAGGAAATAGAAGAACGATTGAAAATTCCCTGAGATTTGAAATTTGAAATCTGAGGTTCAATGCGAAGCATTGACAGGGTCGCTCGCATATTGAATCTTTGATTTAAGAATGAAATTTGGCTACACTCTTAATCAGGAGGCGGTGTCAATGGAAAAGTATCCCGTGCTTTTAAAGGAAGTCATCGGCTACGATTACAACAAGATCCGCGAGGCGATTGTCCAGGGCATGAAAGAACTGGGTTCAAAGCCCGCGGGCAAGGTCTTCATCAAGCCCAATGTCATTTTCGCGCACAAGCGCTACGGCACCGGGGGCTTCACCAACATCAATGTCCTTCGCGCGCTGATGGAAGAGCTCTCGGAGCGGAGCGAGGTCGAGCGCATCACTTTGGGCGAGCATTGCGCGGTGACCGTTCCCACCCGCTACGCCTTCAGCGAGGCCGGGTACACGGTGTTGAAAAAGATCCCCAAGGTGAAGTTCTGCTACATTGAGGAAGCCCCCAAAATTTTCATGGATTTGAAAAAGTCGCCGGTGGTGCACAAGAGCCTCCCGGTCGCGGAGGACATGTACCGGGCGGACTGCAAGATCTGGGCGCCCAAGCTCAAGCTCCACGCGTCCACCAAGATCACCTGCGCGCTCAAGCTCAACATGGGGATTTGTGACTCCCGCACCCGTCTCAACGGCCACGACTACCGGTTGGAGGAAAAAATTGCGGACCTTTACGAGGCGGGTCATCCGGACCTCGTGGTTGTGGACGCGATCCAAGTGGGCGAGCAGGCGGAACTGGTGCCCAAGCTCAAGCAGCTGAACCTGCTGATGATGGGCACCAAGGGCGTGGCCATCGATTCGGTGGGCGCGAGGATCATGGGCTACAAGTCCGAAGAGGTCAGCCACCTCCGCATCGCGCGCGAACGCGGCTGGGAGCCGGTCACCGACGGCCAGATCGAGATCAAGGGCGACTTCACCCTGGAGCAGCTCCGGGAAAAGATCGGGACCGTGGACCGCACCTTCCACGACCCGCGCGAGGTGGACACCCCGATCCGTTTCTACATGGGCAAGTACGCGAAGGACGGTCACATCTGCGACACCGGCTGCCCGAACATGATCAAGACCTCGCTCTCCATCTTCAACGCCTACGACCCCGGCTGCCTGAAAAAGGCGCGGCCCGTGGCCTGCGTGATCGGAGAGTATGAGGGCGATGTTGACGGCCAGGGCTACCCGATCCTGATGGTGGGCAGTTGCGCCAAGATCAAGGGCAGGAAAAAAGGGTGGTCGATCCGGATCCCGGGCTGCCCGCTCCTGGTGCCTTTTTTCATCTCTCCCGCGGCCCTGCTCTTCGGCCTGAAAAGCCCGTACCTGGACCCGGGAGCGCTCCTGCCCTTCCCTTACTATTTCACGGTCTCTTATTTCTGGAAGGGCGTCAACTGGTTCAAGACTCAAAGCTTGAAGCGTAGCGCTTAGCGATTTTTGGGTCAGGCCTCTTCGCTGATGCCCGGGCGAAGATGCTGAGGCCAGACCCGCCGGCCCGCGCGGCCTTTCAAGTTGCTGGCAAGGCCAAGTTCTGTTAATCTATCTGGGCAATTCGGTTGATGTTTAAAACACGACTCATAGGGGCCGGTTTGTCAATCGGCCTTTTGATTATTTTCTGCCTGCCCGGCAAGGTTTTTGCCCAGGTGGTCAAGGAAATCAAGGTCCAGGGCCTGAAGAGCCTGGAGGAAAAAACCATCCGCAACTACATTGACCTGAAGCCCGGGGATGAGTTGTCCCTGGATATAGTTGATGATGACATCAAACGGCTTTTCGCCTCGGGCCTGATCGATGACGTCAAGGTGGAAAAATCGCCGGCGCCCGGCGAGCCGGGAAAGGTGATCATAACCTATACCATCACCGAAAAGTGGATGGTGCGGAAAGTGGGCTTCCGCGGCAATAAAAAAATCAGTCAGGAAGACATCGTCAAGCTGGTCAATATCCCGGAACACAGCATTTTCAATCCCGCCAGGATCTCGGAGGCGGTGGAAAAAATCCGCAAAGAGTATGAAGGCAAGGGGATGTTCCTGACCCAGGTGGCGCCTTCGGTGGATGAGGTTAAAGAGGGCGTGGTTGACATAGTTTTTGAAGTAGAGGAACACCCCATGCCCCCGGTGGCGAAGGTGAGTTTTTACGGAAATAAGAAGCTCAAGAGCTCCCAACTGCAAAGAGTGATGGCGACCCGGCAGCCGATGTTTATCGGGACCACCAGCAAATTCCAGGAAGACTTGCTGGAAGAAGACCTTTACCGGGTTTACGGCTTTTATATGGATAACGGTTTCCTGGAGGCCAGGCTGGATCCGCCCCAGGCATATCTGGACCCGGACCAGGAGCGGGTTTTTGTATCGATGTTTGTTGAGGAAGGCGACCAATACAAGATCGCTCAGGTGCGGATGGTGGGCGACCTGGTGTCTGCCGAGGAGGAGATGAGGAAGCTTTTGGACACCCGGGAAGGGGAAATCTACCGGGAGAGCAAAGTGCGGCGGGATATCATGGTCCTCACCGACTTTTACTCAAACCTCGGCTATCACCTGGCCCAGGTGGAGCGCGACTTGAAGCTGGACAAGGAACTTAGACTGGTTTACATCATCTATAGTATCAGGAAAGGACCGAAGATTTATTTGGAACGGATCGATTTCAAAGGCAACCTGCGCACCATCGACCCGGTGCTGCGCAGGGAGCTTGCGGCCAAGGAAGGCTATCTCTATTCGGACGCGCAAGTGCGCACCAGCAAGTCGCGGCTCATGCGCACGGGTTTTTTAGAGCAGGTGGAAAGCTTTGACCGGCCGGGGAGCGATCCGGAACGGATGGTCATGGAGTTCGGAGTCAAGGAGGCGAAGAGCGGCTCGCTGATGGCCGGCGGCGGGTACAGTTCGCTGGAGCAGTTCTTCTTCAATGTCAGCTACCAGCAGCAAAATTTCCTGGGACGGGGATATAACTTCAACGGCACCGTCAGATTTTCCAGCTACAGCACCGACTTCTTCCTTAACTTCGATGACCCCTACTTCCTTGATTCCGACTATCACCTGGGGATCAACGCTTACTCCTATCGGAACCGGTATTACTACTTTGACGAGCAGCGGGCCGGCGCCGCGATCACCACCGGCACCAAAATTCCGCACACCGAATATTCTAATATCTACCTGACCTACAGTTGGGATATATCCAACCTGAAAAACTATTCTGCAGGCTCCCAGATTTACTCGCGCCAGCCCAATAACGCGCCGACCAGCAGTTTGATGCTGTCATATAAGCGCAACGCACTCAACAACCCCATGGACCCCACCCGGGGCTCATATTTTACCGCAAGCCTGCAGGGAGCGGGCGGGCCTCTGGGCGGGGACAACAATTTCACCAAGCTCCTGGGGGAATACCGCTACTACCAGCCCTTGCCGGGAAAGACGCTCGGCCATTACGGCTCTTTCAAGGCCAAGTTCGGGTACCTGTGGTACCCGGACACCGACCATCTTTTGATCGTGCAGCGCTTCTTTCTGGGCGGGTCCGGGAGCATGCGCGGTTACGAGGCCGGGAGCTTAAGCCCGATCTTCGTGGAGGAAGACGGCACCCAGACCCGGATCGGCGGCAACAAGATGATGATGTTCAGCTTCGAATATGTCATCCCGCTCGGGCCGACCGGTTTCAAGTTGTCGCTTTTCTACGACCTGGGAAATGTTTACAATGATAATGAGGAGATCGATTTCGGCAATCTCAGACAGGACTGGGGAGTGGGCATGTTGTGGGCAAGCCCGATGGGGCCGCTCCGCTTCGAACTCGGGTTCCCGATCAACAAGAAGCCTTATGAGGATCCCCAGGTCTTCAATTTCGGAGTTGGGAGCGTCTATTAATCTTTTTCAAAAAGGAGGAATGAGATGAAAAAACTAATAACCGCGGCAATCGCGGTCATGCTCGCTGCGACGGTATCATATTCGGCGCCGCAGGCGCAAAACCCGCCGGCCCCCCAGGTGCAGGCAGTGCAGGCGGGCGCGGTCAAGATCGGGTTCATCAATGTCCGCCGGGTGGTCCAGGAAAGCGACAAGGGCAAGGCCGCCACCCAGCGTCTCCAGACCGAGGTCAACCAGACCAAGTCCAAGCTGGACGCCAAAAAGGTCGAAATCCAGAACCTCGAGAAAGCTTTCAAGGCCAACAAGGACAAATGGGATTTGCCAACCCAGCAAACCAAGGCCAATGAAATCGAACAGAAAGTCAAAACTCTTAACCGCGAGGCCGAGGACTACGAGGAATACTACCAGAAGCGGGAAACCGAACAGATCAAACCCATCATCGATTCCCTGAACCAGGTGATCACCGAGATCGGCAAAAGGGAAGGCTACACCGTGATCTTTGACGCCTCCGGCGCCATCCTCTACATCAACGACGCCAACGATGTCACCGACAAAGTGATCAAGAA
>Ga0315287_10004850_pt1 | contig 13158 bp, 20 predicted proteins | sample YL17G11_0_MG_FD_205037 | JGI IMG/M metagenome (GOLD analysis project Ga0315287, IMG submission 205037) | Sediment microbial communities from Yellowstone Lake, YNP, Wyoming, USA - YL17G11_0 | ecosystem: Environmental > Aquatic > Freshwater > Lake > Sediment | place: USA: Wyoming | collected...
ACCCCTTATTTTTGCATCAACTTTATCCGCTTCTAATCGAGCTACTATTTTACCGGAGTCAGGGTCCCTGTCAAATAATCCCTGAGAACTCTTGTCCAAACGCTCATCCATCATAGAGTTCAGTCTACGTCTCAAAATAGCGTCTTCTATGTTTTTCTCCTCTATACCCATCACCTCTGCCACAAGACCGTCCACACCCATTTTTCTCTTGAATTCTTCTGGATTCGTTTTTTTGACACTCTTTGGGTCATCCGGTCTCAAAGCAGCGTCCACAAGCATTTTACTACGATCCTCTAACGCTTTCACGAAACCTTTTACATAATCAGGCTTGTCAAAAAAACCAGAGAGCGTGACCTGACCAAACATTTTAGAAGGCCGCTTACGATAATGCCCTAAATCAGGAGCCTTCTCTGTTTTCAAACGCTTTTTCAAGATAGGCTTTTCATCCAATTTCAAACGATATTTCTCACTCAGGTCTTTAGCAGCCTCTCTCAGCCTATCCCAAACTGCTTTCTTAACCACAGGAGACGTGCTCTCAGCCTTTTCACTACTACCAATATCAACGTTGGGATCCTCTAGCTTGTAAATGCCTTTCAGAGCTTTCCTACGCATCGATAAAGGATTCAGGGCACTCATAGCCCTACTCGTACCCTGGAGGAAACTAGATACCATTTTAGCGGTCTGATCAAACAAAGGTCCTTTAAGATACTTTTTAGGCTCTCGCTCGAGCATATATAGTTTGTGAGAGATATAGTTGAGGAGAGGTTCCCGACTCAAATACCCAAGAAATATCGCAGGATTTTTATCTTTCACAGCCCTCGAAAGAGCGGTATCTCCCAAATCCTTCTTCTTTGAAAAAATACCATCAAAACCCTTATCAACAGTTTCCATAGTCGTACGATGCATCCAACCAGAACCACGGTCCCACAAAGGTTTTAGGTCAGCTACCACGTCAGGTCTCTCAAAGAGTGTAGACAGCTGACTGTGTAACATATGCATCAAATCAAGCACACCATCCCAACTCTCGGCATCTGTAGACTCTGTAACAGCTCCAACCTCGTCTGAGATATTCTTGGTAAACGCTGCGGACAGCTGCTCAAATTTATCTAACTCACCCCGGCTCTTCATGGCCTGAAGGTCATCAGCGGCTGATATCCTGTCCTGAACATCTTTTATTGTATCTTCCAGAGATTTTAATGCATCCCCGTTTTTCATGCGAGACATATAAGCTAACGTCTGCGTCCTCAAAAAACGACCCTCTGGAGTGTACACCTCCCCAGAAGGTGTAGGAAGAGTGTAGGGCTCTCCTGGCTGCCGATCACGCATTTTCTTGTATCTATCCAAGAGTGCCGCATCAGCATACTGATACCGCTTTTTAATAGACTCTGGATCCGCATATACCTGACCAAGAGGGTCTATCATATCCTCCAAAACTTTACGGTGAGCAAGAGTCTTGCTCAAACGATCAATCTCTGCTGAAAGAGGGCCCGTAATAGCATCAGGCACTGATGGTTTTTTGAAATTCTGTATCTTCTCTATATCACGCTGCAGATCAGGGTGTGACGACCCATACTCCCCATTCTCCATGACCTTCACAGAGGTCGTGTACTCTCTAAGTTTCTTGAGAGTCTGAACAAGTGCTTTGGCATCCGATTGTATAGTCTGGTAGTCCACCTCACCTACCTCAGACGGAGCTCTACCCTCATCGCTGGAAATAGAGTCCAGAATACTATTGGCTTTGTCCATGACTTTATCGGGAGTCGCACCCAGCCAAAGCTCATCCTCTTTATCTAATACCTGAGTTTTCTTTATTTTTGCGTTTCGGATAGCACCCAATAGTCTGAACACTATCTGCCTACGATCATTCACACCCAACTCTTTCAACTCCTGACGAACCACACGCTCTACCTCAGCCTCATCTTTACCCATGTCAGAAATTTTGATACGGTTCTGACCGTGTAGCCTCTGTATAGCCAATAACGCGTCACTCCTTTTCATGTCCGCGGTAATGTCAGTACGGCCCAACCTCAAATACTCCAACTCCCTGTCCGTCAGGTCTGGGACCTCAACTAACTGGGAAGGTGCCTTTTTAGGCGCTGTAGGCGCTATTTTACGAACATGAGTCCGTAAAGCACTCTGTGCCGTAGCTTTAGGAAAAGGTACCCTCAACCCACGACTACGAATAACGTGCAGCACAATAGAAGACAGCTCATTGATGATTTTTTCACGTACCGTAGGATCATCGATACTGTCCAAAATATCTACGGATAAAGGAGAGCTATCCTCGTAGATCTTATCCAAGAAAGACTCCAGCAAACGCTGCAGAGTCTGAGCGTCCCGAGCGGGTTTGAAGTAGGCGTCCAGCTGATCCAGCGTAATACCGTACCGTTGCAATGTCTGAGGTGTAATAGGCTCGTACCCTAACGTTTTCAACGCTCGCTCCCTGGACTCAGATATAGGAGCTACTGGACCACCAGCTGTCACGACCTCAAAAATGCCCCTCGGATAAGTCATGTATCACCCCTGATAGTTAAAATCTACGCAAAGCCAAACGGACAAGCATACGAGCACGATCATCATCTATACCCTCAGTACCATTTTCCAACATGTCCGCCATGACATCGCGGTATTCATATGAAGATGTACTGCTGTATATGGCCCACTCCTTCGCAGATGGGTCTTCATCAAACACAAAAGGCTCTTTTTTAGGCGCAGGCTCCGGCTGCATCGTGACTATTTTCTTATCAGAAGGAACCTTTTTTGTAGACGGTTTCTTCTCAGCCGGTGCCTTTTTACCAGGAGTCTCTTTACCAGGAGCCTCTTTACGAGGTCTCCCACCTTTAGATTTAGGTTTCACTGTACGCATGTGCTGCCTGAACTCAGGCGCTCTCTCGAATGCACCTCGTATAGCTTTATCTCCATTGGTGTACAACTCGGTGAGCGTACCCAATAGTTTTTTCATGATCTCAGGAAATACCTGATCTACTGTATGCTTGTTACTAGACTCCTGATTCAAATACTCCCGTATCTCTCTCGTATCCTCAGGAGTAACTTTCAAAGTACCAGATTCATACTCCTTCACCATCTGAGCCAGAGGATCCCCTACAAGACCTTTTTTCTGAGCTGCCACAACCTTTACACCAGCCAGAAAGTTCTGCATGGACCGCATACCAAATCTCTTCTGAAGCTCTAAAGCATTCTCCAGAAACTCAGGTCGCATACGCATGACGTCTGACACAAAGCGCTCCCACACCAACTCACTCGATTTATTAAACAAACGATCGCTAACCTCTTTAGTCAGGATCGTAGATAGTATCAAACGCACACCGTCCTGAGTACCGAATAGAGGACCCAAACCAAAAGTTTTGTCATTGATGGGATTGAAAGAGGCATACATAGGATACGTCTTGGCAATAGTACCGATAATTTTTTCTACTCGACGCTCCCACGCATCCCTCTTGGCCTCCAAAATATCCCTGAAATCCGGCGCAGTATCCAACTCCCTATGACGTGTCCCCAACGGGTCTCCACCCTCATCACCCTCCTCACGTTTCCTCTCAGCCTCCTCCACGTCCGGTAATACCGTACTCCGCTCCGTAATGATATTCTTGTTCTCTGTGCGAGATTCAATCAAAGCTGTCAAACTCTCCGGTGTAGGTCCCAGCTCAGACCCGCCAACCATAAACCCTCTACCGAATTTTCCCAGTATCTCTTTTGGATCTTTTTGCATAGTCCGAGAAGCATAGTCTGTAGCCAGGTCCGTCACTAACTGTGTAACCTGTCCAGCATCTAAACCCATATCTTTTACAGTACCCAGCGCCTGAGTACGTGTAGCAGCTGTCTGCTCATCAAAGCTCAACTGCACTCCACTGTCTGTGACCTGATCTACGGAGAAATGATACGGTGCGTCAGGACCTCGGTCTTTTATGTCGTGTGCCATACTCTCTGGTACACCCACTACAAAAGTCCTGCCAGGAGCAATCTCCGGTAACTCCACCTCCATAAATAACTGGTCACCCCTCTTTATGGATTTACCTTTGTATATCCACGCTACACTCTCTCCCTCTAAATCTTTCAGTTTATTCAAAACATCCGTATCTACGCTTTTGTAGATCTTCTTTTTCGTGCCTGTATCCGTACGACCCATGTCCGCCTGTGCCTCATGCTCAGGAGGCATCTTCGGCATCAACCACGTACTACCATACGGCAAATCATCAAACACCCTGCCCATACGCTCCCGCAAAGATTTAGGAGGAGCCTTGGTCAACGTCTTACCAAGCACCTTTTTGAACTGATCTAAATCACGCGCATAGTACACAAACATGTCATGTATAGTGTCCTGTACTGCATCCTCAGTGATATCCTTGTCCACCGTCAGCTCACCAGTCTCCAATATAGGACGATACTGCTCTATCACCCTCAAACGCATACCCCGCGGTGACGAGTACTCACGCGTCACTTTACCCTGCTGAGGATTTTTATTCTCACGTATAGGATTCAGTTTAGATAATGTTTTTGGATCCTCTACAGGAGCTCCCTCATCACCACCCAAATCCTCCCCGTACTCTTTCAATAAACGCGATAGCGCCGCCGGTGCATACATACGCGTTTTATCAGAGATCGTACCAAGTTTTTCAAAACCACGATCACCCGGCCTCGAAACACTCAACTCATAAATGTAAAAACCATTCTCCTTATTCACCGCATCCGAAAATTTACGCCCTATCTCTTTAGATAACAAGTTCACTAATTTAGCGTGAGCACTATACATAGACTCTACAGCACTATCATCTGCATTCATCAACTCCGTAATAGACGGCTCACCCCCAGTAGACGGTAACGCCCTATCCAATAAATCCCCCAACATAGACGTCGTCGATTGATCATACCCTCCAGCCGCTATCCGTGACATCAACCCTCGAGCATACGCTGACTCCGCTACACCCTCTAATCCAAATACATGCGGACTGAGCATAGCTATCACATCACGGATACAGTCCTCCATAGCCATACGAGTCATCATCTCTCGCTCTATATGAGTAGCAAAAGACCCAGCTACATGAGAGACCATCTCCCGCGATATGACACCGTTTCCTTTAGACATGCATCTATCCCCTTAAAAACTATGGAGTCACGAGATTCATTCTACTCTATATATCTACGCACTTTTTATTAATAGAAAATTAGTCCTCCCAAACATAATAAAGTACTAATACCACCCCCTCTACTATGAACTACCTACACCCCATCTCCTATCTCATCCGAAAACTCGCCTCCAGTATAGAAACCGAATACCTCACCGACCAAGAACTCCACGACTCTATATCTACCCCAAACGACCCCACCATCCTCAGACTCTATAAAGACGCCCAAGCTAAAGCAACCAGCGGCGTAGCCGCCGCGCTCTTTACCCCTCTCCCCAAAATCTCCTGGGCCACCTACCAAGACCCACACATCCGCGACTACATCACCACCAAACGTTTCAAATACGCCTTCCAACTCAATAACACCACCTACGTCAACCTCAACATCAAAATCCTCCAACAAAACCTACCCAGCGTACCAGCCTCCCTCTTCGAAATCTGTACCCACGAAGTCGCACACTCCCTCTACAATCACGTGCACACCGGCCTGTCAATACCCATCGACAACGAATCCTTTGCCGACATCGTCACCAAATACGTAGCACCACGCACCACCTTCTCAGGGGCGTCAGCCCCCAAACAATTCGCTCAACTACAATCCATACTGAACGACCTCAGACCCTGAAATACATCCAAATATGGGTGTATTTTGAGCTCCACAGCCCCTTACACACTCCACGCTCCTACACCCATCCCCAGGACCCGCCAATACCTATGAGGTCCCCCAGAAACTCAAAAAAATATTCCGCTATTTTTTAGGATAGCCCCCTATCCATAGCCCTTTTCGAAATTTATAGGATTTTACCAAGTGCCCTGCGCCCCAGCCCCCATGACCGCTCTGACGCCCGCCCCAATGCCCCGTACCGCTCAACCGACCAATATCCTGTGAGATCCGTATGCCACGAACCGGTGGAGTGGGGATGCTACAGGGTTGGTAGTTGATGCCCCACACTGATCACCAGAGGTATCATGTGAATTAGTCTATACCCCCACACTGATTACCTGGCCCCGAAGGGGCGAGGGGAGGTTGAGGTCCGCTTTTCGAAATTTGAAAATGGAAAAATTTCCCACGATCCTCAAACACCCAGGATCTGGCATGGTCTTTGCTATAGCTTTTATAGCTATTTTACGAAAGCGGAAAAAAATACCTATAGGTATCTCGCTCTTTTTTTCATCCTATAGAGTATAGGGGAGAAGATAGCAAGATTGACTATAGGAAAAAAATACCTATAGGTATCTCGCTCTTTTTTTCATCCTATAGAGTATAGGGGAGAAGATAGCAAGATTGACTATAGGAAAAAAATACCTATAGGTATCTCGCTCTTTTTTCATCCTATAGAGTATAGGGGAGAAGATAGCAAGATTGACTATAGGAAAAAAATACCTATAGGTATCTCGCTCTTTTTTTCATCCTATAGAGTATAGGAGAGAAGAGAGAGATTGACTATAGGCAAAAAATACCTATAGGTATCTCACTCTTTTGTTTCCCCTATAGAGTATAGCAGAATCATATCAGCAGGTCGGCGACCCGAGATATATCGGAACCGTCGATAGAGGCTGATTAATCGCCCTAACTCCGCGGGCGTTAAACAATAGGAGCCGTCTCGCGAGTTTCGTCGCGAGCGTGCCGGTACAACAACCCGGCGCAAACAATGTCGGATAAATAGAAGGCTATCAATAGCCCGTCCGTGGCATGAGGACGTAACAACTCGTGCCGCTCGGGCCATACACGACGACGCCCCGCGTGTATGGCCTTTTTCACACTCAGGGGTGAAAGGGAGATGCCATGAGCATCAACAAGACCGTCTCGACGCTCGCAATCATCGTCAGCAACAACAATGCCGCAAAGGCGACGACGATTGCCACGGCAATCGCTTCGGGCGACCTGCGAGCGCTCGCCGCGGCGATTCGCCCGCTGGGCGAGTTCGCCCGCGTCAGCTGCCCGTCGTCGCTGGAGTTCGGCGACGAGGATTTGCAGTTCCACGCCCGTCGCCTGTCGGCGCTTCGGTTGGACTACTTGGCGGACGTGAACGGTTTGGAGTACAAGGTGAAGGCGTTCGAGCAGACGGAGCTCCGCCTGAAGCGGGATGCCCGCCGCGGTGACGGGCGCGAGATCGCCGCAGTGCACACCCAGTGCACCGACCTGCGCCGCCTCGCGGCGGTGAAGTCGGCGAAAGCCGACAAGATTGCCAACATTGTGTCGGTGCTGACGGAGGAACTCACCCTCCGCCAGGCGGACCGTGCCGCGTACGCCGCCAAGGTCGCTGCCGACAAGGCAGTCCGGGTCGCAGTTATGGAGGCAGCCGCCTCCGTGCCGCTCCCGGCGAAGTGGCTGAAGAAGCCCGCCAAGGTGAAGACCGTCGCGATTCGCCGCGACGAGATTGCGGTTGAGAGCTTCGAAGCTCTCGCCGCGATTCTGTCCTAATAGGACAGAGACGCCATAGCACGGGGCGACATACCGTGCTGTCCTTAACCCTACATCCCGGGGACATGTCCGGGAGCCCTGAACAGGGTAACGGGGAGTCAAGGCGGTTCCCGTGCCGGTCATGGGATAACATCAGGGGTGTTGTATGGATGCTACGGCAATAAAAAGCGCGTTGCAGGAATCCGACTCTTTCACTGTTACTACCGAGAAAATGGTGGCTTTGGTAGGCAGTGATCGTCCTTTCATCCAGATGGTGAAGCGGTCTACGTATCACATAGTAACCGGGGATACGTTGTTGTCCACACTGTCTTGCCAGCCTACTCCTACGTGGTGGATGCAGGTAGACAAGAAGATCGTGCAGCACAAGCAAAACAATCGTTGGTATGTACTCGCCGGGCTCGATAAGTCCAGTGGGTTTATCCCTAACGGTACCAGTTTCTTCCCTGTAGAGGGGGAGACAGTCCACATGGATTGTGCGTTTAGTAAGAAAGATATTGCTTCTTGGCTCCCTAAGAAAGGGGAGTTCGACGAAACGTTCTGCTTGCCGTTCGATTCTATCGAGCAGCTGGAGCCCCGTAAGCCACGAGTCGCTACAGATTTGAAAACGGCTAGCGGGATGCCGTTCTAATTTAATTGGTTTCTAATATCGCAACCTATACGGCGAGGGACTCTACATCCCTCGCTTTTTTATTCATAACAACTGTGGAGGATTTATGCGTGATTTTGATGAGCCCGTGGGAGTGCTCGAAGCGCTCCCCGTCGCGGTGTCCATGCGGAGGTCCGCCGAGAACGACTTCGGAGGTCCGCTGGACCTCTGGACCGACGTCCCTCGTTGGGACGGTGGCGGTTTTTCCCGAGAGGCGGCACACCCGTGCCGTAAAGATTGGCGTGCGAACGATGTGCACAAGCACGATCGCAGGCGTACCCGCCGTGCAGTGCGGGCTCTGAAAGAGAGTACTCTTTATGGCACTCTCTAAGAAGTCCGTGAAGTACGCCCATATCTATATGGGCGTGTCGACTGTCGCTTTCTCTGTTTGGATTTTGGTTGTCTCCTGTAAGCTGGTGATACTTGCCGGTCATTTCGTGACCTCCGCGGTGTCCACCGTCCTGCATTCCATACCTGTCCTCGGATAATCTACAGGCAGCCAGCACAGACACTCCCCGTGTGCTGGCTCCTCCATACATAAAGGGGAGCTCTTGGAGGTACGCATGCGTTCTCTGATCTCTTTGCAGGAGCGGTTGGCGATTGCTGGTAACGAAATGTTCCGTAAAGCCACCCTGCTCCGCCGTCGTCTGCGTGCTGAGCAGAAGAAGGCCCTGTTGGAGGCATACAGCCTCCCCGGTGGGATGGTGATTGACCGTGTCGCGGCACGGTCTCAGGTGCTGGCAACCTTCCCCGGAAGGTAGGGTCTCTGTCGTCGGATTCCCTCCAAATATGGAGAGAATCCGTTATCTCTTATCACCTTTTTCATTCACGGAGGTAGTCATGGTCAAGGGTATTCTGATCGTGGTCGGGCTCCTGCTGGCGGGTGCGTTCCTGAATTCAAAGCACTCCCCGACCAATGCGGTATGTGATCGCGTGGTTAATCGCGTGGTCGAGCTGGCTAGCGCAGCAAAGACCACTACGACCGGCCTCGCCTCGGATATTAAATCCGAGGTGGCTGTAGCTACCAAGAAACAATAGACCCCGCCCCACAGAGGGCTGTACTCACTCCGGAGAATAGAAATGATCTACTGCCTCAATTTAGCAGGGTCCTCAGAGAGTAGCGCCTCTGAGGCGTAACAAGCTCGGGTCAGTGAAAATCCTTCCATATTTGGAAGGATTCAATGCGGCACACCACGTCCCAAGCCGTGGGCATCCCATAACGGGATGGCGCAGAGGGTTCCTGTCTCTAACCTGTGGAGGTGCTATATGTGCATCGACGCTCCAGCAATCAAAGTTTCCATCTACGGTCTCACGGAGGCCACGCCGAGCGCTGAGGATATCGGAGCAGATATCTTTGCGCAGGTCACTAAGTTGACCCACGAATATAGCACCGTGACCACGCACCGCGGTACTTTCAACGCCATCATTGGTGAAGGTGTTGATGGGTGGGTGGAGATTGTCGTTGACACCGATGATCGCGCCGACCAGGCTGCGGTTGTTGAGGCGTTGTACGACTACCGCGGTCCCATGATGTAGTCTATTCTCTAACCTGTGGAGGTCTTATGAGAGAGGTAGTTTGTGATCTGACGGGGTCCAACGGTATTGTACAGCTCGTAAACAATAACGGGTTGTTTATCCTAGAGCTGTGGCAGAACCAGCGGTGCTCTGGTATCTGTCGCCTCGATCTGTTTGAAAGCAAGAGATTCCCGGCCACAGAACGGTGGTCGGGAATCGTCGAGCGAGATGCAGACACGGTGATTGAATATTTCACCGACGCCGCCAAACAGGAGGTTTCAAATGATAGGTAAAAAATGTTTCCCGATCGGATCTATCGAGGTGCGCGACGCCCTTGGTATCGGATCGATTGTGGATCTTTGTGGGGATACGCACGTCGAGGTAGTGTGGGCGAACGAAGAGCCCTTAGACATTGAGGGCGTGTTGTGGCCTGTGGATCAGGTTCAGATCCACTGTGCAGAATGTGAGAAGCTATTCACCCCGCATTCGGTACACCAGACCGAATGTTCCCGGGTCTGTCAGCTAGTTAATCCCGAATAACCATAGGAGGTCTCCAATGGTCGCAGTCATGCAAGCTCAGGAGTGTTCTTATCAGGTGTCACACATTCAGAATCTGACCGCACTCCCCTCTCGGATCCGCAGTGAGATCCAGAGCGCCCAGAAAATTCAGTCCTTTGGGACACAGGAGCTAACCGGGGACGACGACTCCGGTAATATCCTGTGGTCGGCAGAAGGGTACTGGTCCGACAACAAGTTCATAATCACCGGATACGGCAGCCATAGCTGTCACTGGGACGGACAGTCTCTCAAGAGTACCGCGAACGCATACTAACAACAGGAGTTAACCCATATGCCATACCCCGGCAGCGATGACAACGAAGATCTCTACTCAGTCCCGTCTCGCCCATCCTACGTGGGCGTACCGCTAAAGCCCGCGGAGATCACCGCCAGGCGCATCGAGCTCGAACACATCGAGCTCCTCAGTGGCCGTCCCGATCGCCAAACAGTTATTGGCAGCGACGACATCATAAACCTTCTCATCGCCCTCCATAAGACTGAGGACGTGAGTGACTTCATAAGGAGCATCTGACCATGCCCAACATCATCCCCGTCACCGATCGTCCTACCAAGGACGTAGCAGCACGTCTCTGTGGTCTCAAGACGTACGACAACGCTCTCCCTCAACAGTGGCTAGACTCAGTCGTCGATACTCTCATGCCGATAGCGGCTAAAGAGTCCGTGAATATCTACGACCTACTCGTATCCTCGATTGTTTGGTCCTACGATCAGGCGAAGATCTTCGGGGCACCGCACCCCCTGACGCTGAAAGCATGGAGGTATCTGAAAATGCTCGACAGACTCACAGGCAGTCACTGTGTCGATGAGGAAGATACTCTCCTGACCGTCCTAGATATTGCATAAATCCCTCCATATTTGAAAGGAATCCTACCATGAAAGTCAAGAATGCTTTTCACTGGACGCGTTCTTGTTCGTGCATCCCCGGTGGTATCGACATCTCCGCGGGCGCTCCTGTGGAGCTGCGTAAAGGGACCTATTACGTGTCTCCTTCCCATTTCTCGGACAGCATAGTTCGGCATGACGCCATACACTACGGGTGCATCGTGATGCCCGACAACGTGGAGGAGTGAACATGGCCTATATAAGAAAAACCGAGGACGAATGGGAGATCCAAAGCTACACTCCCCAAGGTGGTTGGGAGCTCGCCACGACAGAGACGAGTCGTAAGGACGCACGGGAGCAAGTTAAGTGCTACCGTGAGAACGAACCCCACATCGCGCACCGTATTGTGAAGAAACGGGTGCCCATCAATGCAGACTAACACTATCACCCTGATGCAGGCGGCGAGGGTGGCTGCGATAATCAGTGAGCGGGAAGGCATACAGTATAAGTTCTTCCGCTTCCTGAACCTCAGCCGCTTCTCTTTGGTGTTCGAAAGCAACACGAAAGAGCAGCGTGTGCTCTCTATAGACAACGTCAAACGCATGCTTGAAGGAAAGCCCGTATGACAGTAGTTAGAATCGACACCGTAGAGGACCTACGGAGATTCTTGATGCCTTTCACGGACGAATGCCCTATCGAGGGCCTGTTCCTGGAGTACACAGGCGAGAGCCTCCGTGTCCAGCAGCCGCTAGCAAAGACTACGACGCCCGCCGCCCACTACTAATCTATCTGGAGGATATACCAATGACAACAGCTATTGACTCTCGGTTCGGATTCTCGACTGACGTGGTGCCCGTACTCAAGAACTCGGACAATCGCAAAGTGCTCCGAAGAATCTCCCAGCAAATCCTGGATGGCAAGCAGACTATGGATGAGCTGGGCTGTATGACTGAGCAGCTCCAGGTCTCATTGCACTACATGGTCGTGCGGAGAGTGAGCCAGCTGCGACAGGTGACACGGCAAACCGCAGACGCTATCTATCGGTATGTGGAAATGCTCAACCGTTTCCACAAGGGATTGTTTTGGAAAGTGTTCAACTATTTCAACGCGTATCTCTCCAACGCATGGTACATGTTGGACAAGAAGCACACGAACGCCGTGCTGTATGCTCTCCTCTGTGATGCTCCAAAGTCCACGGGACACTACAAGATGCAGGCATACAATCTTGATAATGTTTGGCACTACCCCGTCAATGGGCGCGTGTTGGGGATGCGCAAGTCCGGGCGTCATATGGAATTCGCTGGTGCAAACAGTCGGACGCTAGCACAAGCTGTGTACGCATAACCAAACGGGGAGGTCGTATGAAAAGTCTTCTGCAAACGCTAATAGACCGTGACGGTATCACAGAAGAAGCAGCACGAGTACAGATCGTTAGGGCACGTGAGCATCTTTTGGAACGCCTGGATAACGGTGAGGTACCTTTAGATATCTGTGAGGAAGAGTTCGGGCTCGAACCTGACTACATCGAAGACCTCATCTGATAACCAAGGAGTTAGAACAATGAGTGACGCCATCTGGTCCAATCATCCCGACGTGATCGCCCTCGCTCACAGGGCGTATCCCGATTATAATGGGCATAAATTCCGGGTGAGCACACGTACAACAATTAACGTGCGCTCCTCCTGGGATGGTGGCACACGTTCTTGGTTCAAGTTCATACGTCTAGACGGTACTGACAGTACTGTCACCGTACCAGATCAGTCTGCGTTTGATCCACGAATCCAGGGCGCTGACGCCGTGCCCCTCGTACCGGGGCTGGCGTGTGTGGAGCACACCGTATTCTGTGGGAAAGATATGGGTATCCGTATCCATGTGCATCCCGAGAACGCCCCGCGGCTCCTGCCTGCACCGTCGGAGCTGTCGGAGGATGAGTTGACCGTGCTCATGTACACGGCTCATCTCAAAAATTCGTACGGTGGTCGTACGAACATACGATACACGAGAGCCCACGCCAAAACCGGCATCAC
>Ga0315287_10004852_pt1 | contig 13157 bp, 10 predicted proteins | sample YL17G11_0_MG_FD_205037 | JGI IMG/M metagenome (GOLD analysis project Ga0315287, IMG submission 205037) | Sediment microbial communities from Yellowstone Lake, YNP, Wyoming, USA - YL17G11_0 | ecosystem: Environmental > Aquatic > Freshwater > Lake > Sediment | place: USA: Wyoming | collected...
GGGGGGGGGGGGCCCCCCCCTTCTGCCTCTCACCCTCCCAAGGCCTCGTTCGAGTTTTTCATCGTCCCGCCGCCCGCACACACAAATTAGCGGGCGGATACGATGGTTGATCCATTTCCCTTCTCCCTGCCTCTGCTTACGCAGGGACAGGAATAAAGGAAAAGTGTGTGTCTTCATTGGCCCCACGGAAAAAGCGGGAGAGAGGGAGCGAGAAAAAAGACGCTCTTGTCCTGTCCATCCATATCCCACTCTCGCTCATCCCTCCTCCTCTTATTACCTGCGCCAGCGTCGTGTAGGGCGCCAGCTCCGCCAACACCTCGGGCGACATCATGGGCGCGTTCACCGCCGTCGCGGCCAGCTTGCCCTGAAGCGCCTCGATGACGGCCTCCGCGATTTCGACGCCCACATCCTCCTGGGCCTCGTGCGTGGACGCGCCCAGGTGAGGGGTGACGATCACGTCCGGCCGGTTGATCAGCGGGTGGTCGGCGGGCGGGGGCTCCTTGACAAAGACGTCCAGGGCCGCGCCGGCCACCGTGCCATTGTCCAGGGCGGCCGCCAGGGCGTCGTCATCGATGACGCCGCCCCGGGCGACGTTGACGATGCGGGCCCCCTTTTTCATTTTCGCAAACGCGGCCGTCCCAAACAGCCCCTTCGTGTCGGGCGTCATCGGCATGTGCAGGGAGAAAAAGTCCGCGGTCGCCAGCGCCTCGTCCAGCGGCACCAGGCGCACGCCGACCGCGGCGGCTTTCGCCTCGGACGCGTACGGGTCGTAGGCGATGACGACAAAGCCCAGGCCCTTGGCGCGGCGGCCGACCTCCGACCCGACCTTCCCAAAGCCGATGATGGCGAGCGTCTTGCCGACCATGGAGACGCCCACGTACGTGTTGCGGTCCCACTTGCCGGCCTTCATGGATGCGTCCGCCTGGGCGACGTTGCGGGCGAGGGAGGCGAGGAGGGCGATGCCGTGCTCGGCGGCCGCGACCGTGTTGGCGGTCGGCGCGTTTACGACCAGGCAGCCGTGCTGGGTCGCCGAGCCCAAGTCCACATTGTCCACGCCCACGCCCGCCCGGCCGACCACCTTCAGGCGCCCGGCCGACGCCTTGAAGACGTCGTCCGTCACCTGGGTGGCGGACCGGATGATGAGCGCGTCCGAGGTCTTCACCTTTTCGCACAGCTGTTCGGGGGTGAGGCCCAGGGCGACGTCTACCGTGCCAAACTCTTCCAGCAGCTTCATGCCTGGGCAGAGGGGGAGCGGGGGGGAAGAGGTGTGGGGGGGGGGTAGGGGGAGAGATGGAGCATGAGAGTGTGTGTGGAAGGGTGCGCCAGAGCACGGCCCGGAAAGGAGGGGCAGGTTGGGAAGACTGGGGTGCGCGCGCGCGCGCGCGCGCGCATTTCTCCACTCTCCCTCCACCAACTCACCGGGCCCGACCAGTTTCTCGGACACCAGGATGACGAACTTGCCCTCGCCGGCCTTGCCTTTGCCCATGGCTATGAGAGAGAGAGAGAGTGTGTGTGTGTGTGAATTGGTGTGGAGAGAGTGTGTGAGGAGTCGAGGGGTGGGGTGGTGAACGAGGGAACCGGAGCGGCGGCCGCATCAGTTTCTTCGGGCCGCCGAGGGGGTCGCCCAGAGGGGCGAGGCGGGCGCCGCGTTTTTTTTCCACCTCCATCGCAACCAGCGTCAAGCGTCACGCTAGTAGCTTGCCTGACCCGGCCAAGGGTGCGGCGGCATCGAAGGGCGGGCGCCACGCCCGGTCAGCGGCAGTGTGTGGAGAGAGAGCCGCCGAGAGTCTTTCTCTTCGGAAACGCGCGTCGCCGCGTGCCTGTTCGACCTTGCGGTCCCTGGTGGACCCGACCGGGGGCGCCAACCACGATGCCGCGACTTGTCAGGGCATTCCCATCGGACGCCCTCGCCCGTGGTGAGGGTATGGGCGTGGGCAGCGGCGGCCTAGGGGGCCTGCCGCAGGTGGAGAAAGAGCAAAGGCGGCGCGATAAACGGCTCTTCATCGGCTCGCCCCATGCCTCTCCTTTTTCGCGTGCAGCCGCGGCTCAAAGGCCCACCACCGCCCACGCGGCCCTTGTCGCCCGTGAAGGAGCGCACGCTCCCCGGACTAACGGACCTGCAGGTGTTGAGTGTGTGTTGAGTGTGTTGGAGGGTGTGGAGGAGAGAACAACTCAAAAGAGAGAATGAACAGAGCGACTGCGGCCGGCGTGCGCTTCGACCTCACTTCTCTTTTCCCGTCCGGCTGCTCTCCTTTTGCCCCACGCAACAACAACTTCAGCCCAGCAGCAGCACCTTCACATCATCCATCAATCAGAACACCCGCACGCACCCTTGGGGCCAGACACCCCACCTCCTTCTCTCTTTTTCCCTCCGCACACACACAAACAACAACAACAATGACCGATGACGCCCTGCCCGACCCCACCCTCCTTAACGTCCTCCACGCGGAGCGCCTGCGCTGGATCTTTGTGGGGGGCAAGGGGGGCGTCGGGAAAACGACTACCAGCTGCGCGCTGGCGTGTCAGGTATGGGAGAGGCGGAGAAATAGAGAGAGAGAGCGCGCACACGCAAGGCGCGTCAAAAAACCCATCGCACTTCAACCCACTCGCACTCTCCTTGCTTCCCCTTTTCTCTCAGCTAGCGTCCGTCCGCAAGTCCGTCCTCCTCATCTCCACCGACCCGGCCCACAACCTGTCCGACGCCTTCCGCCAGAAGTTCACGCGGTCGCCCACGCCCGTCAACGGGGTGCCCAACCTGTTTGCGATGGAGGTGGATCCCACACCGGACGACGCGGCCGCGGCCCTGGTGGGCGCGGGCGGCCCCGCCGCGGACGCGGCCGCCTTCCTGGGCGACCTGGCCACCGCCGTGCCCGGCATCGATGAGGCCATGGCCTTCGCGGAGGTTATGCGCCAGGTGACGGCCTTGGACCACGACGCGATCGTCTTTGACACCGCGCCGACGGGCCACACCCTGCGCCTGCTCCAATTCCCGGCCACGCTGCAGAAGGGCCTGGACAAGCTGATGAGCCTGCGCGGGGCCATCGGCGGGGCGCTGGGGGCGTTGGGGCCGCTCATGGGCGCGCCCGCGGACGCGCAGGCCGCCCTGATGGGCAAGCTGGAGGAGTTGAAGGTGAGACGCGGACAATGAGAGGGGTGGTGGCCTCTCCTGCGTGCTCGTGCGCGCGCGCGCCTGGAGGGAGAAACGAAAGAAAAAAAGAAAAAAGCCGACTCTCACACACCGGGCTCTCCTTTCCTCTTCCCCTCCACTTCCCTCCCAGTCGGTCGTCGACGAGGTCAACACCCAGTTCACCGACCCGGACCGGACGACCTTCGTGTGCGTGTGCATCCCTGAGTTTTTGTCGCTGTACGAAACGGAGCGCCTGGTCCAAGCGCTGGCGGGGTTCAAGATCGACTGCCGCAACGTATGCATCAACCAGGTCATCGCCCCGGGCGCGGCGGGGACGTCCGTCCTCCTAGCAGCCCGGGCGCGCATGCAGGCGACGTACCTGGCCCAGTTTGAGGAACTGTACGAAGACTTCCACCTGGTGCGCACGCCCTTGCTGGCGGAAGAGGTGCGGGGCGTGGACGCCCTGAAAGCCTTTTCGACTTTCCTGGTCGACCCGGCGGCGGCGGCGGCGGCGGGGGCGGCCCTGGCGGCGCCTGGCGGAGGGGGCGGTGGCGGCAGCGCCCGGGAGGCGGAGCTTTTCGCCGAGGTCGCGGCGCTCAAGGACAAGGTGGGCAAGCTGGAAGGCAAGTGCGCGCGGTGGAGAGAGCGGTGGGCGGTGTGCGGGCCGGACGATTATGACGGGTGGACGACGCCCAGTGATGAGGAGGGTGGTGGTGTGTGATGTAGAGTGAGGAGAATGAGGGATGAGATGTCAATCGATGACGGATTCTACACACACGCGAATGAAATGGGCACGGCGGGACGGGGCGGGGCTGCTTTTAGAAAAAAACGCCGGCGCTGGAAGAGTCTCCCCTCTTCTTTCTCTCATCTCCTTCACGCCGCCCCACCACCCCCACCTCCCTTCCCGCCACTCGTCTTCTTGTCCGGGTTCTTCACCCCGCGCGCGATCGTGCCCGCCGGCGCCACCCGGGGCGGAGGCGGCGCCACGCCCGCCCGCCCCAGGAGGGCCGCGACGGGTTTTGAGGGCTGCGCGCCCAGCGCCAGCCAGGACCGGACGCGGCCGATATCCAGGGCCAGGTGCTTGTGGCCGTCCTTGCCCGGGGCCGGGTCGTAGTGACCGACCACTTCCAGGTGCTTGCCATCGCGAGGGGCCCGGGAGTCGGCGACGAAGATGCGGTAGAAGGGGAGGTTCTGAATGAAGGGAAAAAAAAAAAAAATGGTGAGGTCGAGGAAGAGATCGACGAGGGAGGGGGGCCCGTGCTGCAATCCCGCTGAGCATTTTTGGCACGCGATGGCACGGCGCGCTGTGACACACCCTCACACCCCTCTCATCTGCACTCACCCGGCGCCCGAAACGGGCGAGGCGGATGCGGACGGGCATAGAGGAGGCGGGAACTTTGTCGGCACACTGCTCAGGGGGGAGAGGTTGGCAGAAGGACGTGACGCGCGCTGCTCTCTTTTTCTGTGTTGCGTGTGTGCAGCGCGAGCACAGGCAGGTGGAGAGGCGGAGAGCCAGCGAGGAGATATCGTTGTCAGTGTTGAGCGGCAACGCGAAACAGAGGGAGCCGTCGCGGGCCGCCCGGGAAGTGAACAATTGGCGGAGCGCTTTCCTCTCCTCACCACGTTTCCCCTTTCTCGTGCCCGCCCCACCCCGCAGGTTGGCACGGGGCCCACCCAACTGGCACACGCACGTGGGTTTGGCAAAACCTCATAACACTCACACATGTTGCTCCCCACTACCCACACCGCCCGCCCCTTCTGCGCTGGCGTGGTCCGGCCCGCACCGCCCCTCCCGACCCGGGTCGTTGCCCCGCCGGCTTTTCACTCGCTCGTCCTCTTGCCAGGATTTTGCAATGCATCCACGGACTACACGGCTCCCAAGCATGGTGGCGAAGCCATGGTGGACGTGCTGGAGGTATGAGTGTGAGGATAGAGAGAGGGAGCGCCGGCTCTTTTCGCATGCTGCGCCCCAATGCGTAAACGCGGCGTTTTCAACCCCGACCACCCCTGGGTTTTTTTTTTTCTCGCTCTCTCACAGGCCCGCGGCTTCGCCGCCCACACCACGCCCATCGCCCGGTCCGACTGGCTGCGCGTCGCGGCCTGCGCCCTTGACCCGGACTACTGGCGGTCCGCGGCGTGCGTGTCGCGCGCGTACGGCTGGTACCTGGCCGCGGCTGCGGCCGCGGTCTCGGGCGCGGCCGCGGCCTCCGCGTCCGGGAAAGTCGTCTTGGTCGGCCACTCCGCGGGCGGCTGGCTGGGGCGGGCCCTGATCGGGCGCGAGCCGGCCGTGCGCGCCTCCGTCGCCGGCCTGGTCTCCCTGGGCACGCCGCACGCCCCGCCCTCCGGCGCCCGCTGCCCGACGGGTGGGGCCTTGGCCTCCATTTGCGATGCCTTCCCGGGCGCCTTCTTCGCGGGGGAGGGCGTCGCCTACGTCACCGTCGCGGGCCTGGCCGTGCGCGGGGATGCCCGGGCGGTGCGCGGGTCGGCCGCCCGGGCGGCCGCGGCCGCGTACGCGACCGTCTCCGGCGCGCCCTCTCGCGGCGCCGGCGGCCATGGCGTGCTCGGGGACGGCGTCGTCCCCGCGGCGGCCGCGGGCCTGGCCGGCGCGGTCAACCTCGCCCTACCCGGCGTCTTCCACTCCCAAGCCCGCCCGGGCGGGCGTGGGCGGGGCGGCCGGGCGGCCGCTGAGCGGCTGAGGCGGACGGGCGGTGGCGCGCAGGAGGTCGCGCCCTTGCCCTCCCGCCTGCCATGGTATGGATCGGAGGGCGTCGTGGACGCCTGGCTGGGGGCGGTGGTAGAGCAGAGCAACAGGTGAAGGAGGAGGAGGCACTGGCAGACCTGGGCAGGCCGGAATGGCCGCTGTGCGTCCTCCCACGGGACGAGCAAACAGATGAAAGGAGGAGGGATGGGGTTGATGAGGTTGCGAGAGGGCAGTTTTTTTCTTTCTTTCTTCACGCGCGCGGAGGGCCACGCACGCACACACACGCAAGCCACCTGTATACCCTCCTCTCGACGCGCGCGCGCATGTGTGCGTGTGTGTGCGTGCGTGTGCGTGCGTCGAGTGTCGTGTGCGGTTGGGGTGTTATTTCTTTGGGCGCAGATAATTTTTGTTTTGTGTATTTCAGGTTTTCCAGGTTTTGTGTATTTCACCCTTCCACAACTTTGACCCGGTACCCCAGGGGCGAGTTTTTAATGCTCAGCAGCTCCACGTCAAAGATGAGCGTCGCGTTGGGCGGGATCTCGCCCACGCCCCTGCTCCCGTACGCGAGGCCCGGCGGCACACGCAGGACCCGCCGCCCGCCGACCCGCATCCCCCTCACGCCGAGGTCCAGCCCGATCAGCGTGCCGCCCGCGCCCCGGGCGCCCACGTCCCACCCCAAGGGCGTGCCCCCCGTCACGCCCATCCCCTGGCGGGAGGTCTGGAAGGTGATGCCGCCCAGGGACTTGGCTTCGTAGTGGACGACGACCCGGTCGCCCAGGACCGCCTCAGGGCCCGCGCCGACCTTCAAGTCCGCGATTTTAAGCCCGTCCGGCCCGTCCCTGAAGTCGGAGTCAGGGACGGCCAGCTTGCGCTTGGATCGCAAGTCCTTTTTGAAGCCGGGCAGGGCGGATGCAGGAAGAGCGGAGAGGAGGGTGGCTGTAATGGATGGAGAGGGGCGGGTGGCTAGGTTTGGAGCGAGCGAGCGAGCACGGGAGGAGCGCACGGAAGGTGTGTGTGGCCCCTTCCTCTCTTACATCCCATCGTCTCTTCTCACCTGCTGCTCCCGCCACAAGCGCCGCCCGGCGGGTGGGCGCGGGCGCTGCGGGCGCACGCGGCGGCGCTGAGTCGGCACGCCGAATCGGCGCAGCCTCGCCGATTCCTGCTGCCTGGGCACGCGTAGTTCCCAGGGCCCTGGGAACTACGCGCCGAGACATTGGGCTCGTTGATAGGGGCATACGAGGAAGAGGATTGCTACGGGGGCGAAGTAAGGAAGTGAAAGAGGATGTGCCACAGCGCGCAAAAAGAAGAGAGGAATGCAGGAGAATGAGATGGAGACGAGAGGGTCGCGTTTCCAAACCACGCTCTCTCTAATCTAAACAAACACTCCAAACCGCCCGCCCTGCCAATGCCTGCCCTTCCCGCCTGGCCCGCCCCACATCCAGGCTGGGCGCCGCCTCGTTGACGGTCACAACTTGCGCAGCGGCGGCCGCCCCAAGGCCCAACGCCTCCGCCAACCCTTTTCCTTCCACCCCGCCCACCAGCAGGCCGCCCGCCAGGGCATCTCCGGCGCCAACAGCAGAGACGACGGCCACGTCCGGGACGGCCGGGACGTAACATACGTGGAGTGGCCCCAGGGATGGCGGCGGCGGCGGGGCGCCCGGCCCAAAGGGCAGGGTGTGAGTGTCCGCTTCCCCAGTCAAAAATGCGACCCCATGCCCGCCAAGTGTCACGACCAGCCCTCGCGCCCACCGGGCGGCGAGCACGGCCTCCGCATCGTGCGCCAGGGTAGCGATGGCGGGCGCGATGGCGGGCGGGAGGGAGGGGTGGTGTGAGGTGGCTACGCGCCGCCAACCACCACCACCGCCGCTGCCGCCGCCACCACCCACTGCGCGTGCGGCCGCGGCCATCGCCCTCAGCTCCGCCGCGTTGGGCGTCGCTATGCCCACCCTCACCCCTGCTGCGATGGCCCGGCCCGCCTTTGCCACGGACACGGGCTCGAACAGGTCAGGCCCGCGCGGGGGCAGGCAAGCCGCGACGGCGGCCAGGGCGGCCCCGGGCAGGTTTCCATCAAGCGCCACCACCGTGGCGTGCGCGACCCGGGCGGCCGCCAGGGCGGCCGCCGCGCCTGCCCGGGTCCCCAACGCAGCACCCAGCGCACCCTCCGAGGGAGGCGGGGTCTGCGCGGAGGGGCGACTAGTCGCCCCTCCACCTCCCTCGAAATCTGCGACGGACGCCGCGACCTCCCCCCTCCCATCCAGTACCGTCACCACCGCCGGCGTGTCGAAGCCCTGCACGGCCGCAATGGCGCAGGCCGCTGGGTCCAGGCCTGATGCACACAACGACCCCAGCAGCGCCGCCCCCAGCGCATCGTCGCCGACGGCGGAGATGAGGGACACCGCCGCCTGGCGCCCAGGCGGCTCGCCTGGTGGTGAGGTTGAGGTCAGCAAGCGGGCCGCGGCCGCCGCCACGTTCCGCCCCACCCCACCGGGCGTCAGGCGCACACCGCCCGGGACAGACCCGCCGGCGAGCAAGGACACTCCGGCGGGCGCTGTGGCGGTGATGTCGGCGACGGACCCGCCAACAACCGCGATGAGGGGCGGATGGTTGGGGAGCGCCGCCGAGGCTGCAGGGCAGGGAGCGAGGCGGCAGCCATCGCTGCCTGCGCCCACGACGTGGGCGGCCAGCACGGCGAGGCGGGCGTTGGACGCCGGGGTGGGCATGCGTGGCAGTGCGAGGGAGGGCGCGGGGCAGGGCGTGCCGGGGCTCTCCCCCAAAATCATCGCTCTGCAAACACTCTTTCATAGTCCATTGCCCCATTGTCTTTCTTCTTAGCCCCGCCGGCCCCGCTCCTGAACCACACACGCACGCCTCACCCACACCATGGGCGTCCAGGAGGTCCGGGATTGGCTGTCTGTCAACAAGCTCAAGGCGATTGGTATGAGGATAGGGCTGCGCGTTTGAGAGAGGCAAGAGAGGGGGGGACTCGTCGCACAAAGTAGCGCGACACGCCCTTTTGTTGTCAACCTCGATGCCTTTCTAACGCCGCTCACTGCTTTCTTTCTCTCTCTCACTCTTCCTCTCTCTCCTCGTCCGCAGGCATTTTCTGGGCCTCCTCCGTCGCGGGGTCCCTCGCCTGGGAGGCCCGCAAGCCCATCCCCACCTCCCTCCGCATCATTCACGCCCGCGTGTATGCCCAGGCGTTCACCCTGGCCGCCCTTTCCATGGCGGCTTTGGAGGCGTCCACCCGGGACAGCCCGCCACCCGCGCCAAAGGACGTGGCGGAGTACGAGCACCGGCGGTAGACGAGGAGGGAGAGAGAGAGAGGGCGTCGTTGTAGAACAAGTGTGTTGTCTTGCGGTGTCGAACTTTTTTTCCATCCCCACTCCATTCTCACCGCCAAAACATGCACCTCACGCACCCCCACCCCACATGTTTCCGCTCCCCACCCGCGATGACCGCCTCCCGCAGCCGCCCGCCCCTAGCCCACCCTCTCCCCTGTTCGATTCCTCACTTCTCAAACGTGTCGCTGAAACCGGTGACCCCGCACACCCGCATCACATTCGCGTACCCTTTCCCCTGCCACTTCTCGCACCAGTTCCACGCGCTCGTCAGGCGGCCGTCGATGCAGGAGCCCGCGTCAAACCAGCTGTCCGCGCCCGACCCATCAAAGGCGTGGCGGAAAAAATCGGCGAGGATAGCCGTCGCGCAGCCGTCCACCCCGCCCCACTTGGCGGTGACGTAGGCCAGGAAGTCGGCGTCCTTGCCGCACTCCCGGGGCAGGGCTTCCAGGGCGGAGGTGATGGGGTTCAGGATGGCGGGCACGCCGACATATTTGTGGATGAAGAGCAGGGCGTTGGGCACGTTGTGGTCGCCCAGGTGGACTGGGAGGGGAGGGTAGGAGGGCGTGTGCATGAGATGCGCGCGCGCGCGCGCGCGTGGCCAGACCGACCCACCTCTCGCTCTCTCATGGAAGTGAAGCAGCGCCGCGCCCCGCCCCTCTCTCGCTCCCTCTCCCTCTACCCCGACACATCCACCCCCCCACGCCCCCCGCTCCACATACCCTCTCTCTTTAAGAAAAGACTCACCAACCGACGACCCCACCCACTGCCCCGGCCCCAGTCGGGCCTGGACGCGACCCAACAGAGCCCCCATCGCCCGGCCCGTCGCGGGCGCGCCCTGCACCCGGTTCAGGCCCTGGCCCGTGTCGCACAGGCGGTAGGGGTTACCGGGGGCCAATAGGTCGGCCTCCGCGGCCGACCACAGGGCGTACAGGTTGTCCATCAGCTCCCGCCACAGGACGAGCGACTGGCGGACGTAGGCGCACTGGCGCGCGTGCGAGTGGGTGAGGCGGGCGCCGTCCGTGCCGCCATGGATGGCCAGGGAGACGGAGGGGGAGGCGGGAGGGGCGCCCGACCCGTCAAAGGTGGCCCCCAGGCGGGACAGCACGCGGTCCACCGGGTCCCGGGCAAACCCGAGAAAGGCGGCCGCGTCGGAGAGCGAGTACAGCGCGCGCAGCACGTCCGCCTCCGGCAGGCCCCCGCGCGCGTACCGGCGGGCCAGCGCGTTGCGGGCGGCCTCCTTGGCCCGGATGTCCCGCTGGATGGCCGGGCGGGGGCGGGCCGAGGAGCCGTCGATCTCGGCTGTCGCGGCGGGGAGGAGGGGGTCGTCCAGGAGGGCCAGCCCGCCGCCGCCCTCCAGCAGGGTGAACACCGTGCGCAGGGGGCGGACGCAGTCGAAGCCGAGGAGCTCCCGCACGGCCGGGTCGACCGAGTCCTGGAGGAGGTAGATTAGCTTCCCGTACTCGCCGCGCATCGCTGGAGTGGAAAAAAAGGTGAAAAGAGAGCATGAGGTGATGAGGTTGAGAAAAGCAAACGCTGTGCATGCACTCCACATGGTGGCCACCCCCACCCCCCCCAACCCCTCACCCTCCTCTCGTCTCACCTTCCGGGCACGCGATCTTGTAGCGGCGCCCCACCTCGAACACGTCCGCAAACCAGGGGCCCAGGGCGGCAAAGTCCCGGTCGGCCAGCAGGGCCTTGCCCGCCTTGAAATCGGATGCGACGACCAGCCCGCACAGCGTGGCGCACACCTCCTTGATTTGGGTGACCACCCGCCCCGTCTTGGACCGCCACGACAGGATGTCCACTTTGTCAGTGTATTGCGACACCGACAGGGCGGCCGTCAGCAGGGCCAGCGTGCGGCGCTCGTCCGGGGTGAGGCGGAGCGGGATGGAGCGGGCGCGTGCGCCGATGGCGGAGGAGGCAGGCGGGGGCGGGGGCGGGGTGGAGGTGGTGGAGGCGTGGGGAGGGGCGGCGGTCCCCTCCTCCTCGCCCGCCGCGGCCGCGCCCCGGCGTCCGCCGGTCCGCCCGCCGCGGGCGCGCTTGGTCCCCTCGCCGCCGGCCTCGCCGTCGCTGTCGCCGTCGCCGTCGCCACCACCCCCACCATTGGAGAGGTTGGCAGCGGAGAGCGAGCGTTTCGCGCGCTCCGCGTCCGCGACGGCCAGCGCCGCAAAGGCGGCCGCTTCCTTGGCCGTGGCGGACAGCCGGTCAGCAAGGGCGGACGCCGCCGCCACGGCCGCGTCCGCCGCGGGCGCTGCGGGCGTCCCGGCGACCGCGGCAGCGGCAGCGCGCGCGGCCCCCAGCGCGGCGGCCGCCCCCGCCGCCGCCCCCGCCGCGTCCGCGTCTCGGGCGGCGCTCCACTCGCCCATCTGGTCCTGAAAGACGGCCAGGCGGGACAGGGCGTGGGCGGCGGCGCCTTCCGCTTTGACGCGGGCCTCGTGTTCGGCTGTGGAAGAGAGGAAAGAAAGGAGTGTGATGAAGAGCCGAGGGAGGGTTGAGAAAGCGCGCAAAACCGCCTGCTCTCCCGTCTCTCCCCCGTCTCTCTCACCTGCCGCCACCGCCACCGGGTCGTCCTCCACCATTGGGGACGCTTCCTGGTGAGAGCCGGCCTGCTCCTCCGCGTCCAGCATGGCGTTGAGGCGGGACGCGCCGTTGGTGGGAGGAGCGGTCGCGCCGCCGCCACTTCGGCGCAGGGAAGCCGTGAGGCGTTCCATGCTTTCTCTCTCTCTCTCTCTCTCTCTCTCTCTCTCTCTCTCTCTTTCTAGAAGCACGCGCGCCCGTGCGTTTGTGTGTGCGGATAAAGAAGGGGGAGTGCGAGAGGACCACCTGGGAGTTGCGCGAGCACGCGTACGTGCGTATTGTGCGGCGGAGTTGCGCAATTAAAACAGAAGTGAAACTCGTTCCCTATTTTTCCCTTTTACCACGCAACGATGCTCCACGCCGCCCTCGCCCGCTCCGCGCCTGCCGCGTGCAGCAGCGCCCGACCAGCTGCGCCAGCGTCCCGGCGACCCACTGCCGCCGCCCGGTGAGTGTTCAGTGTGTTGAGAGTTGAGTGTTTCTTTGCTTCTCTCTTTCGCCCAACTCCCTCTCACCCTTTCTTCTTATCCCATCCCTCTCTTTGCCGCAACACAGCCGCCTTCCCCTCCCTCCCCGCGCCTCCCCGGACGAGGAGCTGGAAGCTCAGATGGAGGAGTTCCTGCGCAGGCAGGCAGAAAAGGAGGGCGGCGCCGGCGCGGTGGCGGTCGGGTCGACGGGTAAAGCGCTGGCCGACACGGCCGCGCCGGCCGCGCCCGCCGCCGTCGCCCCGCCTCCGACCGGCCTCAACGTCTCCGGCGCGGACGCTGTCACCGACGCCGACGCCAAGCGCATGTGCCGGGAGGTCGTCGACTCCCTCACCCGCCTGCGGGCAGCCCGGGACATGACGGTGAATGAGGTCCGGCTGACGCTGGCGATTGAGTCGCCCATCGTGCGGGAACAGCGCGAGTATTTGGGCGTGGAGGCCGGCGGCACGGGCGGCGTCGCCCGGGACGACATTGCGGCCGCCCTGGGCGAGGTCGCGGGTGGGCGGGTGCCCCGGGACCGGCTGGCCCTCAGGGAGCTGCACCGGGAGATGGCGGAGTGGCCGTTCATGGACGCGGCGGACAAGGGGCGGGGGGGAGGGGGTGGGGTGAGGGCGGGCAGTGCGCCCGCGGCCGCGGCCGCGGCCGAGCCCCCCCCCCCCAAAATGTGGGCGGGCCAGCGGCGGCCGGCGCCGCCCTCTTCCCTGCCCTTCGCGGGCGCGGTGGAGGGGAAGCCCGGGTGGCGGTCCGGCCAGGCCCGCCCTCCACCCATGGGCCGGGACGAGAGCGAGGAGCCGCAGGTGAGATAAGGACAGAAAAGAAAAAGGGAGGGGTGATGCGAGCGGGGGGGGGGGGGGGGGGGGGGGGGGGGGGGGGGGGGGGGGGGGGGGGGCGGGGGGGGGGGAGGGGGGGGAGGGGGCCCGGCCCGCGGC
>Ga0315287_10004857_pt1 | contig 13155 bp, 9 predicted proteins | sample YL17G11_0_MG_FD_205037 | JGI IMG/M metagenome (GOLD analysis project Ga0315287, IMG submission 205037) | Sediment microbial communities from Yellowstone Lake, YNP, Wyoming, USA - YL17G11_0 | ecosystem: Environmental > Aquatic > Freshwater > Lake > Sediment | place: USA: Wyoming | collected...
GACCGATTGGGCCGGATCGATCCCCTTGAGCAGGGTGTTTAGCATCCGGCCTTTGGGATAAATCGTGCCTTGGACGATGAGAATATGGACCGCCTGACGGGCGGATATTGAAGCGGACAACTCTGGCGGAATCGGACGATGGGCGTCCTGGAGAGAAAGAGGATCCAGCGGATCGTAGCCGCGGGCCCAGTATTGTCCGCCGCCGGCTTCCTGATCGATCGTGACTTTAGACATTTCCTTGTCCATGCCCTCGAACAGGCTCTGCCCCCAGATGATGGCGACGAACGAAAATGACAGGACAAGGGCATTGAGCCACGTTTTCGCGCCGCCTCCGATCATGTTGCGAAAGGCCAACTTGGGAATGATCATCTGCGCCCCCTCAAGCCGTCCGCGCGGTGTCCGCGGAGACGCGGCCGTCGATCAAGGTGATTTTCCGGCGCAGGTGGCGGATCACTTTATCGTCGTGGGTCGAGAACAGGAAAGTCGTCCCGAGGTCGCGGTTGAGGCGTTCCATGGTCTCGAGAATGTGCTCCGAATTCTCGGCGTCGAGATTGGCCGTCGGCTCGTCGGCTAGAATAAGAGCCGGTTTTTTGACGACCGCCCGGGCGATGGCGACGCGCTGGCTCTGGCCGCCCGAGAGCTGGCTTGGCCGTGAATCCGCCCGGTCGGCCAGGCCGACCCATTCCAAGGCGGCCTGGACCGCCTTCCGCCGGGCCGGGGCCGGCATTCCAAGAAGGAGGAGAGGAAACTCTACGTTCTCGGCCACGGTATAGACGGGCAGAAGGTTGAACGTTTGGAAGATGAATCCGATATGGCGGTTTCGGAGCTCGGCCGCCTTTTGATGGGGAAGATTTTCGATGAAGAGGCCGAGGACCTCGACGCTGCCGCTCGTGGGAACATCGAGCGACCCGACGATGTTGAGCAAGGTGGTTTTCCCTGAACCGCTGGGTCCGACCAGTCCGGCGAACTCGCCCGGAGCGAAGGCGAGGTTGATATCGCGGAGGGCGGCGATGGGTTGCTGCCCGGAGGGATACGTCTTGAACAGGTGGGTGGTGCGAATCAGGATTTGATCGTTCATGAAAACCTCTTTATTAGCCCCCTTCGCGGGCTTCAATGATTCCAGACAAGCATGACTTGGAAGCCTTTCCCGGCGAATAAATAGGATTCCCGAGATCCTCCGTAAAGGCCGTAACGGTCGGGATTCCAAAAGGCGATCGCGAAAATACTCCAGCGGTCATAGGTCCGCTGCCACGTGAGAAGATGATATCCGTCGCCGTTCGTCCAATCGCGGAAGACGACGCCCCGCAGGCGGTCGAGAAGGCCGAGCGGAAAGTCGACGGAGAGGGCGCTGAGCGATCGGGTCGAGCCTGGCTTTCCCAAATCGAGGGAAGATTGAAAGACGAGGTGTTCGGCCAGGACGTGAAGCCCGCCGCCTACGGCGAACGAATTTTCGAACCCGACATTTAGGGCCTTTTGGAATCGGTAGGGAGAAACGGAGAAATCCTGTCGGGTCAGGGTCGCTTCGAACCAGATTCCGGGGCCGAGATCCCAATATCCGTCCAGGCCGAGGCGTGTTTCGGGTACGGCCGTCCGTTCGGCGGCGTCGACGGGGAGGAGGCCGTGGAAGGCGTCCAGCCGCCGGAGATGGAAGGTCGCGCCGATTTCGCCGCCGAGGACGGGGACTTGGGCGCGTCCGCCGATTTCCGGGATTTCCCGCCGGGTCGGAAACGCTTCCCAGCCTTTCCGTTCGGAATTTCCGAACAGGCCCCACATCCATAAACCGGCATTGTTTTGAAACGTGTATTTCAGGAGAAGGCCGGTGACGCCGTCGGTGAGTTGGAGCGGGTCGTTGGGGTCCAATCGGTCGAACCACATCAACGGCCGAAGAAGCTGGGCCGGGCCGAAGTTGATCTTCTGGAGCCCGAAGCGGGCCTCGAAGCGGTCGGTCGTCAGCCGGGCCCAAAGGCGGTACGGCTTGATCTCCCCCCGGCGCGATCCGAGGCCCGCGTTCAGATCGGCTGAAAGAAAGGCATTCGCGGCCGCTTCGACGTCGAAATTCCAGGTTGGAGATACCGCGGTTTTCATGGAAAACGTCGGGATGTAGCGGAGTCCGGCCGGGATGGCGCGGCCGCGCTGGAACGAGGCTCCGAGCCAAGCCGATACTTGGCCCCGGAAATCGACGGTTTGGGGACGTGTGGATAACGGAACGAAGAGTATCGCGAGCGTGATAAAAATACAAATCCGGCCGGAAGAGCGCAAAACGCCTCGCGATTCGTTCGCCTCTTCGCTCATTCTTTTTCTAAGCACGGGAAGCCCTATGAAAGAAAGTATACAACGATTTGAAAGAATTCGGGGAGGCCTGGCAAGGTTTTGCCTCGGGCTCCCGCCCTGCCAAGCGCGGCTTGCCCTCCATTCCCGAATTCACAGCTTGGCCATTATTCAAACACCGAAATTAAATTTCTCGGCTTTTCATCCGAGGGATTTCGCTCAGAGTCAACGCTCGAAGCCGAAGACCTTTGGGGATTCCCAAAGTCTTTTAAGCCGGCTCGAATTCGGGAATTGAGGGCAAAACCCGTTTTCGTTTCCGAAAACGGGGCTGGAGCCCTATGGTCCGAATGCCCGTTGAGTTCGGACCATTGGGCGGCGTCCCCTATTTCATCTTGCCGTAGAATTCCCAATTCAAAAGCATGTTCGGTGTAAGTTTCTGGTCGCTCAAAGCGAGGCGAACCAAGGGGTACGGAAGGCTTCCCATTTCGATTATGGAATCGTTGAATTGTTTATAATTCATTTTGCCGGAATCGACCAAATCCCGGCTGATTCGTCGAAGCTGGAGGGCGCCGAGCTGGTAGGCCGCCTGATACAGAGGTCCGTATCCGCCGGCGAAGGACCGCCGGACTTCTCCGATGGCATTCTCCCGCTCGAAAGCGACTTTGTCGACGATGTAATCGATGCATTCCTGCGGCGACCATTCGCCGAGGTGGTATTTGAGCGAGAAGACGATCCGGACGCACCGGTGCATCCGCCAAAAGAGGGCCCCGATCCGCTTTTCCGGCGTGTCGTGAAATCCGAGGTCGTACATGATCATTTCCCAATAGACGCACCATCCCTCGCCCCAGAAAGACGATCCGGCGACCGGGCTTCGATAGACGTCATATCGCTGGCTCATATAGCCCTGCATGTTGTGCCCGGGGAGCATCTCATGGAAGGCGGTGGCGTGGGAGATCGGAAGGCTGTTGCCCCGCATGCTTTCGATTTTCTGCCGGGTCGTCATGGTGTCGGTCGGATAGGATACGCTGATCACCGAGCCGCCGGTGAAAAAGGGGTTCACCAGCTGCCGTTCCGGCGACATCATTTCCATCTGCATCAGTTCATTTTCGATTTCCGGAATCGTGAGCAGATCCTTGGCCCGGATAAAATCCACGGCCTCGCGGAGCACATCCCGGATCCCGTCGGGTTGGGCGCCCGGCGGCACGTGCATGTCCTTGACCTTCTCCGCGGCTTGCTTCCAATCGTCGCCGAAGCCCATCGCCCGGGACGCTTTGATCATTTCCGCTTCGCACCAGGCATATTCCCGGAGGCCGATTTCGATGATCTGCTCGGGCGTATAGGGGATCATTTCGTCGGCGAGGTCGAGGATCAGGCCGGCCCGGCCGAGCGGCTGGCCGTTGATACCGCTGTTATCGGGTTTGGCCGGCGTCTTCGCGGCCGGGGGCGCGTCTAACCGGCGGATCTGCCCTTCGATGGAGTTCCGGAGAGCGAGATAGGAAATCTGGGCCGGCCGGCCGAGTTTGGCGAAATTCAATTTTTTCAAAGCCGACAGCCATTCGGTCCAGTAGGCTTTGGTAGGAGCCGCTTGGCTTGCCGCCGGGCGTCCGCCTCCCCCGCCGCCGCCTCCTCGACCCCCGCGTGCGGGGCGAAGCAACTTGGCGACGCCTTGCATTTCGTCCTGGTTCGCGGCCAGAAGCCGGACGAGGTCGGGAACTTCGGCGTATTTCGGCGCCGGGGCGGGTTCGATCGCCGCGGGGGCGGGGGTTGCGTCCGCCGTGTCCGCGGCTGCCGGGACGATCCGGTCCCGGAGAAACGCGGCGTAGTTCTGCAGAGCCGTGTCGACTTCCTTGAAGGGCTGGGCCATCCACCAGGTGAACAGCGGGTCGTATCCGTTGTAGAAGCCGCGCCAACTGGTGAGCGCTTTCCGCAAAGCTTCGACGGCCGCGGGGCCGCGTCCGGCCGCCGCTTTCCCCACCTTTAAAGTCCCCGCTTCCAAGGCCGCGCGAGCTGCCGCGATCTGCTCCGAGACTGTGGACAAGGCGAGGGCGGCCTTTTTCGGATCCATCGTTTCCATCCGAAGGCGCGCTTCCTCCCATTGATGGATCGCGGGAGCGAACGGAATCATGGGCGCGACGTGAAGCTCTGCCGCCGCGTCGCTTTCGAGCTTGCGGAGATTGTCCTGAACGGTTCCCTTCATTTTTTGAAGATCGGTTTTGGCTGCGGCGCCGAGCCTGGCGCCGTCCAATTTTCCCAACGCGTCGGCCCAATCCAGGTCGTATCGCTTCAGGCGGGCGAAACGGGTCGGTGAAGGCAGATAATAAAAACGGCTCAAGAGATCGCGGTCGGCCTCGTAGCGCCGAATGACGATGAGCATTTCGCTCTGCCGGGGGGTCAGACTTGCGTTCAGATTCGCGGGCGCCGCGATGGGCTGGGTCGGAGTCGGGGGTTGCTTCGCCGGGGCTGGATTTTGGGCGAAAGCCGGATAAACACAAAAAACTGCGGTTAAGAGGATGGGGGCGATCCGGGCGAGAGAGGAGATTTTTGTTTTCATGATGACTCTCCTGAAAATAATAACTGAAGTATCACATATCTCGGGGAATTTTCATACTCCAGAAAAACGATGAGGCATTTTCCTGTAACTTATACTGGGCCGAAAGAATCAATTAGCTTAAACAAAACCACATTGATCAAAGATCGATAGGCCATAGAAATCTTCAGCCTGGATTTCATTCATAACCTTTTGGTTAAGGGGTTCTTTGCCCCGTGCGGGCCCGGCGCATATTTCAATTTTGTTTGTCGGATCGGATAAGTTCCCGATCGGTGAGGCCACAATTTGGCGCGAGGAGCCGGCGCGAAAATCGTTTATCCCCTCAATCCCAGCGGCCGTGGATGAACCGCTCGAACAGGGCGACGGCCGGTTCGACGGGGGCCGACTCCGCGGCGCGTTCGCTGTAAGCCGATCCGCCGTCCCGGGCGACCCCCGGTCCGCAGACGGCATAGGGGATCGGGCCGCCGGCGTGAGTCTTCGTGAGAACCGGGGTGGCGTGATCGGGGGCGACGAGAATCCGGATGTCCGGGATCTTTTCGGCCCAGTCCAGAATCTCGCCGACGACGTTCCGGTCGAATTCCTCGATGGCCTGGATTTTCTTATGGAGATCGCCTTCGTGGCTCGTCTCGTCGGGAGCTTCGACATGAAGATAAACGAAATCTTCGGCCGCCAGGGCCGCTTTCGCCTCGGAGACTTTGCCCGCGTAATTCGTCCCCAGATATCCCGTCGCGCCCGGAACGATCCGGACTTTGAGTCCGGCCAAAACGCCCAAACCGCGGACGAGATCGACGGCGGAAATGACCGAGCCGCTCAAGCCGAAGCGGTCCTTGAGTGTACGCAGTTTCATCGCTCGGCCCTGGCCCCACAACCAAATATCGGTCGCCGGAGATTTTCCGGCCGCCGCCCGCTCCCGGTTCGTTTTGCTCGCGGCCAGGATCGGCCGGGCTTTTTCCATGAGGACGAGAACGTCCTCCCGGCCCGGGCCTTTGGGCAAATGCGGTTCCCACTCCCGGCCGGAGATATCGTGCGGCGGCGTGCAATCCAAGCCTTGGGGAAAATTGCGGATGATGGTCAGATGCCGGTAGCTCACGCCCGGGACGAAACGCACGGTTTTCGTCCCCAGGGCGGCTTGCAGCTCGAGAACGATGGGGCGGGAGTCTTCGGTCGTGATGTGTCCGGCCGAATAATCGGCCATCCGCCCGTCGCGGAGGGTGACCAGGTTGCAGCGGAAGGCCGTGTCGTCGGCCTGGAGCTCGACGCCGATACTGGCGGCCTCGATCGGCCCGCGTCCCCGAAAGACGGCCGCCGCGTCATATCCCAACAGCGAAAGGTTGGCCACGTCGCTTCCCGGCGGAAGGCCGGGCGGGATGGTGAGAACCCGGCCGACCCGGCCGGCCGAGGCGATACGGTCCATATTCGGAGTGTGGGCAGCTTCGAGCGGCGTTCGACCGTCGAGTTCGGTTTGGGGAACATCCGCCATTCCATCGCCGACTAAAAACGCGTATTTCACGGGGGATCCTTTCGGCTAAAATCCGGCCGCGACGCCCTCGGCGAATCCGATGACGGCCTCGCGCATTTGGGAAATGGTCAGGCCGCCGTCGTGAAGGACCGGGCGCTCTCGAAGCCCGCGAACCGCCCGATGGGCCGGCTCTCCCGATAGGGCGCTCAGCCGGTCGATGGCCTTGAATTCGTCCGGTTCGGCTTCCCCCGTGATCGCGGCCAGGACGTCGCCGGCGAATTTGAACGGGCTGGCCGTCGAGGCGATGATCGTCGCCGGTCCGGCCGCCTCGCCTTTGTCCCGGGAAACGGCCGAGGCGACCGCGGTGTGAGTGTCGATAGCATATCCGGTCTCTTCATAGACTTTTTTAATTTCAGCGAAGACCCGGGGTTCGTCCGCCCATCCGGGAATGATGAGCTCGTCCATGGCCCGCTTGGTTTCGGCGTCCACCTGGAACCGGCCGCTCCGGAATCGGTCCATGAACCAGGGTTTGATCCGCGCCGCGTCCCGGCCGGCGATCTCGAACAGGAATCGTTCCAGGTTGGAGGAAATGAGGATGTCCATCGAGGGCGACGAAGTCCGGTGGAATTCGCGGTGGGTGTCGTAGACGCCGGTCTCGAAGAAATCCGTCAGGATGTGGTTGCGGTTCGAGGCGCAGAACAACCGGCGCACGGGCAGGCCCATGGCCCGGGCGTACCACCCGGCCAGGATGTTGCCGAAATTTCCCGTGGGCACGCAGAGATCCACTTCCTCCCCGGGTTTGATTTCACCCCGGGCGGCGAGCAGGGCGTAAGCCCGGACATAATAGACGATCTGGGGCGCGAGACGGCCCCAGTTGATGGAATTTCCGGTCGACAGTTGGATCGATTGGGCGGCCAGGTATTCCCGGAGGATCGTATCCATGAACAGGGCTTTGACCCCGGTTTGGCAGTCGTCGAAGTTGCCCCGGACAGCGAATACTTTGGTGTTCGTCCCTTCGGCCGTGGCCATCTGGAGGCGTTGGACTTCGCTGACGCCGCCGTGGGGATAGAAAACGACGATGGAAATGCCGTCGACATTTTTATAGCCCTCGAGGGCGGCTTTCCCCGTATCGCCGGACGTCGCGACGAGGATGAGCGTGTGGGTTTTGTCACCGGTCAGCGATTTGGCGGTGGTCGTCAGATGGGGCATCAATTGGAGGGCGATGTCCTTGAAGGCGGCCGTCGGCCCGTGCCAGAGTTCGAGAAGAAATCTCCGGCGGCCGAGGGGCCGAAGGTCGATGATGTCGGGGGCGTGGAAGGCTTCGGCGTTATAAGCCCGGCGGAGGCCGCTGTCGAGGATTTCGGGTTTGAAATCGGTGAAATACGCGCCCATGATGCGGCGGGCTGTTTCGATATAGGAGGTCTGGGCCAGCGTGTCCGGCTCCAGCGTCGGGATGAATTCCGGGACGAACAGTCCGCCCCGCGGGACCATTCCGAGCAGGACGGCTTCCGAAGCCGAAGCGAAGGGGTGATTGGCGTGGGTGCCGATATAGCGCATGGTTTCCTCGCTCGCGAAATGGAATGGACCGGACCGAGGACGATGTTAAAGGATCGTCCCGAGGGGTGTCAAGGTAACGAGGTTTTTCTTCGTTCCCTTCAAGATGAATCTAAACGATCGCACTTTCAGTGCTAGGGCCGACTAACGGCGCCGGAGGTAGAGCTCGACGTCCAGGAATTCGCGCCGCATTTTTTCGGCCGGCTGGAAATTTTTTTCGAGATAATCTTGGAATCGGGTGAAATCCTTCAGTTTGACCAAGTGGTGGGCGGAAGCCCCCTTTTCGATGAAGATCAACTTCACCCCGAGCCGCTCGCATTGATCGATGATCGCGGCGGCGTCGATCCGGCCGCCCGTGACCATCGCTTCGGAAACGTCGACCAAACCCGGCGGACATGGACGCCGGGCCAGAAAATTCAGGAACGGATCGTCGCCGAAGACGAAATCGCCCGGGAGAGTATGTTCCCGGACGAAGGAGGCGATCGCCCTTGTCTCCGGATCCCGGGCCAGGATTTTTTTCGGGCTCAGCGTCGGGGCAAGGCAAAGGAGGACCAGAACGGCCAGGACCGGGCCGGCGATCCGGCGGATTCGGGTTCGCTCCCCAATCAGCTTCACGCCCAGGCCGAACAACAGGGCGAGCGGAACTGCGGTGAACACGGCGTACCGAAGAAAAAATCGGCTGGGCAGAAAAATGATCGCCAGAGCGGACCCGGCGATAATCCACAACAGCACCCGCCGGCGGTCCGAGTTCTTTCGGCCGAAGAGAAGGACGGCGATGACTCCGGCCGCGAGTCCGTAATTGTGATTTCCGACGACCTGGGCTAGGCGTTGCCCGAGCAGGCCCAAATAAGAAAGGCCGGAAGCCGCTTCCTTGGTGGCGTGAAATCCGATCACCGCGTCAAAGGTCCCGGGGACGAACGCCAACAGGAGGCCGAACGCGGTTCCGAACATCACCAGGAAACCCGCCGCGGCCCAGGCCATTTTCATGACCGCGTCTTTGCGGGCCTCGCTTTTGCGGACGAATTCCAAGATTAAATACCCGATGTATCCGGCGAAGACTAAAGCCCCGTTCAATTTGGCCAGGGCCGCCAGGCCGGCGAACATTCCGGCGAGAAACGCGGCTTTCCGTTTCGTCCCGGTCGCCGCTTTGTCGTCTTCGCCGCGCAGAGCGACGAATAGAGCGGCCGTTCCGAAAAAGATCATGGGGACATCGGGCATGAATGAACGTCCAAGATAAAAGACGTGTTTGTTGAGGAAGAAGATTCCCGCGGCCGCCAGGGCATACCCGCGTTCCAGATGAAAACAGCTGCGGGCCGCGGCGTAGAGGAGAACCGCGGTCCCGAGCATGAAGGCGACGGAAAGGGCTCGCGCGGCCGCGACGGTCGGTCCGAACATTTTGAACACCGCCGCTCCCAAATAAAAACCGAGCGGCGTTTGGACGACGGTGAAGTCGCGATAGGGGACATCGCCCAAACTGACGCGCCAGGCGGCGTAAAGGTAATTTCCCTCGTCATCGTTCATCAGGAAGCCGGCGAGGTTGAGAAATCCGAGAACGAACGCCGCCCCCCAAAAAAACATGAGAAACCAGGCCGATCCGGTCGAAGGACGCTTCATCGTGTCTTCTTTATTCCATCCAAACGGATTGAGCCGGATCGGGTTTGAAGACGCCGCTCCGGGCTTCTTCGATCATCTGAGCGACGAGGAGATTCCAGCTGATGAAATCGGGCGCGGCGAGCGGGGCGCCGGTGTCGGCGTGATAATTCTCGTGCATCATTCCGTTCCGGTCGAGATCGTCAAGGCAGACGCTCGTGACGCGGGCGGCGATTTCGCGGGCGGCGTCGGGATACCCGTAATGAAGAAGGGCATGAAGGATCATCCAATTGGCGTGCGGCCAGATGGGACCCTGCCAGTTGGAGTACGGCTTGAGGACGTTCTCGTTGTTGTAGAGCGGCTCGTTGGCGGCGAGGGACCGGACGCCGTGCGGGGACCAGAGCTTTTGCGGCTCCAGAACATAGCGTTCGATCATCCGGCGGCCTTGTTCCCGGGGCGCCAGCCGGGCCCAGAGAGCGACTAGGTTGCTGTAGGTGACGCAGGGCACGCGGGCGTGTTCGACGGCGTCGTAGGTGAAATACGTCTCGGCGGCCGGATCCCAAAGATGGGCGTTGGCGGCGTCGGTCAGACGGCGGGCTTTTGCCCGGAACGCGTCGGCGTCTTTGGGCTTCCCGATCCGTTCGGCGATCAAGGCCGCGGCCTTGTAATCCAGGACCGTGAAGCCGTTGACGTCGGCCCCGGCCATGCTGTTGTGATAGCGACGGACGAGGGAAGCGTTGTTGTCCGCGCCCGATTCCATGCTGTCCCACCATTTGACTAATCCGGTGGCCGGATCGCTCATTTTCCGTTCTCGGTAGGTGAGACAGGCTTTCATCGTCTCCCAGACGGGGATGATCCAATCGAAATCTCCGATCGAGAGGGACGCATAGAAGGCCGCCTGCCCCATCAACGGCTTAATCTGATAAAGGCGGGCGTCGCGGCCCGCCCAGGGCCGGATCCCGCCCGGCGTCTGTCCGTCCGGTTCCGTATAGCGGAGAAAGTTCAGGCACCAATTTTTGAGATAGATCCCGTCGGCCCGATCGATCGAGATGAGATGAAGGCCGACGAAGAACGCGTCCCAGTCCCATTGCTCCTCGTAGACGCCGTTGGGGACGATGTAATCGTGGGGAAGCGCGCCGTTGGCTTTGCGGAGAACTCGGGAGCGGAGCGCGCCGATCTTGGCTTGGGCTTCAACTGAGAGGCGATCGATATTCATGAAGAAATTCTATCATAATCGCGTCTGTTTCATTTCCTGATCTTTCCCTTTCGCCCGCGGCCCGATGACGAGACGAATCGCGTCGGGTCTGTCGGAAAAGAGACCTCGGCTTAGTCTCAGGGGCAAATCCGGTTTTCACGGGATTTCGAGAAATTTTCGATCGATTCGGTTCTGATAAAAAACTCGCGCCCGTCCGATTTGATTTTATAAATCCGTCAAGGCCTATCTTTTTGTTCGGTTATATTGAAGAAACGTCGTTTGTGGGCCCCAAAGCCGCTGCTTAAACGTCGTCGTGCCTTTCGTCCGTTTGACAGACGCGGCCGGTGAGCCTACAATGAGACGATTAAGGATTTGATCAATGACTGTCTCTTTGTCGCGACCCGAAGCCGGCGGGGCTCATCCCCGCGAAGGGAGAGATCTGACCCTGATTTTCGACTTTGACGGGACGATCGCCGACACTTTGGCGGCCGTCGTTCGCCTGGCCAACCGGCACCATGAAGAACTCGGGATCCCCCGGCTCGACGAAGCGGAAGTCGAGGCTATGCGGGGGATGACGAGCCGGGCGATCCTGAAAAAATTCCGGATTCCTCTGGTCAAATTGCCCAAGCTTGCCCTGAAGTATCAAAAAGAATTCCATCAGGAAATCGATAAATTGGGCCTCTTTCCCGGCATTCGGGAACTGTTGATGGATCTCAAGGCCTTCGGCGTGAAGTTGGGCATCCTGACGTCCAACTCCCAGGAAAACGTCCGCAAGTTCCTCGACGCCCGTGGACTCGACGTGTTCGACTTCATCCATTCCGAATCCAACCTGTTCGGGAAAACCCGCGCCCTCCGCCATCTCCTGAAGGAGGAGGTCGGCGGTCAGGATGAAGTGATGTACGTCGGTGATGAAGTCCGGGATATCGAAGCCTGCCGCAAGGCGGACGTGCCGGTGATCGCCGTTTCCTGGGGTTTCCAGCGTCGCGATTTTCTGGCCGGCCAGGACCCGACCTATCTCGTCGACTCTCCGGACGAAATTCTGCAAATCGTTATGGCCTGATGACCCCTTCCGGGACGAACGGCCGCGCCGGGCTTTATCTCCATTTTCCCTTCTGCCGGCGCAAATGTTCCTACTGTCACTTTTTCAGCCTTCCCATCTCTCGATCCGGCCTGGACATTTGGTTGAAAAGAATCGAGGCGGAAGCGAAGCGGTTCGCCGATGATGCGGCGCAAGGTTTGTCGGCCGAACGGCCGGTCTTCGAGACGCTCTATCTCGGCGGCGGAACGCCGTCGTTGATGCCGCCGGAGGAGGTCCGCCGATTGATCGACATCCTCTCCGGCCGCCTTCCGTTAATGACGACGGAATTCACTCTCGAAGCGAATCCGGCCGAGGAGGCCGGGGCGGAGATTTTTAGGGAATGGGTGCGGGCCGGCGTCACCCGTTTGAGCGTCGGTGTCCAATCGTTCGACGACAGCGTCTTGAAACTACTCGGCCGCGATTCCACCGCCGCCCGGTCCGAGGAATTTCTCCGGAATGCGAGGGAAGCGGAATTTGCCTCGCTCGGATTGGACCTCATGATCGGAGTGCCGGGGGAGACGGCGATCTCCCTGGAGCGGACGATCGACGCCGTCCGGCGGATCGAGCCCGACCATGTCTCGCTCTACCTGCTTGAAAACGTCGAAGGCCTTCCCTTCGAAGAAACTCTGCGGGCGAACCCGGTTGAGGACGATGCGGCTGTCGACGCGTTCGAACGGGCCGCCGCCGCCTTGGCCTCCCTCGGGCTGAGACGCTACGAAATTTCCAACTTCGCCCGCCCGGGACTTGAATGTCTTCACAATCTCAAATATTGGCGTTATGAACCGTTCCTCGGGCTCGGCCCGTCGGCCGCGTCGCATCTCGGCGGCCGGCGATGGACGAACGTCTCGAACGTCGACGGCTGGGCCTCGAAACTCGCGGCGGGCGATGATCCAAGAGATGAAATCGTCCCCTTGGATCAGGAGACGGAAGCCAAGGAAGCCCTGACTTCCGGACTCCGTCTTGTCGAAGGAATCGACCTCGCGGGTTTCGCCGCCCGGTTCGGGTTCAATCCGGCGGAACGCTTCCGGAGGGAAATCGCAGGCCTCGAACGCAGCGGCCTGATCGTCCTGTCGGGAGGCCGTCTCAGCATTCCCGAGAACAAGCTTCTTGTTTCGAATGCGGCGCTGTCCCGTCTTATTTGAGCCCGAAATCGGTTAGAGGCCGCCCTCGTCGCGACGGCCCCCATTCTCACCCAGAGGAAGATTTCCTGTTTAAATGAAGCCGCCCCCGGGCTTCGGACCGGAGGCGGCAATGAGTCGAATCCGGGCGGCTTTCCTCCGTATCATTTTTCGGACATCATCCGGTCCAGCACCAGGGCAAGATATTCGGCTGTCGGACGGTCCCAGGTGTTTTGGCTCAGGTATTTGAACCGGACCGTCCCCGATCCGTCCAGGATGAAAACCGTCGGGACGTTCTGGTCGGCCGCGCTTCCGTCCCAGTTCGTGGTAAATAATTTCAGCCCC
>Ga0315287_10004858_pt1 | contig 13155 bp, 11 predicted proteins | sample YL17G11_0_MG_FD_205037 | JGI IMG/M metagenome (GOLD analysis project Ga0315287, IMG submission 205037) | Sediment microbial communities from Yellowstone Lake, YNP, Wyoming, USA - YL17G11_0 | ecosystem: Environmental > Aquatic > Freshwater > Lake > Sediment | place: USA: Wyoming | collected...
AACGACTCGGTGGCAAATTCGTTCTGCACGAGGGTTGCCAGGGCATTGTCCTCGGAGGCTGCCACCACGGCGGTGGGCACGTCGCGCGACACTTCTTCGGCGTGAGAGGGCCCGGAGAGCACCACGGCTTTGCTGCGGGGGAGTCCGGGTATTTCCTGGAGGAGCACGTCGGTCATCAGAGACAGTGTGCCGCACTCAATGCCCTTGGAGGCGATGACCCATCCGTTGACGGAGGAGAGCTGATCGGGCTTGACGGTAGCGACCGCGGACTTGATGGTGGCGCGCATGGTTTGTGCGGGCACCACGCATACCACGAGGCGCGAACCGACCACGGCTTCGGCAATGCTGTTTGTGATGACCACGCTGTCGGGGATGATGATGCCGGGGAGCTTGACCGAGTGCTCGCGCTTGGTGCGGAGCATGTCAGCATCGGTCTTGCTGAACTCCCACATGGTGACACTGTGGCCCTTGCGGTTGAGCATGACGGAGAGGCCAATGCCCCAACTTCCCGCGCCGAGTATGCCGATCTTCACGAGAGGTCTCCTTGTTGCGTTGTCAGAGAGAGCGCAGGGAGAGTGCGGAATGCGGAGTGGGGAGTGCGGAGTGCGGAGTTGTGGAAACTCCTCGACGAACCTCCAGAACGCGTTCCCGCGGAACGCCTCCACGAGTTTGTTGGGAATAGTCCTCAACTCGTCACTCGTAACTCGCTTGCTCGTAACTCGTCACTTCCCCAGTCTGCATCACAATTTCTGTCCTTTCCTCGCCACCTGCCGAAACTCCACCACCACCGGACAGCCCCCAAAGTCCCACTCGTCCTGGATCTTGTTGGCAATGAACCGGGCGTAGGAGGGCTGCGCCTTCTGCGCGTTTGTCGCGTAGATATGGAAGAGCGGGAAGGCTGCGTTGCGCTGCTTGGCGCCCAGAATGCGAATCTGCTTGCCTGCCACGGGCGGATGCGGCGTGGCTTTGATGTGCTCGAAGACAAGATCCTCAAGCCGGGTCTGCCCTACGCGCAGTGTCATGCGCTCGTGGACCTCTTCGGCTGCTTCGAGCAGCTTGACAAGACGCTGCCCGGTGACAGCCGACATGCTGATCATGGGCACGCGGCGCAGTTCGAGGTACTTGCCGCGCGTCTCGGCGGCAATCTCGTCGAAGGAGGATGTTGTTTTGTCAACCAGATCCCACTTATTCCAGCACACCACCAGGCCCTTGCGATCTTCGTGGACTTTGGTGGCGATCTTCAAGTCCTGCTCCCCAATGCCGAGGGCTGCGTCGATGACAACTGCGGCAACGTCGCACCGCTTGATGCTGTCGAGGGCGCGCAGGTTGGAGAAGTACTCGACGTCGTCGTGCACCTGAGCTTTCCTGCGCAGTCCGGCGGTATCGATGATCGTGTAGCGCGTTCCGTTGTAGACAAGCTCGGTATCAATGGAGTCGCGCGTGGTGCCCGGGACATCGTCAACGATCATCCGCTCCTGCCCTATCAGCCGATTGGTGATTGACGATTTGCCGGCATTGGGCCGGCCCACAATGGTGATGCGGAGTGGAATCTCGCCGTCGTCTTCGGGGCCGCCACCCTCCGCGCCGCCCAGTTTGGTGACAATGAGATCGAGCATGTCGGCCACGCCCTGGCCGTGCAGTGCCGACACAGGCATCACCTCGCCCAAGCCCATGCGAATGAACTCGTTGCGTTGCTGAAGCACCTCGGGGCCCTCGGCCTTGTTTGCGGCCACGATGAGTTTCTCGCGGGGGAGGCGGCGCAGACTGCGGGCGATGAGCATGTCTTCGTCGGCAGGACCGGTCTGCGCGTCAACCACGAAGACCACCACGAGGGCCTCTTCCAGCGCCACCTCCACCTGCGAGCGGATGCGCGCGGCCATGCGATCGCTTGACGCGGGGGCCAGGCCGCCGGTGTCGACGAGGTCGAAGTGGCAGCCGTTCCACGTGGCGCTCATGTACTGACGGTCGCGCGTGACACCCGGCGTGTCATCAACTACTGCTTTGCGTTTCTGCACAATGCGGTTGAAGAGGCACGACTTGCCCACATTGGGCCGACCGATGATTGCGACTACTGGACGTGTGCGAGATGGCATGGTGTCCTTGCGTGCGCTCGGGCGCGTGTACGATGCAGTGTGCGAGTCCGGGCGTCGCCGCCAGACCCCGCGTCCTATGGCAGAGTCATCACTTGATAGAGTAGTTTCGACTCCAGCGTGCCCGCGTACACACGCACGATCCACGGCGGGGCGATGGTGTCTGACACGCTCAGGGAGTCGACGCCATCGCTTGCACCCCGGGCAAGCACTGCGCCGGTGCTGTCTGCAATGCTGAACAGGCACCGGACGTCGTATGCGGCCAGGCACGCCGGCACGATGCGACCGATGCGACGCAGCTTTGGCATGTGCATGAGGCCTGAAACCGATGATTGGGCCATGGTCCGGAGCGCTTGGATGACCGAGGTGGTGCCGCCATGAAAATACAATCCCAGCCCGGCCTTTGAGGCCGCACCGACGGACCGGCAGTGTCCGAGGCCGCACCCCGGACTGTCTTTGGGGCTCAGAATGACGTATTTTCGACGAGTCGCAATGCCGTGACCCGAAGCTCCGGAGGCCATCCATCGCGCCCGCTGTTTCTCACCCCGATGCTCCCACTGGCACCGCGCCATTGCTGCACCATCCGCACAAGCTGACCCGGGAAGATGTGTATGCCCGGGGCTACGCGTACATGTACCTCACGCGCGTGCTCGAAGAGCAGTTGGTTGCGCTCTTCAGGAAAGGCTTGGTCAAGGGCACTGTCACCATCTCGGCCGGCAACGAAGCCACGAGCGTCGGCATGACGATGCCACTGAGGCCGGGCATCGATGTCGTCTCCTTGCTGCAGCGCGACTTTGGATCGCACCTGGTGATGGGATCGTTGCCCTACTCCATGGTGTGCCAGTACATGGCCAACACAGAGAGCCCGACGCACGGCTACGAGGGCAACGTACACCACGGCGATGCTGCGGCCCGACGATTTCCCATGATCAGTCATCTGGGCAGCATGCTCGCTCCGGTGGTGGGCGCGGTATGGGCTGCGCGACGCAATGGCGAAGACGCCCTCGGATTGGGTGCGATCGGCGATGGTGGAACAAGCACGGGCGATTTCCACGAGGCACTCAACCTGGCGTCCGTTCGACGAGTGCCGGTGTTGTTCATGATCGAAAACAATCACTACGCGTTCTCCACCCCAACCCGACTGCAGTACAACTGCCCGAGGCTCTCCGACCGCGCGGCGGCGTACGGCATCGAGGGCACTACAATCGACGGCACCGACGTGTGGGAAGTGTACAACGCAGTGTACGACGCCCTTGAGACTATGCAGCGCACGGGCATGCCCCGCATCATCGAGAGCATGTCGCTTCGACTCATGGGTCATGCGGTGTACGACAATGCAGACTACGTGAGCAAGGACGAGCGCGCTGAGTGGATGAAGCGCGAGCCGCTCATGCGCGCACGCAAAGCACTCTCCGAGGTGTGCGGCATGCAGGAGCAGCAGATCCGCGACATGGAGTCGCAGACTGCCGCAACGGCTGAGGAGGCGGTGGATCGGGCGCTGCGGGCGGGTCGTCCGGTACCCGGGCAGAGGCAGATGGCCGTGCACGCGGTTGCGCCCTCAACCACTGTCGCTCCGTGTAAAGTGACCGGTGTGCGGAATCTCACATCTGCGGTCAACCACGCGCTCGCGTACATACTGGAGCACGACCAGCGCGCGTTCATGTTGGGACAGGACATCGGCCCGTATGGATCCGCCTTCAAGACGAGCAAGGGCCTCTACGACCGGTTCGGCGCACAGCGAGTGCTGGACACGCCGATCAGCGAATCGGGCACCGTGGGATTTGCGCTGGGAGCGTCCCAGACCGGCGCACGTCCGATCGTGGAATTCCAGTTTGCCGACTTCAGCACCGAGGCGGTCACGCAACTGGGGCTTAACTGCGGCACGTGGCTGTACCGCTCAGGCATACCCGCGCCTATCGTATTCCGACTTCCTTGTGGAGGCGGAATCACTCTCGGCGCGTTCCACTCGGGTGAGTTCGAGGGCCTGTGGTCACGATTCCCTGGTGTCAAGCTCCTCTATCCGTTCACGCCACAAGAGACGTTTGAGGCGTTGGTTGCCGCGTTCCACGACCCGAACCCCTGCATCGTGTTCGAGCACAAGCTGCTGTACGGCAGTCAACCCGGCGACATCGATTTTGACGGTTCCCTCGACAACATCATGCGCCTGCGGTGCTATCGGGAGGGATCGGATTTGACCGTCGTGGCCTGGGGAGCCATGCTACGGCATGCTCAGACAGCGGCAACAGCGTCCGGATACTCCGCGGAGATCTGGAACCCATTTATTTTACAGCCGTTGGCAATGGAGCCACTGATTCGATCGGTTGCGAAGACCGGTCGGCTTCTTGTGGTGCAGGAGAGTGGTGAAACAGCCGGACTGGGCGACAGGTTTGTGTCGATCCTTGCACGTGAGTGTTTCTCAAAACTCAAGGCAGCACCTCGCATCGTGGCTGCGCCGGATGTACCGGTGCCGTTTGCCCCGGAATTGGAGCAAGCGTATCTGCCCGGTCACGACAGCATACTCAGGGCAATTCGACACCTCATGGGAGACGCACTTTGAGCAGCGACAGATTTCAAGTCTCGCTTTGCCTGCCGGCCCAGGCTGCGGCCGAGACCGAAGCGACCATCGTGAAGTGGCACGTGGCTGAAAAGCAGAACGTTGTCAAAGGCGACATTCTAGCAGAGGCCGAAAGTGCGAAGTCGACCTTCCAGTTCGAGTCGCCGTGCGATGCAACGATCGTGCGTCTGCTTGCTGCCGAAGGAACAACCGTCGCCTTCGATGCGCCGGTAGTGAAGCTGGAGACCGCCGACCCCACGATGCGCTCGACCGACGCAACCGTCAAGTCGACCGAGACCTCTCGTGAACGCCCCCGCGCTGCGGTTCCGATGGCCGGACCTGACTCCAGCAGCGACGATGCCAGGACTGTGTATCTGCTGGGCGTGGGTGGCTACCTCCCCAAGCGCGTCATCACCAACAAAGACCTGCTGGCGCAGTTTCCCGAGATCACCGAGGAGTACATCTTCGGGGTTACCGGCATCAAGGAGCGGCGCTGGGCCGATCCCGACGAGAAGCCAACCGACATGGCCCACCACGCCGCACTGGAGGCCATTGCCAAGTCGCACCTCAAAGCCAAGGACATCGATGGCATCGTCTTCGCCACCGCAACGCCGGATTTTGCCATGCCCGCGTCGTCGTGCATTCTGGCGAAGCACCTGGGGATAGCCGGCATTCCCGCAGTCGACATCAACGCGGCGTGCTCGGGTTGGCTCTATGCCATCGCCGTGGCCAAAGGCTTCATTCTGTCGGGCATCTCCAGGAATGTACTGGTAGTGGGTTCGGAGCTGCAGTCGCGCATACTTGACAAACACGATAGAAACACCTACTTTCTCTTCGGCGACGGCGCCGGCGCGGCGGTGGTGTCGGACAATCCCGAGGGCCACGCCATTCGGCAGCAGATTCTGGCAGCAGATCCGGCCGGCCTGCACATGGCGCGACGCGAAGTGCGCGGCTATGAGGTGCCGGCCAACACGCCGCATGCCGACCCCTGGATCCGGCTCGACGGCAAGGCGCTCTTCCGCTTCGCCACCGAGAGCTTTGCCACCACGGTACGCCAGGTGATCGACCGAAGCGGCTGGACTCCCGAGAGCATCCGGTGGGTTGTTCCGCATCAGGCCAATAGTCGCATCATCAAGGCCGCAGCGCAGAAATCGGGGATCCCCTTCGAACGGTTCTACCTCAATATCGATCGGCTGGGAAACACCTCGTCGGCCAGCATCCCCCTTGCATTGACAGAATGCGAGAAGTACCTGAAGAAGACCGACAAACTGGTGCTCTGTTCGGTGGGTGCGGGCGTGACCTATGCTGCAGTCTCCCTTGAGTGGTAGCGCTCCTTCGCTCGCGACAGGCGCCGAAGCCGACGGCGTGGGGCATCGCGCGCGCCTCCTGGCTCGCTTCGACTCCAACGGCCTGTCTGCACTGCACCCGCACGAGATCGTCGAACTCCTGCTGACTTTCGCGATTCCCCGCAAAGACACCAAGCCTCTTGCCAAGGACCTCCTGCGACGGTTCGGGTCTCTGACCGGCGTACTGCATGCCTCCGCGCAGCAGTTGCAGGAGGTCTCGGGCATGGGCACACGCACGGCCTCGCTGCTGTCGCTGGTGCGCGAGGTCTCGGCAACCTGCCTTCGCGAAAAATTCGACCGCAAGAGGCTGGTGCATCACCGCACCGACGTCGACGAGTACCTCCGGTTCCACCTGGGGCCGCGACAAACCGAGTATGTGGCAGCGCTCTTTCTTGACAACACGCACTGTGTGCTTGGCGTCGAAATCCTGGCCGAGGGCACGGCAAACCAGTGCGCCGTGTACCCGCGTTCGGTGGTGGAGAAGGCGCTGACGTACAAGGCATCGTCGTTCGTGCTCGCGCACAATCATCCGGGCGGATCCAAAGAGCCGTCGACCGCCGATTGGCAGCTTACCAAACGGCTGTGCGAAATCGGCGCCTTGCTTGACATGCCAATGATCGACCACGTGATCATCGCACGCGACGGCGTGGTGAGTCTGCGGGAGAGGCCGCTGTGGCCGCGTTGAGTGGAGGCGCTTGCGCGCCGTCCCTCCGCGCCCCGGCTGGACTGGCCACCGACCACCGGAACCAACCAATGACCGCACTCCTCCGCACCATCCTTCTGCTCGGAATCTGCGCAATTGCGTCGCAGGCCGGCGCCATTGTCGGCGTGGTGCGCAATGCGCAGACCGGCAAGCCCGTCCCCGAGGTGTTTGTCGAGGTGCAGGGCACGCCCGCTTCGACCCGAACCGACTCCGTGGGCGCGTACGCTTTGGACGATCTCTCGCCGGGGAGCTACTCTCTGAACTTCTCCCGCAACGGCTACGAGCCGCTTCTGCGCACCGACGTGTACGTTCCGGGCGACGGCGACAAGCGGGTGGACATCGAACTCACGCCCCAGGCACAACAACTCGCCACAATGACGGTACGCGCATCGGCATTCCGCAAAGCCCCGGACATGGCGACTTCCACCAAGACCATGGACATAGACGAGATCCTGCGCTCACCCGGTGCGCTGGCCGATGTGCAGCGCGCAGTGCAAGACCTCCCCAGCGTCGCGTCCGGCGGCGACAATGTCAACGAGGTGGTGGTGCGCGGAGGCGTGCCGGGCGAGAACCTGTTCCTCATGGACAATATCGAAATCCCCAATCCCAACCACTTTGCCCAGCAAGGCAGCGGCGGCGGTGTGATCTCGCTGCTCAATCCCCTTCTTGTCAAGGGCCTCACGTTCTGCGCAGGGGCTCCACCGGCCCAGTACGGCGGCAAGGCCTCATCGGTTCTTGACGTGACACTGCGAGACGGCACCTCGAACATGGTGCTGGGCGGAGTGGATCTGAGCGTTGGCGGGGCGGGCACACATCTGGAAGGCCCCCTGTGGAAGGGCGCATCCTTCATGCTGTCGGGCTCGAAGAGCTTCCTGGACCTTGTTGCGCATTTCAGTCCGGAGACCGCAGTTCCGCGATACTGGGGCGCTCAGGCAAAGGTATCGCAGCAACTCGGCAACCACAAGCTCACCGTCAACGGTATCTATGGCGACAACAGCATCCGTCTGCGCGATGCCATCGCAAGCTTTGGCACGCGCGGCAACGAGATCTCTGCCGGGGGATTCGTGTACGCGACAGGCATGACGCTCCGGAGTTTCTGGGGCGAACGTCTCTCCACCACAGCGACTGTCTCGGCCACTGGAAACAGCTTTGAGCGCCGCGAGTACACCCCGCGCCCTGGTCCCGACGCAGAGTTCTTCCGCAACCAGTCGGTTGAGCAGGAACAGACGGGCAAAATCGAGGCTGCCCTGGATCTGCGCGGAGCAAACCGTCTCATTGTCGGCGGATACGGCAAACGGGCCGACTTCAACATTGCAGTCCGGGAGAAGCTCGACACGCTGCGACTGTACTCCGCGCCGTGGGCCGACACCACCGACACGGGCCAGATCGTCACCGACGGGTCGGGAAATCCGGTGGTCTCCCCCACTCCCGCCAATGCTGGTGACGTGGGCTACAAGTACGGCGCCTATGCCTCGGCAATTCTCCGTCCGTGGGCGCCACTGAAGATCGTGCCCGGGATTCGCATTGACAGGTTCGGATACACCGGGGCACTCTCCGCATCCCCGCGGCTCAGCGCGGTGTACTCGGTGATGCCCAGCCTCGACATGAGCGGGGCATTCGGCGTGCAGTACCAGGATCCCGACTACACAGCCATTGCCCAGAGCCCCTCCAACCGTCAACTGAGGCCCAAACGCGCGCTCACGGGGATTGGGGGCGTCGAGTACTTCTTGTCGAAGTGGAGCACCAAGCTCTCGATTGAGGGATACTACAAGCGCTACGACGGACTACTCGTGGACTCCTCGTACCTCCAGTCGGTTCCGGCCGTTACCCGTTTCACGCACACCGAAGCGCTTGCCGCCTCGGGCAAGGGAAAGAGCTACGGCGTGGAGTTCTTTGCACAGAAGAAACTCGTGAAGAACTTCTCGGGATCCGCGGCCTACTCCTACTCCCGCGTGTGGTACCAGGACGCCCGACCCGGCCCGCATCACTCCGAGTGGTACCCCGGCGACTTCGACTTTCGCCACAACCTCACACTTACGGGCGGCTACAAGTTCGAGCTGGTCAATCGCCCGGGGTACAAGCGGTTGCGCAACCAGGCCTGGTTTCCCTTTGTGTCGTGGATCTTCCCGCTGGCCGACCGCAACGAAATCTCGGCCAAGTTCCGGGTTCTGGGCGGGCGTCCATTCACCGAGCCGGACACGCTTGCGCAGTACCGCATCTGGGGCATTCCAGCCGATGCCCGGCTCAACGCCTCGCGCTACCCAGCCTACCACAGCCTCGATCTGCGCTGGGAACGGCGGTATGGTTTTGGTTTCCTCCAGATGATTTACTATTTTGAGTTCCAGAATCTGTACAGCAGACGCAATGTGTGGCAGTATCTGTACACCGACGGAAACCCGAAGAGAGCGACGGTCTACCAACTGCCATTCTTTCCTTCCGGAGGCATGATCATTGGTTTTTAGGCCTGAACTCTCCTGGGAATTTTCTTCGGCAGACGAAATCCAGTCACGTACCCTGCGGGCACTCCGAAACCACGTGCGGCACCTCAAAGATGTGTCGCCGTATTACCGTGAGGTCCTCGCGCATGTCGAGCCCGACGATATCACCGACGTTGGAGCCTATGCGCGACTGCCGCTCACCGACAAGCAGACCGTCTCCACGCACACCAACAAGTTCCTGGCAGTGCCGCCTGAGAGTGTGGTCGAAACCGTGGTCACCAGCGGATCCACCGGACACCCGCTCATCTATGCAATGACCGCAAGCGATCTCGATCGTCTCTCCTACAACGAGGCGCTGTGCTTCCACGCCACGGGAGTGACGTCGTCGGACATCGCCCAGATCTTTGTGAGCCTCGACCGGCTCTTCATCGCCGGCATGGCGTATTACCGCGGATTGACGTTGCTGGGAGCCAACACCGCGCGCATCGGCGTGCTTCCGCCCGACATGCAGCGACACTACCTGGAGCTGCTCAGACCCACTGTCATTGTCGGCGTGCCGTCATTCCTGCGCAAGCTCTCCACACAGCTCGTGCAGAAGGGCTTTGACACCCGCAACTCGACCATCCGCAAAATCATCTGCATTGGCGAGAGCATCCGCACGCAGGATATGCAGCTCAATGCGGTCGGTAAAACGCTCGAAGAAATGTACCGCGCCCAGGTCTTCTCCACGCTGGGGATCACCGAACTGGCCATCGGCTTCTGCGAATGCACGGCACAGTGCGGCGGACACGCGCACCCGGAGCTTGTGTACCCCGAAATCGTTGACGACCAGGGCAACACGGTGCCCGATGGCGCCCCGGGCGAACTCGTGGCAACGCCGTTGGGTGTTGAGGCCATGCCGCTTCTGCGCTACCGCACGGGAGACATCACCTTCCGTATCAGCGAACCGTGCGCGTGCGGCAGAAACGCATGTCGGATCGGGCCCATTCTCTCGCGCAAGTCGCAAATGATCAAGCTCAAGGGCACCACGGTCTACCCGCTCACCATCACAAACGCGCTCGACGAAATTGACGAAATAGAAGACTACATCATCATTCTCGAAGGCGATTCCTCGCTTTCCGACCAGGTGACCGTGCACGTGGCATCGCCGGCCAGCGCAGTCCCGGCCATTGCCGAACACCTGCGAGCCCGGGCGCGCGTGAGCTTCCCTGTGCTGGTGTCCAACGAAAAGACCATCCACGCCCTGCGCGGAGACGCACGCAAGAAAGTCCGCGTGCTCGACAAGCGTGGAGCCCCCCGGTAGCACCGGCACTGTCTGGATCCAGGGACTGCACACCCGACCAATCTGTCATCGAGAAGGACTCCGCGAGCCCGTTGCATGACCGACCCCACGAACAACTCCCCCCTCGCAGAGAGCCACCGGCAGCCCCGAACTGTCGCCGTCGTCCCCTGCTACAACCACGGCGCAACCGTGGGTCGGGTGGTGCACGATGTCAAGCAGTATCTGCGCGATATCATCGTTGTCAACGACGGATCGACCGACAATACCGCAGAGGTCCTCCGCTCGGAAGAGGGGGTCACGCTCATCGACTTCCCCGCCAACAGGGGCAAGGGCGAGGCGCTCAAGGCGGCGTTTGCGCGCGCACGGGAACTGGGATACTCGCACGCGATCACGATCGACGCCGATGGGCAGCACCTGGCGCAGGACATTCCTCTCTTCGTTGATAAAATCGCTGCGTCGCCCGACGTCCTGTGGATCGGCAGCCGCGATCTGCAAGTTGGGGACGTGGCGCAACCCGGCCGGTCGCGCTTCGGCCGCGACTTCGCCACGTTCTGGTTCCGGTTCCACACCGGCAAACTCGTCGACGACACGCAGTGCGGGTTTCGCGCATATCCATTGCACGCCATTGCCGACCTGAAATGCCCGGGATCCCGGTATGAGTACGAGATTGAGGTTCTGGTGCGCGCTCAGTGGAACGGCACGCAGGTGCGCTCCATCCCCATCCACCTGCTCTACTTTGCCAAGGAGGAACGGGTCTCGCACTTTCGACCGCTCATCGACTTCTCGCGCATAGGCCGCGTCAATTCGCGATTCTCGTTCATCCGCATATTGACACCATGGGAGACCATGGGCATTCCGGGCACGAAGTGGACGGAGAAGGCCGCGCACCTGCTCAAGCGCGAACTGACCGCGCACACCTCGCCCAAACGGGCAGCATCGTCGCTGGCATTCGGGGTCTTCATGGGCATATTCCCGATCTACGGCATCCAGGTGGTCACGGCGCTCGGACTCAGCTTTCCGCTTCGACTCAACCGTCCGCTGGTGGGAATCGGCGCCGGCATCTCAACGCCGCCGCTGCTCTTCGGCATTGCGGTTGTGGCAGTGGGTATCGGCTCGGCGGTGATCCCGGCGCACTGGACGCCGGTTGTGCAGCATGCGCTGGAGGCGTTCCTCTCGTACAGCGGCCCCCTGCACGAACTGGCGAAACCCGTTCTCGATGCGGTCGTCAAGTACGGGGCCGCGTTTGTGATCGGGAGCGTATGTCTGGCCGTACTGGCCGCCCCGGTGACCTACCTGGTGAGTCTGCCCATGTTCCGCAGACTCGCGGCGAGGCGTGGAGAAGGGGTGGCGTCGTGATCCTGGACGTGCTCGGAAACGCCAGTCTCTACACCGCGCTGCATTCGGAGTTTGCGGGGGCATTCCGGTTCCTGAGTTCGTCCGCAATCGACGAGTTCCCGCTGGGCCGTCACGACGTCGGACACTCCGGAACCCACGCCCTGATCTCCGAGTATGCCACGAAGGAGGAGTCGGCCACGTTCATCGAGAGCCATGTCAGGTACATTGACATACAGGTCATCACCCGGGGCGCCGAGCGCATCGGTATCTGCGCCCGATCTGCATGCGCACCACAACCCTACGACGAAGCCAAAGACTGCCGGAAGCTCACCGGCGAGCTCGACTTCATCACGCTGCGGCCGGGATCGTTCTCCATCTTCTTCCCCGATGACGGCCACATGCCTGGCCTGAGGATCGGCGGGAGTGCGCAGCAGGTGCGCAAGGTCGTGGTGAAGGTGCCGGTGCGGGATTGACACGACTCGTACCCCCTCCCGCTCGTCCCGATACAATCCCGCCGCTCCCCGAGCGTTGCACTGAGCCCGCCGCTGGATGGATGCGAGGCACTGATGACGACGGCGGGCCGCACCTTGGAGCCCGACAAATCCGAAAACGGGTAGCGGACCAGAACAACGCTACTTGTGGAGTAGTTTTTCATATATGTCGTCGTTGTTGTTGTCCCACACCGCATCACTCGATGTTCTCGACGCGGCAGCCCAGAATGTACCGTCGTCCTCAGGCACGACCGTGACAAGCAACCGCGCACCTTCGGGAATGTCTGCCTTCTCGGTTATGTGGATACGGCCTTTTCTCATTTCAGCGGGCAGAGTCGCGTACATGGATGCCTCCTGAAAAACGAACTATCCATCTCACCACACAAATATATCTACTGCGCCCGATGCTATCATGAAAACGGCGGCTACGGCAGCTCGGTCCCCTCATTCAGGATCTCGATATACCGCGCATAACTGAACAGCCGATTGCGCTTGCCGCCTGTGAGTTCCCGAACAATACCGATCTTGACAAGATGGTCCAGCGCCTTGTTGACTGTGGCGGGCGTGAGGTCAGTTTTCTCAACGATCCAGCCGGACGTCGCAACCGGGTGTTCCATGAGCACTCGGTGCACCTGCATGGCTGACGCTGCCGGCCGGCCCATACCACAGATCTCGTCACTGTCCTTCTTCGACAAATCGAGAAGCTGTTGGGCTGTTTCCGCCGCCTGAGTAGCAGTGACAACGACTGCTTCGGCGAAGAAATCAAGCCATGCCTCCCAATCTCCGGTGGTGCGGACGCTGTTGAGCAGCTCATAGTAGTATTGCCGGTGCGTCTTGAAATAGAGACTGAGGTACAGCATCGGCTCACGCAGGACACTGTGCTCACACAGCAGTAGCGTGATGAGCACCCGGCCAA
>Ga0315287_10004860_pt1 | contig 13152 bp, 10 predicted proteins | sample YL17G11_0_MG_FD_205037 | JGI IMG/M metagenome (GOLD analysis project Ga0315287, IMG submission 205037) | Sediment microbial communities from Yellowstone Lake, YNP, Wyoming, USA - YL17G11_0 | ecosystem: Environmental > Aquatic > Freshwater > Lake > Sediment | place: USA: Wyoming | collected...
TGCATCGTCTCCATCTCCTCGCGCACCGCGCTCTGACCCTCCCGGGAGACCTCGACCGACTTCGCCGCCGAGCGCACGACCCGCTCGGCCTTCTCCGCGGTCTGCTGCGAGGTGATGTCGAGCTCTTCGATCGTGGTCGCGACCTCCTTGACCGAGGAGGACTGCTCGGAGATGCTCTTTTTCTGCTCCTCGGTGTTCGAGAGGATCTCGCCGGCGATGTTGAGGATCTGGGTCGAGGCATCCTGGACGTGCTTGATGACCTCGACGAGGTTCATCAGGTTCTTCTTTTCGTCCGTGACGTCGCGCAGGATCTCGAGGAAACCGACGTTGCCCTTCTCGGCGGACAGCAGCACGGAGCCGCTGGCCTGCGCGACCAGGCTGTCCTGTCGCCGATTGATCACCTCACGCTCGGTGCCGTGGAAGGTCCCGGTGCGCAGGGCGCGGGAGTACAGACAATCCTCGCGGCAGACCGCCCCCCGGAAAATCTCCTGGCACTTGCGCCCGACGATCTCCTCGGGGGAGAAGCCGACGAGCGCCGCCGCGGCTTCGTTCACGAAGGTCACGGTCTTCTCCTGGTCGACGGTAAACATCGGGTCGGCGACGGCGCGGATGACCGACTCGGTCCAGGAGGTCTTGTTGGCGAGCTTGCGCTCGGCTTTGCGCTGCACGGAGACGTCCCGGAAGATGCCGATCGCGCCGCGCAGGTTGCCGGCGGCGTCCCGGATCAGGGAGGAGGTGGAGAGCGTCTGGACGGACCGCCCGCCGCGGGTGCGGATCGTGCGCTCCTCGGTGCCCCCGTCCTGCCCGGTCTTGACCAGCCGCAGCAGGCCGCAGCCGCCCTGGCACTCGGCGCAGTTCATCAACTCGCGGCAGGCGAGCTTGCCGACGACATCCTCGCGCGCGTGTTCGGTCAGCCGCTCGCACGGCTCGTTCATGAAGGTCACGACGCCATCCTGGTCGACCACGACCATCGGGTCGGCGATCCCGCGCACGATGCTCTCGTTGCGCTCGAGCGCGTCCTTGAGATTGCGCGTCATCGTGTTGAAGGCGCCCGCCAGCTGGCCGATCTCGTCCCCGCTTTTCACCGGCACGGCGACGAGCGCCTGCCCGGCGGCCGCCGCGACCGCGGCCCGCGAGAGCCCGGAGATCGGGCCGAGGACGAGCGGCTGGAGCAGCATGAGCAGCGCGCAGATGATCAGCAGGATGATCACCACCGACCACACGACCATCGTCATGGTCATCGAGGAGATGTGCTGACCGATCATCTCGATGTTCACGTGCAGGTCGACCACCCCGAGGACCGCCCCGGGGGCGACCTGGCGGTGACAGCCGGTGCACTGCGGGGAGTTGCTCAGGGGGAAAACCTGGCGCAGCACGGGACGCACGCCCAGGACGACGTCCGTTCGCACCGGCAGGCCCGTGCGGAAGGCCTCGTCGATGAGAGCGTCGCCGGCGCGGGAGCCGACCTCCCCGAGCTTGTCGCTCTGGGTCACGGTGCGGCCCCAGTTGACGATGCGCAGGCCGGCGATGTCACCGCCGGCCATGCCTTCGATCATCTCCTGAATGCTCGCCATGTCGCCCTGGCGCATCGAGCGCTCCATGCTCTTGACGATGGCCTGCCCGACGGTGAGCATCAGGTGCGAAGCCTGCTCGATTGCCCCGTTGCGCTGATAGCGGGTCATGAAGAGCATGAACACGCCGAGAATCAGCGCCAGGGCCAGTCCGAGAGAGACGATCAACTTCGGTCCGAGCTTCATGGTTGCACGCATGCACTCCTCCTCATGCCGGCCTGTGGTCCCGCCCGGGGCTAGACCACCTCGTCGACGATGATACGCGGGTTGCCGAGCACCTTCTCGAGATCGATCAGCACCACCATCTGGTCGCCGTGAGCGGCGATGCCGACGATGTAATCTTCAACCAGGCCCTTGGCCGGAGAGAGCGGCGGCTTGACCTGCGTCGCCGGCAGAGCGACGATCTCCTCGACCTGCTCGACGAGGATGCCGACCACCAGGCCGCCGCCCTCGGCGATGAGGATGCGCGCTTCGGTCCCCACCGGTCCCGGCTCCAGTCCGAAGACCACCCGCAGGTCGAGGACGGTCATGATGACCCCTCGCAGGTTGATCACGCCGAGCACGAAGGCCGGGGCGGTGCTCACGGGCGTCAGGCGGCCGACCCGCAGAATTTCGCGCACCGAGGTGATCGGCACGGCGTAGCGATCGGCGCCCAGCCGCAACAGGACGAGCGTGAGCAGTTCACCGGCCTCAAGGTCGCGATCAGGGGCCTCGGCGAGTTCGATCGCGCGCCGGTGCCACAGGGCCGCCAGGTCCTCTGCCGCAGACGCGCGCGGGCGGAGATCGAGTTGCTCGATGCGTCTGCGGATCTCCCCCCAGACGCGCTCCGAGTCAAGCCGGCGCTGCTCCCAGATGCGCGTCGTCACCATCAGCTCTCCTCACCGGAGAGGCCGCCGGGGATCATGGCGAGCACTGTTTGACGCAACCGTCCGACCGTCATCCCCTCGACCCCATCGATGGGATCGCCGGCGGCCCGCTCGTTCAGGATCCGCAGCGCATTGAGCAGGGGGCGCTGGGCGAGCTGGACATCGCCGCTCTTGAGATAGTGCAGGCCGATTTGAAAGTGACCGAGAACGAAGTCCGGGTTGAGGTAGACCGTCTTCTTGAGCAGGACCAGCTCCCGGGCACAGCCGCCGGTTTCGCGCGCGAGAATCGCCAGCAGATAGGTTGCCTCGAGGTGCAGAGGATTGCTGTGGACGAGTCGCTCGGCGAATTCGGTCGCCTCTGCGGTGTTGCCGGTGTTGGCAAGGAGCATGGCGACCGAGTAGAGGGCCCGCTCGTTGCAAGGGTTGACGGTAAGCACCCGTTTGAACTCGACGATCGCCTCGAGCGGACGCATCTGCCCGACCAGCAGAACACCGCGCTCGAAAAGCACGGTCTCCTCGGTCCCCGGGGGACGCTGCAACCCTGCGGGCCGGGCGCCGGGAATCTCGTGGGTCAGAATTTCCGGCGGCGGCGAGCCGCTGCCCCGAAAGCGGATGGCTATGGCCTTTTCCCAGACACGGTTCGGGCCGATCTTCTGGTAGACGATCGCCCGATCGTGGAAACTGCGTGAAAACCCCGGATCGATGAGATCGCTGTGTTCCGAGTGGCCAACCAGCAGGGAGCCCTGCCCCTCCAGACAGTCGAAGAAGCGGCGCGTGATTTCCTTGCACAACTCCGGTGGGAAATAGATCATCACGTTGCGGCAGAGGATCAGGTCCAGGGCTTCCGTGCCGGTAGACACCGTCGGGTAGTGATCGTCGGCGAGGTTGAGGTAGCGAAAGGTCACCATCGACTGCACTTCGGGCCGGATGCGCGACACCTCTCCTTCAGGGGTGAAATAGTGCCGGCGGTAGTGCTCTTCGACCTCGCGGAACGACCAGTTGCGATAGATTCCATCCCGGGCGGCCGCGAGCGCATCCTCGTTGATGTCGGTTGCCAGAAGGTGGATTTTCCAGTCGTCGATGTCGGCGAGAAGCTCGCGCACCAGGATCGCAAGTGAATAGGGCTCCTCGCCCGTCGAGCAACCGGCGCTCCAGATGCGCAGGCATTGATTCTTGCCGCGTCTGCGCTTGATGATCTCGGGCAGGATCTGGTCTCGCAGCGCGTCGAATTGTCCGCGATTGCGGAAGAAGTAGGTTTCCCCGACGGTGAGCCGGCTGACAAGTCCGCGCAATTCGCGGCCGCCGTCCTCCTCGCGCTCGAGAAATGCGAGGTACGCGCCCAGCCCGGTGAAGCGTCGAAGAACGCCCAGTCGATCCTGGAGAACCGCCTGGAGATCCTCGCGCTTGTTCTCCTGGAAGAAGAGCCCCGTCTTGCGGACGATGAAATCCCGCACGGCCTGGTATTCGGACTCAGCCTCACCGATCACCGTGTGCACCATTCAAGACCCCCGAAAGACAAATTATTGTAGTCGATTCGCCTGTGCCGTCAACGACAAATATCAATATGGCAGCGGCACTTAGCAATCGCGAACACACGAAATACCGACAGCCTCCAATTGACGGAGTACACCCTCGGCGATAATATTAAAGGATGGGACGGGGGGTTCTTCTGGCGCACGGGACCGGGGGGAAGGCATGAGGATGATCGGCCTGGCTGCCGGGACGGCGCTTGGCGCAGCGTCAGGGGTGCTTCTGGTCCTGGCGCTGCGGGATCCCCATCCGGCCCGGGCCGCGGTCCTCGCCGCCGTCGGCTCGGCCGCGCTCGCACTCTCCGGACTGGCGCTCGGCGCAGCGGCGCTCGATTGGCTCAAAAATACCCACGTCCTCCGGGCGGGGACAGGAGACGATCCGTCGTCGCCCGTTGCGTCGCCGGGCCCCGCGGGCACGCCGGCCATCGACCCCGGTCGTGCGAGCCCGAAGATACTTGACACGAACGTCATTATTGATGGGAGGATCGCCGACATCTGCGAGACGGGGTTTGTCGAAGGCATCCTCGTGGTGCCCCAGTTCGTGCTCCGCGAACTTCAGTACATCGCAGACTCGACCGATTCTCTCAAGCGCAACCGCGGGAGACGGGGCCTCGACGTGTTGGCGAGGATGCAGAAGCGGCCGGATCTGACGATCCTGGTGAGCGACCGGGACTTCCCCCTGGTGCGCGAGGTGGATGCAAAGCTCGTCGCCCTGGCGCGGGAGACCGGCGCGCGGATCGTCACCAACGACTACAACCTCAACAAGGTGGCAGAAGTCAGCGGCGTGACGGTCCTGAACATCAACCAACTCGCGAATGCCCTCAAGCCGGTGGCTCTCCCCGGTGAACTGATGCGGGTCAACGTCATCAAGGAGGGCAAGGAGGCCAATCAGGGGATAGCCTATCTCGAAGACGGCACGATGGTCGTCGTCGACAACGCCCGGCGCTTCATCGGCAAGATTCTGGAGGTTACCGTCACCAGCGCCATCCAGACCACCGCGGGCCGGATGATCTTTGCCCAATATCTCCCCCGCGAAGCCGCACCGGGTGCTCCGGAGCCGGCGACGTGAGCCGGGCGGCCGCAATCATCCCCGCCGCGGGCCGAGGCTCTCGCATCGGCTTCAAGACCCCGAAGACCTTCATCGACCTCGGCGGGCAGCCACTGCTGGCACACACTATCGCCATCTTCGCCGCCAGCCGGCGCATTTCCCTGATTCTACCGGTTCTGCCCCGGACGCATCTTGAGCGCTTTCGCTCCGGGATCCTCGACCATTTCGGGTGGAGCACCTGCCGGCCGGCCGTCGCCGGCGGACGAGAGCGACAGGACTCGGTGGCTGCCGGCCTGCGCGCCCTTCCCGAAGGCATCGAATACGTCGTGATCCACGACGGCGCGCGCCCGTTCGCAACCACCGCCCTGGTCGAGCGGGTGCTCGCGGAGGCGCGCCGCCACGGGGCGGCCCTTGCCGCGCTCCCGGTCCACGACACCATAAAAAGGGTTACACCCGACCTCTTCCTCGATGGGACCGTCGACCGGCGCGCGCTCTGGCTCGCGCAAACTCCGCAGGCCTTTTCGGTCGGATTGCTGCGGGAGGCCCACGCGCAAGCCCGCGCGGGCGGGCTCGAGGCCACCGACGATGCGGCGCTCGTGGAAGCGCTTGGTCATCCGGTGCGTGTGGTCCCGGGTTCGAGGCTGAATTTCAAAATCACCACGCGCGAAGACCTCGCACTGGCCCGATTGCTGGTCGGCCGGGCAGCAGAAAATGCGATGCTTCGCTCGTCTGGTACGAAGCGCGAGTACTCGAGGACCTCGTGATTAAACCAATTCAGTTAGCCAAGCAAAAGAGCCGCGACCCCGGGCTGCGCGTCGGCACGGGGTTCGACGTCCACCCCTTTGCCCACGGTCGGGCCCTCGTCATCGGCGGCGTGACCATTCCACACGAGCGCGGTCTGGCCGGACACTCGGACGCCGACGTGCTCTCGCATGCTATCTGCGACGCTCTTCTCGGCGCTGCCGCCCTCGGCGACATCGGCCGCCACTTTCCCGACCGCGACCCCACGTTCCAGGGGATTTCGAGCCTCGAGTTGCTGCGGCGCTCAGTCGCTCTACTCGCTGCTGCGGGCTGGTCCCCGCTGCAGATCGATACCACCATTCTCGCCGAAGCCCCGCTCATCGCCCCGCATGAACCGGCCATGCGCGGGGCGATCGCCGCCGCCCTCGGCATCCCCGAGGCGAACGTCGGGATCAAGGCCACCACCACCGAGGGCCTCGGTTTCGTTGGACGGCGCGAGGGTATCGCCGCCCAGGCGGTCTGCCTCATCGTCAGGGCCGCCGAGACGCCGTGAAGCTTGCGACCGCTGCAGAGATGGCGGCGGTTGACCGCTGCGCTTCCGAGCGCCACGGGATTGCGGTGACGGAGCTCATGGATCGCGCCGGCCGGTGCACCGCCGCGGCGGCGGAGCGCCTTCTCGGCCCGGTGCGCGGTCGTCGGGTGGCGCTCTTCTGTGGTCGTGGCAACAACGGCGGCGACGGCTTCGTCGCGGCACGCACGCTTCGGGCTCGCGGCGCCGAGGTGCGGATCATCCTCGTCGGCGCCCCCGGTGAACTGCGCCAAGACGCCCGCCGCGCCTGGGACGCAGCCCAAGCCGCCGGGGTCGAGTTCACCCTCTGCGCCGACACCGCAGCCCTCGCAGCCGCGGGCGCGCTCGCCGGTGCTGCCGATCTGGTCGTGGATGCCCTGCTCGGCACCGGTTTCACCCCGCCCGCCCGTGGCTTGACCGCCGCCGCCATCAGCCTTATCAACGCTCTCGGCCGGCCCGTGCTGGCGGTGGACATCCCCTCCGGTCTCGCCGCGGACCACGGCCGTGTGATCGGCGAGGCGGTGCGAGCGACGGCGACGGTGACCTTCGGCTATCCGAAACCGGGGCTGCTCCTCCATCCCGCGGCGCGGCACGTTGGGCGCCTCTGGTGTGCGGACATTGGTTTCCCGACGGAAACCGACAGCCTCGTCGCGGGTGAGCTGAATCTGGTGACGACGAAGGATCTGGCGTCGCACATCGCCCCCCGCGACCCGGAGAGCCACAAGGGCACGTTCGGCCACGTGCTGCTCGTCGCCGGCTCGCGCGGCATGGCGGGCGCCGCCGTCCTCGCCGCACGCGGCGCGCTGCGCGCCGGCGCCGGGCTGGTCACGGTTGCCCTGCCGGCGTCGATCGCCCCGCCGCTGTTTCCGGGTTTGCCGGAGGCGATGCTCCTGCCGCTCCCGGATGAGCCGCCCCCGGCCGGCGGACGCGACGCGGCGGCGACGATCATCGAGCAGCTCTCCCGTGTCAGCGCCCTGGCGCTCGGACCTGGGCTCTCCCGGGGCGACGGGCCGGCCCGCCTCGTCCGGGACCTGTGCGCCGCCGCGGATCTTCCCCTGCTCGTCGACGCCGATGCCCTGCACGCCCTCGCCGCCGCCGGACCACACACGATTTTCCAGCGCCGGACCCCTGCGATCCTCACCCCGCACCCCGGGGAACTCTCGGGTCTGATCGGGATGAGTGCGGCGGAGGTGCAGGCCGATCGAATCGGAGCGGCACGCGCCTGCGCCGGGCTCTTCAACGCGGTCGTCGTCCTCAAGGGATCCCGCACGGTGGTGGCCGCCCCGGGCGGGCCGCTCTGGATCAACCCGACCGGCAACCCCGCCATGGCCACCGCCGGCATGGGCGACGTGCTCACCGGCGTGATCTCGGCTCATTTGGCGCGCGGCATGGAGCCGTTGGCGGCCGCGCTGCTCGGTGTGTTCCTGCACGGCCTCGCGGGGGATCTCGCCGTCGCGGACCGCGGACCGTGGGGAATTCTCGCGTCGGAGGTTGCGAACCGCATCCCGGCAGCCGTCCACTCGCTCAGGAGCCGCAATGACGCCCCGGACGCAACGCTTACACTCGTCGTCGCCTGAGCAAACTGCGTCGATCGCGCGGCGCCTCGTTCTCATGCTTGCGCCGGGAACGGTGCTGGCGCTGGTCGGGCCCCTCGGCGCGGGAAAGACGGCTTTTGTCAAAGGTCTTGCGGCGGGCCTCGGGCTGCCGCCGCGCCAGGCGGTCAGCCCCACCTATACCCTCATCCACGAACACTCAGGCCCGGTGCCGCTCTTCCACGCCGACCTCTACCGGCTCGCCGGACCGTCCGAGGTCGCTGATCTCGGGCTCGAGGACTATTGGGAGCGCGGGGGCATTCTCGCCGTGGAGTGGGCCGAACGCGCTGCCGGACTGCTTCCCGCGAACACCGTGACCGTCCGGCTCGAAATCCTTGGGATCCGGGAACGACGGATCACGATCGAGCGCCCCTGACAAATCGCGAGGGGACCCGCTCAGTCCTTGTGACAGCCGGTGCAAAAATTCGAATCTGCGAGGAACTCGCGAAGTCGGGAGCCGGTGGCTTCACGCAGGTGAGGGTTGTGACAGGTGGCGCAGATCACGCGGCCCTTGAAGATGGGAAGCTCCGCCGGGATGTGGCCGGCTTCGATCTCGCGCCCGTTCACGCCCTTGTGGTGCACCGAGTCGTCCGCGGCGCTCTGATCGTGGCAGAGCAGGCACAGCAGGTCCGGGTCGGCGATGAAGGACACCGTCTTGATCGAATCCGTGCCCGGCTGGGGCCGCGTCGTGTGGCACATCTCGCACGACTTGCCCTCGTTGATCTCCTGGTGAATTCTGCTGTTTTCCAAATCGTCCCTGTGGTGACAGTTCCGGCACACCTCGCGTGGCGAAGCGTAGGGCCCGCCGTGGAGCATCCAGCGCCGCTGCGGCTGATCCTCGTGGCCCTGATCGTGGCAAGTCAGACAGGTCAGCGTGCCATCGGTCAGCGGCCACCCCTTCGGCACCGTGATCTTTGGCGGGACCTTGCGTATGGGGTGGATGTTGGCCAGAATTCTGCCGCTGGCGTGGCAGCGGTTGCACAGGGCATTCACGTCCTCGTTCCGGAGCGTGTAGTCGTCGGTGTTCGCGTGGCAGGTAAAGCAGAGACCGCGGCGAAAGTGCGGGCGGACGACGACGCTGTCGGCCGCGGCCGCGCGGTAGCCCTCGGAGAGCAGCCCCGGCGAGTTGGCGGCGACCCCGTGGCGATCGTGGCAGAGCAGGCACTCTTTTTGCTTGCCGAATGGGTTCAGTTTGGCGAAGTGGTCATCCTTCACGCCGCGGTGGCAGATTTTGCAGCGTTCCCTAAAACTTGACGGTACCTCGACCTTCCGATCCTGACGCGGCTGTCCGCCGTGGCAGAAGGCACAGGACCCCCCGCCGCCGTGAGGCGAGCGAGACACCAGATTCGCGCCGTGGCACTCCTCGCAGAAGGAGGCGGCGGAGTCGAAGTAGCGAGGATCGGGGGAGCCGGGAAAGCCGCGCAGCAAGCCGTATCGGGTGTCGGCCGCATGGATGAAATGGCAGCTCGTGCAAACGATCTTCCCGGGAAAAGCCGCGTTGGCGCCCGGGGAAAGGTAGGTCGATATGCGCGCCCCGGAGGGTCCCGAACCAGCGTCGACAAGAACCGGGTGTGGATGTTTCCCGACAGGGTGACAGGAGGTGCACAACCCCGGGTCGTCGGCGCTCGTGGTGAAGGTGACGGTATAGCGAGTGTCGATCCCGAAACGGGGCACGGTCGGGTGACAGGCGGAGCAGGAGCCAAAGTTGTGGGGATTGTCGGCAGCCCCCGCCAGCTGCACGGGAAGCGCGAGCAGGGCAGCAACCAGCATGATCAGCACCGTCAACGCACGCATCTTGCCTCAATTTCTTGAAACGTCTTGCCACCGCTCCGAAAAGGGCTTGAACTCCCTACACCAAGCGATAATTCCGACTAAGTTAAGATTGTACATTTTTTTACCAGTGTGTGCGGAGGTTGTCAAGAAAGTTCTGCCGGTAATTACTTCCGGCAGGCAATCGCACCACGAGAGGCACCGCAACGATCATTTGCAGAACCTTCTTCAAGGAGTACCATACGCATGCAACAACCAACCGGAGGGACCGTGCAATGCTGCGGTACAGGATGCTCGCCGATGAGAACGGGGACCAGCTTTGCGAGACCAACGCAACCGGACAGGAGGTGTTGCGCCACCCGATGCTCAACAAGGGGACGGCGTTCCCGCGGGAGGAGCGGGCGGCCTTCGGCATCGAGGGCCTGCTGCCGCCGGCCGTGACAACGATCGAACTGCAGCTGCAGCGCTGCCGCGAGGCCTACGGCGCCAAAGCCACCGATCTGGAGCGTTACATCTACCTGCGCTCGCTCCAGGATCGCAACGAGGTCCTGTTCTATTCACTCCTCGTGCGTCAGCTCGAGGAGATGATGCGCATCGTCTACACCCCGACCGTCGGCGAGGCCTGCCGGAAATTCAGCCACATCTACCGTTTCCCGCGCGGCGTGTTCCTCACAACCGAGAACATCGAGCGCGTGGACGAGATCTTCGCGGGACTGCCCTGCCGCGACGTAGCTGTCATCGTCGCTACCGACTCCGCAGGCATTCTCGGCATCGGCGACCAGGGCGCGGGCGGCATGGGCATCCCGATCGGCAAGCTCGCACTCTACACCGCCGGAGCCGGTATCAATCCCGCACACTGCCTGCCGGTGACCCTTGACGTCGGCACCGACAACACGTCGCTGCTCGAGGACCCGCTCTATCTCGGCCTGCGCCGGCCGCGGCTGCACGGGAAGGAGTATTTCGACCTGGTCGACCGCTTCGTCCAGGCCGTGCGGCGACATTTCCCCGGGGTGCTCCTGCAGTGGGAGGACTTCTCCAAGGACAATGCCTACACCCTGCTCGACAAGTACCGCGGTGCGCTGCTCTCCTTCAACGACGATGTCCAGGGGACGGGCGCCGTCGTGCTCTCGGGGATCGCCTGCGCCGTTCGCGCCGGCGGCGGACGGCTGCGCGACCAGGTCTATGTCCTCTACGGCAGCGGCGCGGCCGGCATCGGCGTGGCCATGCAGATTCGCACCGGCCTCGTTGCCGAGGGGTTGACCCCGGCCGAGGCCGCGGCCCGCATTCACGTGCTCGACAGCCGCGGGCTGCTCGTCGAGGGTCGCGCCCACATCGAAGACTACAAGCGCCCCTTCACGCACCCGCGCTCAGTCGTGCCGTGGGCAGCGGTCGGCGACCGGGCTCCCGGCTTGCTCGAGGTTGTCGAAAAGACCGGCGCCACGGTACTCCTGGGCTGCTCGGGCCAGCCGGGGAGTTTCGACGAGACAATCGTGCGCGCCATGGCCGCCAATTGCCCCCGGCCGCTGATCTTCCCGCTCTCGAATCCGACATCCCTCTGCGAGGCGATCCCCGAGGACATCTATCGCTGGAGCGAGGGGCGCGCCGTCGTCGCAACCGGAAGCCCCTTCCCCGACGTGCGGCTCGGGGACAGGACGTTCACCGTCGGCCAGGGGAACAACGCCTTCATCTTCCCCGGTGTCGGACTTGGCGCGATCGCGGTCCGCGCCCGCGCGGTGAGCGACGAGATGTTCACGGCCGCCGCGGTCCGACTCGCGGAACTCGTTCCTGAAGACCGCATCGCCCGCAACTGCGTCTATCCGGCGATCGGCGCGCTGCGCGAGATCTCCCGGGAAATCGCACTGGTCGTTGCACGGACCGCGGTCGCGCAGGGACTCGCCGGTGATGATGCCGCGGCCCGCGACATCCCGGCTGCGATTGAGCGCAAGGTCTGGCAACCGCGGTACTCCCGGCTGGTACACGGGGCAGTCTATTGAAAATGCCCGACCGCTGGCACTTCCGGCCGGTGTGTTGTGTACTTCGGCGCCGCCGGTTATAATCAATCATCATGATTGATCCGTTGCACCAGACTCCGGGCCAGGCTCCCGTGCGGCGGTATCCGCGCATGGCCAGTGAATACGTCCTCGCCTACCGGCGACAGCTGCCGGGAGGCGGCGAGAATGCGGCGCAGTTCTCGCGCACCCGGACCCTGGGCCTCGGCGGTCTGATGTTCGAGTCTGAAAAGCCCCTCGACCACGGCGATACCCTGCGGCTGGAAATCGTGTTCGGGGAGAGGACGATCAAAGCCGCCGGGATCGTGGTCTATGTCGATCGCCAGGACGGTGGCCCCTGGCGGAACGGGGTGCAGTTCACCGAGATTTCCGAGGACGACCGGGACGCGCTGCTCGGCGCCTACCTCCAGCAGGAATACCGCATCGACCCCGCGTAGCAGGCAGCTGAAAAGGACCCATCTGCGGCGTTCCGCTCCTCCCGACTCACTGCGGCGTACGACTCGTACGCCTCATTCGCCGGATCGTCGCGCGCCTTGCACCTGGGCCCTTTTGAGCAGCCTGCCCGTTTCGATTTGCTGAAGGATCTAATATTCGCCGCGGATCAAGCGGCGGACGTTGGCGTCGGCCTCCCGGTTGCCCGGCTCTATCCGCAACACCTGTTCCCATGCTTCACGTGCCTGGTCGTAGCGGCGTTGCCGCGCGCAGGATTCGCCGATGTGCAGCCAGCCAGAGGTGTCGTTCGGAGCCAATTCGACGATCTTACGGAAGTACTCCTCCGCCTTTGCCAGCTCATCGCGATTGAGATGGTAATTGCCGAAATACCGATATTTCTCGAGAAGAGCGAGCGTCGGGTCCTCGGCGGGCGGCTTTTCGCGGGGTGACACGGGCGCCGCGGCAACGTCAGGGCTCGGTTGCGGCGCGGCGGCCGGCGCCGGACGCGGCGCAAGGGGTGCCGCGATGCCAAGGCCCGCCTTGATCCGCTCCTCGAGCAACGATTCGTCATCCGCCCGGAAACCCTCGAGATGGAAGAAGACCCGACCTGCGCCATCGAGCAGGAAGATCTGGGGGGTGCTCTCGACCTGGAACTGGCGGGCAAGGCGCCCTCCGGGATCGGGCACGATGGTGTAACGCTGCGCAGTGCCGATGGCGCGAAGTTTTTCGACGCGCTCGAGAACCTGTTCCACCGGGCTGCCCTCCCCCTCGACCGCAACGACTTCGAGACCCTGCTTGCGGTAGAGATTTTGCAGACGATCAAGAGCCTGCATTGCGCGCGACGAGGTCGCCCGACGCCAGTCCCAGAAAAAGACCGCCACCCGGCGGCGCGCGATCAGGTCTCCGAGCGAGACGGGCTGCCCCTGCAAGTCCTTCGTTTTGAAGAAAACGACGATGTCGCCGGAGCCCGCCGCGTGGATCGCCGCTGGGAGCATGGCTGCCACCAGGAGCACCGTCAGGACCAGG
>Ga0315287_10004861_pt1 | contig 13152 bp, 9 predicted proteins | sample YL17G11_0_MG_FD_205037 | JGI IMG/M metagenome (GOLD analysis project Ga0315287, IMG submission 205037) | Sediment microbial communities from Yellowstone Lake, YNP, Wyoming, USA - YL17G11_0 | ecosystem: Environmental > Aquatic > Freshwater > Lake > Sediment | place: USA: Wyoming | collected...
TGCATTCGGGTAATAGACCTGTTCTGAAGCTGCCTTCACATTTTCGCGATAAAAATGCAGTGACGTATGCCTTGAAAATAATTTCAAAACTCAATTTTTAACACTTTTTCATGCAGGATTCAGGTTGAAATCAATCTGCAAATCAAAAGAAGACCTCTCGCCAAGACGCAAAGGATTATATTGGTGGGCCTGCGTCTTTGCGTGACAGATTCTGTCAAGGCTTTTATTCAAAAATGAAAATGGCCCCGGCGAACGGGCCATCGTCATTCTATGAAGAGAACAGCATGTTCTCGTACCGCTCAGGCAATTCACCTTCGCTCAGCTCCTACACCCCGTACGGCACCCAGATATTCTTGACTTGAGTCGATTTGAGAAGTAGCTTTTCGCTCTTTATGCTTTTCCAATCGACCACGTCTCCATCCGAAACCCACGTCTGCTTCATGTTGCCTATTGACGCTTCCTCGGCGACCTTGCTGCTCTCCAAACTCCCGAACGACCAAATTGCGTCAACATCCTCATGCTCAGCAAGAACTTTTGCGAGGGCATCCGGGTTCTGTGCGGTGAGCATGTTGATCACTCCGCCGGGAACATCGGAGTGTTGAATGACCTGGACCAGATCCATGGCAGTCATCGCGTACTTGCCGGCGACAACTATGACGGTGTTTGACATTGCGACGGCTGGTGCAACAATGGAAATGAGGCCGAGCAGGGGAGAATCATCCGGGGCCCGCATGCCGATTACTCCCACGGGTTCGCGCAGACCGACAACCAGCCGTTTGCCAAGGACCGGCTGAACCAGACCTCCAAACTTATCGGCATACGCCGCAAAATCAAAGAGGCGACAAACGCTTTGCTCAACTTCATCGATCGCCGCGTCCAGCGTACACCCAGTTTGTGCGGCAATCCCGGCTGCAAATCGTCCTTTCTCGTTGGAGAGATTCTCAGCCCAGAAGAACAGTATCTGCGCCCGCAAATGCGCCGCCGATTCGAACCAAGAGGGGAACGCCGCCCGTGCCGCTTCAACGGCGTTGCGAACATCCTTTCTATTCGCCTCTCCGACGACAGCCAGCAATTCACCAGAGCGTGAGGTTATGGAGAAACTCCCCGCCTGATCGGGCCGAGCGAGTTTTCCGCCAATCAAGAACCGATATGTTCTGTCGATTTGGTTAGTTGCGCGTTCTTTGCGTCCCGCAATGCTGTCTTGCGGGAGTGATTGGTGACTGCTTGGAGGTTGCGTCCCGTGATCAGCTTCGACAAGCACATCGTACATCCCTTCACGTCCGCCTTCGCGGCCATAGCCACTTTCGCGGTATCCTCCGAAGCCGGCAGCGGCATCGAAGAGATTAGTTGAATTGATCCAGATCGTTCCTGCCTTGACCTTGCGGGCAACATCCATCGCCGTATCGATGTCCTGTGACCAGATCGATGCTGCCAAACCATACCGCGTATTGTTGGCGAGCTGAACTGCTTCAGCAGGAGTGCGGAAGGTGAGAGTTACGAGCACTGGACCAAAGATCTCTTCCTGCGCGATGGTGTGTGAAGGCTCGACGTTCGTGAAGAGTGTAGGAGGAAGGAAAAAGCCTCCTTTCGGGCAAACCACGTTCTCCGGCTGCCACATCACTGCGCCTTCCTTCTTGCCGACCTCCATCAGCTCTGTGATCTTCTTCAGTTGCTCCGCGTTGTTGATCGCTCCCATGTCCATTGCTTTGTCGAGCGGATTGCCGACACGCAGCTTCGTCATGCGTCGTTTCAGACGCTTGATGAAATCATCGTGGATGCTTTCCTGAACCAGAAGCCGCGAGCCGGCGCAACAGACCTGACCTTCATTGAACCAGATGCCGTTTACCACTCCCTCAATTGCCGAATCGAGATCGGCGTTGTCGAAGACGATGAACGGTGACTTGCCGCCGAGTTCCATGGTCAGATGCTTGCGCGAGCCGGCCGTTCCTTTGCGTATGATGCGACCGACTTCCGTCGAACCCGTAAATGTGACCTTCCACGGGACGGGATGTTCGTAGAGCATTGTGCCGGTTTTGGAGTCGCCGGTGAGGACATTTACCACCCCCGGGGGTAGCTTGACTTCGTTGAGCAGAATGTCAGCGAGCAGGAGGGCGGTCAGTGGCGTGGATTTCGATGGCTTGATGACCACAGTATTCCCGGCAGCTATTGCAGGAGCGATTTTCCATGCGAGCATCAGGAAGGGAAAATTCCACGGGATGATCTGCGCGATAACGCCCCCCGGCCGATATCCCGGGAATTCGCGCTCCATCGTTTGCGCCCAGCCGGCGTGGTAGTAGAAATGCCTGATGACGACGGGTATGTCGATGTCCCTCGTCTCCCGGATTGGTTTGCCGTTATCGAGGGATTCCAGTACGGCAAAAACTCTGGCGTGTTTTGCGATCGCCCGTGCAATGGCGTAGAGGTAGCGGGCTCGTTCATGACCCGAGCGAGTGCTCCAGGCCGGGAATGCTTTTTTCGCAGCGTCAATGGCAGCATCAACATCTTCCCTGGTACCGAGAGCGATTTCGGCAAGCACTTCATCGCTCTTTGCGGGATTGATGGTTTTGAAATACCCGCCGTTCTTTGGGGGCTGCCAGGCGCCGTCGATGTAGTGGGAGAACTTCGAGCCGTGCGACTTGAGCCATTCCCTGGTCCGGGCCTCTGATTCCGGTGCGGGGCCGTAGTCCAGTGTCTCGATGAGTGACGAGAGCTTCTCTTTGTCCATTGTGTTTTCTCAAGTTAAGGGGCTAGTGAAATGCCAGTCGTAAATCCTAAAGGCTAAATCCGAAACTTTGAAAGCAAAACACGAACTGCAGTTTGAGATTTGAGGTTTAGGATTTCGTGCTTCTTTGATATTTCGATATTCGGATTTCGTATTTCTGTCTGCTATGCCATAGGATGATACTGTGCATTCGCATATCGTCCAAACGCGAGGTGCCGCAGCTGTCGCTCGATGTCGTTCAACAAACTGCTGGCTCCGAGTCGGAAGAGATCGGGCTTGGTCCAATCCACTCCCAACTCTTCCAGCATCAATGTCAGCCAGAGCATGGAGTCCTTTGCGGTGCGGATGCCTCCGGCCGGTTTGAACCCCACGCGCTGTTTGCCCAGTACCCCAAGATCCATAAACCTACGGATTTGACGAACCATGACCAGGCCGTTTGGCAAAGTCGCATTTGTCGGCTCGAATCCGGTTGAGGTTTTGATGATGTCCGATCCTGCCATAATTGCCACAGCTGATGCGGCGGCGACATTGGTCAGAGTCTCCAGATTTCCTACTCCAAGGATCGTCTTGAGCCTGGCCCGCGATCCGCAGATCTCGCGATATGCAACGACTTCATCGTACAGTGATTTCCATTTTCCGGTCAGCACTTTCTCGCGACTGATGACAACATCGATTTCTGTCGCACCAGCCTTGATGGCGAGGTCTATCTCTTTGAGCTTCAGTTGCTGAAACGTTTGCCCGGCCGGAAAGCCGGTTGCAACTGATGCTACCGGGATGCGGCCATTGAGGAATTGGGCAGCCGACTTCACCTGAGCAGGGTAGACGCACACTGCTGCGACCGTAAGAGGAGAGCTGATTCCGAATGCCTGAAGGATTTCCTGTTCGAGCGGCGCAAGGGCCTTGGCGCAAAGACGTGCTACTCTTCCCGGAGTGTCGTCCCCTGCGAGTGTCGTCAAGTCGATGCATCGGATGGCAGCAAGATACGCTGCGACCTGCGATTCGACTTTGAATGAGCGGCGGGTCCCAAGCTCGATTGCCCTTGCTTCAACGGCGCTTCGATTGACACGCAGGGACTGCACGAGTCCAATATCGAATGCGATGGGAGAATTTGTTGGCAACCCTTCCCCCGTTTTTGCCTTCGACCCGGCAGCTGATCGTGGGCGCAAGGCAACACTCCGCGGTTGGTTGGCTTTCGCCGTCGGTTTGGATCGGATACGCTTTTTCTTCATAGAGCCACTTAGCTTGTGACAGACATGGACGTGCATGATTCACAGGGCGTCATGAACCATTTCATGACACATCCCTGGGATGGTGGAGTCTGAGAGAGGCTGTCTAAGAAAGAAGCGATATGTCATTCTGAAGGAGCCCCGCCCTCGGCGGGGTAAACACCGCGACTGAAGAATCTTCTTTTGTGAATCAGATTCTTCCTGCCCGCCGTCGAAGAACGACGGGGGCAGGCGGGCGGTCCGATCGAAAACATCGGACCTCAGAATGACTTTTTTGATCAGCCTCCTTGGCCTACCCTATTAATGGTACCGAATTGCAGGAACACGTGCAACGGTCAGACGATCGAAACTCAATGTCTCAACCGATTAACCAATTCACGGTGCAACAATCCTCATCACGCACTGTTCGCAGTCGAAGTCGAGCTTGTAGCGTATCTTGCCTTCGGAAAGATAGAGCTCCTCCGCGCTTCCCTTCTCGCCCCGGCAAAGGTCGAACTGGAACTTCAGGCAATGCCGCGTCGTCATGAGGGTTTTTCCGGAGGAATCATTTTGAAGTTCGAGTCCCTTCTCAATTTCCTGCACTCCATGGCGTCTGTAGAACGCAGCAGCTTTTTCATTGACAACGTTTGCAGAATAGTCGAGGCGCTTTTCCGGATAGGGGAGATCATTTGGAACGATTGACCTCGCCTGCCGCGGAACGGTTCTGGCGCGTACGACTTCCAATGCTGAAATGCAATCTCGCCTGAGCTGGTTGAGCACTCCTACGGGAAGAAAGAACGCTTGCTTCAGTCCGATGGCGACACTCTTCGCGTTGAAAATCGTATCTCCCAGCTTCGAGAGTTGCGTCTTGATTGTCTCATACGCCACATCTTGTTTCCTTGCAACTTCTTTCGCATGCACGATCCGATGCGTCGCTTCGTTTCCGTCCTCATCGACTGCGCGCAGTTCAAAGCCGTCCTGGGTCTCATCAAATGTCAGATCAATGTCGATGGTGCGTTTGGCACTGTCCGATTTGAGAAGCTGCACAAATTCGTGGTCGTAGTTGCGGCAGACGACTACGCCGGGTTCGATTCCCTCCATTGAGTTCGGGAAAATCCGGGTTCCTTCGACCCCATTGATGTTGATGCCCATCAATTCATCGTTTTCGCCAAAAAAGCATATCCCGTCTCCATTGTGGAGATCGCCGGCAGTCTGTAGCGAAAAGAATCCGTTGCCGACGGATTGCACGGTGCCAAGGAGCTTACCGACAGACTTTGGTGTACGCAGCGAGACAATCTCATGCCGCCTGCCGCGAATGAAGTAGTCGGTGGTGCCACGGTTGAAGGTTTTCTCGGGATCTGGAGTGAAGAAAAATGTCGTCTTGCCCGAAGACGAAGGACGGAATCCCTTTCGTTCTTCCATCAGTGCGTCGATCTTGGCCCGGTAGAATGCCGTGATGTTCTTGACGTACGATGCTTCTTTCAGACGTCCTTCGATCTTAAACGACGTCACGCCGGCATCGACCAGATCGGAAAGATAGTCCGACAAGTTCAGATCTTTGAGGGAAAGAACATGCTGGTTGTGTGCGAGGATATTCCCGCGGCCGTCCGTGAGCGTGTAGGGTAAACGGCACATCTGTGCGCATTCGCCTCTGTTGGCACTCCGGCCCATCGCCGCCTGGCTGAAGTAACACTGCCCGCTGAAACTCACACACAATGCACCGTGGACAAAGAACTCCAGGTCGAGTGGGGTTGCTTTTCGGATTTCGCTCACCTGCTTCAGTGATAATTCGCGGGCGAGAATGACGCGCTGGATGCCAACGCGTTCCAGGAATTGAATTCTGTCGAGATTGTAGTTGTGCGTTTGTGTGCTCGCAAACAGAGGGATGGGAGGGAGGTCGAGTTCCAACAGTCCCATGTCTTGGATAATCAGGGCGTCTGCTCCGGCATCGTGGAGCTGATGAATCATGGAGCGTGCTTCTTCGAGCTCGCTGTCGTAGAGAATGGTATTGAGCGTAATATAGACCCGCGCCCAGTACCGGTGGGCGTAGGAGATGAGGTCGGCAATGTCCTTGAGAGGATTTCCGGCGGCTGCCCTGGCGCCGAATTTCGGAGCGCCAATATACACTGCGTCCGCGCCATGGTTGATTGCAGCCAGGCCGCATTCGAGGTCACGGGCAGGAGAAAGCAGTTCCAATGGCGTTCGCTCGCTTGTCACGATCCCTTCTCCTTGCTCTGAGCCACCCCGAAGACACGCACTGTCGCTCCTTCGATCGCAAAATGGAATCTCCAGCGTTTCACGGCGATGATTGACGTGCTTTCGTCGCGTTTCTTGATTCGCCGGTAGACGTGGGGGAAAGGATCGCGGGAAAGCAATCCGGAGAGATAGCTCTTGACCTCGCGGCGTTCGTCTGAGGCCATGTCCATTAGCGCCTTCCGCACCTCTGCAGTGAACACCACTCTATATAGAGGGGTGCTTTGCTCATTCGACTCGTCAATCCATCCTGCGCGAGCCTTCGGGTGTGATTCAGCATGAGGCAGATAGGGCTTGATGTCGAGCACCGGTGTTCCATCCAACATATCCGGGTTCTCGATGCGAATCGTGCGGCCCTTGATATCGATGAGTCTGCAAAGCGACAAGCCGATGGGATTAGGACGATGCGGCGAGCGCGTTGAAAAGAGTCCGCGCTTCGTTCTTCCGCCGTGGGGTGGAAGCACCTTCGGTTTCCAGTTTTTGTTCTTGTGGAACCAGAAGATCACCCAGATGTAGTCGAACCCCCTGAGGTCGTCGAGTGCCTGCTCGAAATTGCAGCGTTCATTGAGCGTAATGACCCCGACAGTTTTCTCGGACGCTGTGGCGGGCTGGCGCGGCGCAGCGTACTTCGATGTGAAAGGCGTGCGCACTACACCAATAGGCTGAATGTCGAGTTTGGGTCGTAGCATGCCGACAAGATAGTGCAGAATTGATCGAATTTCTACGTACGGTGAAGAACTCCTTCTTCTGGATGAGATCCTACCAGGGAAGAAGGACTTCGGTCGACCTCGATGTTACGCGGAAAACATAGCTGGAGTCCAGAAAGTAGCGAACGTCATTCTGAACGAAGTGAAGCGGAGTGAAGAATCTGCTTATTTGAGTCAGATTCTCCCTGCCCGCCGTCGAAGAACGACGGGGGCAGGCGGGCGGTCCGATCGCAAACATCGGACCTCAGAATGACTTTCGGAGCAGTCTCCGGTAACACTCTGGGGGCCGTTGACGAATCACCGATTTGGCGGGACGATTGCGTCGCCGGGGAGATCGCGGTTCACCGTCTTTTCGACATCAAATGAGAAGACGTTTTCGGGATGCGTCATGCGAACCGTCTTTATGGTTTTCACGCTCGAGAGTGGCCACAGGACCACGTCTCCATAGCCATTGGTGCTTTTTTGACTTGACCAGAAGATCATCCCCATTTTGTTTTCCTTCATGAACCATCCAAGGAATACGACAGAGTGTCCGAGGCCGCGAACCCAGGAGATGTTCATGAAGTCTCCAGGACGTGCTCGTTGCGGAGAGATTTCCTCGCCCATGCCTGAGTACTGCACCATTGCATAGTGCGTTCCCCAGCCGTCATCGTTCCACTTCCCCCAGAACTTGATCCTGTCTTCGCGGCGACCGCCATCAGGTTCCTGCATGTGGAGAGATTCGAGACGCTCCGGAGAGAGCCGTATTCCGCCGTCGGGGAAGATCAGGTTGAGCGCCTCGATGAACACTCCGTACGATGAGCCGCTGCAGTAGCTCGTGGTGCGCGGTGGATCGAGCAATGGCTTCTGAAAGAGATTGAGTTGGTATCCGACGGGCGATTCTGTTGGCTTCACCGACATGCCGGTGAAGTATCCCCCGCCGTCCATCGCATGCGACTGGACGATGTCGACTGCCCTCAGCACGGCGAGATTGTAACCCTGGATGTATTTCTTGAAGATCATCTCGTGATTCAAGTGCTGCTTAACCGTCGGGACATCGGCTGTGTCGACAAAAAGCCACTGGCCGTCGTCCGACGTTGCCTGATTTATCTGGGCTGTGGCGAGCGACAATGGTAAACAAAGACAGGCGAATGCTGCTTTGGCAATAGTTGGAATTCTCATGAGAACATCCTTGACTGTTGAGGAACTACCGACGTCCTGATGGTGTTGGAATAATACACCGGCTGGAAATCCTTAGTGCCAATATCTCACTGTTTACAGGCAATGTCAAACGAGTCCCTCTGGAGAAATCCGTCTTCAGGCATGGATTTCAGAATGAGGATGGGTTTCGTTCGAAGTCACACAACATCAGTTTCCCTAAAATGAATCACCATCAATAGCATGGAGTACAGTCATGGTAAAGATCAATGCACCGGCGCCGGAATTCACCGAAGAAGCATTCATCAATGAAGAGCTCAAGAAGATTTCGCTGAAAGACTATCGCGGAAAATGGGTCGTGCTGTTTTTCTATCCCGCCGACTTCACATTCGTCTGTCCGACGGAGCTTGGTGAGCTTGCAGATCATTATGCGGAGTTGAAGAAAGAGGGGGCCGAGGTGATTTCTGTCAGCACAGATACTGGTTGGGTCCACAAAGCGTGGCATGATCATTCACCGACGATCAGAAAGATCACATATCCAATGCTTGCCGATCCAGCACACCGCGTCTCCACGGCATACGGCACACTGATCGAAGATTCTGGAGAATCACTGCGTGCGACGTTTCTGATCGATCCACAGGGAATTCTCAAGGCGTATGAAATTCATGACAACAGCATCGGCCGCAGCGTTGATGAACTGATACGCAAACTGCAGGCCGCGAAATTTGTCGCTGAGCATGATGGGCAAGTCTGCCCGATGAATTGGAAACCGGGTGACAAGACTCTGAAAAAGGGACTCGATCTGGTGGGAAAGATCTAGTCGCCGACGTTTGGTGAGAGAAACCCCCGCCATCTTGCGCACCGGGTGCCGGGGGTCTTCTGGTTTTTCGCTGAACGCATTATTTATCTGCGTGGCCACTGCGATGATCTGCGGAACGATACTGAAAAACCACCCCGCTGCTGAGGGTCTTTGGCTTTGAGCAGGATCCGCTGCAAGTCAGGACCCCATTCTGCGCGCAATTCTCCATCCTCGATCCTGATTGTCTCCACTGTTGGCTGAAGCTTGTCAGGCTCAAACCGGATCTCCACATCACTGAGCCGGTCACCTTCACTTCCTTTCCTTGCTCGAACGATAAGTCGGTCAGGCGCAATGTGCAGCACACGGCCTGATGTCATCAACGTAAGCGTCAAATCCTTCGCGGCAGCACCCAGGCGGTAATCCTCCGTTATCACCACGGAGCCTACTGCTCTATCCATCTTGATATTCCTGGCCCATTTCTCAACACGTGCCTCCTGCGGGAATGCGCCTGCAATGTCGAGAGAGAAGCGAACTGAATCCTTCCAGGATTGATATTGGACGTTACGTGCAGCGTACTGCTTACCTTCTTTTTCCATCATGCCGTTGATTGTCGGAAGGTTATGGTATGCCGACTGCATCGTCCATATTGAATACCTTTCGGCTGTAAACGTCTTCGCCTTGTACCCCTCCGGGCCGACATCGATGATGAATGGTTCTCCGTCCAGATATAGAAGGAAATTGCCGACATCGTTGTGATTGTGACTCTTCCCGTTGTGCAGTCCCTGCGCGGCGACATAGAAGCCATCGGCAGAGTTCTCTTTCTCTCTTGCAACGAAGAACTGCGATTGCGGAAGCCAGACATCCTTCAGCAACGGCTGTTTCGGTGTCGCTTCTTTCAGCAGGTCGGCATTGAAAAGGAACAGGAGCTGTCGTGTCATGCTTCCTCGAATTCCACGGGCGAAGATATCCTGGCGTTGCGCAAGCGCGGCGCCGAGTCCGGTCAGGTTTTCGTCGTGTATGTCGCGTCCAAAAAGCATCGCAAGTGAGGAGGGGAACGGAATCTTCACGGGGGAGTCCGAAATGGTCAGAAAATAGTCATCATGCACGTGCGTCCGATAAATGTATCGGCCCATCTCCCGGATGAGCGGATGCGAGAACAACGAGCTTCTTGTTCCTGTTGCACTCCCGAGAAGCACAAGTGACTCGTAAAGCGAACCAACCGAATGGTTCCAATAGTTCGGGCCCTCATCGACGCCTCCGTCTTCGGGGTAGGTGTTCAGGAAGCGGTCTAGAGTCGAGGCGATCTTTGAGACAGTTTGCTGCCGAATTCCCTCCTTTGTTTCCATCAGGAGGCTGGCGGCTAGCCAGTTCGAACAAATCCATGGTGTCCAGTTGTTGATCGAGCGGCCGGGGTGATGCTTCCCGGGGGTCCACATCCACCAGAAATCGTTCCGGTCAAGGTTCGGATCGAGCACTCTGGTTTTCAACTCTGACTCGATAAGACTGGGGAGGTCCGGTGAAATCCGACCCAACTCATCACTCAACAGGTAATGTGTCCACGCAAGGAGATTTCCTGTCTCCGCAGAATAGAGATCAACAACCGGATCAGATCTGTCTGGCAGTTCCGCACCGGCTTGAAGCGCGCCGAGGTGAGCAGGGACAACCCACGTTGGCTCTTCACTGAGCAGTTGAATTCCTTCGGCCGCCTTCTTCAGGAAGCGACCTTCGTGCTCGATACATTCTGCCAGGACCATATCCTGAATCTTCTGTCGTCGTTCGTGGTGAAGGCGATCGTAGTCACGACGGACTCCGGTGCTCGAATACTCAAGGTACAGATCCTGCGAAAGAGCAGGCCACTGATATGCGAGTGCTTCCTCACCTTTCTTGATGTATTCCGTTCTCAGTGCCTCAGGAATTTTGGCCCACGCCTCTCTCTCAGATGCCCGGGGAAACGGGTGCCAGTTGGGGAACGGAATCAGGTTCTTCTGGAGAAATGCAGCGGAGTATTCGCCGCTGACGAGATCACGAACTTGTCCGGGGCCCAAGGAGGGGATCAGGCAACATATGAGGAACAGGATCGTGTAGAGCGACATTGATGAGTGCAATCGTTGGTTCATTCACCCCTTGGCAGGATTCTGCGATCAGTGACTGTGCCGATGCATATCAGCATACGAAAAGTAATCTTTGTCGAAACCATCGGCAAGTCGGAAAGATTGAAAATCCGGGTATCTCGGTTCTGAACATGGCCATTGATTTCACTCAAAGCCTTGACTTCGGCAGAGACATTTCTTTTCTTATGCCTCCGCACAGAGGTGTCGTTGCAGCTTGGGATCGGCTTCATTGCCCGCTTCGACTCGATCAACACATGAAGCACAATGGGCATGGTAAACGATGCATCTGCTATGGTGTTTCTGAATCCAGAAAAGATGGCCAAGCCGCAGGATATCAAAGCAGTAGTGCCGGGCAGAATTCCGGTCTGTAACATCTCACCCGCCCTTTGCCCGGTCGTTTGGGAGAGGCGCTGATTTTTCAAGAGGTAAGCATGAACTTCAATCGCCGTGATTTTCTTAAAACTTCTCTTTCGACATCTCTCTTCATCCCGCTATCACCTGTATCAGCACTCGGTTCTTCAGTTGAAGACGACGATGCCATCATGGCGGCTGCGAAAAGACCGGTTCTTCAGCTGGGGTCTCTCACAAGTCCGGTCATTATCGAATCGATTGATCTATTGAAAAGCGGCAAATTCTATTTGGTCCGCACTCGATCCAAGGACGGAGCAGTCGGACTTTTCATGACGAATGAAAAAATCAGCTTCCTCTATCCTATGCTTCTCCAACAAGTGATTCCATTCTTCATCGGGAAAGACGCCCGGAATCTCGAGGCGTTGCTGGACGGCGTCTATGTGTATGACAGCAACTATAAAATGCAGGGATTACCGTTTTGGTGCTGTGTTGCGTGGGTAGAATCAAGCATTCTTGATATGCTTGGGAAGACAGCTCATCAACATATCAGCACCTTGTTCGGCGGCAAGGTCCGGGACACGGTCCCCATTTACGTTGCGAGCGGAAATCGTGAAACCACACCGGAAGAAGAGGTAAAGATCCTTCAAAAACGGATCGCCGAGACAGGCGCAAAGGCCGTGAAGTTCAAGGTAGGCGGAAGGATGAGCCGCAACAGAGATTCCATGCCGAATCGTTCGGAGGGTCTGATCGAACTGTCCAGAAAAGTGCTTGGAGATTCGATTACGATCCAGGCCGATGCAAACGGTTCATACGATGTCTCGATGGGGATCGAGATCGGCAAGCGATTGCAGAGTATCAACGCCTATCTTTTCGAAGAACCCTGCCCATTCGATGATCTCGAGTCCACCAAACAAGTTTCGGATGCGCTCACCATTCCGGTATCCGGAGGTGAGCAGGAATCGAGCGAGTATCGGTTCGCATGGATGATCAGGAACAAAGCCGTAAGAATCGTTCAACCGGATTTACACTATTATGGCGGATATATTCGCACCACAAGAGTTGCTCGAATGGCTGCGGTGGTAAACATGCCTATCACTGCTCACATTTCTGGCGGCAATTCAGGGTTTGCGGATATGGTGAATTTCTCTAGTTTTACCCCTAATATTGGCAAGTTCCAAGAGCTCAAAGACGGAATTGAAAAAACAGGTCCGCTCTTTGAGCCACCTATGCAAGTGAGAGACGGACTTCTCAATGTACCTACGGCTCCGGGATTTGGCATGGTGCATACCGAAGAACTCTTGAGAGAAGCAAAAGTGGTTGAAGAAAGATTTTGAGCACCAAACGACAGGGATTTGAAGTTCTATGAGACCATTCATTGCGCAACTTGACTTCTTCAACATCAACCAGCAAAACACTCTCTCCAGGGATCGTGTCCTCTCCGTTGATGCTCTTCGGGGATTTGATATGATCTGGATCATCGGGGTGAAGAAGATATTCAAAGGGCTGGATGATGCATGGGGTACTCCTCTCACCAACTGGATGTTCTCCCAGCTGGACCATGCAGAATGGTATGGATTTACCTTCTACGATATTATCATGCCGTTGTTCTTGTATCTTGTCGGGATCTCCATGGTTTATTCAACGCGGAAACGACTAAGCGCACAACCGTCAAAGCTGGTACTCTGGAAGCATATCGCAATTCGTTTCGTGATCCTTTGGATCCTGGGAATGGCGGTCCAAGGTAAATTGCTGACGTACGATGTCGAACAAATTAAGTTCTATAGCAATACACTTCAGGCGATTGCAGCAGGATATCTTCTCGCGTCGGTGATTATTCTCTACTTGCCGGTGATCTATCAGATTGGTG
>Ga0315287_10004862_pt1 | contig 13147 bp, 9 predicted proteins | sample YL17G11_0_MG_FD_205037 | JGI IMG/M metagenome (GOLD analysis project Ga0315287, IMG submission 205037) | Sediment microbial communities from Yellowstone Lake, YNP, Wyoming, USA - YL17G11_0 | ecosystem: Environmental > Aquatic > Freshwater > Lake > Sediment | place: USA: Wyoming | collected...
GACGAGGACCTGCTGCACCGAGTGGTGTTCAATCTCGTGCTCAACGCGGTGCAGGCCTCGCCCGCCGGGCCGAGCGTCACGGTCGAGGTGCGGGTGCCCCCGCCGGCGGACGTCCCCGTATCCGTGGTGCTCGAGTCGCCGCGGCTCCTGGTGGTGCGCGACACCGGGCCGGGTGTGCCGAGCGAGATACTGCCGCGGCTGTTCGAACCGTTCGTGACGGGGCGCTTGGGCGGCACGGGGCTCGGGCTCGCCATCGTCCAGCGCGCCGTCCAGGCGCACGGCGGCCTGATCTTCTGCGATACCGACCGGGGCCGCGGCACCGCGTTCTCCGTCTACCTGCCCTCGCGCCTCGGCGCGGAGGAGTCCGCGTGAGCGACCGCCCCAGCATCCTCGTCGTGGACGACGAGTCCGCGATCCTCGTCTCCCTCGGAATCCTGTTCAAGAACGAGGGCTTCGAGGTGGCCACCGCCCAAGGCGGCAAGGCGGGGCTCGCGGCGCTGGAGCAGCGACCGCCGGACGTCCTCCTCACCGACATCCGGATGCCGGGCATCTCCGGCATGGACCTCCTCGCCGCGGCGCGCCAGCAGGCTCCCGAGATGCCGGTGATCCTGATGACGGCGCAGGCCGAGCTGCGCACCGCCATCGACGCGGTCAACCAGGGTGCCTTCCAGTACGTCCAGAAGCCGTTCGAGACGACGGCGCTGGTCGCGCTCTGCCGGCGGGCGTACGAGCACCGCCGCCTCAAGGTGGAGAACAAGAGCCTGCGGCAGGAGATCCGTCGCCGCGACCGGTCGCAGAGCGTCCGGCCCATCGGGCGCTCGCGGCCGTTCCTGGAGGTGATGAAGCTCGCCGAGACGGTGGCGCCGACGGAGAGCACCGTGCTCATCCAGGGCGAGAGCGGCACCGGCAAGGAGGTGATCGCCCGCTACGTCCACGAGATGTCGCCGCGGGCGGACGGGCCGTTCTTCTCCATCAACTGCGGCGCGCTGCCCGAGAGCCTGCTGGAGTCCGAACTGTTCGGGCACGTGAAGGGGTCCTTCACGGGCGCCGTGCGGGACCGCGAGGGGCTGTTCGCCGCGGCGAAGGGCGGCACCTTCTTCCTCGACGAGATCGGCGAGACCACCCCCGCCACGCAGGTGAAGCTCCTCCGCGTCCTGCAGGAGCGCGAGGTGATCCCGGTCGGCGGCACCGAGGCCGTGCCCGTGGACGTGCGGCTCATCGCCGCCACCAACCGGGACCTCGAGGAGGAGATCCGCGGCGGTCGGTTCCGCACCGACCTGTTCTACCGGCTCAACGTGATCGCCATCCATCTGCCGCCGCTGAGCTCGCGGCGCGACGACATCCCGCTCCTCGCCGAGGCGTTCCTGAAGCGGATGGCCGCGGATCGGAAGGAGGAGCCGAAGAACATCTCGAGCGAGGTGCTGGACGCCATCCTCGCCTACGAGTGGCCGGGCAACGTCCGCGAGCTCGAGAACGCGCTCGAGCGGGCATCGACGCTTACCAAGGGAGCCGAGATCCCGGCGTCCGCTCTGCCGGTCCGCGTCACCGAGCGCCGCGCCGAGCCGCTGGTCGCGGAGCGGACGCACCCCAACCCGACTCTCGACATGGTCGAGCGGGCGTACATCACGTGGGTGCTGCAGGCTGAGGCGGGGAACAAGAGCCGCGCGGCGGAGGTGCTGGGGATCGATCCGTCCACCCTGTACCGGAAGCTCGGCCGGTACGAGGACGGCGCGTGAGTCGCGCTCGCCGGGGCGCCGCTCGCCGCGGGACCGGCGAGCCGCCGCGGCGCCCCGCATACCCGGCGATCCACCTGTCCGTCGTGATGCCCGTTTACAACGAGCGGTATCTCGTCGCGGAGTCGGTGCGCCGGGTACTCGCGGTCCGCGACGACACTATCAGCCGTCTCGATCTGGTGATCGTGGACGACGGCTCGACCGATGGCACGCTAGACATCCTGCGCCGGCTCGCCACGGAGCACGCCGATCGCATCACGCTCATCGAACTGCCCCGCAACGCAGGCAAGGGCGCGGCGGTCGCCACCGGTGTGGCCCGCGCCACCGGAGCGGTCACGGTCATCCACGATGCGGATCTGGAGTACAATCCGGCGGACCTGCCGCGCCTCATGGTGCCGTTCATCCGGGAGGAAGCGGACGCCGTCTTCGGGTCGCGGTTCCTCGCGGCCGACTATCGGCGCGTCCTGTACTTCCGCCACTCGCTCGGCAACCGGCTGCTGACCTTCCTCTCGAACTTGGTGACGGACCTCAACCTGACGGACATGGAGACCTGCTACAAGGCGGTTCGCACCGAGTTGCTGCGGTCAATCCCGCTCCGCAGCCGGGATTTCCGCATCGAAGTCGAACTGACGATCAAGCTGGCCAAGCGGGGAGCCCGGCTGTTCGAGGTGCCGATCTCCTACGCGGGCCGGACCTATCTGGAAGGCAAGAAGATCGATTGGAGAGACGGCCTGAAGGCACTCGGCGCGATGGCGCACTGGTGGCTCGTAGACGATCTCTACCGTTCGGACGAGTACGGGTCCGACATCCTCGTGTCCATGGCCGAGGTCCCCCGGTTCAACCGGTGGATGAGCGACGTCGTCCGGCCGTTCGTGGGCAGCCGGGTGCTGGAGGTGGGCGCGGGGCTCGGCAACCTGAGCCGGCTGCTGCTGCCGCGCGACCGGTACACCGTGTCCGACATCCACCCCCACTACCTCCACTACCTCACCCAGTTTGCCGACGGGAAGCCGTACCTGGACGTGCGCCGCATCGATCTGGGGCGGGAGGAGGATTTTGCGCCCGTGGCCGGGCAATACGATACGGTGGTCTGCCTGAATGTCCTGGAGCATATCGCCGACGAGGCCAGTGCGATACGCAACATCCGATCGGCGCTCGAGCCCGGGGGCCGCGCCATCATCCTGGTGCCGCAGAATCCGCGGCTCCTCGGCACGCTGGACGCCGTCCTGGGCCACGAGCGCCGCTACACGAGGACGACCCTGCCCAGGGCCGTGGAATCCGCGGGCCTGCGCATGGTGGCGCTGCTGGACTTCAACCGGGTGACGACGCCGATGTGGTGGCTGAACGGGCGCGTCCTCAGGCGCCGCCACTTCGGGCGGGTGCAGCTCAAGGCCGTCAACCTGCTCACGTGGCTGTTCCGGCTCCTGGAGTACGTGCTCCCGTGGCACGGCGTCTCGCTGGTGGCCGTGGCGGAGCGGCCGCGCTGATGTGGCCTGGTCCTTTCTGAGCGGCGCCGATCCGGAGGTCTCGGTCGTGATGCCGTGCCTCAACGAGGAGGCCACGGTCGGGGCGTGCGTCCGCCAGGCGCTCGCGGCAATGGCGCGGTCCGGCCTCTCCGGAGAGGTAGTGGTCGCGGACAACGGCTCCACCGACGCCTCGGCCGAGTTCGCCGCGGCGGCCGGCGCCCGCGTGGTCGCGGCCCCGGCGCGCGGCTACGGCGCTGCCTACTCGGCAGGCTTGGCGGCGGCGCGCGGCCGCTATCTGGTGCTCGGCGACGCCGATGGCACGTACGACTTCGACCGCGTCCCCGATTTCGTGCTCAAACTGCGCGAAGGGGACGATCTGGTCCTCGGTTCCCGTTTCGCGGGCCGGATCCTCCCTGGGGCGATGCCCTGGCTGCACCGGTACGTCGGCAACCCCGTCCTGACGGGGATTCTCGGGGTATTCTTCGGGCGTCGCGTGTCCGACGCGCACTGCGGGATGCGCGCGCTGACCCGCGAGGCCTACGACCGCATGCGGCTGCGGACGACCGGGATGGAGTTCGCGTCCGAGATGGTCGCGATGGCGCTGCGCCACCAACTGCGGGTGGCGGAGATCCCCATCGTCTATCGCCCCCGCGCCGGGGAATCCAAGCTGCGGAGCTTCCGCGACGGCTGGCGACACCTGCGGTTCATGCTCCTGCTGTCGCCGACGCCGCTGTTCCTGTTGCCGGGGTTCGCCGCCATCCTGCTGGGCACGGTGGCGCTGTTCGCGCTCTTGCCGGGACCTCTGCGGCTGGGCGGCTGGACGTTCGACTTCCACTTCATGTTCGTGGCTAGCGCCCTCGCGATCCTCGGCACCCAACTCGTCGTCCTCGGGCTCGCGGCGAAGACGCACGCCAGGATGGAACTGCGGGTCGGTGACCGGTGGCTGGCGTTCCTGGACCGCTGGTTCACGCTGGAGCGCGGGTTGCTCGTGGGGCTCGCGCTGCTCGCCGCGGGTCTCGGCATCAACGTGATGATCCTCGTGGATTGGCTGGGCGCGGGGCGGGCGGCGCTCTTCGCCGTGCGGCCGGCGTTGCTCGGACTGACGCTGCTCGTGGTGGGGGCCCAGCTGGTGTTCGGATCGTTCTTCATCAGCGTCGTGCGTGACGACGCGCGTTCGTGAACGCGGTGGCGTCGGTGAGCGTGATCGTGCCGACGCTGAACGGCGCCGGGACGCTGCCGGCGCTGCTGGCGGGGATCGCGCGGGCCGCCGGGCGGCATGCCGTCGAGATCGTTGCCGTCGATTCCGGTTCGAGCGACGCGACGACAGTGCTGCTGCGGGAGGCGGGGGCGGTGGTTCTCGACCTCGGTGGCGAGCCGTTCGGCCACGCGAGCGCCCGCAACCGGGGGGCGGCGCAGGCGCGGGGCGACGCCCTGGTGTTCGTCACGCAGGACGTGGAGCCGGTCGGAGATGGGTGGCTCGAGCCGCTGCTCGCGGCGCTGGCGGAGCCGCGGGTCGCCGGCGCCTTCGGGCGGCAGATTCCGCGCGGGGCGTCGCCTGAAGAGGCGTTCCTCGCCGGCGTGAACTACCCGGCGACGCCGCGGCGCCTCACGGCGGCCGACCTCGATGTCCCGTTCGGGCCGGGACGCACGTACTTCTCCACGGCGTTCGGCGCGATGAAGCGGGCCGTGTGGGAGCGGATCCCGTTTCCGGACGTCGTCATGAGCGAGGACCAGGCGTGGGCGCGCGAAGTCCTCAGGGCGGGGCGCGAGGTGCGCTACATACCGGACGCCGCAGTGTACCACGGCCACGCCTTCGCGCTCGGCCGGGCCTTCCGGCGGAACTTCGACAGCGGCAGTTCCCTCGAGGCGCTGGGGCTGGCCGGCGCGTCGTGGCGGAGCGGGCTCCGGCACCTCGCGGGCGAGGCACGCTGGATCGCGCGGGAACGCGGCGTCACACGCCTTCCGTTCACGCTGTGCTACGAGGTGGTGCGGATGGCGGGCTTCCAGTTGGGTCGGCTGGAACGGGCCATGCCCCGGGGGCTGGTGCGCGCGCTGGGGGAGGCACCGCGGGGATGAGCATCGGAAGGAGAGTCGCGGTGAACGCGGGCGCGGCCTTCGGCAACCAGGCCGCGCTGTCAGCGGTGGGGTTGTTCGCGACGGCCGTCTTTGTCCGGGTCCTTGGTGCGGAGCGGTTCGGCGGATGGGGGCTCATCGTCGGGTGCGTGGCCTGCGCCAGCCTGTTCGATTTGGGCCTCGGTGTCGCTCTCGTGCGCCGAGTGGCTGCGGCCCGCGAGGATCATGATGAGGAAGCGGCGCGGCGCGCGGCGGGCGCGGCGCTCTGGGCTAGCGCGTGGCTTGGCCTCGTTGCGGCAGCGCTCGTGGGCGCGATAGCGGCGCCGCTCGCCGGGTGGCTGCACGTCCCCGCGGCTCATCGCGACGAGTTTGTTCTGGCCCTGCGGATCGCGGGGATCGGCGCTGGCCTGACGGTGCCCAGTATCGCGCTCGGGGCCGTGCCCACTGCGCTGCACCGGCTCGACTCCGTGCTGCGCCTCGAGCTCGTCGTCACCGCGGCGATGATGATGACGCAGGTCGTTGTCGTGCTGGCGGGCGGCGGCGTTATCGGGCTCGCGACGGCGCTCCTCGCCGCTCGTGCGGCCAGCCTCGCCGGCCGCTATGTGCTCGCGCGCCGGATGCTCGGCGCGCTGCCGGTTGCCATCGGGGGCTATCCCCTGTGGGCGGAACTCGGGCGATTCGGCGCCCTGAAGGCCGTGCACCAGCTCTCGTCGCAGCTGGTGCTGTATCTGGATCGTTTCCTGGTCGGCGCGTTCCTGTCGGTCGAGGCGGTCGCGTACTATACGGTGGCGGTCGAGCTGGCGCAGCGGCTCCTGGCGTTGCAGGCCAATGTGTCGGTTGCGTTCTATCCAGCGGCCTGTGCGCTCGCACGCGATCCTGGCGCCTTGGCCGCCCTCTACCAGCGCACGAGCAGGGTCGTGGCCCTCCTCATCTTCCCGGCGGCCCTCGCGCTGCTGTTCCTCGTGGCGCCGCTTCTGACCTTGTGGGTGGGTCCCGAGTACGCGGTGCATTCCGCCGGCGTGCTCCGGTTGTTGGCGGTCGGCTACGCCCTGATGGCGCTCGCCGCCATCCCCGCGGGTACGGCCGATGCCCTTGGACGGCCGGACCTATGCGCGCGCTATGGCCTGGCGAGCTTGGGGATCAACGTCATTCTCTCGCTGATTCTGATCCCGCGGTTCGGTTTGCTCGGCGCGGGCTGGGCCCTGGTCGGCAACGTCCTGCTGCAGCAGCCGTTCTTCCTCCGGACCGTCACGGTGGGGCTTGTGGGGATCCCGCTTGGCGCGTACGCACGGCGGGCCATTCTGGAGCCGCTAGCCGCGTCGCTGGCGATGGGGGCCGCCGTGGCGCCCGTCGCCTTTGGCGCCCTGCGCGAGCGCCCTCTGGCCGCTTTGGCGACGGCGGTCGTCGGTGCGGGGCTGTTGGCGGCGACAGTGCGGCTCACCGGATTCTTCGATGCGTCGGAACGCGCGTTCGTCTCTGGCCTGCCGGGAGGGCGCGTGCTCCGGCTCCTCACGGGGCCGTAGTGAAGCCCGTCCGCGAGGTGCGTGCTGCCGACGTGTGGTATCGTCGCGCCGCAGGGGAGGTGGCGTGAGGATCGCCGTGGTCCACAACCTCCCCTCGGGCGGCGCGCGCCGCGCTCTGGTTGAGCACTGCCGTGGGCTCCGCGCGCTGGGACACACCATCGAGGCGTTCAATCCGGATACCGCGGACGAGGCATTCCTGCCGCTCGCGCCGGTAGTGGATCAGGCGCACGTCTTCCGGGCCCCGCCCCCGCCCGGCAGGGAGGCGAGCCTCTTCGGCCGGCCCGGACTGCGCACCGGCGTGCGAGCGCTGCGGCTCCTCCGCGCGCTGTTCCGCATTCACCGCGAGATAGCGGAGGTCGTGGACCGCGGGGGGTTCGACGTCGTACTGGCGACGCACGATCAGTTCACGCACGCGCCGCTCGCATTGCGGTACCTGCGGACCCCCGCCGCGTACTTCTGCCAGGAGCCGCTGCGCTTCGTATACGATGCACCAGTCGGGTTGGCGGTGGGGCCGCAGGGCCGGCTCGGGCGTTGGCTGCGAGGCGCCGCGACGGCCGGCGCGCAGCGCCTCCTGGGGCCGATCGATGCCACGAGCATGGCCGCGGCGCGCGTCGTGCTGGCGAACTCGGTGTTCTCGCACGAGTCCATCCTCCGGGCGTATGGGCGGCCGGCGCGCGTGGTGTACCTCGGTGTGGACGCGGAGCGCTTTCGCCCGCTGGGCGTCGCCCGCGAACCGTACGTGCTGTCCGTCGGCGCCCTGCTTCCGGCCAAGGGATTCGATTTCGTCGTGGCGGCACTCGGGCGCCTGCCCGCCGAGCGGCGGCCGCGGCTCGTGATCGCGAGCGATCGAGGTTACGGCGTGTTCCGCGACGCACTGGAGCGGCACGCGCGCGAGCGCGGGGTGAGCCTGGAGGTCCGGGAGCGAGTGCCCGAGGCCGAACTGGTCGATCTCTTCTGTCGCGCCTCGGTGGTCGCCTACGCCCCCTACCTCGAGCCCTTCGGCCTCGTCGCGCTCGAGGCGATGGCGTGCGGCACGCCGATCGTCGCTGTCGCTGAGGGGGGCGTGCGGGAGAGCGTCGAGCACGGGGTGTCGGGCCTGCTCGTGGCGCGCGACGAGTCCGCCTTCGCGCAAGCAGTGGCGGAGGTGTTCGCCGACACCGTTCTCGCCCGTCGCCTCGGGCAGGCGGGGCGGGCAGCGGTGCGGGAGAGGTGGACCTGGGCCGCTTCGTGCCAGCAGTTGGAGCTGGCGCTGCGTGTATGCGGCGAGGAAGGGCGCCGATGAAGGCGAGCGCGAAGCGATCCCTGCTCGCTATTCTCGCCGCCGCGCTGCTCGTGCGGCTGGTCCTGATGGTCCTCCGCGGCGACTACATCTGGTACGACGAGGGCTACTACCTGCTCCTCTCGCGCAGTCTTCGGGCGGGCCAGGGCTTCATGCTGAACGGTCTGCCGCACGTGGCGCTCTCGCCGTTGCAGCCGCTCGTGGTAGCAGTGCTCTCGTTCACGGGCTTGCCGGACCTATGGGTGTCGCGACTGCTGGCCGCCGTGTGCGGCGCGCTGCTCGTGCTGCCAGTCGCTGTCCTCGCCAAGCGGTGGTTCGGCCAGCGCGGGGCTGTGACCGCGGCGCTCTTCGCTGCGGTGTTTCCGGCGTTGCTCACCTTCCTGCCGTTCTTCCCTGGAGAGCGGCGAAGCCTCTACTACGGCAGCGAGCCCCTGTACCTCGTGCTCGCCCTCTCGGCGATTGCCGGGGGAGTGCGGGCCGTGGACGATGGACGATGGCGCTGGTGGCTCGTCGCCGGTGCTCTGAGCGGGTTGGCGTTTCTGGCGCGGCTTGAGGGTATCGTCCTGTCGCTGGCCCTGGGTATGGTCGCGGTCGGGGCGCTCGCCGCGCGCGGTCGGCTGGCGCTCTGGCCCCGCGCCGTCGCGGCGCTCTTGGTGGGCGGCGCCGTGGCGGCACCGTATCTCGTCTACCTGCACGCTGCGATGGGCCGGTGGGTGCTATCGGGACGCGTGCAGGCCGCGGTAGCGGAAGCTGCGCCAGGTGCACCGTCGCCGACACCCCGCCTGGGTAGTGGCGGCGACATCCTGCGCGATTTCATATGGGGCGGCAATCAGCAGCCATTTCTTCGGGCCGTCTATTCACTCGACGCCTCGGGGACGCGTATGGCGTCCCAATATTGGGGTGTGCCGCGCCGGGCCCAGGCGGCGCCCCCGGCGCGCGTTGCGCGAGAGCCGGGGCGCCCGCGGCCGGACGCGGCGCCGCCTGACACCCATGACGTGCCGGTGTCTGGGAGTGGGCCGGGAGTGGGGGCGACGCTCGCTGGCGCCATAGGCGTTGTTGTGCCGATCTGGTTCATCGTTGTCGCGCTGTATGGTCTATCGCGTGCTAAGCCGCTGAGCGACGCGGTGCTCTGGCTCGCGCCCATGCTGGTCGCCTCAGTTGTGCCTGCGGTGCTGGCGTATGCGGAACCTCGCGCGTTGATCCTTCTTGGGCCCGCCGCGTGCATCCTCGCGGCCGGCGCGTGCGGGCAGACGCGCGCGTGGCTCGAACGGCGGTCGGGAAGTGCCGGGTTTGGCAGGCTGGTTCCGGCGGTGGTCGCGCTCGTGCTTGCCGTCCCGACCGCGCGCGATGTCGCGCGCTCGTGGACCCAGCAGACCCCGCTCCAACAGATCGCGAGCGCGCGGCGCGGGGTCGGCGAGCATCTCGAGCGGAACCTGCCGCCCGAGGGAAAGATCGTCTCCTTGAATCCCGCCGTCGCGATCTGGGCCCACCGGGAGTGGCGGGTGCTCCCATACGCGGATCTCGATCGTATCGTGGGCTATGCGCAGGCCCAGGGAGCTGGGACAATCGTGTTCTCGACCTTCGATCCCTTTTCGCCCTTGCGCGACCCGCCTCGAGCCTTCACGGCCGTGCTCATCGAGCCTGGTGCGCGGGTGCGCGGCGCCCAATTGCGCTTGGAGCCGGTGGAGTCCACGGCGCTGTTGTTCGTCGGTCGGCTGGTGGGCGCCGCGCCCTGAGCGACGGTCTCCGGGCGAGAATCCCACTGTCGGCGGTTCTGCTGGCGGTCGCTCTGCGGTCCGCCGTGGCGCTGGCCGCCGCCCGGTAGGCCGCTCTCACGGTGAGGGTCGCGGCTCGATCCCTTCCAGCCTGCTGGCAGGGACGCCCCACGCCCGCGCGAGGGAATCGCGGCTGAGTCGGTGGAACTCCGGCGGCACGCCTTCGTCCGCCGACGCGGGACGCAGCAGGAAGAGCGGGCGCCCCGGGTACAGCGCGACGGCCGCGGTGTCCAGCGCGTGGAGGTCACGGGCGTAGACGTTGCCGCCCCGCCGGGCGAGAAGGAGCGGCGTGTACAACGTGAAGCCGGCGCTGTCCTCCGCGAGGCGCGTCGCGCAGCGTCCCTCGTACGGCGTTCCGGGCAGGTAGCGCTCGGAGTCGTCCAGCGAGAACGGCGAGCGGACGACCTGTGACGAGTCGCGGAGCAACGCCGTCAGTGTGGCCAGCGCCGCCCGGCCCCGCACTCCCGTCCGTTCGGCATCCGTGACCGCGTTCTCGAGGCGGCAGGCGTCCACACGGGGATAGACCCACTCGGTCTCCGAGCGCGTGAGGCCGAGCCCCCACATCCTCGCGACCAACTGCGCGCCCCAACTCTCCCGCACGAGCACCAGCGCGGCCCGGACGCCCGCCGCGGTGGCCGCGCTGTCGGCGTTCCAGCGCATGGTGTACAGGCCGGTGCGGTACTGCTTGGCGCGCGCCGGCACCTGCAACGCCAGGGCCATCACCGCCGACACGGCGAACGCGGCGAGGACGAAGCGGTACGTGAAGCCGCGACCGAACCGCGAGCGCACGAGGCCCGGCAGGCGCGCGGTCCAGAGGGCGAGCAGGGGCGCGAGGGGATAGACGAACCGCGGCCCGAGGAAGAACCCGTCGTGCCAGTAGGCGAAGTAGAGGAGCAGCAGCAGTCCCGAGCTCGAGAGGAGCAGCCGATCGAATGCGGTGAGCGCGGGGACGAGGGCGAGAGCCGCGAGCGCCGGCACGAGCGAGGGCACCGGTGACTCGAAGAGATACGTCTGCAGGCGCAGCAGGTAGAGATTGACCAGTTCGAGGCCGCGCAGCGGCGTGTGCGCCGGCCCCCACGGGGCCTGGTGGAAGCCGAGGTTCTGCGCCTTTCCCCACAGCAACTCGTAGCCGAAGAGCAGCGGCGCTCCCGTCGTGCGCGCGTTGAACCACAGCATCAGCAGCACCGGCAGCGCCACTCCGGCGCCTGCGGCCACCAGTTCGCCGGCGCGCCGCCGGTCGCGCGCGGCCCGCATCAGGTACCAGATCCCGGCGGGCAGGGCGAAGGCCAGCGCGTCCGTCGGCCGAATCGTCGCGGCCACGCCGTACCCCAGCCCGGAGAGGAGCGCCCACCAGGGCCGCGGCGTCGGCGCCGTGACGGCGCGCGCCAGGGCGGCGGTGGCGACGAGGATCGCCGTCAGCGCGAACACGTGGTTCATGTGAGAGCCCGCCATGAACGCCGTGAACGGCGCGAAGGCGAACAGCGCGGCGGCGGCCCAGCGGACGACGCGCGAGCGCTCCGTGGTGCGGAGGAACGCCAGGAACGCGAGGACGGAGACCGCGCCGCACACGGGCCCCACGAGCCAGGCGGCGCCAAAGATGTCGCCGGCCGCGAGGAACGCCGGCCCGCCCGGCGGGAACTGTCCGTACACGCGCCCCGTCTGGTCGATGATGTTGGCGCTCCCGAACAACTCGGGATGGCCGGTGGACGGCAGCCACAGGCGGCCCTGCTCGAAGATGCGCGCCTGGTACAACTGGATCATCTCGTCGATCAGCAGCGGACGCCGGCTGAGGATCACCGTTGAGTCGAGCGCGTAGACGGCGAACGCGCCGAGCACCAGCAGCGCCACGGGCACGAAGGCGGGCACCGGCCCGAGTGCGGCGAGTCGCGCACCGATGGGATCGAGGTACGCACCGTAGCGCTTCAGGGTGAGCGCGAGAACGACGCTCAGCAGGACCACGATGACGGTGCCGGCCTGCCACAGGTCGAGCACGGTGCCGTACCAGTCCGCCGTGCGACCGCCGGGGATCCAGTTGACGATGGGGAGTAAGGCGAGCGCCGCGAGCACGACGACGAGCGTCCCCCGCGCGATGGACCAGGCGCCGCTGCGCCGTCGCTCCGGCGCGGTCGTCGATTCGGCGGCTTGGCTCGCGGGCATGGCCAAAGATACCTTCCAGCGTGCCATCCGCTAAGGCGTTCATCGTGGTGCTCGCCGTGGCACTCGCCGCGTCCGTCACTGCGTTGCGCAACGACTTCGTCTACGACGATGTGCCCGTCGTCGGGCAGAACCGCGCGCTCCCCACACTCGACAGCCCGCCGTGCGCGCTCACCAGTTCGTACTGGCCCGCAGTGAGGGACCGCGCGTACCGTCCGACGGATAGAAACCTCAAGTCATACGGCCAACATGCACTATGCGACGTTTCTGAAACTGGTGAAGTGTTGCGGTCTCTATCCCTTGTGCCGCGCGCTTCGCATCTGGCTCGATCACCACACCCCCGGCGGAATTCGGCGGCAGCGTGAACGCCGGGAATTCTACGCGCAATTTGTGCGCCCCGGGGATTTGTGCTTTGACGTGGGCGCCAACGTGGGCGATCGGACGGAAGTGCTTCTTGAGTTGGGATGCAAAGTTGTATGCGTTGAGCCACAACAGGATTGCGTCGAGTATTTGCACCGGCGATTCAGGAACAGAGCGGACATTACGATCCTGATGAAGGCCATGGGCGCGCAGGAAGGAGAAGCCGAACTTCTGGTATGCGAATACAATCCCGGTTTAACCACGCTATCCGAAGCATGGATGAAGCAGAGCCGGTATGCCGGCGAATACGATTGGACCCGGAAGGGGCGCATTCCAGTCACGACCCTGGACGCCTTGATTGCGCAGGTGGGCGTTCCGCGCTTTTGCAAGATAGACGTCGAAGGATTCGAGGAGCAGGTCCTCAAGGGGCTGACGCGCCCGATTCCTTTTCTGGCATTCGAGTTCCGCGCCGAAATGCGAGACGAAGTCGGACACTGTCTGGATCGGATCCAGGCGGTCGCGCCTGCGTCCTTCAATTGCACGATCGATGACGCGACAGCAATGCTGGCGCCCACTTGGATATCGGCCGCCGAGCTGAAACAGAAGCTAAGCGCGATTGCGGATCCGGGATTGTGGGGGGACATCTACGTCAAGTTCAACCAGGAGCCTTGCGATCCATGCCGGCCAGAGTCGCGCTGATTTCGATCAACGCCGGGCGCGCCGATACCAAGTCCCACTGGCCGCATTATGGGTTGGTGTTGTTGGCGACCGTGTTGCGGGACAAAGG
>Ga0315287_10004863_pt1 | contig 13147 bp, 7 predicted proteins | sample YL17G11_0_MG_FD_205037 | JGI IMG/M metagenome (GOLD analysis project Ga0315287, IMG submission 205037) | Sediment microbial communities from Yellowstone Lake, YNP, Wyoming, USA - YL17G11_0 | ecosystem: Environmental > Aquatic > Freshwater > Lake > Sediment | place: USA: Wyoming | collected...
ACCTGCGCGCCTTTGGGTATGCCCATCTGCCAGTTGCGGAGCAGGAGCATGGTGCCCCCGCCGCCCGGGATCAGGCCCACGCCCACTTCCACCAGGCCCATGTAAAGGTCGGCCGCGGCCACCAGCTTGTTGCAGCTCATGGACACTTCGGCGCCTCCGCCCAGGGTCAGCCCGTGCGGGGTCGCGACCACCGGCACCGGCGAGTAATAGAGCCTCATATTCAGGTCCTGGAAGTTCTGGATTTCTTTTTCGATCTCGCCAAACGCCCCGGCCTTGGAAGCCTGGAGTATGACATTGATGTTGGCGCCCGCGCTGAACGCGCCGGGGAGCTCGTTGGTCTGGTTGCCGATCACCACTCCCACGCCTTTGGTTTCCGCGAGGTCGATGGCCTTGTTCATCATCTTCCACATGTCCGCGTCCAGGGCGTTCATGGTGGAATGGAACTCCACGTTGTAAACGCCGTCTCCTAGGTCAATGATGCTTGCGGTCGGGCAGGTGTCCACCACCTTCTTCTGGGCCTTGAGGTCCTTGAGGATGATGATGTTCGGGTTCTCGGGCATGGGTTTATAATCTTTCTTTTTGAAGTCGTAATAAAATCTCTTGCCCGCCTTGCTTATGTAGAAGCTGTTCTTCTTCTTGGCCAGCATCTCCTCGATCTTCTTGGGAATTTTCATGCCTTCCGCTTTCATGCGCGCGACCGACTCCTTGAGTCCGACCGCGTCCCAGGCCTCGAAGGGGCCCAGGTCAAAGTTGAAGCCCCACTTCATGCCGTTGTCGATGTCGACTATGGTGTCGCAGATCTCGCCCACTTTTTCCGCGGCGTACAGGCTGGAACCGGCCAGCACCTTCCACGCGAACTTGCCGTACTTGTTGTCCATGGCGATCACGGCCTTGATCTTGTCGCCCGGCTCCTTCTTGAACGCGATCAGGCCGAGCGCGTCGCATTTTTCCGGCGCCTGGTCAACATAGGTGAGGGTCTTGGGGTCTATGACCTTGATGTTCTTTTTATCGAGCCGCTTGTAGAAGCCGCCGTCGGTCTTGTTGCCGAGCAGGCCCTTCTTGTTCATATTCTCCATGAATTCCGGGAGCGTGAAGAACTCCGCGCCCTCCGAGCCTTTCACCGCGGTCGCGGTGTTGTGCGCGATGTGCACCAGGGTGTCCAGTCCGACCATGTCCGCGGTCCGGAACATGGCGCTCTTGGGCCGGGCCATGGGGGTCCCCATCACCAGGTCCACCTCGTCAATGCGCAGGCCCATCTCCACCATGGTCTTCATGGCGAAGATCAGTCCGCCCACGCCCACCCGGTTGGCCACGAAGTTGGGGGTGTCCTTGGCGAGCACCACGCCCTTGCCCAGCTCGCGCTCGCACCAGTGGGCCATGAACTCAACGATGTCCTTCTTGGTCTTGGCCCAGGGTATGACTTCGCACAGGTGCATGTACCTGACCGGGTTGAAGAAGTGGATGCCCACGAAATATTTCTGCATCTCCGGGTCCATGGCGGTCGCGATCTCCTTTAAGCGGATGCCGCTGGTGTTGGTGGCCACGATCGCGTCCCCGTTCCAGAACTTCTTGACCTTCTTGAACAACTCCTGCTTGATCTTCAAATTCTCGACCACCGCCTCCAGGATGAAGTCGCAATTTTTCAGCCACTCCAGGTTGTCGTCAAAGTTGCCCACCCTCACCTTTTCCCCGTCGCCCTTGGTCATGAAACCGCTCTGCTTGGCCTTGATTTGAGCGTCCAAGCCCTTCTGCGCGAAACGGTTGCGGAAAGCCTTGTCCTCCACCTTCACGCCCTTGGACTTGTCGTCATCGCTGAGCACGGGAGGCACGATGTCCAGCAAACATACCTCTATCCCGGCGCTGGCCAGGTGGGCTGCGATCTGCGCCCCCATCACGCCCGCGCCCAATACCGCGGCACGCTTGATCTCCCTTTTCTTCATTTAGCTCCTCCTTTCTTGGAATTTTTTAGTCCGATCTTTTCCATCTCATATCCCGAATTCTCGATAAACTTGAGCAAGCCCCGGACTATGGTCTGCAAGTCCGAGGCGCTGATACCGTCCGTCAATTCATCGTAGCTGTCCTCAATGACCCGGTGCGCTGATGGCCGGATGCTCCGGCCCCGTTCGGTGAGATGAATCCGCCATACCCTCCGGTCCCTTATGTCCGATCTGCGCTTTACAAGACTAGCCTTTTCCATCCGGTCGATCAACCCGGTCATGGAAGAGGCCTCCAGACCGATGCCCATGGCAAGCTCGGTGAGCGACTGGCCGTCCTTTTCCCAGAGACATTTCATCACGCCCAGGTAGCTCGCGGAGAACCTGTCCAGGCCCTCGCGCGCGAACGCGCGGTTTAGGTGACGGTCCAGCGCGAAGCTGGCGCGATTCAGGACAAACCCGGTCTCAAAATTTTGCTTCGGCATGGGAAATTACGCATGTATAATATTTAGTAAAGGAGCTTTTGTCAAGAATAAAAAGGGCAATTATTTCACGGCCGGGACGCCCGGGGCAAGGCTGTCCTTCCCCTTGATTTCATTGGGGAACTTTTACCTCCTCTCCCGTGTCACAGAGCCCCTGCCACCTCAGGCGGCTAATCTTTTATTGCATGGTCTTGGGCCGTGAAGACCGCGGGGCATGCCCCGGCCAACGGCCTGGTATATGTGAGCGTGCAGTTATCGTTGTCCGTGAAAGTCCCGTGGGTGGTTGACTCGCCCACCACGCTTGTGAACTCCGAGTCGGTGATATCCAGAGGCCCGTCGTTGTGCCCGTAGGGCGCGACATTGACCGAGCACCCGTCTCCGACCACATGGGTGGAAGGGAATACCCACTTGAGGTCCTGGATCTTGCTGTTCATCCTGACATCGAACACAAAGTAATCCCCTGCCCAGGTCCCGTCCCTGGGGTCAACCGTGAATGCGCCGCCTCCGGTCCAAACCCCCTGTTCCTGGATCGTTATCTCATCATGGCAGGTTGCGGACGGCAATGAAAGGGTTTCATGCAAGGTTATGCTGACATGGTTTGAGTCCGTAAAAGTCCCGGTGACGAGTATGCCCGTGTCGCTGAACCCGTTCCTCAAGGTGATTGAGAAAGTGCCGTTGCTTATGGGATAGGATTTGTCGTCCACCAAGACAAAATGACCCCAGAGCGAACCGCATTGGCCGGCTACGCTGTGATAGGAAAACTCCAGGGCGTCTATCTGGGAGTTCGCGTTAACATGGAACATGACCACATGACCTGACCACAAGCCTGCGGCAACGCCGCCTCCACCGCCTCCGCCGCCGTCGCCGGTAGAAGACCCACCGCCGCCTCCGCATGCCGCGAGCAAAAGAAAGATCGCCCAAATCCCAATCAATTTTTTAAAGTTGCTCATCTCCGACTCCTTTTTTTTAATTTTGCCGGAATTTGAAAACCAACCGCGCTCCGCGATCATTACTCATTTTGAAATGGGCATGATGGTCATTGGCAATGACATCTGGGTTCGCCCTCAGGGCTGCATTCGCATTTTGCCTGCTTGCCGTTCTTGCAGCAGATGCAACCGTTGGCTTGTTCGCACTTGATGTGCTTGCAGCCTTTTCTTTGAGGCCTGACTTTTGCCGCTTGCCCGGGTTCCTTGTCCGGGGCGGCTCCCGCTTGAAAAACCAAAACGCCGGCCAGCAAAGCCGCTGCGATTAAAACCGCCAACCTGGTTTTCATTTAAGCCCTCCCTGTTTGAAGCCTATGGCTTCCCGCGATCCTTTTCACAAGCCGCTTTGGGCGGTCCTTTTATAAAAATATTTTCAACCCCAACCAAGCGGGTGTCAAGTGCAAGGCGAGGGAAACATGACAGGGAAGCCCTTGACAACCTGCCTGAGACATGACTATGTTAAACAGCAAGGATGCGGCCGCTCCCGAGCGAACGCGCGCGGGGTCCGGGTCCGCAAAGGAGTAATGACCATGCAAAAACGCAAGCTGGGAAAAGATTTGTTTGTCTCGGCCCTGGGCCTGGGCTGCATGGGCATGTCCGAATTTTACGGGCCGGGAAATGACGAGCAGTCAATCGCGGTCATCCTCCGCGCCATTGACCTTGGCGTTGAATTCCTGGACACCGCGGACATGTACGGCTTCGGCCACAACGAGGAGTTGGTCGGCCGCGCGCTCAAAGGCCGGCGCGACCAGGTGGTCCTGGCCACCAAGTTCGGAAATGTCCGGGGGCCGAAGGGAGAGTTCCTGGGAGTGAGCGGCAAGCCCGAGTATGTGCGCGAGGCCTGCGAAGCGAGCCTGAGGCGGCTGGGGGTCGACCATATCGACCTTTATTACCAGCACCGGGTTGACCTTGACACCCCCATCGAAGATACCGTCACGGCCATGGCCGGGCTGGTCAAGGCGGGAAAGGTCCGCCGCCTCGGCCTGTCCGAGGCCGCGCCCGCAACCATCCGCAGGGCCGCCGCAGTCCACCCGATCACCGCGCTCCAGACCGAATACTCGCTTTGGAGCCGCGAGCCCGAGTCCGAAATCCTCGCCACCTGCCGCGAGCTTGGCATCGGCTTTGTGCCTTACAGCCCGCTCGGACGCGGCTTTCTCACCGGACGTTTCCAGAAGCCCGAGGATTTGCCAGAGGGAGACATGCGCCGCAACCACCCGCGCTTCCAGGCCGGGAACTTAGAGCGCAACCTTAAGCTTGCGCAGTTCGTGAAGAGCATGGCCAAAGAAAAGGGATGCGCGCCCGCGCAACTGGCCTTGGCCTGGTTGCTGGCCCAGGGCGAGGATATTGTCCCCATCCCCGGGACCAGGCATGAGGCCTTGTTGGAGGAAAACCTGGGCGCGCTCAAAGTTAAATTGACGGGTGATGATCTGGCCCGGCTGAATGACGCTTTGCCGGTTGGCGCCGCGACCGGGGACCGCTACCACGCCCCGGGCATGAAGACCATCAACCGCTGATTTCAAGTAATTGTCAGTAAAGGAGCAAGAAAATGAAACTTGAATTAAACCGGAGGAAATTCCTGAAGACCTCGGCTTTGACCGGAGCAGTGGCGGTGGCGGCCTGCGGCCAGGCCGGAAAAAACGAGTCGGATTCGGTCCCATTTGCGGAAAAAAACCTGGCCGGGACCTGGAAGATGGTCGATTATTTTTTCGAGACCACGGACGGCCAGCGCCTTTATCCCTGGGGCCCCAAGCCGACCGGATGGCTCATTATTGACGGCAAAGGCGGCCTGAGCGCCCAGAGCATGCACGACAAGGACCGCCAAATGTCCCAGCCCCCGACCCAGGAGCAACAGGCCCGGGCTTTTCAAACCTACTCGGCCTACTTCGGAAACTACCGCGTGGACACCGCGGCAAAGACCCTCACCACCCGTGTGGTCGGCGGTCTGGACCCGTCTTGGGTCGGCTCCGACCAGGTCCGCCACTTCTCCTTTGAAGGAACCCGGCTTGTGCTCAGGACCAACCCCATGAAGATCGACGCCACTACTCAAGCCGTGGGTAATTTTTATTGGGAGCGATCTTAGACTGATCGCTAGCTTGCTGTGAAGAATGTGCGAGCGACTTTAGTCGCGATTCATAAAATTTTCCCCTTGACAACCCAGCCCCAGCCGGTCTATGGTATAGAAAAAATTAATCCAGGGTGCTGGGCGCAGTATCCCGGCCGTAAACCGCAACCAATCAAAGGAGGGGACAATGATGATTACCACTGTGGTCTTTGTGCTGATCGCGCTTGCCGCGGTCATAATCCTGCCGTCGTTCAAGAACATCGGTCCGACCGAGGTCGGCCTGGTGCTCAAGCGCTTCTCGTTCAAGAAGCTTGAGGAAGACAACCCGGTGGCGTTCAACGGCGAGGCCGGTTACCAGGCGGACCTGCTGATGCCGGGCTGGAGATGGAAGATCTGGCTCGTGTATAAAATCGAAAAATTCCCCTGGGTGCAGGTCCCGGCCGGAGAGATCGGGGTGGTGATCGCCCAGGTCGGACAGCCGCTCCCCATCGGGGCCAAGACCGCGGTGTTCAAGAAGGAGTTCGCAAACTTCAGCGACCTGAGGAGGTTCGTGGAATTAAGGGGCCAGAAGGGCGTGCAACGGCCCGTGCTTTCGCCCGGAACCCTGGTGCCCATCCACCCGGTCGGGTTCATTGTGCTCACCCGGCACCGGGTCTATGGAGTGCCGATAGCGCCGGAATTCAAAAGCATGGGAAGACAGATATCGCCCCAGGCGTTCGGGCTTAGACCGGAGCAGTTGTCCGTGGTCAGGATTGAGCCTCTGCCCGCGGAGGAAGGGAGACAAACCCTGGACGTGATCGGGATCGTCACCACCTATGAAGGCGACCCGCTCCCTTCCGGAGACATCGCCAACCGGCTGGGCGGGTTCGAGGATGTGGATAACATGGAAAAGGCCGGCGAGAACGACCTCAAGCTGATCGAGGCCATGCTCGCCTCCAAAAACAGCCTCCACAACAATTACCAGGACTACCAGGCCTTCATGGACCACGGCGGAAAGATCGGACTCCAGCACGACCCGCTCCTTTACGGCGCTTACAACCTGAACCCGTTCCTGGTCTCCGTGGAGTTCGTGCCCATGCTCCTGATCGAGCAGGGCGAGGTCGCGGTGATCAAGTCCTACGTGGGCCTCCCCACTGAGGACGTCTCCGGCGCGGAGTTCAAGTTCGGGAGCCTGGTAAAGCCCGGGCACCGCGGCATCTGGAGGGAGCCACTCCGCACCGGCAAATTCCCGATCAACCCCCGCTGCTACGAGGCCGAGATCGTGCCCACCAGCATACTCACCCTCAACTGGGCCGAGGCCACCTCAGCCGCGCACAAGCTGGACGCAAACCTCAAGTCCATCGAGGCCAAGAGCCGAGAGGGGTTCGTGTTCAAGATCGACCTCCAGGTCCAGATCCACGTGCCCGACACCAAGGCGCCAAAGGTCATCTCCATCGTGGGAACCATGGCCAACCTGGTCAACGAGGTATTGCAGGCCGCGGTCGGAAACCATTTCCGCGACAAGCTCCAGAGCATGCCCGCGGTGATGTTCATCGAGACCAGGCAGGAGGTCCAGCAACAGGCCATGGAACACATCAGCCGCCACCTGGCCCAGTACGAGGTCGAGACCAAGGGCGTTTACATCCAGGACGTGGTCCTGCCCCAGGGAATGGTATCGGTGCTCACCTCCCGCGAAATCGCCAACCAGGAGATCGCCACTTTCAAGAAGATGCAGCAGGCCCAGGAACAGCGCATTGAGATGGAAAAGGCAAAAGGCACCGCGGAGATGCAGGCCGAGTTGGCCCGGTCCAAGGTCGGGATCGACATCAAGACCAACAACGCCAACGCCCGAAAGGCAGAGGCCGAGGGCGAGGCCGCTTACATCCGCGACACCGGAACCGCCAAGGGCGCCGAGGTCGAGTCCATCGGAATGGCGCGCGCCAAGGGATTTGACGCCCAGGTCAAGGCCATGGGCAAGGAGACCACCGCGCTCATCAACGCCATCACCGTGCTTGCGGAGAAGGGCACCAAATTCGTGCCCGAGATCCTGGTGCTGGGCGGAGGCGGCGCAAGCGGCTCCGGAAGCATTGACGGCATCGCAGCAACCCTCATGAAATTCCTCAAAGGAAAGGCGGAACAGGATAAGATGGCGGAGGTGAAAAAATAAAATAGAGGCATTAGGCATTCGGAATCAGAATTTGGGGGCACCTCCATTTAGAGTTGAGGACTGAGCCCGGTTTCCTCATATAAAATACCTAAAACTAGAAGGGCTGATTCCATAAATGGGAGCTGAGAATGAGGATCGCCAGAAATCTTTTCGGTTTGAAGAAGCAGAGAATCGCCATGTCCTATAGTCTCGAAACTTCTCAAATGAGGGATACCTTCTATGCTTGAACCAATGCGTTTCAAATAATAATTTGGATGATTTTCTTTGCCTTCTAGAACTTTGATTGCAACTATTTTGCCTTTGTAAGAATCAAGTTCGGCAATTGACAATTTTTTTCCTGTTATTACCTTTTGTTTTTCTAATGCCAATGGGAGAGCACTTTTACCTTGCACACGAAAAATCGAACGAATTTGATTTTGAAAATCACAATTATTAATCAGAACAGCTTCATCGGTAGGTTTCCTCCTTGAATAGAACGGTTGACTCTCAAAAATAACCCCTACTACTTTAAGTAAAGTCACTTCATCAGATGGCAGCAATAATGATGGTGGCCTTTCTAAAGGGTTTGTTCTGTCTGAGAATAAAGCTATAAGGTCCGGCCTGTTTTTATCTCTGCATAAACGACGAGCATAGATTTTATCATTATGAAGAGCAACAACTAACCTTTGATCTTCAACATAGTCATCAGATAGATCAACAATTACATTACTATGTTCCGGAGCAGAAAATCCAAAATTGTCAGATACGAGCTTATACATTGCTCTGCGATTAAACCATTCTTTGGAAAACATTTCTTTTTCTTTGACCGTATCAAGTAAAGAACCTTCCTCCGAAAATGCGGCAAGTTGCTCGATTATGGGGAATTCTTCAAAGGTGGGCAATGGGATGGGGTCAGGCTTAGGAGGTCTCGCTGATACTTCTTGTAGTGGTTCTCGGTTTAGCCAGTGGCAATATTCTTCATAAGCGTGTTCCACAAGTTCAAGTACATATTTACAGTCACCTTTGACATTGTCAACCTCACCATAGGTAATCTCATGGCATTCACCATGATGAGCTTTATTTAAAAGAATAATTAAAGGGCTGTCATGTGCCAGAGCTTGACAATCAACCAAAGTCCCAAAAACCTTACTTTTAAATGCATCAAATAACTGATTCCGCCTATGGCGGATGGCATTAAGAAGATCTGAAAGGGTCGGTTTAGCTGGCAAGGAGGTCTCAGTATGAGTGAAAAGATCCATAAGGCGCTGTTCAAGATATTTTCTTAATTCATCTAAATAATCTTGGGCATGTTTGTCGTCGTTATCATTATCCTCAAATTGCTTTCGCCTCTCTTCAATATATTCTTTGAATTCGCCAGCCGCTATCATTGAGCGGCATGAACTCGTTGAATGAATTTCTCTACGGTCCGCTATAGGGCAACCCAAAGCTAAATCCCTGGCAAAATCATAGTCATTTGTCGTGATAACGACCTGACCCTTCTCCGATATATATTTGCGTATGGCTAAAGCAAGGTGTCTTCTATTATCCCGATCAAGTAGTTCCTGCAAATCATCGAAAATAAGAAGTTTTAATCCCCCTTGTGTATCGAGAAGATATCCCCAAAAAGCGAGGAGAAAAGAGAGCAAGTTAGCTCGAAGATCCGAGGCATTACCTATATGATATGCAGAAGCTCGAGAGCCCTGGCATTCTGCTTCGATTTCGAGGCAACCATCCTTCGAAACTTTTGTTTCGCAAATCAATGGCGCTCCTACATTTGCCGGCTTATAAATTTTTTCCTTCCACCCTTTTGTTTCATCCTTAAGAGCCTTGGTTAGTGACTCAACTTGTCTTTCCGCAAACTTTCCCAAATCCTTGAGGGGTTCAATAGCATCTGCTGCTCTGTGGTATAATATCAGTTTGGATTTCTCCAGTGAAACCGCCTGTTGCTCCTTTTCCAGGTTACTTATTCTATTTATAGCGGTAGTTATCGGCTCCGCCGCCCGAATGATCCTTTCAAGCTCACCTAAGAAATAAAGCAAGCTGTGTTCTTCACCAGTACTCGTTGTATTTCCAATAATATTTTCAATCGAAACTATTATTTGGTCTTTGTATTGACTTGCCCAACGACTGAAGGAGATTGCATAAACCAGCCTTTTTATTATAGTTTCCAAGTGCGTTTGATGAATCTCTTGGGGAAGAGCGGGTTGGCTCGGTTCCTGAAAAGAAGGAAATGTCATAAGCTTCTCATCACATATAGATTTAACCTTGTCCTGAAGAGCTGAAAGAGTTGCTCTGAAGTAGCTTTGGGTAAATAGGTTTTCTGTTAATCCCTTTTCAATTAGCTTAACCGGAGATGCGGGAAGGTCTTTATTAAGCTCCGCTTTTAAAGGTGCAGTAAGCTTCAAATTTAATTCATCTTCTGCTTTTTTGGCCCATTGAGTAACAGTATTCTCCAGAAAAGACTTGTCTTCCGAAATCATCTCCTGAACATGTTCGCTTACTTTTTTTCCTGTCACCGGGTCGATTTTATCTTCTAAATCGGATGAACACACCGGGCATTTATCTAGCTTCTCCGATGATTTGCCACTGTCCTTTATCCAGCCTGCTACCTTAGCATATAAGGCAAGTCTTGATGATTTTTCTGGATCAGCCGCCAGTTCCGCCAATGAATTTGCTTCGGAGTTTATTCTCTCAAGGAGATCATCTGCTTTTGATAAATCACTATCGCTCAGACTGCCAAGCTGATAAAGTCTCTTGATACTCTCCAATTCGAATATCTGTTCACGGCAGAACCGTGTAGCAGGACCTACGTCATCAGAGAGCTTCCTTCTTGCGTTTGAATCTTGCGAATTGAATTCACTTCCCAGAATATCTTTTGCCTTTGAGAATCCGTTCTGATACTGTTGGTTAAATTCGTTCTGTATGCTTTTTATTTTGGTTTCACATCCAGCATCATCCAATAACGGCAAGGCTTGAGAAAGCCTAATTTCAGAATGATCGTCAAGTATTTTTTTAAGTTCCAGCTTTTCAGCATCAAATTTACTTTTATGTTCCTTAATATTTGCATTTATCCTGTCGGTTAGTTGTCCTCTCAGCTTTTCTTGGCTTTTCTTTGAATGATCGGCGAGGTCTTTTAGCGGGCTGAGGCCCGTAAGTTCAAGAATCGCTTTTCCAATATCGTTGCCCTCGCCAGTTCTGATATATGGAATCAGCCCCGTCATCCTGGTTCCGATTTCAAGGCATATCGGGTTAATGCCCAACTGTGATACTACATCAGGTTCAGTAATTTCAAGCTTGCCCCTACTTGATATTCTCGTTTCCCTTTTTATTGTAATTTCATTACGTGTTTCTTCATCTTGAAAGACGAGTTCCACCCAGGTGTCGGCAGGTAATTGATTTTTCCCAATTGAATCAAGAACCTCTTTTTGGGGCAAGGGCGATAGTGGCGACATATCATATTCTCTATTACTGAGGCTAGGTTCGGCAATCCAAATTGGGATGGATCCCTTGACTTTCTCAGGGGGACGCTGCGAACAATAGACATATCCGGTAAGACACCATATAATTGCATTAAGGATTGATGTCTTGCCTGACCCATTACGTCCTTTAAAAAGTGTTAGGTCTTTTGTGAAATTAAATTCAAAAATATCAGTGGGAGTTTTGGGATCCCCATAGCGATGTATTCCGGCAAATCGATGAGCCTTAATGGATATCAGACGATATATTTTCTTTGACGCACTTCTTGAAGACGGTATTTGAGATGGGAATTCAGGAGGTGGTTTCTCCGAAGCTTTTGCGATGGCCTCGACATCTTCCGCTCTGTTCATTTTCCCGTGCCATTTGTCCTTGTTGTCTATATACCACTTGAATATTGCTCTTGAAACCGGAGATCCCAATAAAAATGGTTGTCCATTCTCATCGACAACTATCCCACGTCCGCTTACAAGCTCAGCACAGAGTGAATCAAATGTGTGTAAATGGAGCGATGTGCCTTCTCTCTTTTCAGGTGGCGAATTATTCATATTAGTAGAATTATACTATACATTGTAATCAAATGTCAACAAAAGAAGCAAGACTATACCGCAATATATTCAACTCTACTAATTACTTTTCCACCATCAGCTATGTTTTTCGGTAATTTTCGGATTTATTGAAAATATCTGCTCCGGTTCTCTTTTAAATAGTCGGCGAGACAGGTTGCAAAAGCCATGATGGTCAATTGTGGGTTGACGCCCAGGGAGGTTGGGAAAATGCTTGCGTCCGAGACGAACAGATTTTTAACCTCATGGCTTTCCAGATGGCGGTTGACCACCGCGGCTTGGGGTTCATCTCCCATGCGGCAGGTTCCCATGGGATGAAACGCCATATATTCCACATCGGTTTTCTTGTTGAGCTTTTCATTGATCTTTTCCACATCAGCCAGGGACTCAATCACCGGCATCCTGGCCAGGCCGGTGAGCACCGATTTGGCGCCCGCGGCAAAAAGTATTTGTGCTGAAAGCCTGATCCCTTGCAGGGTTTTTAAAAAATCCTCCTGGTTCAACTGGTAGGTGAGAAGAGGCTTTCCAACCGGGTCAACCCTTACCCGGCCTTCGGAACTGTCCGAGACCAAAAGCCCGAGATTGACGATATTCTTATAATGCGACATCAGCTCCTTGAATTTCTGGCCGAAAAAAGGCATGGAAGCCGCGCCGATGGAAACCGCCAGACCGGTGGCCTCAATCATGATGCCGTCCTTTTGATGGGTGTCCACATAATAGCTCTGCATGATGCCTTTCCAATTGGAAATCTCCTCGTCAAATAAACCGGCCACCCTGGCGCAGGGATGGACCCGGAGATGCCTCCCCACCTGTCCGTTCCGGTTTCCCAGTTTGTTTTTCAGGAGCAGTACCGGTGACAGGACCGCGCCGCAGGCAACGATAATGACTTTGGCCTTGACCGTGATCTGATGCCGGTCTTTGCCGGTGGACCTCTCCAGGACCTTGCCCTGGACCCCGATTGCTTTTCCATCTTCCACGATTATTTTGTCCACCCGGCAATCCGCGAAAATTCTCGCCCCGGCTTTCGCCGCGAGCGGGAGGTAGCTCCGCTCCATGGACTGCTTGGCCCCCTCGGGACATCCGTAATTGCACAGGCCGCATCCCTTGCAGCCCCGGGTGTTGCGCAGGATCGGGCCATGGCTCAGGCCCAAAGCCGCGGCGCCTTTTCTGGTCATGAGCGCGTTTTTCCCGATTATCGCCATGTCCCCGGGCTGAACATTTATTATCTCTTCCACCCGCTGGTAATAGGGCAAAAGATCCTTCATGCTCAGGCCCTTTAAATGATAATCTTGCGCCCACTCCGCGAGCACCTCTTCAGGCGCACGGAAGCAGGTGCAGGAATTGATGGTGGTTGTGCCCCCGATCGCCCTGCCCATGGAAATGGCGACCACGGGCGCGCCCAGCGAGAAAATAAAGCTGTTGTTGATGTAAAGCCTGGGCATGGCGTCGATCGGCTTGCGGTCGAAATCCTCCTGCGCGTAATAGCCCACCTGCTCAAGCACGATGACCTTAAATCCCGCC
>Ga0315287_10004866_pt1 | contig 13145 bp, 9 predicted proteins | sample YL17G11_0_MG_FD_205037 | JGI IMG/M metagenome (GOLD analysis project Ga0315287, IMG submission 205037) | Sediment microbial communities from Yellowstone Lake, YNP, Wyoming, USA - YL17G11_0 | ecosystem: Environmental > Aquatic > Freshwater > Lake > Sediment | place: USA: Wyoming | collected...
CGTCCGCCGCAAGCAGCGCCACCTTCGCCGCGCCGTGGGCGGCATCAATGTTGAGGCGTAGCTCGCGACCTGCGAAGCGTAACGGGACGGTGTCGAGCACGCCCGGGATGGTCCCGCCCTGCCACGCAACGTACCGGTCGCGACGCAGGGTGGCGAAGGCGATCCCCGTCAGGTAGTTGGGGCTTTCGATAGGGTCGGTCGCGCCGTGCGTGTAGCTCACGCCGTGGTAGTAGAAGCGCAACTTATCACCGACCACCGTCGGACGGTCGCCGCTGTAGACGGTGCCCGCCTCGAAGCTGCCGGCCGGCCCGAGCGGGATGAACGGTTCGCGCACGGGCAGCCGCTCCCAGCGCAGCCCGTCCAGACTGTAGATCAGGTGCGGGGTGATGGGCCCGTCGTCCCAGCCGCGGCCGAAGGGCGGCTCGCCGGTCTTGGTCACCTGGAACATCCATAGCAGCCCCAGGTAGAAGCCGCTCTGCGGCCAGACGTGCAGCCCGTAGAACTCGGCACGGATGCCGCCCAACGCGCGTGCCCAGGCATCGTCCTCCTCGGTCGGGTCAAGGATCGGGATCGAACGGCTCCAGTGAGCGCCATCCTCGCTCTCCGCTGTCCCCACGCAACGCCGGCGCAGATCCCACCCCGGGTTCATCTTGTTGAGTTTGTGATACGAGCGATACTTGCCGGTCTGCTCATCGAAGAACACCGCGTTGGTGTCGCCGATCGTCATCCAGAGGTCGTTCTCGTTGGCGGGCGTGCGGTCGCCGTTCGCAGGCGAACGGTCGCCCCAGGCCGCGTTCTTGCCCTGCCGGCCGGCCAGGACGGGTGCTTCGGTCTGCGGCGTCCAGTGCAGGCCATCCGCCGAGGTGGCTAGGTAATGGCCGTTCACGCGATAGGGGCGCAGGCGGGGATCGATATGTTCAGCGCGCTCGCCCATCCAGTGCCATTCCGGCGCCACCCAGTAGTACATGAGGTAGCGCCGCGCCGGATCGCCGCCCGCTGGCGCCTTGACGACCGCCGGCGAGTGGGCGTCGCGATAGCTGGTATCCAGATAGATGTTGTTGTGCGCCGAGCCGTCGTATGCCACCTGGTTCAGGTCAGGCTTGTGCCAGCGGATGCCGTCGCCGGACAGGGCCGTGCACATCACCACGCCCTTGGGATGGCCCTCATACCACATCTGCCACTGGCCTGAAGCCGGGTCGTAATCCACCGCCGTCCAGAGCTGGATGCAGGTGCCCTCCCACGGCTGATCGGCCGTCACGACAGGGTTGTCCGGGTGTTTGACCGGCCGGTTCTGCAGAATGCGCAGATATTGGCTGCTCTCCACCAAGGCCTGCCCGTTGAACCAGAAGACGCGCCGATTCCCGATGTCTGTGGTGTCCATCGACACCTCCTTTAGTCACGCGTTCTCGTTACCTGATCTCGAACTCGTCCATTGACAGCCGTCCGCTCACCTCCCGGGAGAAGCCGGTGAAGGAAAAGCCGTAGCTCTCCACATGGCTCAAGACCTGGTCGAGCGGCGCGGGCCTCTGCGGGTTGCCAGCCCAACTGCGATGCCACGCCGCCTCATCGCTGCGCAGGGTGAAGCGGTTGGGCTCGACCGCCCACCGTCCTTCCGAGATCGTGAGCGGGTGGCTTGTCAGATGCCAACGCGTGCCATCCGCGATGACCCAGAAGTAGCAGGATGCGCCGTGGAGCTGCAAGCCATCCCCGCGCAGATAGACCGAGACCTCGGCCCCGCGCAGATCGACCGGGTCGGCGCCCGCCCAGCGCTGATAGAAGATGAGCGGCAGAATCGAAACCGGGTTCTCCGGCACGTCCGCGCTCCACCGCCGGTGGTTGGTCCAGATGTAGCCGGAGTCATTCACCCCGCCTGTCTTCGCCCACACCGCCAGCACGAAGACGTTCACGCCGTCATCCACGATGCTGGCGTGATAGTCGTATGAGCACCAGGCTTCAGGGCCTTTGTCGAAAGAGTTCTTCACCATGATGGCCTCCTTGTGGGCAAATTGTAGATTGCAGATAGCAGATGCCAAAGCGCACATTTGCTGCTTGCGATTTGCTATTTGCCATTTGCCGATTTGCCACTCACAACCCAAACACCCGCTTCGCATTCGTGTACATGATCATCTCGGCCTGCTCCGGCGTGAAGCCCGCATCCCAGTAGCCGCCCAGCTCGAACCCGGCGTCGAATAGATCCTGGTCGGTGCCGAACAACAGCCGTTCCGGGCCGAGCACATCGAGCGCGTTGCGGATCACCTCGCAGTTGATGCCGCTGCCCGCGAACTCGAAGAAGACGTTGGACACATCCTGCATAATCTTGGGCGTGCCGAATCCGCCGCCGTGCGCCAGAATGATCGGCAGCTTCGGATGGGTCGCGGCCAGGTCATGAAGCGCCTGCTCCCAGCCGCCGCCGTTGTTGTGGATCTTCACCGGCCGGCCGTGGCGCGCGATCTCGGCGAAGAGCGCGCGAATGGCCGGGCTGGCGGTCGGCTGACCGGAGTACTCGCAATGGATCTTGGCGCCGACGAAGTTGTCGAACTTGTAGTAATGCTCAAGCTGCTCGCGCGATCCCGCCAGGTCGTTCGCATTGACCACCACGTAGGCCCGCAGCTCGGGATGCCCATCGATCAGCGCCTTCATCTCCGCATTGCCCGAAGCCATGTCGTAGAAGATGCCCGGCGCCGACGACGCGATCACCGTCTCGATGTTGAAGCGACGGCAGGAGTCGAGTACGAAGTCGGCGCCGGCTGGGCTCATCGGGAAGCGGTAGACGCTGGCGTGCAAGTGCGCATGCACGTCGATCTTCGGGCCGGGGTAAGCCCGGAAGCAGGCTTCCTCGGCTGCGGGGATGATCGAGGACGCCGACAACCCGAAGAGACGCATGGCATTGCCGGCCAGGATCAGCTCCTTGTGCTGCGGCGACAGATCGGCACGGAAGACCATGTTCATGCTCGCCTGCGGCCCCATCACCGGTGCGTCCGAGCCGTAGAGGATGCGCTCCGGGCCGAACTCCTGCGCGAGCAGCGTGATCGCGTCCGGTGTGCCGAGATGGCCGGTGTCGATGTGGACATTGGGGAAGCGGCGCAGCGCCTCCTCGACCTCGGCCTGGGTGTAGTAGAAGGTGTTGACCAGCACCAGCGGCAGTCCCAGCTCATGCGTGAGCCGTGCAAGCGGTCCGATGTGCGCCACGTTGTTGCCGGGCGCGATGATCGGCAGCCCCAGCGGCGCAATGGCCCTCAGCACGCGTTCCGCCGACAGGGAGGCGGCCGACCAATCCTGGAAGATGATGCCGGGGAACAGGCGGACGGCCTTGAACCCCCCGGCCTTGATCTGCGCCACGTCCTCCCCCAGCCCATACCCGCGCAGCGGATTGATCGTGGCGACCGGGATCAAGCGGGGATTAGCCCGGCAAACGGCCAACGTCTCGGCATTGCCGGAGACGTGATCGTCATGTACCCCGCGCAGCGACACGGCCAGGGCGGCCGCGATGCCGTGGCTCTCCATGCGGCGCAGCACCTTGTCCACGCCGTAACCGGGGTTCCAGGTCGGCGCCGTGCCGAAGACCGTGCTGACATCAATCGCGTACATCCTGCTCTCCTTCCCTCAGATACACTGCATACACCTTCTGCTGCTCTTCGCCGCCCGCGGCCAGGATCACGCGCACCTTGAAGCGTCCTGCCAGTCCTGGGATCGTCTCGCGCGATCTCCAGCGCACAGGTACGCGCAGCCCGGACTCCGTCACCGGTAGGCAGTCCGCAGCCGTGTAGTCGGCGATGGGCCGGACCTGTTCGTCCAGGAGCTCGACCAGCAGCGGGCTGGCAGACGAGACATCATCGGCGTTGAGGCTGAGGCGAAATGGGCCGTCGGCTTGCAGCGCACACGTCACGAAGTGCCCCTCGGCGAAGGCGTGATAGCGCGAGAAGTGGGCGAACCCGTCGCGGCGCAGGGTGCCCAGCCCGATCTCCTCCAGGTGGCCGCCGCCGGTGGTGTCCCACTGCGAATACCAGATGCACGTGCGCTCGCCCATATTGGCGAAGGCGTGGCCCTGCAGCATGCCGATGCAGTCCCACTCCCCGTAGTCGCCGCGGAGGATCACGGCGAAATCGGGCGCGGGCTCGCGGAAGTGCAAGCCATCGTTCGAGACGACCAGGCCCAGGTCAAGCCGCACGCCGCCCAGCCGATCTTGCGGCCAGGTGGTCGCGTTCGTCGCGCCGTGCCAGAGACCGTACAGCCCGACCAGCACGTTGCCCCGATTCCAGAAGCCTGCGCCCATGTGCACCTCTTCCCCTTCCGACGGCGTCCTGGGCACGTAGCCGGGGCGGACGAAGGCCAGCGAGCGGGCGCTCGACCAGTGCTCGAAATCGGCCGACTGGTAGACGGTCATCAAGCGGCCGCACTTCCGGCCGTCGGGCAGCCATGCCCAGGGGTTGAGCTGCTGGCCCGACGCGTGGTACATCCCGCCGAACTTGTAGATGCCCGATACCTCGAACTTCTCGGCGATGGTCATTTCTCCGGGACGCACGAGCTGCCAGTGCAAGCCATCGGGGCTGACGGCGGTGGCCATCACGGGCGCGAGGCGGTGCGGGTCGTTGCCGACTGGCCGCAACGCCGAGGCCGGCGCGCGGAAGATGTAGCCCAGCTTGTAGCGCCGCGCCGGGTCAGGATCGTCGGGGTCATGCATCACGCAGAGGTAGTCGTCCACCGGCCAGATGCTCGGCTCAATCAGGCACAGGTTGTTGTCCCGGCTGCCCTGCCACTCGACCAGGCCCAGGTTAGGCCGCTCCCAGTGCACGCCGTCGGCGCTCTCGGCGTAGGCCATCGGCCGGCCGCTCTCCTCCGGCGCGGTCTCGGCCCGAGGCCAGGCGAGATACCACATCCGCAGCTTGCCGCCCACCGGCAGCACGGAGCCGTAGATGATGCACCCCCGGTCGTCCGGGCTGCCTGGCGGCCCGGCGCGCAAGACGGGATTCGCCGGGTGCTTCTGCACTTGCTTGAAGGTGAGGAAGAGGTTGTCTTGCAGAGGGATGGAATGGTCGTCGAAGGCGAACAGGACAGCCTCATCCTTGACGGTGATCGGCGTTGCGGCAAAGGTGGTGATCATCTGTTTTCCCTCATCAATGCGAGGTTGCGAACCCATATTTCGCCAGCGCATCGGCCAGGCGGCGGCGCCTCTCCGCCAGGCTCAGATCGGCCCGGCGCAACGCCAGGTGCGCTTCGTGCTCGAAGGCGCGCATCTGCACCGCCCTGCCGGCCAGTTCGCCGAGGCAAGAGCGCGGGATCTTGATCACGCCCTCAGCATCGGCGTGGATGACGTCGCCCGGATGCACCATGATCCCGCCGACTTCCACAGGCTCGTTCGGATGGCTGAAGCGGAGCGCGCAGTGGTGGATGGTCGTGCCGTGACAGTAGGCGGCGAACTGCGTCGCCAGCAGACCGGCGACGTCGCGTACGCCGCCGTCCGTCACCACGCCGATGCAGCCCACGGAGCAGAGGGTTTTGGCCATCCCGTCGCCGAGGACGCATTCATGATCGGGCCGGGAGCCGACCATCTTCACCACCCAGACGACTGGCGCGTCCATCTGACTCATCTGTTCGAGTTGCTGCCAATAGTCTTCCGTGGCGGCCTGGTTGTACGGCGTGCTGGTGTCCAGCTTGATCGTCACCGCAACGCCGACGGTCGGCCCCAGCGACGGCGTCACCGAGCGGATGGAGCCGCCCATGTACCACTCGTGCGCGGGCGTGGGGTCGATGTAGCCGATGGTGTTGGCGATGAGCGCGGTGTCGAAGTCGCGCAATTCTTCGAGAGTTGCACGGGAAATGGGTGTGTCTGTCATGGTCTTCCTCCTAGCAACAGAAACTGTAGGGGCGAAGCATTCCTAGAGAAGCTTACCGTTAACCAGGTTTTTTTCAGGTGAGGCGCAATCTTGCATTACGACGGACGTGCCTGGAATGCTTCGCCCCTACTCAAATCAACGTCACTGCATACAGATCGGCATTCTGCAGAAACACGCGCAGGCAATAACTGCCAGCGGGCAGTTCAGCGAGGGCCCTCTCCCGCCAGCGTACCGGCAGGCGCAGGCCATCGCCGGTGATGGGCACGGCGTCCTCGCGAGCGAAGTCGCGCACGCGGTAGCCGTCGGCGGTCAGCACCTCGACCTGTACGGCGCCTCCGGGGGCATCAGCATTCACGGTCATGTCTCGGCAGCCGGTCAAGTCGAGCGGCCGCAGCGTCACCTGCCCGATCTCGCCCACCGGCCGGAGGCTGGCGAAGCGATCACGAGGCATCGTCGCCAGCCCAACGCCAGTGGCGAAGTCGAAGCCCGACTCGCTCTGTGAGATGGCGCCCTGGGCGTAGCCACCGTAGTAGAACTGGAACTCGTCCTCCAGGAAGATCGGCGCGCCGTTGGACAGGATGCTGCCGCTGTCGAACGCCCCTTCCGGCCCGCGCGGGAGAAAGAAGGCGCCGTTTGCGCCGCCGCTTGCGCCGCCGCTTGCGCTCCCGCGGAACGGCCTCGACCAGTGCAGGCCGTCCCGGCTGATTGCCAGCTCGACGTCCATGATCCCCCTGCGCTCTGCCCGATGGAGGATCTGGAGCAGCGCGAAGTAGCAGCCGTTGTAGAAGAAGGCCGGCGAGTGATGGAACTCAACCCAGGGCGGATCGAACTCGTCCGGGGCGAGTACCAACTCCGGCTTCGTCCAGTGGATGAAGTCCAGGCTTTCGGTGCGGCCCATAGCGTGCTTCCAGTGCATGCGACCGTCAGGCCCATCCAGCCACATCTTGCTGTAGATGACGAAGCGATCCCGCGGAGGATCATAGATCACGTCCATGGCGTCCGAGATGGTCAACGGGACGTGCCATGGCCGTCCCAGCTCATCCTCGTAAGGGGTCGGCAGATGCCCGGCATAGGACGTGCGGATCAACGGCGCGTTCGGGTGCTTCGTCCAGTGGATGCCGTCCGGCGAAAAGGCCACCACCAGCCCCGGCCGCTCGACCCCGTCCTCGCCCATCGTGAAATCATAGGTCGCCATCTTGTAGCGTCGCGCTGGGTCAGGTTCACGGGGATCGACCAGCACTGAGTTGGCGTAGCGGTCCGAGTAGCCGCCGTTGCTGAGCATCACGATGTTGGTCGGCGCAATCCCGTTGTAGTCGAAGAGGTCAAGATCGGGCTTGGTCCAGTGGATGCCATCTGAGGACTCGGCGTAGCAAACCAGGCAACGATGGGTGCGCTTCTGCGCCGCCCGTCCGGTGAATGCCTGATACCAGAGCTGATAGCGCCCCGTGATCGGGTCACGGTAGTCGCCGACCCATCCGACGGCAACCTCCCACGGCTTGTCGCGGCCGGGCAGGACTGACCCGCCCGGATGGCGATCGAGCGGGCGCAAACGACGCTCCGTGCCAGGGCGGTACAGAACGTCGTGGTCGTCAACCAACAGAAAGGTGCGCGTGCTCGTCATACGGATGAACCTCCGCCTTGCTTCACCCTGCGATGCCGTACTTGCGCAGCAGACCCGCCTCCAGGCGAGCCACCTCAGGCTCTGCGAGCGCCTGACGATAGGCGATGAGTTCGGCGATATCGCACGTCAGGTAGTTACCCTCCGAATGGCTGGCGATGGCGGTGATGGGTGAGTCACAGTCATCGGTCTCGCCAGACCCCGGCATGACCTGCGCCGCGATCTCCCGTCCATTGTAGCGCATCGCCGCGCGGTTGGCCGCATAGTCCATGACGAACGTGGCGAGGGCCCACTCCATGTCGCCGAATAGCGCTGGCTCGCTGGTAACCTCGAAGAACTCGCTGATGGCGCCCTTGGCACGGCGCACGTGCATGCGCATGACGCCCGTATCACCATATCGCATCACCGCAAAGCGCGTATCACCGGCTCGGCGCTCCTCGCCCGGCCGATGCTCGCGATTGTGCGTAATGAAGAGGTATTTCGTGCCAACCTGGGGCTGCACCTGCCGGCTGCGCAGGACAAGGGTGAGGGTGAACCCCACCGTCTTGCGGTCCAGAGCAAGTCCGGGTGCTGAAAGAAGCAGGGTTTGCCCGTAGAGTGCGTTGAACGACACGGCAGGCAGCCCATTGATGGCGTCGGGCGTCAGGGTGGGCGGCTGATGATAGAGCCTCACGCCCGTGTCCCAGTTGATAACGAACGGCACGAACACTGCATCGCGGTGGTGTCCTGACACGTCAGGCCAGCGCAGCACGGCGCCGTTTTCTCCGGTCGAAGTAATTGCACCCGCATCGAGCCAGAGTGCAGGTTTCCCGCTCTCAGGTTGCCCCATGTTGACACCTCCAAGTCATCACCGGACGCGGTTCGTCCATCGATGAGAGGTAGCGCAATCCTCCGGATTGCCGTGCGTTGGACGCTGCAATCCGGAGGATTGCGCTACGGGCGCCTATGACATGCTCAAGGCATACAACTCAGCGCTTTGCAGGTAGATCCGCAGGCAATACGCGCCCGCGGACAGATCAGCGAGTGCTCGTTCGCGCCAGCGCACCGGCTGACGCAAGCCATCGGCTGTGATCGGCGCCGCGTCCTCTCGCGCGAAACCGCGCACCCGGTACCCGTCGGCATTGAGCACCTCCACCTCGATGCGCCCCTCCTTCGCATCGGAGTTGAGCGTGATCTCCCGGTAGCCGGTCAGGTCGAGCGGTCGCAGCGTTACCTGGCCAACTTCGCCCTGTGGATAGAGCGCTGCGAAGCGATCACGGGGCATACTCGCCATCCCCACGCCGGTCTTGAAGGTGATGTCGTCGCCGCCCGTTGCGCCTTCGGCGTACCCGCCGTAATAGAAGCGGACTTCATCTTTCAGGAATACCGGCGCGGCGTTGGTTAGGATGCTGCCATAGTCGAACGCACCCGGCTCGCCGCGCGGCAAGAAGAGGGGGCTGCGGAAGGGACGCTGCCAATGAAATCCATCGCGGCTGATCGCAAGCTCGGCGTCCATGATCCCGCCGCGCACATCACGATAGAGGATCTGGAGCAGAGCGAAGTAGCAGTCGTTGTAGTAGAACGCGGGTGAGTGGTGGAACTCGACCCACAGCGGATCAAGCTCGTCAGGGGCTAGCACCAGCTCAGGCTTCGACCAATGGATGAAGTCCCGGCTTTCCGTGCGGCCCATAGCGTGCTTCCAACCCTGCCGCCCATCGGGACCATCAATCCACATCTTGCTGTAGATGGCGAAGACCCCGCGCTGCTCGTCCCAGATGGCATCCATGGCATCCGAGATGGTTAGCGGGGGATCCCATTCGCGGCCTGCCTCATCCGCGTACGGGACTGAGAGCCTGTCACCGTAGAATGTGCGAAGCAGCGGAGCCCTCGGATGCTTCGTCCAGTGGATGCCGTCGGGCGAGAAGGCCACCACAAGCCCCGGCCGCTCGATCCCGTCATCCATCGAGAAGTCGTAGGTCGCCATCTTGTAGCGCCGGCCGGGATCCGGGTCGCACGGGTCCAGCAGCACCGAATTGGTGTAGCGGTCGGAGTAGCCGCCGTTGCCGATCATCACGATGTTCGTCGGCGAGACGCCGTTGTAGTCGAACAGATCGAGATCGGGCTTGGTCCAGTGGATGCCGTCGGTGGACTCGGCGTAGCAGACCAGGCACCGGTGGGTTCGTTTGTGGGCGAACGGGCCGGTGAAGGCCTGATACCAGAGCTGATAGCGGCCCGTGGCGGGATCATACGCGTTGCCGACCCAGCCGATGTTGATCTCCCACGGTTTGTCGCGCGCGGGCAGTACTGGGTTCTGCGGGCAACGGTCGAGCGGCTGCAGCCGCCGCGCGGTGCCCGGACGATAGAGAATGTCGTGATCGTCCACGAAGAGCAGGGTACGAGGCGCAACCATGGAGGCTCCTTCTCAGCCGCTATTGACAAGATGCCACGAATTGCACGATTGCACGAAGCAATCCTTTCGCATCATTCGTGCAATTCGTAGCCGGCTCGGAATAGATGATCAGCGGAAGCGCAGCGAGAACACGTCGGCGTCCTTCAGGGCAAACCGCAGGCGCACGGGCTGCCCGGCCAGACGGCTCACGTCTGAGCCGGCGGCCCAGGACACGGCCTGCTCGATCTGGTCGCCATACATCTCTGGGCAATCGGCAAGCGCGTGGCCGGGGAGCTCATGCCCCTCGGCATCCTGGATCTCCACACGCACGCTCCCGGCTGCTGACGTGGCATAGTTCAACACCAGCTCTTTGCCGCTGAAGGTGAGCGGGTGGGTGGTGAACTCGCCCCCAGCAGAGCCGGCGTGGGCGGAGACGAAGCCATCCAGCCGCAGCGTGCCGCGACGCAGCCGGCAGGTGGGGTGTCGGTAGTTTTCCAGCCAGTAGCACGACAACTCGTCGGGCGCGCTCTGCCAGACGCCTAAAGCCATGTGCATGTTACGGTCGGTCCAGTTGTTTTGATCGCGGCCGGGGCGCAAGAAGGCTTCGAGCCAGCGATGGAAGTGCAGCCCATCCCGGCTGGTCATGAACACGCCATCGGCGACGCCCATCGCGGGATGCTCCGGCACGGGCTTGCGCTCGGGCAGGAAGCGGAAGGGAAATCCGATGTAGATGTGCGGCGCTCGGACGTAGGGGTGAATCTGGTTGGTGTAGAGGTGCTCGAGCGGCGCATCACCGAAGTCAAGCATCTCGTACGAAGTCCAGTGCACCAGGTCGGGCGACGTGATGCGCGCAATCCAGCGGATATTGCCGCTCATCCCCTCACGCACCGGCCGGCCGTCAGGCTGCCACGTGCGGATGTAGCAGTAATAGCGCTGCTCCGACTCGACCCAGAAGATCGAGTTCTGCGCCACGTCGGTGCGAAATGGGTAGACCTCATGCGGGATGAACGGCTTCTCGGAGATCGGCCGCCAGTGGAGCCCGTCAGTCGATACGAACCCGAACACGCCCACGCCGTGCTGGAAGTTGGCGGTGTGTCGGGTGTCGAACATGCCGCCCACCGCTTTGAAGCGTTTGCTGTCCGGCGTGCCCGGCCGCGTATCAATGAATGGGCAGAAGTTGTGCGTTGCCGGTACCCAACTGCCGTCCAGGATCACGTTATTCGCCCGGGTGCCCATGACCTCGTACAGCCCCAGGTTCGGCCGCGTCCAGTGGATGCCGTCCTGGCTTTCGGCTGTACAGGTCACTTCGTCGTCCGTGCCATCCGGGGTGGTGGTCGGCTTGCCCCGATAGTAGGCGCGATACGCCCCGCCATCTCTCAGGACGGTGACATAGAAGCAGACGTCGCCCTCCCAGGGCGCGTCGGCGAAGTTGAGCGCGATCTCTTTGGGCTGGGGAGAATGCAGCTTCAGATCCACGCCCTGTCTGTGCGAGATGAGCCAGTCGTCAACGAAGAGTTCTAGCCGAGATCCGATGTCGCGCATGGTCACCTCCCCGCTCTAGCGGAACCGCAACGAAAAGATATCCGCATCCTTCAGCGCAAAGCGGAGGCGCACCGGCTGCCCGGCGAGATGGCTCACGTCTGAACCGCCAACCCAGGCTACCGCCTGCTCGATCTGGTCGCCGTACAGCTCCGGGCAATCGGCCAGCGCGAAGCCGGGCAGTGCGTGCCCTTCGCTGTCCTGGATCTCCACCCGGACGCTGCCCGGCGCGGAGGTGGCGTAGTTGACGATCAGCTCGCGACCGGCAAAGGTCAGTGGCTTGGTCAGCGCCTCGCCGCCGTAGTAGCCCGCCTGGAGCGAGGCGAACCCATCCAGCCGCACCGTGCCGCGGCGCAGGCGACAGGTGGGGTGCCGGTAATGCTCCACCCAGTAGACCGAAAGCTCGTCGGCCGCGGTCTGCAGCACGCCGAACGCCACACCGATGTTGCGCTCGGTCCAGTTCTCCCAGTCTCGCCCCGGCCGGATGAACGCCTCCATGAAGCGGCGGTCCCAATGCAGCCCATCGCGACTCGTCATGAAGACCCCGTCGCTGACTCCGGGATCCGAGTGGGTGGGAATCGCCTTGCGCTCCGGCACGAAGCGCTTGGGGAACGACAGGTAGATGTGTGGCGCGCGGGGGCAGGGAGTGGCCGCGTTGGTGTAAAGCTGCTCCGGCGGCGTGTCGCCGTAGTCGAACCACTGCCCAGGCGTCCAGTGCTCGAAGTCATCGGACGTGGCCCACTTGACGCTGCGGATGCCTCGATAGCGCTTGCCGGTCTTGTGGATGTCAATGAAGTCGCGGTAGAAGGCGACATAATGTTTGCGGTAGTCGTCCCAGTAGGCCAGGTTCTGCGAGTCGAACGCGCCGTCGGTGATGATGGGATAGTCACGGCAGCGCCGCCAGGTGAAGCCATCGTCGGAGACGAACGGCATGAGCACCGGCGTGCGGTCGGACAGCAGCTCGACGCCGACCGCCTTCCAGCGCTCTGACGGGGGCACGGCCGGGTTGCGGTCGAAGAACGGTACAAAGCCATCCTCGGCGACCTGGCCGGTGAGGATGATGTTGTTGTCGGCCGAGCCCAGCCATTCGAACAACCCGAGGTTGGGGCGTTCCCAGTGGATGCCATCCTTGCTCAGCGCGACCGCCTGCGTGGCAGGCAGGCCCTCCGCCTTCCAGCCGCGGTAGTACATGCGGAACTCGCCTTCATGCTCCAACATGGTGACATAAAACGAAACGTCTCCTTCCCAGGGCTGGTCGTAAGGGAAGATCTCGGCCGGCTGCGGCGAGTGCATGCGCAGGCTCACGCCGTCCATCTTCTCCAACAGCCAGTCATCGAGGAACGGCTCCAGCCGGGAGCCGATGTGACGGACCAAAGTGTCTTGCATGGTAATCCTCCACAGGTCGTGCGTCGTAGGGGCGAAGCATTCCCAGGCGCGCGATCATGATGCAACATGGCGGCTCGCATCAGAGCCCACGGTTAGCGACCCAGGTCGGTAGGAATGCTTCGCCCCTACATCCCAACATCATATTCACCGCAAGTAGATGGCATAGAGCCGAGGCTCGGCAGATCCCTGACGCTCGACATGCACCCTGAAACGCACGGTCTGGCCGTTCAGCGGGGCCAGGCTTCCTTGCGGCCACGCGACCGGGCATTCCAGTCCCCCTTCGACTTGCGACGCGCCGCTCTGGTCCCCGGAGAAGGCCGGCAGGGGCGCGAAGCGCTCGTCGGCGATCTCGACGCGCATGTCGCAGGCGCGGTCGGCGTTGAGGCTCATTTGGGCACCC
>Ga0315287_10004867_pt1 | contig 13142 bp, 12 predicted proteins | sample YL17G11_0_MG_FD_205037 | JGI IMG/M metagenome (GOLD analysis project Ga0315287, IMG submission 205037) | Sediment microbial communities from Yellowstone Lake, YNP, Wyoming, USA - YL17G11_0 | ecosystem: Environmental > Aquatic > Freshwater > Lake > Sediment | place: USA: Wyoming | collected...
AGGATGACAACAAACACATCGTCTAGGCGGCAGCCGCTATGGGTGCGGGGAAACTGAGAACGGGCCTTCTGGGTTTGGATCGGCGAGGCCAGTTGCTGTTAAAGGCCCTGGCACAGATCGATGCATTCGAGTTAGTCGCCATAGCCGACAGGGACGCAGCCGTGGCTGCCAAGCTCGCCGACCAATACAGATGCACGTCTTTCGATGACTATCGACAATTCATCATCCAGAATTCCTTTGACTGTCTGATCGTATGTGCCGGCCTTCATAGTTGCCTGGAGCATGTGCGCATGGCCGTTAAGCAGAAGTCCCACATCCTTAAGTGGGCGCCCATGGCCAGGACCTTTGCAGAGGCCGCGGAGCTGGCTGCCCTGGCTGCAACCGGGCAGATCCGGTTCGACGTGGCCAACCCCCTGCGATACTGCGACCGCTTTTATCCCATCCGGCAACGGTTGTCTGACAAGTCGATGGACCGGCCCTTTCTAGTCAGGGCCTTCTGGGACGGGGGCCGGTTAGCCGGAACTGTGGATAGTCACGCGGCCTGGATGACCGACCGGGAATTGGCCGGAGGCGGGGTCCTGCTCTATGACGGCTATGGTCTGATCGACCACTTGATAGGTGGTCTGGGTATACCCCAGCAGATCTACTGTCTCTCCCGCAGCCACACCTCGGACAAGGCCATTCCCTATCTGGCTGAAACCGTTGCGGTCTTGAGCGTTCGATTCGGCGATGGGGTCCTAGCGGAATTGGTGTTGATGCGCCACTGGGACGACCTCGCCGGATGTCGGCAGGTCACCCTCTATGCAAAGGGTGAAGTCCTGACCGCTGAGTGTCGGCAATCCGGCGTTTGTAACCACGGCAGCCAGGCCGTGGAACGCATGGAGCCAGGCTGTGACGAGATGGAAATGGTCTTACGCCTGCTGACGGACTACGCCGGCAGCCTCCTTTCCCCTGACGATCACCCTTTTGCCAGCGATACCAAGGAAAACCTCCAGGTCATGGCCGTGATCGAGGCAGCCTATATCTCGGCCCAGACCGGCACCCCTGAAAGTCCGGCCCGCCTTTTAGAGAGGGCAGGGCTGTAGGAAATAGTTCCTTTTCCCTGGAATCGAAAAAATTATAGACACCTGTAGAATCATGTTGACATTCTTTACAGTTGTAGAGTAATCTTGTCACAGTTAAAGACTATCAGGAGGTCTGTTGTGTCGAAATCCGGCCTTGAACTGACCGCAGCGGAGTGGGCCATTATCCACGCCGTTTGGGACCATGAGCCCTGTACTGCACCCGATATCCAGGAAATCCTCCAGCATAGCAAGGGATGGGCGTACAGCACGGTCAAGACCTTGATGGACCGGATGGTGGCCAAGGGGCTTCTTCGGCCCGAACGAATCCGGAACCTGATCCTCTACCGATCGGTTGTCACCCGGAATCAGGCCCAGGCAGGCGAGGTCCTGAAGACCGTGCGTAGGGCCTTCAACGGGGCCATGACGCCTATGATGCAGTTCCTGCTCGACAATGGCGGCGTGACCGAAAAGGGTCTGAATGAGCTGGAGATGATAATAAAGGCCAAGAAACAGGACTTGAAGGGTAAGCGGCAAGAGACATCAGGCAAGCGACGAATGGGCTGAGCATCGTGGGAGGCCAGGCCATGAATGCAATTGTAGAACACGTCAACACGGCGGGTAAGATATTTGTCGATTACTCTTGGGCCATGCTGATCCAGTCAAGCCTCTTGATTTTGATCCTGGTGGGCCTTTCTTCTGCCCGTCCCTTTGAGGTGACGGTCCACAATGTGCTGGTGAACTATCCGGACAGGCCGTTCTCCGATCATGCGGAGTATCTGGACATCCTGGCCCAGCGTCTGGGTCTCAGGCTGTCCGCCCGGGAACTGGCTTCATACCAGCTCAAGAACGAAGGGCAATTCATGAAGGTAGCGGATCTGCCGTTGATCTATTCCTCTGGCATCGGGGAGTTGTTCTTCGAGGGCAACCTGATCGCCGGATTCACGCCGGACAACCAGGATCGCATTCGTCAGATCGCCCAGAAATGGATCAGTTCTCCCTACGCATCGTATCGCGACCTCGGCGTATACATTGGGATCATGGGCCAATGGCCCGAGTGCATCGACGCTGCGCTCCAGATGCTGCGACCCCAGTGCCGGGACATGGTGTTCAGGAACGGTGAGTCTCCGGACGATCTCGAAAAGATCAAGCAAAGGAAGCAATTGGGGTTCTCCGAGAACAAGGACATGCCCGAGGAACTGCAACTTAGGCGTGCGTTATTCCTGAACCCGGGTTTCGATCCGGCGAACCAAGACAAGGCCTATGCCATGTTGCCGCAGATCATGACACCGGATTTTGCCAGAATGGACGGACCCGGCTTCCTGGATCTGCGTAGGAACATGGTTGCCGTGCTGGGCCGTAGGAAGGCCTCGGAGATCGACGCGGGCTTCCTTCACCAGTTGGCTGCAAGGGGCGATCTGGACCCTCGCAACACCGGAGAGATAGACCATCACGCCCTGACCATCGTGCAGGACTGGAACGCCTGGTATGACGTCAACATCAGTGACGTAGGCCTGACGCGAAACGCGGCGAGCATGGAGACTACCCCCGGATGGCGCCCCACTAGTGCCACGGAGGTGAAGGGCCTGATCGCCAAGGCCCTCCAATGGTATCAAGATAACCCAACCTGCCAGCCAAAAGCGATCAGCATCAAGGGTCGCGTCGTCGATTCGTCAGGAAAGGGCGTCGCCGGTGTACCACTGACACTCGTGATGGGCCAGGTGACTATCGAGGATCTGACCATCCGATGGCAACTGGCAACCAGTGACAAGGGGACCGAGCGGCCCTTTGCCGGATACGTCAAGGATACTCAGGCCATCGTCCGCAATTGCCGGTTCGTGCCTCTTGGCAGTCCCCAGCGGTCGCCAGTGGCCATTCGGATCGACGGCTTCTCCAAGGCCACGGTGGAGGGGTGCCGGTTCGAAGGATTCGAGTATGTGGTCTGCTATGGCGAGGGCACGCAAGGCACGGTCCAGGACTGCATGATTGCGGACTGCGGCCACCAGGGCGTGATCAACTACACGAATTCGACCCTGACCGTACAGCGAAACGTCATCACTGGCTCCAAGTTCCATGCAGTGCGGTGCACGGGCGGGACCTTGCACGTCAAGGATAACCTGATCGCTCATAACCGGAGTTGCGGTGTATACCTGGGCAACAAGAATAGTACGGGTACGATCACGAACAACTTGTTCATCGGCAATGGTACGGCCGTGGCGGGCTATTATCAATCCGACTATCGGGTTACCAACAACGTCATCCTGGACAGTACGCTGGCAGGCATCGGGCTGTGGGATTCGTGCAAGGTGACGGTGCAGGACAACATCCTGGTGGGCAATCCTAAGGCGGCGGTCATCTACCCCAAGGCAGGACGCAACTCGAATACCCTTGGACGCAACGCCTACTGGAAAAACACCAGTGACACGGAGAACTGCGACAAAGCCCCAGGCTCGGTAATTGCCGATCCACGATTCGCCGACCCTAACGCTGGGGATTACTCTTGCCGATCGGATGCGGTCCGGAGCCAGGGTCTGACCGATACGGGTAGCATCAAGACCCTCTGGAGGCGATACAGGCCAACGTCGAGCGTTGGGCTCTCAACGGATTCTTCGGTAAGAGGGGATTAGGACCCGTCAAGAAATAACTGATACATTTGCCGCTCAGATTCGGGTCAGATTGAGGCGCGACCGATTGAGCGAAACCGGAGGTGTAGTCCTGCTACATTGAGGATTTTGCGATTGAGGAGCGGCTCAAGATGGCCTGAAGATGAGATGGGAAATGGGTCAGTTATTTCTTGACGGGTCCTTAGGGTTCCCGCCTCTTCCTGGGCTTGGGGTGAGTGTTGATGTAGTCCAGGACTTTGGTCTGGAACTCTTCCTTGCCGACCTTCAGGTGTTCGCTCTGGGGGTACTTGGTGCTGATCTCCTCCTTCAGATAACGGACACGATTCTCCGGAGAGGGGTGCGTGGAGAGGAACTCGATCGGCTGTACCTTATCCAGGTCATGGAACATCTGCATGGTCTCGACCAAGGCCTGGGGATTGTAGCCGGCCGCCACCATGTAGTCCATACCGCCGAGGTCTGCCTCTTGCTCGTCCTCGCGGCTGTAACTGAGCATCAGGAAGTATCCGGTCAGTTGCGCAGCACGCAGGGCCTGGCCTTCGACCTTGCCGGAGGCTGCAGCCGCCAAGATACCGTAGTTCATGATCTTGGCCTTGCTCAGGGCCACGGCGGTGTCTCTGGCTACCACATGTACGGTTTCGTGGGCCAGGATGCCTGCCAACTGGGCCTCGGAGGTCATTTTCTCCATAAGTCCCCGCGTAATATACACATGGCCGCCGGGCAGGGCGAGGGCGTTGATCATCGTGTCCTCGACGGCCACATAGCGGTATTCCCAGTCCGGTCTCTGGCTGAAGCGGGCGATTCGCTGGCCGACGCGGTCGATGTATCGCTGTAGGGCCTCATCGGGGATAGTTCCATTGAGTTCCTTCTCGAGCTCGGGGGCCAACTGTCTGCCCATGGCGAGTTCCTCGCCGACCGACATGAGCATCGGTTCCTCCTCGCCGGTCAGTGGATTGACCGCACAACCGCCGATCTCCAGGGCCATCGCTATCGCGGCTGCCCAAATAATCCAGGGTATCCTTCTCAATAGCGTCATGAACGTCCTTCCAGACTACAAAGAAAAGCTTTGAAACTGTGAACCGTTCTAGTATAAAAACTATCTTTCGTCAAGGTGCACCAAGGCCCATGACGTGGTAAGAACCGTATGGGCATACGGATGGCAGCTTTGGCCATTGTCGCAGGTGGGGGCCATCCTGGATAAGCTTGCCGGACATGTAATGGATATGTTGACCACGACGCAGCCGTTGACGTTTCAAGGGGGCGTTCATCCACCCGGACACAAGGACCTGTGCGAGGACAAGGCCATCAGCCCCGGTCCTGCGGTCAAGCATTTGGTGATCCTGCTGAGCCAGCACATTGGTGCGGTCTGCAAGCCTCTGCTCAAGAAAGGCGACACGGTCCAGGAGGGCCAGAAGATCGGCGACGATGAGGCTTTTGTGAGTGCCCCGGTCCATTCGCCCGTGACCGGCAAGGTAAAAGACGTCTGCCTGCAATCGCATCCGGTGCTGGGCCGGTGCCTGGGCGTAGTGATTGACGTAGATGATCCCTGCTTAGCCAAGGCCGCGGAGGACAAGACAGGCCGATTTGCCGGGGATTTTTACGAGGCCGGGTACACACCGGAACAGATTCGCGATGCCGTGCGCGGGGCCGGGATCGTTGGTATGGGCGGTGCGGGTTTTCCAACGCGGGTAAAGATCGAGCCCAATCCCAAGTGGAACCGTGAGGCGATAATCGTCAACGGCTGCGAGTGCGAGCCGTACATCGCCTGTGACTATCGGCTGATGCTGGAACGGACCGATCAGATCCTGGCCGGCGTGCGACTGGCCCGCAAGGCCTGGGGCTGCAAGCAGGCCTATATCGCCATCGAGGACAACAAGCCTGCTGCCATTGAGGCGATGAAGGCTGCGCTCGGCAGGTCCGGCAATCCTGACGGAATCGATGTGGTCACGGTCAAGACCAAGTACCCGCAGGGTGGCGAGAGGCAGTTGATCCGGGCCGTGCTCGGCAAGATGGTGCCGACCGGTGGGATCCCGCCGATGATAGGCGTGCTGGTGATGAACGTGGCCACTGCTGCTGCTGTGGCGGACGCGGTGGTCTTTGGCCATCCTTTGACCCATCGGGTGGTGACCGTGACGGGCCAGGCCTTGGCCAGACCCGGCAACTTCCACGTGCCGATCGGAACAGCGGTGTGGGACTTGATCCAGTTCTGCGGCGGCGTAACCGAGAAGGCGGCCAAGGTGGTGCTGGGAGGTCCCATGATGGGGATAGCCATAGCGGATCTGGATACACCCATAACCAAGACCACCAACGCCGTCACCGTCTTGACGGGCCAGCAGATCGGCCGGGCCAAGTTTGCCGGGAGGGAGACGCCGTGCATCCGCTGTGGCCGGTGTATCGAGGCCTGCCCTGAGAACCTCAACCCCACGCGGATCGCCCATGCGGTCAAGAAGTACGCCTGGGAGGCGGCCCAGGACAACTATATTACGGCCTGTATCGAGTGCGGCTGTTGCAGTTACGTGTGCCCGGCCAAGATCGAGTTGACCGGCTACATCCGCACCGGCAAGATCTTCCTGGCCAGACAACAGAAGAAGATGCCGCAATAGGATTAGACTATTCAAAGTGTGTCAAACTGAGGTTTTTTGTCGAGAACTCGCAGCAACATGGCTTCAACGTGTGTATGTTAGAGAATCGGGAAAGGCAGAGATGCTGAGTGAGTTGAGAGTAGCGCCATCGCCTCACATCAGCCAGGCGTTGTCCACGCGGCGGGTGATGATCGATGTAATAATTGGCCTTTCCCCAGCCATGATTGCCGCGGCCGTCTTTTTCCGGAGCCTGGCCGTGGAGCTGATTGCCGCATGCGTGGTCACGGCCCTCGTCACCGAGTGGATCTGCAACGTGTTGCGGCGCAGGCCCAATCCTCTGGATTCTCTGGGGGACTGCAGCGCAGTGGTGACCGGTGTGATCCTGTCCTTGTCCCTTCCTCCGGCCCTGCCGGCGTGGGCGGCGGTGATCGGATCGGCCTTCTCGATCGCCATCGGCAAGATGGTCTTTGGCGGCCTTGGTTCGAATATCTTTAATCCTGCCATGGTCGGCAGGGCCTTCATGACCGCCTGCTTCGGCGTCCTGATGACCACCTGGACCGTGCCGGCAACGATGGATTCGAACATGCCCGCGATCTCCCAGTCCAACACGCTCGACGCCAGGACCCAGGCCACTCCGTTGGCTTGGAGCAAGCAGGCATGGAAGGCCAGGAGCAATCCCGAGACCAGCAATGCGATAGCCGACAGCGTCGATCAGTCTTTCAAACACTTCGTCATGGGCGAAGAAGGTGGCTGCCTCGGTGAGACGAGTGCCTTGGCGATGGTTCTCGGTGCTCTGTACCTGCTCTGGAGGAAGACCATTACCTATCACATCCCCCTGGCGGTCCTGTTGGCGGCCTTGGTGTTCTCCAGCGTGGTATATCGTTTTTACCAGAGTGGCAGCATCGCACCATGGAGTCACCTATGCAGTGGAGGGCTATTGCTCGGTGCGTTCTTCATCGCCACCGACCCGGTGACCGCGCCGTTGACGGGCAAGGGCATGTGGATCTTTGGGGCGGGCGTAGGGGCCTTGACGATCCTGATCCGCGTGTTTGGTGAATATCCCGAAGGGGTGATGTACGCGGTGCTCCTGATGAATGCGATCACGCCCCTAATCGATCGGTTCTGTAAGCTCACTCCGGCGGGAGGAAAGCCCCATGTCTAAGATCGGGTACTTCTGGCAACAGAGTTGGCTGCTGATCGTATCGGCTTTTCTGTTTGGTCTGTTGATGGCTGTGACTAACGCGGCCCTCTTGCCTCGCATCGAGAAGAATCAGGCCGATAAACTCAATGCTTTGATGACGAACCTTGTTCCCCTGGCCGAGAGGTTTGACCCAGTAGAGCAGGGCGTCGAGATCGAACTGGCCGGAGGCAAGAAGGATCTGGTCAAGGTGTACAAGGCCGTCAATGCGACGCAGGAATGTCTAGGCTGGGGCTTCAAGGCCAGCGGCCAGGGCTTTGCGGACAAGATCGAGGTGGTGGTGGCCGTGGACAAGGACTTTCGGACCCTGGCCGGATTCAGCGTCCTGGCCTGCAATGAGACGCCGGGTTTTGGCGACCGGATGAAGACCTCGGAGTTTCGGAATCAATTCATCGGGGCACCGGCAGGCAATCTGCAGTTGGTCAAGGCAGGAGACCTCGCACGGATCGACGACCAAATTGTGGCGATCACGGGTGCTACTGTAACCAGCGACGGTGTGGTCACCCTCTTCAATACCTATCTGGGCAAGATCAAAGAGCAGATGATCTCAAAGGGGCTGATCGGTCATGACAAACAGCAATAATCCCCAATCCGGTATCTATGGGCGCACCCTGCTGGCCGGACTGTGGCGGGAGAACCCGACGTTCCGTTTGTTGATCGGGATGTGCCCGCCGCTGGCCGTGACCACGGCGGTCAAGCCGGCCCTGACCATGGGACTGAGTGTGATCTTCGTGCTGGTCTGCAGCAACCTAGTGGTCAGCCTGATGCGGAATCTGCTCAAGCCGCACCTGCGGATCATCATGTTCACGCTGACCATCGCGACGTTTGTGACGATCTGCGACCTGTTCTTGAAGGCGTATTCCCCCACGATGAGCGAGATCCTCGGGGCGTACGTGCCGCTGATCATCGTCAACTGCCTGATCATCTTCCGCGCAGAGGTCTGTGCCAGCAAGCAGGGCGTCGTCGTGAGCATCCTGGATGGTATCAGCATGGGCGCAGGCTTTACGATCGCCCTGTGCATACTGGCCAGCATCCGTGAGGTCCTGGCCACCGGGTGCTGGGCTGGGCTGCGAGTCATGCCCCACGGGTTTGTGCCGTGGCTCGGCATGCAGATGCCGGTGGGGGCATTTGTGACCTTGGGGCTGCTGTTGGGGCTGGCGGCCCTCATTACTCGAAAGAAGGAGGCCTAGACATGGATCGATTCTCTGTACTGCTGATGGGCTTTTTGTCCATGGTCTTGGTCAACAACTTCGTGTTCACCAAGTTCCTGGGGACCTGTCCCTATCTGGGCGTGTCCGGCAGGATCGACACCGCCTTGGGCATGGGCCTGGCCGTCACCTTCGTCACTGCCCTCAGCGGCACGCTCACCTGGCTGGTGGACTACTATGTCCTGGTGCCGTTGGGGTTGGAGATCACCCGGTATATCTGCTACATTGTCATCATCGCCGGGGCGGTCCAACTGGTGGAGATGTACGTTCGGAAGTTCTTCCCGTCGCTCTATGACATGTTTGGGATTTTTCTGCCGCTGATCTCGACCAATTGCGTGATCCTGGGCATATGCCTGTTCATCAACATCTGGGGCACGAACAATCTCCTGGAGGTGGTGGTGCTCAGCACCGGGGTGGGCATAGGTTTTACGATGGCTATCTGCATCATGGCAGGCATTCGTGAGCAACTGGCCTTTTCAGATATACCGGCCTGCTTCCAGGGCGCACCGATCACCCTGATTACCGCCGGCCTCCTGACACTGGCCTTCATGGGCTTCGCGGGGATGATTAAATGACCCAAGCCGATATTGTCCAACTGTGGCATATCGCCTGGCCTGCCGGCGTCACCATGTTGGGGCTGGGCATGGGTTTTGCGATCGTGCTATTGATTGCATACGAGAGGCTCAAGGTCGAGGTGGACCCCAAGATCGATGCCCTGTACCAGGCATTACCCCATCTGGATTGTGGAGGATGCGGATTTGCGGGTTGCAGTTCATACGCCAAGGCCGTAGCCGAAAAACCTAGTCTGATCGGCCGCTGCGCACCGGGAGGGGCCGGCACCGCCGTCACGTTGGGTGTTGTCTTGAGCGTCCAGGTAGAGGGCAGCCGATATCCGGTCAGGGCGGTCATCCACTGCAATGCGTACACCGGGAATAAGACCTTCTATGGCAAGTATGAAGGTATCGCCAGTTGCACAGCGGCCAATGCCTTAGCCAACGTCCAGGCCTGCAAGTTCGGGTGCATGGGGTTTGGCGACTGCGTCCAGGCCTGCAAGTTCAACGCCCTACACGTCATCGACGGCCTTGCCACCGTGGACCACGAGAGGTGCACCGGCTGCACGGCCTGTTCCAAGGCCTGTCCGCGGAATCTGATTGAGATGGTGCCGTTCTCGCAAGAGCGGATGATGGTGGTCGCCTGCCACAGTAAGGAGAATGGCAAGACTACGCGGGCCATGTGCAAGGCCGGCTGCATCGGCTGCGGACTGTGCACCAAGCAGAGCGATCTCTTTGCCGTGAAAGAGAACCTCTCCCACTTGGACTACGCCCACTACCGCACAGACGATGGCACGGACAAGGCCATGACCAAATGCCCGTCCAAGGTCATCGTGTGGCGGGGGAAAACTCGGCCAACTGCTGTCAGCTAACAGCTAACAGCCTAACGGGAGGTGCTGCCATCATGCCGCGCCCATGAGTTTGGGCGGTTAGACAGATATTTGGGGCGGTCCTATGGTCGCTTGACAATATCACCCTGAATCACAACTGCATCAAACCTTGCTATGTATGAGTCACCATTTCCGACGTACTTTTCTTGAAACACATCAGGACGAGTGGGCAAATTCCCGGAATACGTGTCTCCGCCGAAGACAATACTGCCACAAGGACCCTGCCAGAGATCTCTGATTCGGTCATCACCTCCTCCTCCGAAAAAAGAAGAATAACTCAGAGCAGCTAAATCTGGGGACAACACCGCAAAGAAGGCCTCATTTTCACTTCCTGGTGTTTGCTGGAACGCACTTGAAGTGGTCGGATGGCCAATAGAATTGCCGAATATGCTGCCGCTGATGTACACGTTCGATTTGGAATCTACATAAATCCCCGACGGCTCATATCCATTGTCTGTAACTCCGCCGAAATACGTTGATGCAATCAGATTAGACCCATCCAATGATAGCTTGCAGATAAAGGCGTTGTTCTTGCCGCGAATCTGAGGCTGGAATGCTCCAGCGGTTGTGGGGAAATCAAATGACAGTGTGGTACCGGCGACAATCGCATTTCCCTCGACGTCTATAGCCAAGCCGTGCTGTGCAGTTGACTTCTCATCTCCGGAGCCTCCGAGGAATGTCACGTAGTGAAGAATATGCTCATGCGTCGGAGTCAGCGAGAATCGGGCAACGAAGGCATCGCCGAACCAGACGCCACCTCCCTGACTTCCTCCAAATTTTGTCTGGAAAGCGTTGGAAGTTATTGGGAAATCAGCAGCTCCTGCCACTCCAGTTACTATGATACTCCCATCCGAGTGGAGGCAGATGCCGGGGAAGGCATGGTCGGGACCAGAACTGCCAAGGTACGTTGAGAAAAGAAGGCTCGCCCCGTCTGCTGAGAGTTTGGCGACAAACGCATCACCGTAGCCCCCCTGAAATGTCTTCTGGATGGCTCCCGAAGTAATTGGGAAGTCAGCAGAATCCGTGTAACCGGAAAGGTAAATACAGCCCGAATCGTCAACAAACATTCCACCTCTACATTGGTCTGTCCCGGAGCCACCCAGCAGCGTTGCGAACACGAGCTTGGAGCCATCAGGTGCAAGTTTGACGACAAAGACGTCATTTTTGCCATTGTGCGTTTGGTCATGGGCCCCAGGCGTGGTAGGGAAGTCAGAAGATCCGGTCCATCCGGTGACGTAAACAAATCCATTGCTGTCGGCATAGACGCCGTAGACGTCATCGCGATCACTGCCGTGTAGATATGTAGACCAGATTAGTCGTGTGCCATCTGGCGATAATTTAGCAACAAACCCGTCGTTGACCCCGCTGCCGGTGCCTCTTCTATCGTAGGCGCCTGCAGTAGTAGGGAAGTTCGATGACTTGGTTGTGCCCCCTACGTAGATGTAGCCGTTTGCGTCAACAAAAACCGACTGAATCCGCTCCCACTGGTTTCCTCCCATATAGGTGACGAATCCCAAATCATATGACTGAGCCGCTGCCACGGAAGGTAGCAACATAGCCCATATGGAAACCAGAACCCCCAACCGCTGGAAAGCCATTGTCAAGGGATGTGGGCCTATCCTCTTACATTGCATATATCATCCTCCAACTGTGGCGATCTATGCGGTGATTTCATTAAGATAAGTTACCATGAGTCAGACATCTTGTCAATTTCAGCTTGCGATCCAGGCAGTCGTTCGGCAGCGTAATGGCATCATTGCATGATACCCCTCAGTTTGAGCGACAAACCGGTCTTGTCCCCAAGGCGTTTCGTGATATGATGTTGGCGTAGCTGTAGGGTGGGCTTAAGCCCACAGGCCTGTAGGGCTGGTCTGTGACCCGCCGGTTCTACAGACATTTGATTCGTAGGGATGATATGAGCGAGTAGAGAATGCTGGGCGCGAGGATTGACCTTCAACTCCCTGACGATGGTCGTCGAGTGCTGCTTGGTCCGAATCAATGCAACCGCATACATCTGATGCACGGGCGAAAGACGGCTTGTGCAAGGCAGGCATGGACACTGATAGAGATCCTCGTGGTCATCTTCATTCTGTGCGTGTTGATGGCCATCCTCCTCCCGATCCTGGATGCAGCCAGGGAGCAGGGGCGGCGTGTGGTCTGCCAGGGGCGCCTCAGGCAGCTTTACTATGCATGGAATCAATACGCTGACGACCATGCGGGTCGCCTGATCTACTGTCTGACGTGGAGGCCCCAGCTACCCTGGACGTCGCCCCAAGGCAGGAATCCCTGGCTGCTGGGTCGCGCCATGCCGATCGAGCCCTTGGAGGCCCTTTCACGGGAGGACTGGAGAGACATGCTCGGCCAGGGGGCCTTGTGGCCGTATCTCCGAGAGGTGGACATGTACGGCTGCCCTGCGTGCCCGTCTCAACTGAGGATCAGTATGGACTCCTCGGGTCTGATGAACGTCACCAAGACACCGATCCGATTGTCTTATTCGATCTCTGCCTCCATGGGCACGGATGGACCCCTCCCGGATGTTGGAGGCCTGCCCTCTGCGGGTCTGCAGCGCGTCGGGCAACCCCCTCTGTACGTAAGCAGCTTCCAGGAGATGACCTCGCCTGGCCCAGGGGCACGAATGGTCTTCATCTGTGATGGGGATCTCCGGGCGGCCAGTGCCGTATTCTATGACGAACCGCGATGGCATTCGCCCCCGCCTGTGTATCACCGTGACGGGACGACCTTGTCATTCGCCGACGGCCATTGCGAATACTGGAAATGGAGCGATCCCCTTACCCTTCGCCTCGGCCGACTTGCCCGCGACAACTTTGCCGCATACGCCGATACCGCGCACAGGGGCGAGACCCTCACTCCCGGCAACCCAGACATGGAGAGGCTCCAGAGGGCCATGTGGGGTGGGCTTGGGTATTCCACTGAATCCAAGTGATTAACAAGGGGCCAGTGGGTGGTGGCGAATTGCGAATAACAAACAACCGGCAACCAATCTTGTTCCCAATGCCTTTCGTGGTATGAT
>Ga0315287_10004868_pt1 | contig 13138 bp, 14 predicted proteins | sample YL17G11_0_MG_FD_205037 | JGI IMG/M metagenome (GOLD analysis project Ga0315287, IMG submission 205037) | Sediment microbial communities from Yellowstone Lake, YNP, Wyoming, USA - YL17G11_0 | ecosystem: Environmental > Aquatic > Freshwater > Lake > Sediment | place: USA: Wyoming | collected...
CATTTTCCTCCCTGTTCAGACCCACTTATGACCATCTGCGGCGGTTAGCCCCGGATAAACCGATCATGATCGGAGAAATGGGAACGGCGGAAACCGGCGGTTCCAAAGCGGACTGGATTTCCCAAATGCTGACTTCACAATTACCCAATAATTTTCCCTGGGTGAAAGCCATTGTCTGGTTTAATATTAATAAAGAGGCGGATTGGCGAATCGAATCTTCTGCGGATGCCCAAGCCGCTTTTGCCCAAGGGATCGCTTCATCCTACTATGCCGCCAATGTTTTTTCGGAAATTTCTTCACCAATTTCCCCTCTGGGCGGTTTGCCCAAGCCAACCGCCAAACCCCGACCGACAGCAACACTCACTCCGGTTCCCACAATTACTCTAATTCCGTCTTCTTCACCCACTCTCCCAGTGATACCCATCCCATCCTCATCTCCAAGTGCAAATTCAGACAGAAAATTTCCCAGGATTCCGGTATTGCTGGTGATAGCTGCCGGGATTATTTTCCTGTATTCTTTCAATCGGAAGGTGAAGTAAGTAGAAGACGGAGATCATGAAAAATATTACTGTTGACTGATCTCTTGAGCCAACTTAGGGGAATCCGCTTGTCCACAATAATACTCTCCCAGGATCAGTAAAATAGATTGCACTTCGCACGTACATGCTATAGTGAAAATGTGGGAAAGAAGAATAATTTCACAAAAGTTTTGGCAATTATAGGAGCTATATTGGTGTGGTTACCGATTTTGGCGCCGGTTATATTTTCCCTGGCGGTTTTATTCTCCGAAGGAATTTTCCGATTTGACTATCTTTTACCGGCTGAACTTTTCCCGATGGGACTAATCGGCGGGGGGTTATTATTCCGGGCGGCATCACAAAGACTTTTGCACCGCAAGTTAATCAGTTGGAGTCTGGTAATTGCGGTAGGATCGCTAATTTTGGGACAAATACTGGCGGTGGTAACCGGACTGGCCTCAGGTGAGATTGGCCCGTCGGGCTGGCCATGGTTACTGGTAACGGCCTCGATTATTATTTATTCACTGGCTCTTATAGGCGTTGGAGTGGGAGGATTATTGCTTTTGAGAAATTTTTATCACCCCCCCGAGGTGTGACCCTCCTTCGCGTGAAGCTTCCCACTTCGCTAAAGCTTCGAGGGACGAGTCGGAAGGGCAGGCATGTTATGGGATGATAATGTTCATTGCATCGATGCATCGATGCATGATACGTATATCACACCTTAAAGGTGTGAAGGCTAACTCCCGAGGTGTGATACTGAAGTAGAAAGTAAAGATATATTACGACAAAATTTAAGCCGCATCCATGAGTTTACAGGAACCACAATCATAAACCACCCTCACGAAAACTACTCTTTTAGGTTTAATGTCACAATTTGACACATGAACCGGCGCGTTATTTGCGTCAGAACCGTTAGGTGCCTTCTAAACCCGCCTCTCGTTTCCGGTAGTATGTGTGCAATTGGGAATCGTGCATTGTACGCAAGGGTATTCTTTCCCGGAGGTTAACATGCCTTTTTTATAACACTTGGGTTTAAATAAATCAATAATTGCACACTCCCGGTGTGTGACCCTCCTTCGTCCTTCGATAAACTCAGGGCTTCAGAAGGGCAAGCACGTTATGGGATATTGGGATAGTGACACCGTTTGAAATGTTTGCATAATGGTTACCGCATAGAAATCAGCTTTTCTGACTTATTTTGGTTAACGATTCACTAAGAGCTGACCCGATTAGATTTTCTAATTTCTCGTAATTACCTTCGTCTGCTGCATACATTGACTCTAGGTATTTCTTTCTATCCTGACCAGTTTCTGCTTTTATTTCGACCGGGGGCAAGTTTAATTTCAATAAAATTAGGATTGTGAGCATGCGGGCGACACGACCGTTGTAGTCTTGAAAAGGGTGAATCCATACGAATCGATGTTGGAACCATGCCAATAGTCTAACTACTTCTTCGATAAAAATGTTATTATTTTGGTCGAGGTGTTTTAATCTTTCTTTTAAATCTGCACAAAGATTGATAATTAACTCCGATATTTGGTGAGGTTGAACAAATTCTTTTCCTGAAAACTCCACCCTGACGGTGCGATACTTACCTGCCCAATCAGGAAATATCCAACTAAAAGCTTCTTTGTGAATAGCTAAGATCAAATCAGAAGTAATTTCCTCCTTGTGTACTTTGGCGATATATTCAAGCCCTTTCTTTGTTCCTTCAAGCTCCAGTCTAAGTAGCTTTGATCTGGGTATTATTCCAATCGCCGTTTCTTTGTAAGATGTTGCACCTTTGGGTCTGGTAGAAGACTTTTTCATCCAAAAATAGATTTAACCATTTTTCGAGTTACTGGTTCGCCTTCAAGTTTTGTGGTCCGATAAATAATTTCCGGCATAAAAGAACGTAGAAACCCCAGGGTAGTTTTACTCCCCCTAGCTCTTTTTTGGTATTTCTGATAGTTTTTCCTGAGATTCTTAGGCATGGTGAAATTATAACACTTCGTTAATTGTTGCCGGAATAAACGGGAAATACAGCCTGCACACCCCCGAGGTGTGACCCTCCTTCGCCCTTCGATAAACTCAGGGCTTCGGAAGGGCAAGCACGTTATGGGATATTGGGATAGTGGCATTTTTTCCATTTTTTACCGGAACCGCAGGGACAGGGGTCGTTGCGGCCGAGGGTTTTGTTTTTGTTGTGGACAGCGGTTTTTTGCAGGCCCTGCATGGCAGATAAGAAGTCGCCATGTGATTGGTTAATTTGTGAATTGGTTAATTTAGGGGAAACGGGTTCCTGGGGTAAGGCAAAATCAGGTTTAATTTCAATAATCTGAGGCACTCCCGCGCGTGAAGCTTCGGAGGGTGAACCTATTTGCATCCGGAACAGGCGCTTGGAAAATTCCGATTCGATTTGAGCAACCAACCGCTCGAACATGGAAAAAGCTTCACCTTTATATTCGACCAGGGGATCACGCTGGCCATAACCCCGGAGACCAATCCCAGAGCGGAGATCATCAACGGCATCCAGATGCTCTACCCACAAGTTATCGATAGAGGACAGATAAGCATATTTGACCATTTGCTTCCAATTGTCATCCCCGATCATTTTTTTGCGGGAAGAGAAAGCCTGGGTAAGAATCTGATCCAACAATTTTTTAATCTCGCCGGCGGTACCCAAACTTTTGAATTGGGTGGATAAATTAGTTTGAGAAGCATCATCGAAAGGGACTATTTCCACCAGGGCGGTGCTAATGGGTAAAACCTCCGATTCGACAATTCCCCGCGGGGCGTACATATCCACGGTGTTATGCAGTTGATTGGTTAATTTGGTAAGGATTTCATCATCGGTAATTTCACTGTGCAATACCCGCTTACGCAGTCCGTAAATAATTTCCCGTTGTTTGTTCATGACGTCGTCATAATCGACCACGTGTTTTCGGGAATCAAAATTGAAACCTTCGACTTTGATTTGGGCCTGCTCGATAGCCTTGCTGACCATGCCGTGCTCGATGGGTTCATTTTCGGGAATCTTTAAAAAACCCATGATCTTGGCGACCTGGTCGCCGCCGAAGATGCGCATGATATCGTCGTCCAGGGCCAGATAGAACTTGGTAGCACCCGGATCCCCTTGCCGGCCGGACCGGCCCCGGAGCTGATTATCAATCCGCCGGGATTCGTGCCGCTCGGTGCCGATGACATACAAACCTCCCGAAGCCACAACTTCATCGTGGGCTTTTTGCCATTTGGCCATTTCCCTGGTGTATTGGGTTTCGGTGAGTTTTTCCTTGTCCAGGACAAACTTGGGGTTGGAGGGAGGAGCACCTCCCAAAATAATATCCACTCCCCGGCCGGCGATGTTGGTGGCGATAGTAACCGCACCTTTACGGCCGGCTTGGGAAATAATGGTGGCTTCTTTTTCGTGGTTTTTGGCATTCAGAAGCTGATGGGGAACGCCTTTTCTTTTGAGAACTTCCGCCACAATTTCATTTTTTTCGATGGAAGTGGTACCTACCAGCAGTGGTTGACCGCGTTTATGACAGGCAGCTATTTCCTCCGCCAGAGCCGCGTATTTCGCTGAGGTCGTTTTGTAAACAATATCCGGATGATCGGTCCTGACCATGGGTTTATTAGTTGGGATAATTACCACATCCAATTTGTAAATCTTTTTGAATTCTTCGGCTTCGGTGGCAGCAGTCCCGGTCATGCCGGCAAGTTTGGCGTACATCCTAAAATAATTCTGGAAGGAAATGGTAGCCATGGTTTTGGATTCCTGCTGGATGGGAACGTTTTCCTTGGCTTCGACGGCCTGATGAATGCCTTCCGACCAGCGCCTCCCCGGCATCAGCCGGCCGGTAAATTCGTCAACAATCACTACCTGGTTGTCGCGGATAATATAGTCCTTATCATGGATAAACAGGGTTCTGGCTTTAAGAGCATTTTCCAGATGATGAATGGTGTCAAAATCGCGTTCGTAGAGATTATCGACTCCGAGCATTTTTTCCACTTTTTTAATACCGTGTTCAGTTAAATTAGCGGTGCGGTGTTTTTCGTCGATAATATAATCCGTATCCCCAGATAGGTGATCGACCAATTTGGCAAATTCATAGTATTTCTGGGTGGGTTCGCTATCCGGCATGGAAATAATCAGGGGTGTCCGGGCTTCGTCAATGAGAATTGAATCAACCTCATCAACGATGGCAAAATGATGACCACGCTGGACCATTTCCGTCAGCTCTCCGACCATGTTGTCGCGGAGATAATCAAAACCAAATTCGTTGTTGGTGCCGTAAGTGATATCCGCCCCGTATGCCTGCTGGCGGGTACAAGGCCGCAAATGAGCCAGACGATCATCGCCGTGAGCAGTGTCGGAATACTCCGGATCATAAATATATGACTGCTCATGGACGATAACACCTACGGACAAACCTAATAAATGAAAGGTGGGGCCGTTCCAGCCGGCGTCGCGGCGAGCTAAATAATCATTAACCGTCACCAAATGAGTTCCCAAGCCCCCCAGGGCATTAAGATACAGAGCCGGGACAGCCGATAAAGTTTTACCTTCACCGGTTTTTTGCTCGGCGATTTTACCTTCGTGGAAGGCCGTAGCGGCCATCAGCTGGACATCAAAAAGGCGTAAACCGATAGCCCGGAACGAGGCTTCACGAACTGCGGCAAAAGCTTCCGGAAGAAGATCGTCCAGAGTCGCGCCTTCGGTTAAGCGATGTTTTAAATCAGCGGTGAGGGCGGCAAAATCTTCAGGTTTTTTAAACTTTTTTATTTGGGGATCCAGGGAATTGACGGCGGCAATTTTTAGCTGCAGACGGTCTACTTCTTTTTTATTGAGATCAAAATATTTGTCGAGGAATTTAAACATATAACTTCGTAACGCCCCCTGGCATCCCCCTCTTAACCTAAGAGGGGGAACTAAAGGTTATTTTCAAACTCTAATTATACCCGTTCCTGGCTACATATAACCATCAGATTTGTTAATACCCGGACGAGTTTTACCCGGCAACCGCGGGATTCCAAATATTTAACCAGTCTCCCGGCGGCGGCTTTCTTGGCATCATCATAAAATAAATGGTTGAAAACGACGATACGACTAAGTTTTGCCAATTTGGCCAGAAATTTGGCCTCATAAACGAATTCCGGGAGCTGATCACCGAGATATAAATCCACCAAAATCAGGTCGAAATATGATTTATGATTTATGATATATGATTTGGCGTCGGCGATAACTATTTTTAAATTGGGGATTTTGCCGAGACTCAGGTATTTTTTACCCAGATCAATCATGATCGGATCGATTTCCACGCCCACGATTTCCCGGGGATGAAATTTGTCCGATAGCATTTTGGCAACAGTTCCCCCGGCTAAGCCCAGAATTAGGCAGGTTTTAGGTTCTAGATGATAGGTTCTAGATAGAGACTTAATTACCGGAGTCCAGACGTCTTTGACCAACCCCCCGCTCTGGGTTAAATATCCGGTAGAAATATAGGTATCGCCGAAAGATTTGATGACTTTGATCTCGCCGCTGAATTTTGAAGTGACTGTTTCCAAGACTTGGGGAGCAAACGGATTTCTCATTTCCCAATTCTATCAAGAACTCACCCCTGCCTGCCGGCAGGCAGGCCTTAATCCCCTCTCTTTAAACAAAGAGAGGGGAAAAAGTCATTTTTTAATTATATCTTTCCCTAAATACGGGCGGAGGACTTCGGGGATAGTGACAGAACCGTCTGAGTTTTGGTAATTTTCCAGAATGGCCAGAGGGGTGCGGGAAGTGGCGATAGCGGTACCGTTTAACATATGAACAAATTCAGTTTCACCGGAAGTTGTCTTGTACCTAATGTTCAAATTCCGGGCCTGGTAATCGGTACAGTTAGACGTTGAGGTGACTTCGCCGTAATCATTCCGGCTGGGCATCCAGGCTTCGAGGTCATATTTCCTGGCGGCCATAGCCCCTAAATCGCCGGTGCACATTTCAAGGACCCGATAGGGAATCTGCAGCTGCTGATAAAGTTTTTCTTCCAGGGATAAAATCAGCTGGTGCATTTGGACTGACTCTTCCGGTAAACAATAGATAAACATTTCAGCTTTGGTAAACTGATGCACCCGATACAAACCTTTGGAGTATTTGCCGTAGGCTCCGGCCTCCTGGCGAAAAACATGAGAATAACCGATATATTTTAAAGGAAGATCTTTTTGGGAAATAATTTCATCGGCATGAAGACCCGCCAAGGTGACTTCGGCGGTAGCAATCAGGCCTAAATCCTGCCCTTCGATGGTATATGTTTGGGCTTCGTCGCCTTTGGGTGCATAACCGGTACCCAGGTAATAGCGGGATTTGGCCAGATCGGGGGTAATTACCGGAGTGAAACCTTCCTGGGCCAGCAAATTAAAAGCAAACTGGATTAAAGCCAATTCCAATAAGGCACCGTCACCAAACCAATAATAAAACTGGGAGCCGGAAACTTTGGCTCCGGCAGGAAAATCCAAAATCCTGAGGTCCTGGCCTAATTGCAAATGGTCCTTGACGGGGAAATCGAACTTTCTGGGGGCTCCCCAACGGTGGATTTCCAGATTGTCTTTTTCACCCTTGCCAATGGGAACATCAGCAGCGGGCAAGTTGGGGATTTGGCTTAACAGTTGGTTCAACTGGGACTCCAATTGAGACAATTGTGGTTCACCGACTTTAAGCTGATCCTTTATTATTTTGCCTTCGGTAAGCTGATCTTTGGTCAATTTATTACGCGCAGCGCGTAAATTTTCTATTTCCCCCAGTACCTGCCGATATTTCTTGTCAATTTCCAGAACCTCGTCTACCAGTTTAGGATCCGATCCCTTGGCGGAAATACCGGTTTTAACGAAATCTGGTTTTTCGCGAATGAGTTTGATGTCCAGCATTAATTTTTATTATAACTTCTTTCTCTAAATAACTCACCCCTTCCCCCTCCCTTTAATCTAAGGGAGGGGCACTATGTCTACTAGTAAATATGTCTTAGTGGCTTCCGTCACATGTATCTATCCATGGAGCAAATTATTGATTTTTTCTTCTCCTGGACGGCTTCTTTTTCCTTGTTTTTTCAGCTGAAGAATACCCAGTTTTTCGGACTCAACTGCTAATTCAGCCGCCGCCCTAGAGGGAAATCCCTGAGATTGAAGATTGGACTTTTTGGGGACAGTAGAAGTATTACTGATTACTTCTTTTGATTTCATGAATAGAAATCTATTGTAGTCCGATTTCTCCGGAAATCAACTTCATGGCGGAGAGGGATTAAGATTGAGAGTTGGAGATTTTGTAGGCAAGTAAACCAGAGAAAGGATTGTCCTCGAAAGTAATGTGCCGTAATTTATCCAGCACTACATAGATATCGAGATGATAAACATCAGCGAAAAGTTCTGCTACCGCCGTAATTATTTTTTTATCCCAGTCAAAACCCAACTTTTGGGCAATTTGTTTTACCCCGACTTCGCTTCGGGCTTCAATTTCCGAATCTGATCTGATACTTTACCAGTTTGCGAGGCGTTAATTTTGGCACTTAAACGAATGGAATCACCCTCATCCCGAACTCGAATGTAGGTACAGTTAATTTGAGGATGAAAACGGTGTTCTATTAAAGCACGGCGCATTTTTCGTTCCGGATGGATTAATTTAGCTCCCAAAGAAAGAAGTTTTTGGCGATATTTATCCTTATCGACAGGATAAAACTTGGCTTCGAATTCAGTGTCCATATTAAAGGCCGATATTAGCAGCTATTCCCTGCATGGCGGCTAAAGAAATACTGACAAGTTCTTCCAAGGACAGGCCTAATTTTTCCTGGCAGAGAGCAATGTCTTCGCGGCGGGTGCCGCGGGCAAAGGCGGGTTCCCTGAAGCGTTTGAGAACCGAAGAGACTTTGACATCGGCCAGTTTTTTGGTAGGAATAACCAAAGCGGAGGCGACGATTAAGCCGGTCAACGAATCGGCACAAAAAATGGACCAGTCCATAAGGTTTTGCGGCTCGACACCAGTATTGGTCCAATTATGGGCAGCCATGGCATGAACGACCCGGTCCGAGAGATCGATTCCCGCCTCTTTGCCCCAGACGGCAATCTGAATCCCCTGCCGGTCCATGGTGACGCCTTCGCAATAATCGCCGTCATGCAGAAGTCCAGCCAGCATCCATTCATCTTTGGTACTGCCATCGGTGGGTTGGAGACGATCAAAAAGAGCCCCCATCACCGCTTCCAAAGCCCGCATATGCTTGATGATATTTTCGTTGGTGACGTGGGAGCGGATTAAATCTAAAATTTTGTCTTGATTCATATCACCCTTTCTGTCCCCCTCTTACCTTAAGAGGGGGAAGCTGAACTATTAAATATGAAATAATAAACGAGATTATAATCCAGTACGGAATGGATAAAGCTAATGAGGGGAGGATTTGGGGGTCGGAGATGACTTGCCCGTATTTTAAATAAGCCGGCAACCAGAAAACCTGGCTGATCTTGAAATAAATCGGCTGGTCTTTTTCGGATTTTGATGAATCTTTAATAAATCCTACAGCGGCAAATTTGGTGGAGACAAAGACCAGACTAATAAAAAATAGTAAAGTTAATATAATTCTCTTTTTCATTTACTTTCGGGGCGGAGGAGAGGGAAAAGAATGACTTCCTTAATAGCCCAGGTGTTGGTGAAAAACATAGTCAGGCGGTCAATACCGATACCGATACCGCCAATCGGGGGCAAACCGTATTCCATAGCTTCGAGAAAATCTTCATCAATTTTTTGGGCTTCTTCCTTATCTTTTCTGACGGCTTTGGTATCCGATTCGAAACGGGTCCGCTGTTCCTGGGGATCGGTTAACTCGGACCAGCCGTCGCAGATTTCCTTGCCCCCGATATAACCTTCGAACCGTTCTACCCAATCGGGCTGGCCGGCAATTCCTTTGGAAAGTGGGGACACATCCTTGGGGTAATTAATAATCCACACCGGATCAACCAGCAAATCGGTAACCAAGTGTTCAAAGATGGAAAAGGTTAATTGGCCGTGGGTTTCACCGCCCAGCAGGGGAATATTTTTAGATCTGGCGAATTGGGCTAAATCAGATACAGAGGAGGCGGAGATATCCAAGTTGAGTTTTTCCCGGATGGCATCAACCATGGTAATCCGAGGCCAGGGATGACTAATATCAATTTCTTTGGTACCGACTTTGAGGATCGAAGAGGAAAGAATATTTTGGGCCAGATGCTTAAATAATCCTTCCGTAATATCCATAATCTGGTGGTAATCGGCGTAACTTTCATAAAATTCAATCATGGTAAACTCGGGATGGTGGGTTTGATCAAAACCTTCGTTTCTGAAATCCTTACAAATTTCAAAGACTTTATCGAGTCCGCCGACCAGTAACCTCTTTAAATATAATTCGTCGGCAATGCGTAAATACATGTCTACGTCTAAGGAATTGACATGTGTTTTAAAAGGCTTGGCATTGGCACCTCCGTATAGAGGCTGGAGGGTAGGGGTTTCGACTTCCATGAAACCCAAATCATCAAGATATCGCCTAACCTCCCTGACTAATTTTGCCCGGAGATTAAATCGTTCCCTGACCCGGGGATCCAAGAGCAAATCCAGATAGCGTTTCCGGTAGCGCTCTTCAACATCTTTGAGGCCATACCAGTCGTCAGGCAGAGGACGGAGGGATTTGGACAGGAGCTGGAAAGAGAAGACTTCAACTGTGACTTCGCCGGCTTGGGTGGTAATGACTTTGCCGGTTGCTCCCAAGAAGTCACCGACGTCAAAAAGCTCCAGCAGTTCGTACTTTTCCTCCAGAGATTTAGCCTGAAACAACAGTTGAATCTGACCGGAGGAATCCCGCAGGTCAGCAAAAGTTATCTGGCCGTGACTTCGAAGCTTCCAGAGACGGCCGGCTACAGAAACAGCGTGACCATGTTTGAGGAGAGCGTCGTGAATACTAATTTGGGGGGAATCAGCCGGAGGGGAAAATTTGGAGGGATAAGGATCCAGCCCCAGGTGACGAAGGCGCTCAAGTTTATCTAAACGGATTTGACGGATTTCGTCCAGACGGGAGGAGGGCATGTATTGATTCTAGCACGCATAAATAAATAACACCCTCTGTATCCCCCTCTTAATCTAAGAGGGGGAACCATAGGGGGTGTTAAGGTTTATTTAATAGAAAGCACCGTATAGACAACTTTTCCGGCGGGAGCATCAACTTCAATTTTGTCGCCGACTTTCCTGCCGATAAGAGCTTTACCCAAGGGAGAAGAATTGGAAATCTTTTTTTCCGCCGGATCGGCTTCCCATTCACCGACAATTTCAAAAGTGACCTGGTTTTTGCCGACCGCCACGGTAACGGCGTGGCCAAAGTCGATTTGCTGACTACCGGCGGGAGCAGTAATTTTAGCCAGACGAATAACGTCCTCCAACTCTTCGATCCGGCCATCTAAAAATGACAGTTCTTCCCGGGCAGAAATATAATCGCTGTTTTCTGACAAATCCCCTTGGCTGCGGGCATTGGCCAGCCTGGTAACTACCGCCGGACGGCGGTTATTAACTAATTCGGCCAACTCAGACTGAAGATGGTTGAAACCGGTTTGAGTAAGCAGTATGGGTTGATTAAATGACATATGGCGAAAAAAATACCCCGTAGTCGGGGAGCTTCAACATGAAGTATAAAGAGTATTATAAAGACTTTCGGATTTTTGTCAATTAATTTTTAGGGTGACTACCCGTATGGAATGGGCAATTAAGGACAGAATTGTATCGGGCTATTGGGGTGCTGACCGATTGTTTCCGGCTCGGATAAATCGACTTTTGTCCACACCCCACCTTCCTTTTTACATCCGGAAACACGAATTGCTTTGGTTAAAGTCATAAATTGTGACTAAATGGTAGCACTGGAATCGTAATTGTCAAGGTAATTGGGAGGTGTCTTCTTCGAGAAAGAATATCTTGGATACCTCCGGACGGTTTTCCCAGGAAAGACCTATGCCTTTACAGATTGAGGAACTGGGAGAATCTTCAACCCGAATCGATGGGACCATACGACCGATACAATAACAATTCCGGCCGGGAAAATCGAGCCCATATTCAAAAGACTCCATCCGGCAGGGTTTGAGACTTTTAATATGCAATTGAATTTTGAAATAAAGGACAGTAACCAGACTTACCGAAGATAAAATGGTTAATACTAAAGAAATTCTAAATAACCACTCTTTCCACCTGAGTTCCTTATAGGCATCCATGGGTTAATATTAGTTTATCCGGAGGGTGATGTAAAATTAGATACCGGCTCCATGGCTCCATCGTCTAGCCCGGTCCAGGACGGCAGGTTCTCATCCTGCAAACCCCGGTTCAAATCCGGGTGGAGTCACTGAGTTTGATTATTACTATAGGTCTGGTATAATCAACCTGTGAGTTTTTTTCGTGAATTGAGAAGGGCTTATAGGAGAGAATCCCCTGCACCACCGAAGCCAGAGGTACCGAATGTGCAAGCCGAGGCTCCTATTATTGTTCCTGAGTTCCCCTATTTAACCGGAAGATGTGCTCATCTTTGTGGTTTTGGGAAGATAGATAGAAACCGATCAAGGTATCAACATTTTGAAGAGATGTATAGAGATGCAATTCAAGGTGACAACATCTCGTTAGCAAAAAAATGTTCGATTGTGGAACAAGGATATATGTGTCCTGGATTGGCTTGGGTAATAGCCGTTAATCGATTATTGGTTTCTCCGAATCAGCAACAGAATCAAAGTTAGAGGTGCTGGAGGAAAGCTTGAGGACTGGCGAGAAAATCACGGGTGATGTTGACGTGGTCAATTTGGGAGTAGGATTTTTTAACAATCCCCTGCTCCCCGAACCAGAGAATCAGCGCCTCCGGAATAGACATGAGAATCGGCGAATGGGTGGCGATAATAAATTGAGAACCGGTTTTTAGAGATTCCAGAATAAGAGAGATAAGTCCCAGCTGCCGGGTGGGAGACAAGGCAGCTTCCGGCTCGTCCAGTAAAAATAAACCTTTGGGAACCAGGCGGGAGGCAAAAAACTTGAGGTAGCCTTCGCCGTGGGATAACGCCTCCAAATCGCCATAACGGCTGCGGAGATGTTGGATTTGATTTTCCAGGGAACCGGCGGCCAGCTGGCGACCGTAGCCTGTAAGTTTTTCTTCAAACTCGGCTTTTTGGGAGCGAAGCTCGGCTTGTAAGTGATTGAGATATTTAATAAAACCGAAAAAATCTTCAGCCCGGAGGAAAAAACCGGTGTGATTGTTCAAGCCCCAGGAAAGACGGAGAAATGTAGCCAATTTTTGGGCTTCAGGTAAAGCTGTCACGTCTCCACTACCCCCGCCCCCAGCAATTGGTAATCGGGAAGCGGCAGCGATGCCTTCCAGAAGAGTGGATTTGCCTGAGCCGTTTTCGCCTACAAATAACGTCACCGGAGAAAAATCCAGGGTGGTCAGGTTTTTAATGATCGGCAAAGTAAAGGGGAATTCCAGGTCCGGATCGCCGGTTTTACTAATAGATCGCAGCAGAACCATCGATACATTATATATAACTCCCCCGTCACCCCCTCTTGATCCAAGAGGGGGATCTTTAATTTAATATCGCACTCCCGGTGCGCGAAGGTGAAATTG
>Ga0315287_10004869_pt1 | contig 13138 bp, 9 predicted proteins | sample YL17G11_0_MG_FD_205037 | JGI IMG/M metagenome (GOLD analysis project Ga0315287, IMG submission 205037) | Sediment microbial communities from Yellowstone Lake, YNP, Wyoming, USA - YL17G11_0 | ecosystem: Environmental > Aquatic > Freshwater > Lake > Sediment | place: USA: Wyoming | collected...
CGTGGGTTTCGAGGCCCGGCGTGCCTGGGGCGCCATCGTGATGCGGATCGCGGTGGCCGCCATGCCGCTGGTGCTGCTCATCTTCCTCCGCCGGATGTTCGACTTCATCGTCGAGGCCGAGGGCTATGAGGGTCGACCGGGCTCCACGCTCGGGATCCCGGGTGTGGCCGTGCTGTTCACGTTCATGGCGTTGACGTTCTTCGGCTGGACCGCGTTCGACGAGCACGCGTGGGGCACGTGGGACCGCCAGCGCTCGGGGCCGGCGAGGCCATCGGAGCTCCTGGGGGCCAAGCTCGCCGTCACCTGGATCCACCTGGTCACCCAGCTCGCCGCGCTGTTCACGGTGGGCGTGCTGTGGTTGGAGCTGACGTCGCCGGGGTCGTGGTGGGGCGTGGTGATCGTCGGGGTCGTCGCCGCCACGGTTGCCTGCGCCTACGGGTTCATGGTGTTCGTGCTCACTCCCACCTCGACGCTCTACCTCATCCCGTGCCACGTCGGAGCCCTGGCCATGGCCGGCCTCGGTGGATGCCTCTCGCCGACCTCGATGATGCCGAACTGGATCCGCGCCGTCAGCCCGGCCACTCCGACGTACTGGCTCATGCGCGGGTTCCGCAGCCCGTTGCTCGATGGCGGCGGGGTCGTCACCGTGATCCGCCCCTCGTTGCTGGCACTGTGCTTCGCCGTCGCGTTCGCGGCGATCGGTTGGTGGCGCTTCGACCCCGAGGTCCACAAGCGCGCCTTCTCCGAATGATCGGCGCGGTGGGGCTCAGTTGGACGTCGAGGCGTGCTGATCCACCCCGGCGGCGCGGAACACCGCCTCGGCGGCCGTCGCCGCGTCCATCTCCCGACCGAAGAACCAACCCTGGGCGAGTTGGCATCCCATCTCGCGCAGCACGGTGAGCTGCGCTGCGGTCTCCACTCCCTCCGCGATCATCCCGAGGCCGAGGGCATGGCCGACGTCGATGACCGCTCGGAGGATGGCCCGGTCCGCAGCGTCGCCGGGAGCGGGGCTGACCAGGGAGCGGTCGAACTTCAAGATGTCGGCCGGGAGCGATCGGAGGTTGCCGAAACCGGAGTAGCCCGTACCGAAGTCGTCCACGGCGATGCGGATACCGACGTCGCGAAGGTCCAGGAGCTGGCGGGTGGCGAGCTGGCGGTCCCGGGCGAGGTCGGTCTCGGTGATCTCGATCACCAGGTGGTGCGGATCGAGCCCGGCATCGTCGATGATCTGCAGCGTGGACTGGGCGAACGCCTCGTCGCCCAGCTCGCGGGCCGACACGTTCACCGAAACCCACGGCGCGTCGGGCACGACGCTCCAGCATGCCGCCTGGGCGGCGGCGGTGCGCCGGACCCACTGGTCGATCTCGGTGATGAGCCCGGCGTCGGTGGCGATGGGCAGGAAGGCCCCTGGGAGCAGCAGCCCACGGTCGGGGTGGGCCCAGCGGATGAGCGCCTCGAAGCCCACGGTGGCACCGGTGTTCACCTGGACCACGGGTTGGTAGGCGAGGACGAACTGCTCGCCGTCGATGGCTCGTCGGAGGTCGTTGATGGTCATGAGTCGATCATCCGAACGAGAGAGCAGGTCCGGTGTGAACGAGGCGACACGTCGGCGCTCGCCGTGCTTGGCCGCGTACATGGCCGCGTCGGCGTAGCGGAGCAGCGAATCGGCGCTGCTGTCGAGCGTTGCCGTGGCGATGCCGATGCTGGCGCGGGCGAAGTGCTCCAGGCCGGCGACGTCGAACGGCGCCGACAGCGCCTCTTCGACCACAGCTGCCAGCCGCTCGGCGTCGGATCGGCGCGCGCAGCGCGTCATGATCACGAACTCGTCGCCACCGATGCGAGCCACCACGTCCGTGGGTGCGACCGCGGCCCTCAGTCGAGCCGCCACGTCGATGAGCAGGTGGTCCCCGGCGCTGTGGCCGTGGCTGTCGTTGATCAGCTTGAACCGGTCCAGGTCCAGGAACAGCACGGCGGGCACCGACTGGGCGTCGTTGTCCTCGATGGCTTGCTGGAGCACGTCGCGGAGCTCGGCTCGGTTCACCAGGCCGGTCAGGCTGTCGTGGGTGGCACGGTGGGCGAGCTCGGTGGTGGCCCGCCGCACGCGCCGTTGGGCGAGGTGTTCGGCCCGGGTCAGGATCAACACGATCAGGAAGCCGGCACCGGTGATCCCGAGACCCATCCACAGCAGCCAGTTGCTTGGCTCGGCGTCGCCGTAGCGGATACCCGTCGCCTCGGCGACCTCGAAGCGCCAGTGTCGGCCGTACACCTCCCGTGTGATCGACGTCGACTGCCCGCCCGGGCTCGGCGACAGGTGGTTGTCGCTGATGCGGCCGTCCGAACCGTTGGCGGCGAGGTCGACGCCGTCGTCGTGGATGCTCAGGACGTAGCGGAGTCCGAGTGATGCCGATGCGTGTTGGATGAACGGTTCGGTGTTGAGGGCGACCGTGGTCCACGCCGTGACCGCGGCCGACCGTGACACGGGGTCATCCGGCCTCGCCCCGGGGTAGATCGGGTGCATCAGGAAGGTGAGCACCGGTGGGGTGTCCCGGTCGGGGCCGTTCTCGAGGGGGAGCGCGAAGGGCACCGACAGCGTGTCGGACCCCGCTGCGGCCGAGGCGTCGAGCGTGTTCGCTATCGGAGGGAACAGCCGCGCGTCGACCCCCCGTGCGATCGACATGGTGCTGTCGGGCTCCGCGAAGGTGACGATCGCCGCGTTCGCGTGGTCCTCGTTGGGTGCGAGCTCCGGCAGCTGCGCGGTGGGGACGGAGGGATCAGCGAGGAACTGCTGGATCCGGGCCTTCGGCACCGAGTCCGCCCAGGCCACGCCGAAGGTGCCCGGGAACCGTGAGTCCAGGATCAGGGTGTCGGCGTAGGTGGAGAACTTCTCGGTGGTGGTGCGGGTGCCGTCGGGGAGCTGGACCCCGGCGGTGAGGAAGGTCGCCAGGCGGTCGTAGCGGTCGAGCTCTCCGACCACGTTGTCGGCCAGCTCGGTGGACTCGGCGATGAACCGGTCGCTGCGCTGGTGCACGGTGGCTTCGCGCTGCAGGTGGTTGGCCACCAGGGACGCCCCGACCCCGGCGAGCAACAGCAACGCCGGCGCCAGGGTCACCAGGCGGAGCCGCTTGGCGGCGCGAGTGGTCGATCGGTTCATGCCCTCAGGGCATCGGCCTCAACGGTGGGTGCCTTGATCTTCGCGGGGCAGGATCAGTCGACGCCCTTGAGCTGGCGGGCCATCTCCCGTTCGGCGTCTCGCTTGGCCAGGTCCTGACGCTTGTCGACGGCCTTCTTGCCGCGCCCGATCCCGATCTCGATCTTGGCCCGGCCGTCCTTGAAGTACAGCCGGGTCGGTACCAGCGACAGCCGCTCCCGCTGGAGCCTGGCTGCGATCCGGTCGATCTCCCGCCGGTGCAGCAGGAGCTTGCGCACCCGCAACGGTTCGTGGCCCGAGTGTCCGGAGCTGAACTCGTACTGCGCGACGTGGAGGTTGTGGAGCCAGAGCTCGCCGCCGCTCAGCTGGGCGAACGACTCGGTGATCTGCACCTTGGCGTCCCGCAAGGACTTCACCTCGGAGCCCCGCAGCACGATGCCGCACTCGTAGGTGTCCTCGATGAAGAAGTTGTGACGGGCGGCGCGGTTGGTGGCGACCACTCTGATGCCGTCGGGGACCACCGGTTTCGCCACGGCGGTCACGTTACGGCGTGAAGGGTCGGACCCCGTCAGCGAATAGCCTCCCCGGATGCCTTCGACCGGTGCCACTCCGGGCATCCGACTCTCCGAGGCCGCGTACTCGGCCATGATCGCCCACGCCTATGACGGTCTCCCCGACGAGGCGTGCGGGCTGTTGGTCGGGTCGCCGGGAGCGGTCCGGGCCGACGCCTGGATCCCGACGTTCGCGGCGTGCCGCAACGCCGCGGAGTCGTCGCGGGTCTACACCGTCGACGCCCGTGACCTGTTGCGCATCGACCGCCGGGCCGAGGATGCCGGGCTGCAGGTCTGCGGTGTGATGCATTCCCACACCCACACCGACGCCTACCCGTCGCCCACCGATGTGGCCCAGGCGCCGGATCCCGAGTGGCACTACATCATCGTGTCCCTCCGCGACGCTGAGCCGGTCCTGCGGAGCTACCGCATCGTCGACGGGGGAATAGCCGAGGAGCCGGTCCTGGTTGTGCGGTCGTGACCGTCTTCGCCTCGGTGCTCGAGATGATCGGCAACACGCCGATGGTGGATGTCAGCGCGCTGAGCCCCAACCCTGATGTCCGGATCCTCGGCAAGATGGAGGGTCAGAACCCCGGCGGATCGGTGAAGGACCGCATCGCCCGCCAGATGATCCTCGAGGCCGAGGCCGACGGGACCCTGAGCGCCGGCGCGACGCTGATCGAGCCGTCCTCGGGCAACACCGGCATCGCCCTGGCGATGATCTGCCGGCTCCGCGGGTACCACCTCAAGATCGTGCTGCCCGAGTCGGTGTCGGTCGAACGCCGACAGATGCTGGAGATCTTCGGTGCCGAGATCATCTTCTCGCCCGGACCCGAGGGGTCCAACGGTGCCGTGATGCGTGCCCGGGAGCTCGCCGCCGCCCACCCCGAGTGGGTGTTCCTGTACCAGTACGGCAACGAGGCCAACCCGCGTGCCCACTACCAGACCACCGGGCCGGAGATCTGGGCCGACTGCCCCGACATCACCCACTTCGTCGCCGGGTTGGGCACCTCGGGCACGCTCCTCGGCGTCGGGCGGTATCTCAAGGAGCAGAACCCCGAGGTCCAGATCCTCGCGGTGGAGCCTCCGGCGGGGGAGCGTGTCGAGGGGCTCCGTTCACTCGACGACGGCTACGTGCCGCCGGTGTTCGAGAAGTGGGGCGGCGCCGAGCTGCTCTCCGGCAAGCGCATCGTCCGGCCCCGCGAGTCCCTCGAGTTCACCCGCGCCCTGGCCGGGCTCGGGGTGTTCGCCGGGATCTCCGCCGGTGCCGCCGCCGCCGGTGCGGTGAAGGTCGCCGAGCGGATCGACGCTGGGACGATCGTCTTCATCGTCTGCGACTACGGCTGGAAGTACCTCTCCACCGGTGCCTGGACCGCAGATCTCGACGAGGCCGTCGCCAACGCCGAGCAGATCATCTACTTCTGATCCTCCTGGGGATCAGTGCGCAGCGAGCCATGTGGCCAGGTTCGCCGTGTTGACCTGCAGCCGCATTCCGTCGTGGTTGACCCCGCCGACCGTGGTGAGCGTGACCGGTATGCCCGCCGAGTTGGCCGCGGAGACCATGCGAGTGGCCTGGTTGTAGGGCACCAGCTCGTCGTTGGTGCCGTACAGGAGGTTGATGGGCGGATCGGTCCGGCCGAGGTTGGGCGCCGTCTGTGAGACCGGTGAGTGGACGGGGTTGTTGGGTTGGTAGCCGCCGCCGTAGTTGGTCAGCGCCGCGCCCAGGAGCAGGTTGCCGGGGCTGTCGGCCCAGAGTTGCTCGAGATCGGTCGGCCCGGCGATCGAGGTGACGGTCGTCGGCCGGACCTCCAGCCCGCTGCCGCTCGGGTAGCCGGGGTCGCCGAAGGTCATCGCGGCCATGAGCGCAAGGTGGCCCCCGGCCGAGAACCCGACGAGGTGCACCTTGTTGTTGATCACCCGGCTCGGTGCCTCGTTGTAGGCGAGCTGGCCGATGGCATCCTTGACATCGCCGAGGATCGCCGGCTGGCTGCACGGCGTGCTGGCGTAACAGGTCTGGGTGACGCCCCGGTAGTCGATCGACGCGACGGCGTAGCCCGACAGCAGCAGGGCCTTGACCTGGGGTGGGAGCGTCTTGCGGTCCCCTCCGTCCTGGGTCGCCCAGAACCCGCCGTGGATGAACACCACCAGGGGCCGGGCCGGGGCGCCGGCGAGGGGCAGCCACACGTCGTACTTGTTCTGCACGGCCTGAGCGCCGTAGCGGACGCCCTCGCGGAACTCGAAGCTCTGGCCGCCGTAGACCTCGATGACGGGAGCGGGGGTCGGGGTGTCCGGCGGGGTGCACGCGGGAGCGACGACCGCGAGCGCGCTCAAGATCGCCAGGATCGAGACGCGGGTGACGGTTCGGTGAGCGACTCGCTGTGGTCTGCGCATGGGCCGTAGTCGACCAGCATCGCGACCGCGGCTCAATGGGGATCACTCCCCGGTCGCCGCGGGTACGGCTCTCGCCCGGTCGGCTGGCTCGGCTGGCTCGGCCTCGTCCGGCTCGGCAAGGCTGGCGCGATGACCTCCCCGGAGACCTTCGGTGGCACCGGCCTCATCACGTCGTTCCGTGGTCCCTTCGCCGACCGACCGCCCGCTGGAGCCCTCGCGGTTCACGCCCCTGCGTTGCACGAGTTCGGCCTCGACGAGCTGCGGCGCATGTTTGTCATCGGCGCGGTCTTCACCTGGACCGTCGCCCGGTCGGTCGTGGTGTGGCTGGTGCGCCGCAAGCACCGGTCGGTCATCACTGCGGCATGCGAGGGTGTCGTCGATGCCTTCGAGCTGCTCGGGCCGACGTTCGTCAAGCTCGGTCAGCTGATCGCCTCGTCACCTGGGTTGTTCCCGGCCCCCCTCGCCGACGCCTGCCTGCGCTGCCTGGACGAGGTCCCGCCTTTCGACGGCGAGACGGCATGCCGACTCATCGAGGCCGAGCTCGGTCATCCGCCGAACGTGCTGTTCCGTGCCTTCGACGATCGCCCCCTGTCGGCGGCGTCGATCGCGCAAGTGCATGCATGCGTCCTGCCCGACGGTCGCGCCGCGGTGCTCAAGTTGCAGCGGCCCGACATCACCCACCGCATGAACTGCGACCTGCGCATCCAGTACCGCATCGCCAAGCAGCTGATGCGACTGAAGGTCGGCCGGCAGCTCAACGCCATCGCCGTGGTCGAGGACCTGCACCAGGTCACCAACGAGGAGCTGAACTTCGCCCTCGAAGCGCATCGCCAGACCCGGTTCCGGGACCAGATCTCGGCGTTCGGCGACAACGAGGGCATCACCGCTCCCGAGGTGTACTGGAACTACTGCGGTCCGCACCTCATCTGCATGGAACGAATGTCGGGGACGCCGATGGACCGCTTCGACGAGCTCCGCGCCCGGGGGATCGACGGTGAGCTGGTGCTGCGCCGGGGCATCAAGGTGTGGATGGAGGCGGCCATGATCTGGGGGCCGTTCCACGGCGACGTGCACGCCGGGAACCTCTGGATCCTCGACGACGGCCGGGCGACCTACCTCGACTTCGGGATCATGGGCGAGCTCGACGACGACTGGAAGCAGATCCTCCGAGACCTGCTGTACACCGCGATGATCGACGGCGAGTACTCGCGGGTCGTGCGCCACTACAAGCGGATCGGCCTGATGAAGGAGGACGTCGGCTCCGACGAGCAGGTCGGCCTCATGATCAAGATGGTCATGGAGCCGATCCTCGAGCAGTCCATCGGTCAGGTGAGCCTCGGTGGGCTGATGCAGCAGAACCTCGAGCTGTCGAAGTCGCTCGGCGTCATCGCTCCCCGACAGCTGGTCCTCATCACCAAGCAGCTCCTGTACTTCGAGCGCTACGCCAAGGAGCTGGCGCCGAACTACAACATGAGCCGCGACATCTTCCTGCTCCGGAACGTCTTCCCCGACGAGGTGGCCGCCACCGCCGCCGAACGCGGCGTCCCGCTCCCCGAGTGACCCACCGCAACGAGAGGGAGTGTGTGCGTCAGCCTGCGACGGTCAGGGTGTCGCCGATCTTCTGGTCGGCCACGTCGCCGGCGGTGTAGGCGACTGTCTTCCACTGCTTGTCGGAGTACATCTTCACCTGATCGGTGAAGTGGGGGTCGGTGCGGTCCTCGGTCTCGCCGTAGGTCAGGATCGTGCGCGCCCGCGGCCCGTCCGGCGTGAAGTCGAGGGCCATCATGAAGCTGGACCCGTAGTTCACCCGGTATCCGCCCTTCACGAGGCCGGTCTTCGGGTTGACCGGCTCGCCGATGCCGGGTCGGGGCTCGAGGGTGGTGTTGTCGCTGTCGTAGTCGATCACGTTGGTCACGCCGTCTGCGCCGAGGCCGCCGCTGATCGGGGTGGCGACGCCGGTGCCGGCATCGATCCTGCCGTCGGTCTGGGTGCTCCGCAGCGTGGCGTCGATGGCGACGCCGGCGGCACCGAGCATTGCCACCGCTGCGGTGAGCCCGCCCTCGATGGTCGAGTCGGAGCTGTTGGGCACCGGGGTTTCGATCGGGCGATCGGGATCGAAGGCGACCGCCGGGTCGCCGGCAGGGCGGCCGGCCCAGAACTCCCGCCACAGCACGGCGCCGACGGAGTCCAGGTCGAAGCGTCCGTCCCAGCCGACCAGCACGCCACAGGCGGCGGCGAGTGCCCGACGCGGCGTCGCGCACCATGCCTGCACCGCCGGCAGGTCGAAGCGGGCGGTCGCAGAGCTGTTCCGCAGCGCAGCGGCCTGCAACTCCTCGAGGGTGAACTTGCCGTCCGCGCCGGCGGGACCGTCGGGGGAGAGGTCGCTGAGCACCGATGCGTTCTCCCGGGTGCGCATCGACACCGCCGTCTCCTGGTCACCGTGCATGGCCGAGTAGTCCCCGGAGAGGGGGTGCGCGGCGTTGGACATCCAGAAGCTGTCGTTGGCGTTGAACACGTAGTCGGTCCGGTCGGTCATCGGCATCTTGTCGAATGGCACCAGGCCCGGGTCGCGGGCGCCCTCCGCGACGACCCAGTCGTTGCCGGAGTCCGAGCCGTCCAGGAGCACCACCCCGCTGCCGGCCGCGGTCTTGGTGAAGGCGTCGGTCTTCCTGGCGTCCTCCCACCTGGCGATCGCCTCGGGCGAGAGGTTCGGCGTCGCCGAGGTGTCTGCGTACCAGCTGTTGCCGTGTTCGTCGACGGCGATGGTGTTGAACAGCGGGATGCCCTGGTGTTTGCGATGGGCCGCTTTGAACTCCTCCAACGAGTTGGCGAGGCCCATGTCGAGGAACTGCTCGAGCAGCTGCTTGTTGTCGATGTTGGCGTCGCGGACCGCGAGCGTCGTGCTGTCGGTCCAGCCGACCCCGGGGAAGTCGAGGATCGGTCCCTGCTCGCTCGACCACTCGGTGCGGGTCTGCGTCTCGACCTTTCCGTCGGACCCCTTGACCTCGACCGAGACGTCCCGGGACGTCATCTCCTTCGGCTTGCCGTCGACGAGGTAGGTGGTGGGGGAGCCGGCCCGGAGCTTCAGCCGGTAGACGGTGAAGCGGTGTCCGGCCGAGACGGTGTGGGTCCAGGCGATGTGCTGGTTGAACCCGATCCCGACGAAGGGCAGCCCCGAGAGCTGGACGCCGTAGACGTCGAGGAGCCCCGGAACGGTGAGCTGCACCTCATGGAAGCGCAACGCCCCCTCCCACGGGAAGTGCGGGTTGGCCAGCAGCATCCCCCCGCCATCGGCTGATCGGTCGTGGCCGATGGACCAGCCGTTGCTCGCCAGCTGCGCGTTCGGCTGAGCCAGGTCGAACGAGGCCGGAGTGGCGGCCGTGGTGGTGGTGGTCGGCGACGTGCCGGTCGGCGGCTCGGCCCCGCCGAGGTACGGGGCAAGTTGCACGCTCGACGCGAAGACGGCGATCGAACGGGCGTAGGCGTAGATGTCGAAACCGGTGACCGGTCGAAGCCAGGCCGCGCCGGCGCACCAGTCGTCGGTCGGCGTGGCGGCGTGCTCGGCGCTCCAGCCGGCGGCGAAGCCCTCGAGGCCGGCCTTGACGCGATCGGGGGTGGCTTCCCAATCGGCGGTCGCACGATCGACGATGCCGATGGTCCTCCACGCGAAGTCACTGTTCACGTTGGCGCCGTCGGGGCCGGCGCCGAAGTACCTGGACCGCTCGCCGCGGATCTTGACCAGCTGGTCGGCGAGATCGCAGGCGTGGTCGTCGTAGCTCGCCCAACCCTGACCGAAGGCGACCGAGGCCAGGTCGTCGGCGACGATGTGGGGCACGCCGTTGGCGGTGCGGGTGATGGTCGCCGCGTACGTCGCGCCGGGGGGCTTGGCGACAGCGACCGCGGAGGACCCCGAACCGTTGTCCGCCGCGCTCGTCCGGTCCTTCGTGCACGACGGGAGCGCGATCATCAACACGGCGAGGAACAGGGTGGATGCTCGTCGACGGGTCGACGGAGGAGCCGGAACACCGGGCTGGAGACGCGACTGGAAACCCACGGGGCGGAGTCTCGCGGCTTGCAGCCGCGACGCGCTGGGATTCCGGCGAGAATCATGTCGAGATCGCCGGGCACGCTTCGTCATGTTGCGTTCACAGTTCCGTGCGGCGGGGGAAACAGAGCTCCGACATCCTGGTCGGGTGTCTGACCTTTTCGAGGCCTATGACCGCAAGGTCCAGCGGCGGGCCTCGGATGAGATGTTCGACCGCTTCGGCAGGACGCGCGAGATCTACCGGGGCATCTTCGACACGCTCCGGCCGCTGACCGCCGGGGATCTGGCCGCCCGAGCCGACGGCCTGCGTCGCGCCTACCGCGACCGGGGGGTCACGTTCGCGTTGTCGGGCGAGGAGCGACCGTTCCCGCTCGACGTGGTCCCCCGCGTCCTGGCCCATTCGGAGTGGCAGCGCATCGAGACCGGGATCGTCCAGCGGGTGCGCGCCCTCGAATGCTTCCTGGCCGACCTGTACGGCGCCGGAGAGGTGTTCTCCGATGGTGTGGTGCCGCGGCGCCTGATCCACTCCTCGCCCCACTTCCACCGCCAGCTCCACGGGATCTCCCCGGCCGGCGGGGTCCGCATCCACGTGGCCGGCGTCGACATCGTCCGGGACGAGCACGGCGAGTTCCGCGTGCTGGAGGACAACCTGCGCTGCCCGTCCGGGGTGAGCTACGTCATGGAGAACCGTCGGGTCATGGCCCGCGTGTTCCCCGACCTGTTCGGGAGCGAGGCCGTGGCTCCCGTCGACGACTACCCGCGGCACCTGCTGGCCGCCTTCCGCCAGACCGCCCCGCCACGCGCCGGCGACGACCCTCGCATCGTGGTGCTCACCCCCGGCGTCCACAACTCGGCGTACTTCGAACACGCCCTGCTGGCGCGGCTCATGGGCGTCGACCTGGTCGAGGGTCGTGACCTGATCTGTCGGGACGATGTGATCTACGTGCGGACGACCTCGGGTGAGGAACGCGTCGACGTCATCTACCGGCGCATCGACGACGAGTTCCTCGATCCTTTGCAGTTCCGCCCCGATTCGGTCCTCGGCTGCGCCGGTCTGGTGCACGCCGCTCGGGCCGGCAACGTCACCATCGCCAACGCCCTCGGAAACGGCGTGGCCGACGACAAGCTCATCTACAGCTACGTGCCCGACCTGATCGAGTACTACCTGGGTGAGGCTCCGGTGCTCCGCAACGTCACCACCTACCGCCTCGAGGAACCCGATGCCCTGGCCTATGTGCTCGGCCACGCCGACGACATGGTCATCAAGCCGGTCGATGCCTCCGGCGGGTACGGCCTGGTGTTCGGCCCGTCGGCCACCGAGGAGGAGCTCGACGCCGCCAGGGCGGACATCGTCGCCGATCCGAGAGCATGGATCGCGCAGCCCGTCGTTCAGCTGTCGACGGGCCCGACCCTCGTCGACGGTCAGCTCCGTCCCCGCCACCTCGACCTGCGACCGTTCGCGGTCAACGACGGCGAGGGGATCTACGTGCTGCCGGGTGGACTCACCCGGGTGGCGCTGCCCGAGGGCAGCATGGTCGTGAACTCGAGTCAGGGCGGAGGCTCGAAGGACACGTGGGTGGTCGGATCCCCTGCGCCTGGGGATCCGACCACTGATCGCATCGTGACGCCGACCGATCCGGCCGCCTCGGCGCTCGACGTGGCGCCGGTCCCGCTCCAGTTCGGTCCGGCCGATGACCATCATCGCCGTCATCAGCAGGAGCTCCAGCAGCAGCAGCAGGGGTGCGAGCCGATCCGGGGGGCCCCGTCGTGCTGAGCCGCATCGCCGAGGCGCTGTACTGGATGGGCCGGTATCTCGAGCGGGCCGACGACACCGCCCGCCTCCTCGACGTGCACGTCCACCGGGCGCTGGTCGAGGCGACAGGCGATGAGGATGGTCGGCCGCTCGTCGGGTCGGCGATGGACCTGTGGTCGGTGACCGACACCCTCGCCTATGACCACGACAACCCGAACTCCGTGGCGGGATCCCTGATGCTGGCCCGGGAGAACGCCGCCGGACTGCGCGAGGTGCTCAACACCGAGGTCTGGGAGGCACTCAACCGGACCCATCACGAGCTCGAGCAGACGGTGGCGTCCGCCCGGGAGTTCGGTCCCCACCTCTTCTTCCAGTGGGTGCGGGAGCGGGTCGCGCTGATCGGGGGCCTGGTCGACAACGTGCTGCTCCACGACGACGGCTGGCGGTTCATGATGGTCGGGCGATGCCTCGAGCGGGTCGACATGACCGCCCGGTTGCTGCGTGCGGTCCCACCCTCGGCCGACGAGGGCTCCTGGTCGGGGGTGCTGTTGAGCTGCGGCGCCAACGACGCGTTCCTCCGAACCCACGGCGGCGCCATCGATCGGCGCCGTGCGCTGGAGGTGCTGTTGCAGCACCCCGACTTCCCGCGCTCGGCGTCGTTCTCGCTCCGGCGGGCCGAGGAGTGCCTCCGCCTGATCCAGACCCCCGGTCGTTCCACGAGGGGCCGGGTGGTCGATGCGCTCACCGCGGATGACGGGACCGTCCGGATCCTCGGACGGATCCGCTCCGAGCTCGACTACTCCTCGCCCGAGGAGCTCGACGGCGACCTGGCCGGCGTGTTGCAGCGCATCCAGCACGCCTGCGTGGAAGCGTCGGCGTCGTTGACCGAGCACTACTTCCGCCGGGTCGCCTTCATCGAGTGGTCCTCGGAGCTCGCGTCATGACCGCGGCGCCGGAGGTGACGCCATGACATGGCGGGTGGGGATCACCCACACGACCGAGCACAGGTATCCGACCCCGGTGCGGTCCAGCTACAACGAGGCGCGGCTCGAGCCGCGCAGCGACCGCAACCAGACCGTGCTGTCGAGTCGGGTCGAGGTCTCGCCCCAGGCGCGGCTCGGGCGTCATGTGGACTACTGGGGCACCGTGGTGCACCACTTCGACCTGCAGGTCCCGCACACGACGCTGACCGTCATCGGCCGGGCCGTGGTCGAGACGGCCACTGCCCCGGTCCCCGCGGGAAGTGCCAG
>Ga0315287_10004871_pt1 | contig 13136 bp, 8 predicted proteins | sample YL17G11_0_MG_FD_205037 | JGI IMG/M metagenome (GOLD analysis project Ga0315287, IMG submission 205037) | Sediment microbial communities from Yellowstone Lake, YNP, Wyoming, USA - YL17G11_0 | ecosystem: Environmental > Aquatic > Freshwater > Lake > Sediment | place: USA: Wyoming | collected...
GCTGCACATTTCCGACGATTTTGGGTTTACCTCACTGGTGCTGAAGTACCAGATCGTCTCCGGCGGACGCAAGGGCGAAGATAACGTCGCCGTCATCAATTTCTCCGATCGGATCGCGACCGAAGGTGAGGTTAGTTTCAACTGGGATTTGGAAGGGTTTGGTCTGTTGCCCTCCGATTACATTCTGTATCATTTTGAGCTGGCCGACAACGATAGGATTTCCGGGCCGAAGGTGACCAGCACCCGGGTTTTCGCGGCGCGGCTGCCATCGATCGACGAGATCGTGATGCAGACCGAAACCCAGCAGGAAGGTCGGGTCTTTGAGGCTGAGAAGATATTGAAGGAACAGCGCGAAGTAGCTGACCGGCTCAAACAGCTGGCCCAGGAGGCCCGCACCGCGGGAAAGCTGGACTGGCAGCAGAAGAAGGACCTGGAGAACATTGTCCAGCAGCAAGAGATGACCGCCCAGAAGCTCGAGGAGATGGCGCGGGAGATGGAGAAATCCGTCAACGAGCTGGAAAAGAACAATCTGGCGTCGGAGCAAGTCCTCGAGAAATTGACGGAACTTCAGAAGTTGTTCAATGAAGTGGCGACGCCGGAAATGAAGGAGGCGATGAAAAAGCTGGCCGAGGCGCTCCAGCAGATGAGCCAGGAGGAGATGGAACAGGCCATGAAGGATTTCCAGCTCAGCCAGGAAGAGATGCTGAAACGCCTGGAACGCAGTATCGAGTTGTTGAAGCTGATGCAGATCCAGCAAAAGATGGCCGCCATGCTGAAAATGGCCGAGGAAATGCTACTGGAGCAAAACCGGGTCAATCTCGACACCGAGGAATCGCTCAACAAAGACAACGGTCCGCTTCTGGCCAACCGTGAACAGCAATTGCAGAAGCAGATGGCGGCGCTGAAAGATGAAGCGGCGAAGCTTGAAAAGCTGCTGGCAGAGTCGCCTTACAAGGATTCCCAGGGTCATCAGCGGTTCGCCAAGGCCACGGAGGAAAATCAGGCCAATGCGGATATGCAGGCGATGGAGCAAGCTCTCAATCAGACCCAGCAGGAAGGCGCTTTGGGATCCGGCCGCTTGGCGTCACAAAAGCTCTATTCTCTTGTCGGCGAGCTCCAGGAACTGATGGCCACATTGGCAAATGACGAGGGCAAGAAATTGGCGGATCAGGTGCGCAGGGCGATCGACGACGCCAACTATCTCTCGAACAAACAGGAACAGCTTTACGGCGCCTGCCAGGATAACGCCTATAACCTCGGCTCCCTGGGTGAAATGGCGGCCCAACAGCAAATCCTTCGCGAAGCCGTTGACGGCCTGGCCAAGCGGATCGACGAGATTGCCAGTCAATCGCCGTTTCTGGCCGCCGAGATCAGAGCTTATCTTGAAGAAAGCCAAAGGAACATGGCCGGCGCCTGCAATGATCTGGGCGAACGTCGCGGACGGGCGTCGCTGAACCAGCAAAAAGACGCCATGTATAATCTCAACCGGGCCTCGATCAAGCTCTTGGACGGACTGGAAAGCCAGAAGCAATGCAACAAGGGCGGCTCGTGCAATAAGATGAGCATGCAGATGCAGTCCATGTGCCAGAAACAGAGCGAGATCAACCAGCAGACGCAGGGGCAATGCCCCAAACCGGGGGATAAACTCGGCAGCGGCCAGCGCGAGGCGCTCAAGCGGCTGGCCGGCGAACAGGGCACGGTTCGCAAATCGCTCCAGGAACTCCAGGCGGAATTCGGCGACCGCCGTGAGATTTTGGGTCGTCTGGACGCTCTGGCGGATGAGGCGAAAAAAATCGAAGAGATGCTCGACGAAGGCCAGGTCGGCGATGAATTGACCGACCGGCAAATGAAAATCTATTCGCGGATGCTGGACGTCCAAAAATCGCTCAACCGGCGCGATTATACCCGTGAGCGACAGGCCACCACCGCCGAAGACATTCTGCGCGCCTCGCCGGGGCCTTTGGGGGATGAGGGTTTCCAGAAAACGGAAACGCTTCAGGATCGGCTTAACCGGTACCTGCAGGAGGGATATCCCCGACAGTATGAACAGCAGATAAAGGCCTATTTCAAGGCCATCTCCACCATGGGTCAGGACAAGAATGAGCCGTAAGTTTCGGATTCACGCGCTGGCGTTTATTGTGCTCGTGGCAGGCGCCGGTCTGGCGGGCGCTCAGCCGCCGGTGTTGCGCGAGGCCCCCGTCGATTCCGGAGCACAGAAACCACCGTACATTATGGTCATCGACGGTGTTGAAAAAGCTCAGCGGCTGATGGAACTGGGCGATTTCGGGCGCGCCGCCGACCTGCTTCAATCGCTTCTGGACAAGTCCCCTGAAAGCATGGTGGTCAAAGATCTTCTGACGACCTGCTTGGAGCAATCGAAAGATTACGGCCGACTGCTGCTCTTCCTCAAGCGGCGCCTGCAGACTGACCCCCCTTCCTTTGCGCTGTATCGCGATTTGGGGCAGGCCTATATCCTGGCCGGATCGCCTGATTCCGTCGATCAGGTTTTCTATCAGGCCTTCGCCCAGTCCGTCGACCGGGAACGGGCCGGGTCTGCCCTGGCCGGCATCTATCACCGGTTCGGATTGTATTCGCAGGAATCCCGGTTTATCGACTCGGTGCGGGTACTGATCGGAAATCCCCGACTCTGGGCCGATCAGCAAGGCGATGCCCTGGCGGCCCAGCGGCGGTTCGCCGCGGCGACGTCGGAGTACCTGGCGCACATGGAGAAAGACAGCCTGGCGGCCAGAGACGCCGAGGACAAGCTGATTTCTCTGATGCGTTTTCCCGAATCGGCCGATACCGTCATGGCCATCCTTTCGGAACGGATCACTTCGCGCACGGACAACATGCGCCTGCAAAATACTTATGGCCAGCTCCTGATGGAGCAAAACAAGTACGCCGAGGCCTTCGAGTTCTTTCGTCGTCTGGACAGCCTTCACGCGGGGAACGGCAGCGACCTGCTCTATTTCATGCGCGAATCTCTGAAACGCCGCCAATATGACCAGGTCCTGACGGCGGGAAATTATTTTCTGGCGGCCCATCAGCAATCGCCCATGAGAAACAGCATCCAGTTTGCCATCGCCGAGGCGCTGGTCGAGACCGGCCGCTATCGGGAAGCTCTGGCCGCGTACCAAACCGTCGCCGGCGATTTTATCCGCCCGGCCCACCGCGCCGAGGCCAACCTGAAGATCGCCTCGCTCTACAATGACCATCTCGACGATCCGGCCAAGGCAAAAGGATACTTCACGGAGGTCATCCGGGCCGTCCCGGGCGGAAGCTATGCCCTCAGCGCTCAGATGGGGTTGGCCGACGTGGCCATCAAGGATCGCCGCTTTGATTCGGCCGTCAGCCTATATACGACGGCGCTTGGGCTGGATCTTCCTCCCGAAACGGCGGAACAAGTCGAATTCACGCTGGCCGAGATTTATCTCTTCCAGGGAGATTACAAGGAAGCCACTGCCCGCTTCAAGCAAATCATCAGCCGATACCCCCGCGGTTTCTACGTCAATGACGCCATCCAGTATTCGCTTATAATCAGTGAGGCTCAGGACGAAGCCCCCCAGCAGATGGATCTTTTTGCCGCCGCCGAGTACTACCGGTACACCGGTCGGGCGGATTCATTGGAGTACTACTTGACCAAAATCTGCCGGGTCGGCATATCGGCGCTGGCGCCGATTTCATACGTTCATCTGGCCGAAATGTACGCCGACCAGAAGCGCTATGACGAGGCCGTGACGTCGGTCGACAGCCTGGCGGCGTTGTTCCCGGAATCGTATTATCTGCCGTATGGATTGAAACTGAAGGCGGATATTTATCTGCAGTCACCCGTTACCCGTGAAGAGGCGCTGGCCATTTATCGTGACCTGCTGCAGAATTACTCGACCTACCCCTTTGCCCCAGAAATCCGAAATATCGTGCGCCGGGAGACACCCTCAGGGCGCAGTTAAGGCAACCGAGTAATTGCGGTCGGAGCCGTCCGAACTCCGGTTAGAAGAGGCTCTTCTCTTTGTCCTTTGGACGGGTCAGGTTATTGACCTTCTGCTCCAAATCCTCAACCTTCTGCTCGTACCGTTCGATCTTGGCGTCTTTCATCTTGGTCGTCGTTCGCACCAGGATGGCCAAGGACATGAGCAGGAACAAAACGGAGTTCACCTTGCGAAATATCTCGCCGTAGTTGAACATCGAGTCAAGAAACGCGGCTACTCCCAGAATGAAGAGAATCGCGCACCAAATCAGCATGTTTACCTCCCTGACCGTTTTTGCGTCCCGGGCGATTTACCCTCGAAAAGAGCTTGTGTAATGCCGGCGAAACCGTATATTTGCCTTTGTTTTGGAAAAAACGCCGACATAACTGGTATAATTATCGACGCGAAAATCGGATTTCTTTAGGAGGCTTACGTGGAGCATCCGGCCAACCAGGCGCCCAATGGTTTTGATAAGATCAACGCCGTCATCGCCGGCCTTGTCGCGCTGATTGCGTTTATCATCTATCGCCTTACCGTTGCCCCGACTTTTAGCTATTGGGACTGCGGCGAGTTTATCGCCTGCGCCCATATTCTGGGCAATCCTCATCCCCCCGGCTCGCCCCTCTTTATTCTGGTCGGGCGCTTTTTCGACATCCTACCCATTGGCGCCAACGTCGCCTTTCGGATCAACCTGGTCTCCGTGGTCTCATCCATGTTCACGGCCATGTTTGCCTATCTGATCACCGTCCGCCTGGTCACGAGCTGGTACGCGGGCCGGGCGGAATACCGGGAGGGACGGCTCATCGCCTACGCCTCCGGGATCATCGGCGCCCTTTTTATGGCGTTTTGCCAGACCAACTGGAACAATTCGGTCGAAGCCGAAGTCTATGGCCTGGCGATGCTGGTGATGATGGCTGTTTTCTGGTTGGGCCTTAAATGGTTCGATCATCGCTATTCGCCTGCCGGACAGCGGATCATCCTGCTGGCCGTATTTCTGACGTTTTTGACGGTCGGGGCTCACCTGACCGTTTTCCTGATCTTACCCATCGTGGCGATTTTCTTCAGCCTGAATAAGGATGCCACCAAAAGCGACTGGGCGCTTGTGGCCGGCTTTTTTGCGCTCGAATTACTGCTGATTTTCCTTCTGGCCGGAAGCTTCGCCAACTACAAAATCTTCCTCGCCTTTACCGCCCTGTCATTCGCCGCCATGGCATTCTATCTGCGCAATAAAATCCACTGGCCGATCCTGCTGTCATTGGCCGCCGTTTCGACGATCATGATCGCCTTTTATCCTTTTCTCGCCGGCCTTCTTATCTGGTTCTTCGTCAGCGCCGTCGTCTGGTCTATCACCCGCAAACCCCAATGGCTGCTGGCGATGCTGATCATGATTATGGCCGCGGCGGGATTTTCGGTTCACGCCTTTATCCCCATCCGCTCCACCCATCACCCCATCATCGACGAAAACACGCCGTCGCGCAGCTTCACCACCTTTGTCGATTTCCTCGACCGCAAGCAGTACGGCAACATGTCCATGACCGAGCGGATGTTCGTCCGCAGGGGCTCCTGGGAGAATCAGTTCGGCGACCACAGCCGGATGGGATTTCTGCGCTTCTTCAAGGGGCAGTATTCCAACAAGTCGCTTTTCCCCCTGTTTTTCCTCATCGGAATCGGCGGCATGATCATGCTGGCCGTGAAAAATCCCGCTTGGGGGTCGGTCTTTATCACCTTTTTCCTGGTCTCGTCGGTGGGGCTTATCTTGTATATGAATTTCGCCGACGGCACCCGATACAACGAAATGACCGGTGACGCCTACCAGGAGGTCCGCGACCGGGATTACTTCTTTACCCCGGCCTTCATTCTTTTCGGCATGGCCATCGGGCTCGGCATGGGCGCCGCCATGGAGACGATCCGCAAGGCGTCCGAAAAGTACGGACCCGATCTCAACCGCAAGGCGGTGATCGCCTCAATGATACTGGTGCTGACGCCGATCATTCCGGCCAAGGCCAATTACTTCGCCAACGACCGGTCGAGTAACTACATGGCCTACGCCTATGCCTACAATATCCTGAGTTCCTGCGACAAAAACGGCATCCTGTTCACCTCCGGCGACAACGACACCTTCCCCATCTGGTGCATTCAGGAGGCCTACAATTTCCGCAAGGACGTGCGCGTGGTCAACTTCTCCCTGTTGAACACCGACTGGTACACCTGGCAGTTAAGCAACCTCGACCTGCTGTCGGCCATCAATTCGGGGTACGACCTCGATTCGCTGGGACGGGTCGCCCGCAGTTCGCTGGCCGCCGGCAAAGCCACCAAGCTGGAGGAACCAAGCGAATTCCTTGGCTCCGAAACCGACCAGTACGTCCGGGAATATCTTGACTCTCTGGCCAAACAAAACCGGCTGCCGGCAGGTATCCGTGAACGCGCGCCCATCTCGCTGACGGACGATCAAATCCTCTGGATTGACACCGTCATGCAGGGACAGACCGTCGTCCGACCGGCCAAACCTTTCTACGACCCGGTCCGCAAGCGCGCCAACTACCTGTACCCGACCATCTACGACGGCGAGGCGCTCAAGGTCTCGACCATGATGATGGAGAACATCATCCTGAACAACAAGTGGCGGTACCCGATCTATTTCTCCTCGGTCTCCGGCAACGTTCGGGAGTCACCCTTGAATCTGTCCGACCGGATGTACCGCGAGGGCATGGTTGTGCGGCTGACGCCCGATATCGTCAAGATGGCGTATAACGTCCCGCGAAGCGACAGCCTGTTTTTCAAAGTCTATGACTACCGCAACCTTTCCGACACCAATGTTGCGCAGGATGAGAATGCCGCCGGTATTTCACTTACCTATCCGGAGAAACTGCTCGATTATCAACAGTACATCTCCACCTCGCCCGACTCGGGTCGCGCCGATGCGCTCTTGGACCGCATCTGCAAAACGATTCCGGCCTACTGGCGGGCGCGCCTGTGGCAGCGCGACATGTATACCCGCCGGGGGGATTCGGCCACGGCCAAACAGATTGAGAATGAGATGATGACGTACCTCCGTGGGTTCCTGGACAAGAACCCCGAAAACATCTTCTTCATGCAGTTCGTGGGGATGGCCGAGTATGCCATCGGCGACAAAACCAGCGCCGAAGAGTACTTGAGCCAGGCCTGGGAATTAAACCATGACAACGAGCACGTCTTCCGGGCGCTGTTGACGTTGTACGCGGAGATGCGGCGGCCGGGCGATATGCTGCGCGTCGCCGAGACATACAAGCAATACCAAGCGCGCGATCCCATCGCCAACGACGTCATCCGCAACGCCCAGGCGCTCATGCAGGGCCAGAGCCGGCCCCCGGCGCAGGCGCCGCCGGTGCAGATGGTGCCGCCGCAGCCGACTCAACCGCGGCCGGAAAGCGGCGGATAAGTCCGGCGCCATCTCTCCAAACCCTTGCACGGGACGCGCCCAGACGCGTCCCGTTTGCTTTTCCACCCGATTGACGCCATCCCATGATCTCGGACTATCACGGGTCACTCCCGCCGAGGGGCCTGTTGATCAAGTGGACTTTGTCATTGCGAGAAGTCCCGGTCTTACCGGGACGACGAAGCAATCTCCACTATCTCCAAAGCATACTGCTGATGGCGGTTGCTTCGCTTCGCTCGCAATGACAACGGCGGGCTTTTTCAACACGCCCGGAGGCGGGAGTCCAGTAATAGAGTGCAAATACTCTGGATGCCCGCTTTCGCGGGCATGACATTGGCAGGCATACATGCGGCGTGCCGCTTACCTGATGTTCAGCATCCGGTGCAGGTCAATCAGCAAGGCGCCGACCGCCGAGCGGGTGTCGACGTTGAGATCGATATCCTGAGTAACCGACCCAAGATGGGCGGGAATCTCCAGCAGTTTGCCTTGAGGCAAATCGCGGGCGGCGATTTTTTCCAATTCCGCCGCAAAGTCGACGTTGATCAAAAGACGATTTTGCTGCCCGCCCGTAAGCAGGATCAGATCGCGGAAAAGGGTCTGCCAAATATTTATGATTCGATTGATGCGAAAGCGGTCGGTGAAGGGCAGAATGTCTGACGCCTCGGCGATCAGGTCGATCGGGTCGGAGGTGAACATGCCCTTGAAAATGAGTTTCGCCACCTCGCGGTCCTGCTCGATCTCCCCGGTCGCCAGATACAACGCCCGTCCCAGCGAACCCCGGGACAGCCGGGCCAGAAGCGCCGCTTTGACCTCGCTGACGCCGGCCTTGGCCAGGACGAAATGCGCTACGTCGGACTCCGCCAGGTACGCGAATCGAACCCGGCGGCAGCGCGAAATGATGGTCGGCAGCAGCCGCTCGGGCCGCGCCGTGGTGATGATAATCAGCGTCTCTGATGGCGGCTCCTCGATCAGTTTGAGCAACGCATCCGCTGAAGTCGTCAGCATGCGATCCATCTGCTCGATAACAACCACCCGCTTGCCGCCCTGAGGCGGCTTATGCGACAAACTCTGCCGCATCTCGCGCACCGTCGCCACCGGAATGGTCATCTGCCGTTGGCCGCCGATCAAGGAGTACGGCTCGGCGATTTTCTGATTGAGGATTTCCCAGTAGTTCTCGATCTCTTCCTTGTCGGTTTTCGACGGCGGGGTCGGAACCGCAATATACAGGTTCGGAAACTGCAGTTTGCGGATCTGCTTGCAGGCGGGGCAGACGCCGCAGCTGTCGCCCTCGGCGCGGTTGGAACAATTGAGATACGCCGTCAGCGCCAGGGCGGCCGCCCATTTGCCCACCCCTTCCGGCCCGCAGAAGAGGAAACTGTTGGGCAGATGATCCCGGTCGGCGGTGCGGACCAGGATTTTTCTGACCCGTTCCTGACCGATCAGCGACCTAAAATCCATAACCGTCCAGCCAAATCACCGGGTCGAGATGCTCTCTCCCCTGGCGGATTTCAAAATGCACGACCCCGGAACCGCAGGCGCCGAGAACGTCCCCCGTGTCGACCAATTCATCCAGCTCCACCGACGCCTGCGACAAACCGGCGTACGTCGTGTAATAACCGTCATCATGTTCCAGGATGACAAAATGCTCATAGCCGCGCAGGCTGCCGACATAGACCACTCGTCCCGGAGCGGACGCGGTGACGCCGGTCTGACCTTTTGCCGGCTGAATGTCAATGCCGGGCGAAAACGACGTCAGATTCGTGATTTTATCCTTTTTCCACCCGAAGGTCGAGGTGATTTTCCCTTTGATGGGGGGCCGCAACGATCCTTTGAACATCGCGAACGACCCGCTTTGAAAGCGAGGTCCCGGCCCTTCCTGCTCTATCCGCTTTTCCTGCGCCTGCTCCAGCTCGGCAATGATCGATTCCATTTGGCGCGCGGTGGCCGACAACGATACCAGCCTATCCTGAAGAATGTCGGTCTGGCGCTTGACGCTCCCCAGCGTCTTCTCTTCCTTTTGCTTCAGCGTCATATCGAGGTTGATCTTGGCCTTCTTTTCCCGGCGTTGACGGTCCAAATCGGAGTCGGCCTGCTCCAGGCTGTCCACGTACTGCGACAGGAGTTTGATCGAATCCCCCGCTTGCGCCATCTCGCGGGTCGACCGCCCCGAAACCGACGCCAGATAGTGTACCAACCGGCCGTGCGTGAAAACCCGATCAAAATCCCAAAGCTCAAAGTCGGCGCTCGACCGGCGCCGGCAGTAGAAATCGACCAGGAGCGCGTTATAGCTCGAGCGCGTGCCTTCCAAACGTTTCTCGGTTTCCTCAAGCATCTTCCCGGCGTCGGCCAGCCCTCCCCGGACGCTTTTGAGATGCTGCTCCATTCTGGATACCAGTTTCCGGTTGAGGTCGACCCGTTCCCCGTATTTGTTGATCGACGACTTGATCTCGGTTTCAAGCCGGTTCAGACTGTCGACTTTCTGTTTGGTTTCGGCCAGCTGCTTTTTTACCCGGTCGAGTTCCTGTTTGTTTTCCATCAACTTCCGGCCATTATCATCTGCGACCATGCCGGTTGCGGCCATGAACGCCGCCATCAGCGCGACTATGCCAACAAACCCTCTCATGATATCAGGAGCCTTCGGATGCCGAGATATGCGCCCGCCATCCCGGTCAGTCCGGCCAGCACGGCATAGATCGCGACGTCAAAGACCGAGGGAAGAACCAGTGCAATCGTGGCCACGCTGACTCTCCCGGCCAGGTAATACATGGCCGCCCACCCCAAAACGGCCGCGATAAAGGCCGACAGGAAACCCTCGGCCAGAAAAGGATACAGCAGGTATGATGGTCCTGCGCCCAGAAGCTTCAGCTGGAAAAAATCCGTCGATTTGCTTCGAGCCGTCAGGCGGTTGGTGTTGGCCATGGTGAGAAGGACGACAAAGAGGATGATCCCGCCGATAATATACCCGACCCGGCGGAAGTTCCGCGCGGCCTTTTCCACCTTTTCAATCCATGGCCGCCCGAACTCAATCGCCTCGATTCCCTCAAGACGCTGCAGCCGTTTCTCCAGGGCATCCAGCTGATCAAGGCTTTTCGATTGGTCGAAAAAGATGACGAATGATCGCGGCAGGGGATTTTCCTGAAGGCCATCAAGAATGCCCGCCCCGAGTTCGTTTTCCAAAAACTGCGCCGCCTCCTCCCTGGAGACATAGGCCACCGCCGCCTCCCCCTCAACTGAGGATACCGCCAGTTCCATGACGGCCAAAGCCGAGTCGGGGACGGCATCCGAGATGAACAATTCCATGCGGACCGATCCGAGGAGTTCATGGTATTGTTGAGTAATGGTGCCGGACGCGATCCAGAAAAGGTCGATGAGGATCAGGACAATGGCCAGCACCAGAAATGATCCCAGCGAGAGCCTTTTTTCGCGCCGGATGTGGCGGCTGATCTGACGGACAAACCGATCGGGACGGATCATGGCGTCAATTTACCCTCATGCAGGTGAAGATACTCGTCGGGACCGTTTCGCGGGCCGGAACCTGACGTCAGGTACAAAATAGTAACTCCGGCCAGCCGCAACGCGGCCAGACGTTCATGAATGATGGCCGCCGACTGGGCGTCGAGCCCATCGGTCGGTGCATCGGCCACAATCAGATCTTTGCGAGCCGCTTCGGCGCGGGCCAGAAGCGCCGCACGGCGCTCCACTTCTGAGACTTTGTCCGGGACTTGAGATAAAAGATGAGTTAACCGGTACTTGCCGCAGGCTTCCAGGGCGCTCTTGCGCGCCGCCCGAGGCGACAACCCGGCGATTTCGGCGGACAAGGCGATATTCTCCAGAATCGTCAGTTCGGTCAAAAGGGAATAAATCCCCCCGACCCCTCCGATCTTGCGCCGCAGCTGCCTCAATTTTGTGCGCGATTCAAGGACTGATTCCATCGATTCACCGTCGATGATAATTTCTCCCGCCGTGGGGACAAGCATACCCGCTATCATCTTTACCAGCGCCGTCTTGCCCGACCGGGCCGGGCCCGAGATAACCAGATACCGGCCCTTCTGCAGGTGAAACGTAAGCCCGGTAAACAATCCCTGACCGCTGTGCGTGAAATCCACCTGTTTAAAGCTTATCACGGTCTTCTCCGCCCAAAAAGCGTCATAAATCGGTCATCGGCCGATGGGTGTGGTGTATAAGTAGATAAAGGCCATAATCCCCCGGTAGAAACGGCTGCCGGGATAACCAGGCAATCGTTATTTGACACATCCGTCTTCCGTTCGTACATTACGGACAAATGGTAATATGGTACGAAGCAGTTATCAAGCGTAAAATGGAGTCCTCATGAGGCATATATTATTGACATCTCTGGTGATTCTGGCCGGCATGGTTCAAGGGGCCGACTACGTCAAGATCAACGTTCCCACCATGGCGACGATCAACAAAGTCTATTTCATGAACGATCAACTGGGCTGGGCGGCCACCTCCGCCGGAGAGGTTCTCAATACCTTCGACGGCGGGAAAACATGGAAATCCATGACACCCACTACCAGAAATGTCAGAGACATCGAAGTCCAGGGCCGTCAGGGGTATATTGTCGGCGATCAGGGCCTGCTGATGAAAACCACCAATGGCGGAGCCTCCTGGCAGGATCTGTCGCTGAGCATTAAGTACAATTTGGTCGGCGTGGGCATTGTCGATGATACGACGATCATCGTCTGCGGCACCGACCAAAACAGTGTTTCCAAGACCAAAGGGATTGTTTTCGACAGCCGCGACGGAGGAAAAACCTGGAAAAAACACGAGGAACAACTGGGGAACGGGTACACCGACATTTGCACCTACCCACCCCGTAAGGTCTACCTTCTGGCCGCCAGGAAAGCGTTCCATTCCATCAGCTGTGGCACCAGGTATTTTCCCGGTCAGTACGAGGGTTCCCGCCTGGGTCTCGGATTCGATCTCATGGATGATTGGGGTTTCATGGTTGGCTATAAGGGTTTGTTTGCCCGGTCGATCACGCATGGCCGTAAATGGGAGGAAGTTCCCGTGGAGGTCACCAAAAACCTGTACGCGGTGGAATTGTTCGACCACTACTCGGGCGTGGCCGTCGGCGATGACGGGTTGGTGATGTACTTCTACGACGGCGGCGACCGCCACGTCGTTGAAACCTGCGGCGTCGACATGGATCTCCACACCGTGGCCGTGACTGGTCAGAAAATCTTCTTCGGCGGTGAAAAGGGCACCCTGCTATATAAGGAACGCTTTCCCAGGATAGAGTAAGTTCAGGATCGGCGCCTGACCTGGGTGACCGCCACTCCGGCCAGGACCAGCGCCGCGCCGACGACATCCTGCCCGGTCAGTTTCTCACCCAGCGCCGCGTATCCAATGAAGACGGCGATAATGGGCGTGATGAACGAAGTCAACGAAAGCGTCACCGCAGATATCCTTTTCAACAACCAGAAATACCCCCCGAAGGCCACAATTGATCCGAAAATCGTCAGGTAGGCGATCGACGCCACGGACGTGACGGTCATGTGGAACCGAGAAATCGGTTCAGAAACTGCGGCCGCCGCCAAGAGCAAAATACCGCCGAGCGTCATCTGCTGCGCCATCATCGGCGCCACTGGCGCTTCGGCCAGGAACGCCTTGACGTGCACCGTGCCGTAAGCCGAGGCCGCCGTTGCGGCCACCACCAGCGCCGCCCCCGCCAGCGACGGCCGGTCAAACGCAACCGGCCCGGCGAAGATGATGATGATGCCGGTAAAACC
>Ga0315287_10004872_pt1 | contig 13134 bp, 9 predicted proteins | sample YL17G11_0_MG_FD_205037 | JGI IMG/M metagenome (GOLD analysis project Ga0315287, IMG submission 205037) | Sediment microbial communities from Yellowstone Lake, YNP, Wyoming, USA - YL17G11_0 | ecosystem: Environmental > Aquatic > Freshwater > Lake > Sediment | place: USA: Wyoming | collected...
AGAATTAAAAAAGACCCCCCTCAGGAAGAGGAAAGGGGCCTTTCTCCGAACCAAACAACTAACGGCCGATGATGTAGCGGTTCGGATCGACCTCTTTGCGCAGGATTTCCAGTTCGTGGGAGGTGGGAATCGGGGTCTTCACGATTTCCTTGGCCTTCAGCAATTGGAAGCCGCAGTTTTTCTGCACGTCGTCGAAGGCGCACCCCTCATGGATCGATTCCACCCGCATCCGCTTGGTCTCTTCGTCGTACCCGAGGATGGCCATGTTGGTGATCACTTTGTAAGGGCCCGTGTTTTTGGGAAGGCCGGCTTTTTCCCGGGCGCCCGGCCCGGTCAGGTATCCCGGCGTGGTGATGAAGCTCACTTTTTCCACGAACCGTTTCGCGTCCTGGGGGGTAATCACCATGATCCGCCAGCAGAACGACGCAAAGTCATTGGCGCCCCCCGACCCCGGGAGCCGGACTTTGGGTTTATGCCAGTCTCCGATGACCGTGGAGTTGAGGTTCCCGTACATGTCGATCTGCGCTCCCCCCAGGAAGGTGTAGTCCACCATGCCGCGCTGACTGGTCTCCATGATCTCGCACATGCCGCTGGCCATGATGGCCCGGTGGATGGTGCGGGAATCCCCGACGGAAATCGGCATGGTCGGCAGAATGGGGGAAATCCCCCCGGCTTCGAACATAATGACCAACTTGGGGGCATGGGTCTTCTGCGCCAGCATGGCTGCCGCGCAGGGCGCGCCTGTCCCGACACCTACCGTCGCCCCATCTTCCAGATTGCGGGCGGCGGCGACAATCATCATTTCCATGGTATTATATTCAGCCATAGTCATGACTCCTTCTTATTCAGTTCAATGAGGTGTTCCTGGGCCCGGAGTTGATTGATCCGCTGAATACCTCCGCAGAGCTCCAGATACTCATTGAAATCCTTGGTTCCATAGATGTATTTGTCCAGGAACTCTTTGAACTTCCCGGGATCCTCTTCCACCTTAAGCCAGTGTTTTAGATGATTCTCATCGGAGAAATATTCGTAAGCCATATTTCCCGGATAGCTGCCAAAAGGAACCTCGCACATCGCATCAACCAAATAGTAGGGAATGACGGTAGCCGTCGGGTCGCGCCGGATTTCCTCGTTGTGAACCAAACGCTCGCAGGTGATGATGAGGCGCTTGGAGGCCCGGGCCAGCTCGAAGTCGGCGATGGAAATCCCTTTCACCCGGCAGTTGCCGTAGATGTCCGCTTCGTGAACGTGGATGGCGGAAACATCGGGCCACAGGGCCGGGAACAGGGAGTAGTTCTGCCCGGTGAACGGGCATTTGACTACTTTGATGGCGCTGTATTTGAACGTATCCGTCCCCATGACGTTTCGCCCCGGCAGAAACGAAACGCCCATGGCTGCGGCTTTCAGCCGCAGGGCCATCGAATAGTTGGTCCATTCGCAGTTCTTCACCTTTCCGCTCTCCATGTACCGGCGGGCGTTCGGGGAAAGACCGCGGGCTTCCAGCCCGATGATGTAAGCGATATCGCAGCGGTCGAAAACCTCTCCCGCCGCGAGGATCTGGAAATCGTGGGTGGAAGTATGACCGGCAAAAATCATGTTCTTTCTTTTTTGCCGCAGGATTTCGTGACAGACAGCGGTGGGGATCCGATTGGCCCCAAAACCGCCGATGGCGAGATATTCGCCGTCATGGACGAATTTCTCGACCGCTTCCTTGACCGTCATGACCTTGCTGATCAGGGCTCTGTTCTTATGGCGGTAAAACTCCCTCGCCTTGTCGGCATCGGGATCCATAAAAAGAGGGCCCTCGCCTTGAGCGACAACGTCGAACATGGACGTCCCTCCTTCTTTTTAATATTGATGGTTTCGTAAAAAGTCCATCTGCAGCGTTGCGCTTCAACCCTGCCCCGTTAGATAACAATCTCGCTCTTGGGATCCAGGGATAAGCCCCCTGATATTCGAAGAGGGAAATCCTTTTGAAGAATATCTAACGGGGTGAATCGTTGCGGCGCACCTGTAAGTGCGCCTCACTCCTCAGTTTTTGCGCGCCTTGCATCTGGAGCTTTTTACGAAATCATCGTTCCGCGGACTTCTTACGAGATCATTCATTATCCAAGAAACCCCGTTGGGGGTGAAAGCCTTTTATTCACCTGGCCTTTCGATTTCCCCAAGGTTTTCGAGGTTGTCTGCCTTGGATGAAAATCGTCCCAAATTTACCATTGAATGAATGGAGATTCAATCAATATTTTTCCCAGGGGACTTGAAATAATTTTTACAAACCGGTAGATTGGGACAGGATGGAAACATCCCCAACGCGTTACAGGCGGGAGGAAAAGATACCGAGGGAGGAGAAAATGATGGGGAAGAAAAAGCTTTTCCGGGGGGCGGCGGTCGTGGGGGGCGGCCTGACCAAGCTGGGGCTTTTCAAGGACCGTAATTCCAAGGATTTCTTTGTCGAAGCGTATCTGGAAATGCTTGGCTCCGTCGACAAGGGCGTTGACCCGAAGGACATTGAAGCCATTTACGTCGGCAATTTCACCAACGACTTCTTCGTCAACCAGGCCCACTGGGGCCCTATCATCGCCGATCTCCTCGGCTTCGTTCCCAGACCGGTGACCCGCACCGAAGGCGCCTGCGCCTCCAGCGCCCTGTCGTTTCGGGAAGGGGTCTTGGCCATCGCCTCCGGTCTTTATGACATCGTTCTCGTAGGGGGTTTCGAGCAGATGTCCAAGCGGACCACGGAAGAAGTGGCCGAAGGCCTGGGTATGGCCGCAAGTCCTTATGAAGTGGCCGCGGGATTCACGTTTCCGGGCGTTTTCGGGACCATGGCGACGGCTTATTTTGCCAAATACGGGGCCGATCGCGAGGCTCTCTTCAATGTAACGATCAAGAGCCATAGCAATGCCCCCCTGAACCCCAAAGCCCAGTTCCCGTACACCATTCGCGATTTAATGAATCAGCGGATCGAAAGGTGCCGTCAGAAAGGCGAGCCTATTCCCCAGTGGAAAGACGAAAAGGATTTTCTGCGGGATCCCAGGGTGAATCCTCCGGTCGCCTGGCCCATGCACCTTTTTGACTGTTGTCCCATCAGCGATGGCGCCTCCTGCCTGCTATTGGTGGCGGAAGACCTGGCCAAAAAATTCACGGATAAACCGGTTTACGTAGTCGGTACGGGTCAGGGAAGCGGATACAGTTTACATGCCAAGAAGGACTTGGCGAGCTATGAAGCAACGCAGGCCGCGGCTCAGCAGGCATACGAGATGTCGGGATATGGGCCCAAAGACGTCCAGTTTGCCGAGGTCCACGATTGCTTTTCCATCGCCGAGATCGTGCACATGGAAGATCTCGGTTTCTACAAGCCCGGCGAGGCCTATAAAGCCGTCGCCGCCGGGGAGAGCCGGCTGGATGGACCCAAGCCGATCAACACTTCCGGCGGGCTAAAGACCAAAGGCCACCCGGTAGGGGCCACCGGCGTCGCCCAGCTCTATGAGGTCTACACTCAGCTCCGGGGAGAAGCGGGGAAAAGGCAGATCCCCAATCCCAATTTGAGGATTGGCGGCGCCCACAATCTTGGAGGAACCGGCGGGACTTGCACCTTCACTCTTCTGGAGAGGAGATGACGCCATGAGCAACAAACCTTTTACCGACACCTCCTACGAACAGTTCCTGAACGAAGGGAAAATCATGGGGACGAAATGCCGAAAGTGCGGGGCCTTGTCCCTGCCGCCCCGTCCGATTTGCGTTTCCTGCTTCAGCCGTGAAATGGAGTGGATCGAATTCAAAGGAACCGGCAAGCTCGCCGCCTTTACGAGCATAACGGTCGCCCCCCCCAATCTGGCAAAAGAGGGGTATGGCCGGAATAACCCCTATGTGGTGGGGGTTGTGGAATTGGATGAGGGGGTGAAGGCCGTGGCGCGCATTGTGGGCGTCGATGCCAAAAAGCCGGAGCAGATCAAGGTCGGCGCGGCCCTGCAAGCGGAATTCATGACGAAAGAGGAAGGGGGAGTGCGGAAAACCTCCCTCGCATTCAAGCCCCGATAATCTTTGACCGTGCCGGCGATTCCTGGTTTGGGAATAGGAGTGGGGGTTTGCCCCGCTCTTCCCACCTTTTACCCCAAATGTAAAGAATAGGTTTTTTCCAAAGCCTTGACCAGACTCATCAGCATCCAGTTGATCGGGGTTTCCATTCCCAAACCCGCCCCTTCGCACACCACCGCCCCGTTGATGAAATCCACCTCCGTTTCCCGTTGCGAAAGGACGTCTTGCAGCATGGAGGAGTAATTGTGGCGGGTCAACCGGCAGGCCTCTTCGGTCTTTTCCACGGGATTCGGGAAAGGGAGCCGAATTCCTTTGCGGTCGGCGATCTCTTTGGCCTCCAGAACCGCCCGTCGCAAGGTCTCTCTTGTTTCCGGGTACTGTAGGAGATCCCCGTTCCGTAAGCGGGTTATGGCGCTCAGGGCGTTGATCCCGATATTCACGATGAGTTTTCCCCAAACCTCGTTCCGGATCTCCCCGGAAACGCGGGTCACGATTCCGGCTCGGTTCAGAAGACCCGTAATTTCTTCCGCCCGTTCGCTGACACCTCCCCGCATTTCCCCGATGATCGTGTCCCCCGATCCGGCATGAAGGATTTTGCCAGGGCTGATCAAGGTGGAGCCGTGGCTTGTAACTCCGGCCAGGATCCTTCCCTCTCCCAAAATCGACTCCAGCACTTCCGGGTTTCCCAGCCCGTTTTGCAGGGTCAAGCCCGCGGTCTTCGGGCCAAAAAGAGGCCGGGCATCCTCGGCCGCCTGTTGAGTCTGTCTGGACTTGGACAGAAAGATGACAAGGTCCGCCTGACCGATCTCCTCGAGGGTTCTGGTCGCCCGGAGCGAAATGGAATTTTCTTCTCCGGAAGCCTCCCGGATCCTCACGCCGGCGGCCCGAATCGTCTCCACGATTTCGGGTTTGATATCCACCGCCCAGACTTCTTCCCCGGCGCGGGCCAAATATCCGGCAAATAAGGCCCCCAAAGCCCCCGTACCCACCACTGCGATTTTCATATTTCACCTGTGAGAAAATACGTGTCCATTCCAGGGTTATTGAAAAGCAAATAAGATATCAACCGTTAGGCAATCCGTTCCAGGCTTTTCGATCGCAGCCGAGCGGAACAAAGCCTGCTGCAATATTTTACCGCGTTTGCCCAAATTCTGAATACCTTATTCCCTGGCATCATGATCCCATCCAAGGAACCGAACTGCTCCCGCCCAAGTGCGGTAGGCTGGATGGGTTTCTATTCCGCACCGATCATATGAAGCGAGCCCCCGGGAAATGGGATAAAAAAGAGGAAAGGGGCAGGCAGTGATGAAAGCGAAATGAAATAAGATTGATGAAATCGTAAAAACTCTGAAAATTCCCTTTTCCGTCATTCCGGCGAACCTCGGATCGGGTCCGGGGCAGGCGCTGGAATCCAGGATTTTCAAAAGCTTACAAACACCCTGGAACGATGGTTTCGAAAAAAGCTCCAGATGCAAGGCGCGCAAAAACTGAGGAGTGAAGCGCACTTAAAAGGTGCGCGGGAACGATTCACCCCGTTAGATATTGCTTATAATCACTTTCCATTCGGGGGGGCAAGATTTTCCCTCTTGCCCCGAAAGATGGAAAATATTATCTAACGGGGCAAGGTTGAAGCGGAACGCCGCAGATGGACTTTTTATGAAACCATCAAGGTTGATGATCTCGCAAAAAGGTCAAAAACGAGTCATTGCGAGCGAAGCGAAGCAATCTTATGTCTTCTATCTCATTGATTTCATGAGATTGCTTCGTCGCTACGCTTCTCGCAATGACACGACTCCAGACTTTTTACGAAACCATCAAGATTTATTGATAAAATCTTGGGGATTTGATAGGCTTCGTTAGGCGCGCCATAGGATACGGAGATATTCATAATTTGTCATTGAAATTCGCGATGTATCCCCTGAATTCATTGAATTCCAGTTAGACTATCATTAAAGGAGGAGTTGCCATGATCTGCATGTTGATTGAAGTTCACATCAAGCCGTCGGCGCTTGACGAGTTTCTCAAGACCATCAAGCATGATGCGGTTCACTCGGAACGCGACGAGCCGGGCTGCCTGCGCTTCGACGTGCTGCGCGACAACGATGACCCGCTGAAGTTTTACTTCTACGAAGTCTACAAGGACGAGGCGGCTCGGCTGGCCCACCGCGAGATGCCGCACTTCGCTGAATGGGCGAAGTTCATGAAGCACGGTCTGGACCGGGAGATCGTGCGCCACGCCACGACGAATTTTCACCCGACAGACGCCGAGTGGCGGTAGCTTGCAGAGCATGTCCGAAATTGCGCGTTATAATTTTGATGATTTTGAGCAACGTCCCCTTTTCGTCCCCTTTTTTGGGGCGGTTCCGGGCCATCTATACGCTCTGAGAGGGTGACGACCATTCCCGGCGGAAAGCAACATCATGAGCGTGCCGACGCCCAAAATCGACCGCATCGCCAGATAGGGCAGGCGGCTGACTCCATTTACGAGGAGGTATGAAACAATATGAATTCAAAGAAAAATAGTAAGAAAACCCCGAAAAAGGGGGACGGCTCCATCCTGCCGTTTCCACCGACGCCGTCGGCCAGCGTTGCCGACCCCACCCTGCAGCAATCGAAGCATGGCCGGTGTCGTCGCCGTGTCCATTGCCATCGGTCACTGGCTCGGCCCGCGCGACCCGGAAGAACAAACTACCCTGGCGATCGAAAGCGCGGCCCGCCACCCCGGATTAGCCATGACGATTGCGGCTTTGAATTTTAATCCCCAGAAAACTCTGCCGGTGCTGGTTCCATACCTGGTTGTGTTCATGGTTGTCACGACGATTTATCTACAATGGCGTAAATGGCGTTCGGATGGACGATCCACTTAGCAGCATTGGTTTACGGAATTATGGAGAGAAACGACATCTTTTTCCAAAAAGTGGAGTAGCGGAGATCTGCTATCAACTACCTTCAATTTCTCAACACGTATTGTGATATACTTTTTGTTGTGTTGGTATGAGGGAATTTCTTCTCTTGTACTCCACTTCCCGAATTATAGTGAACGGCTTAAAAAAGTAGTCATTGCGAGGAGCGAAGCGACGCGGCAATCTCATAAGATTGCTTCACTTCGTTCGCAATGACACCCTTTGGATGTCAACTTATATAAGCCGTTCCCTATAGCATCAAAAGTGGAGCGCGTAGGGGTTTTGGTATCGAAGAAATAGGCTGGGATTGGAAGATGGGTTAAATACGGAGTTCTAAAAGAAAAGCGGGGTGGAACCCCGCTTTTCTTTTCCAGCCTTCCTTTGTCCACTCCCACTGTTTCCCGTTTGGCCGCTCGCCTCCCTGATTTTTCATTCCCCCATCCACTGGCCGAAAATCTTACTTCTCCAGTTCCGGAAGAATTTTCTCGTAGAAGTCCAGGGATTCAGGATTCTTCAGCGCATCCCGGTTCAGGACCGGCCGCCCGTTGACGATATTCGTCACCGCGCTCTCAACCTTTTTCATGTTGAGCGTGTAGGGGATGTCGGGCACGGCGGCGATGACCGCCGGAATGTGACGGGGAGAAGCCTGCTCCCGCAAGGCCTTTCGAATTTTGTTTTTCAACTCTTCCGTTAGCGTAAATCCGGGGCGAAGCTGGACAAAGAGCAGGACCCTCTGGTCTCCCTTCCAGTTCTGTCCGATGACTAAGGAATCAGCCACCTCTCCGAACTTGTCCACCACATTGTAAATCTCCGCCGTTCCGATCCGCACCCCTGAAGGTTTGAGAACCGAATCGGACCTTCCGTAAAACGTGATTCCCCCCGTATCCTTGTGGAAAACGACGTAATCCCCGTGACGCCAGACCCCGGGATAGACTTCAAAATAGGCGCTCTGGTATTTTTCCCCAGTCGGATCATTCCAGAAATAGAGGGGCATGGAGGGGGCCGGCGACTCGCAGACCAGCTCTCCCTGCTGATCGTAAAGGGAACGGCCTTTTTCATCATAGGCCTTGATTTTCATCGCCAGGGTCGGCCCTTGGAGCTCCCCGGCGTAAACCGGGCTGATGACGGATCCGCCGGCGAAAGATCCATTGATGTCCGTGCCCCCGGAGATGGAACCGAAATGGAGGTCCTTCTTGATCTCCTGATACACGTATTCGAATCCTTCCGCCGATAGCGGCGAGCCCGTCTGCGAGATCGCCCGCAGGGCCCCGAGGTCATATTTCCGGCCCGGCTTCACTCCCTGGCTTTTCAGGTAATTGATGTAGCTGGCGCTCATCCCGAAAATCGTGATCTTCTCGTCCTGGGCTAACTTCCACATGGCCTCGTCATCCGGGAAGCTCGGGTTTCCGTCGTAGAGGACTACGGTCGCCCCCACCCCCAGGGAGCTGATCAGCCAGTTCCACATCATCCAGCTGCAGGTGGTGATGTATAGGATCCGGTCCTCGCGCTTCAAGTCGGTGTGGAGGATGAGTTCTTTGAAGTGTTCCATCAAGATGCCGGCAGCCCCCTGGACCATACACTTCGGCCTGCCCGTGGTCCCCGAGGAGAACATGATGTACACGGGATGGTCGGAAGGCAGCTGTTCAAATTCCAGAGGCGGTTGCATCTCCCTGGAGAGGAAATCCTCCCACCGGACGCTGTTGGGAATGCCCGTAAGATCCGGCGGCTGGTCGACATAGGAGGCCACGATGACTTTCTTGAGCGACGGAATCCCCTTGGCGATCTCCGCCGCATTTCCAAGGGAGCTGAAAGGTTTTCCCTTGTAGTAATACCCATTCACGGTAAAGAGCACTTTGGGTTCGATCTGCCCCAGACGGTCGAGGGCCGCCTGCGAACCGATGTCGGTGGCGCAGGAAGACCAGACGGCTCCTACGGAAGTCGCCGCCAACATGGCGATGGCCGTCTCCATCATGTTCGGCATATAGCCTGCCACCCGGTCCCCCGGTTTGAGCCCCAAATCGCGGAGCGCGTGGGCCAGCCGGGCCACGGCGGCGTAGAGCTCGGCGTACGTCATCTGCGCCTTTTTCTGGGTTTCTCCCCGGAAGATAAAAGCCGGGCGGTCATCCCGATGCCGCAGGAGATTTTCGGCAAAGTTCAGCCTCGCCCCGGAAAACCATTTCGCCCCCGGCATCTTCCGGACGTCGTCGACGACCTGGTCATATCCCCGCGAAGCCTTGATGTCCGCAAATTCCCACAGGCGGGCCCAGAACTCCGGCACGGCCTCGACGGACCACCGGTAGAGCTCCGGGTAGGTGCGGAGATGTTTGCCGTCCTTCTTGTTCACATATTCGAGAAAGCGGGTGAGGTTGGCGTTCTTGATCTTGTCTTCCGACGGAATCCAAAGGGGGGTCTTCATGGCATCCTCCTCAAAGGGGGCTCACCGGGTTCCGGGTGAGAAAAAGAATTGATGGCTGCGTAAAAAGTCCATCTGTCCCGCTCGGAGCGGGATTACGCTTCAACCCTGCCCCGTTAGATAAAATTTCCCATCTTTCGAGGCAAGAGGAAAAATCTTGCCCCCTGAATGGAAAATGATTCTAAGCAATATCTAACGGGGTAAATCGTTGCCGCGTACCTGTAAGGGCGGTTCGCGAATCGCCCCTACTCCCTAGATTTTGCGCGCCTTGCATGGTAGGGGCGAGCGGCGCTCGCCCGAACATGGGCGTCCAGCAGGACGCCCCTACAATCGAAACCATCGTGGATGGTGGAAAACGATTTATTTCAGCACCGGAAACAAGGAAATCGTTCTCACCTCCTTTCAAGAAAGGAAGGATATCCGCGGCGGTTGGGTGCGGAGGTTACCGGAGACAACGACCCATTAACATTTTAGCCGTTTGAAAAGCCGGCTAAAATGAATTGCAAATTGCAAATATCAAATTGAAAATTGATAATTGCGTAAAAAGTCGTCACTCCGCTGAAAACTGGAGTCCAGGATATTTATAAATATTTGAAAATACTGGCTTCCGGCTTTCGCCGGAATGACGAAACCGGATATTCTCAGACTTTTTGATAGATCATCAAAATTGAAAAATAGATGATTGTTTCGAAAATTTGCATTTTGCATTTTGCAATTTTAATTTTTCAATGAGATTTGGCGTGTTTTCCCAAAACGCTAAATCGATACACGAGCCATATCTTTTCCTCTGGCCCCCTGGCCGCTCGGTCAGGGAAGTTTCCGGATTCTAACCGCGCAAACTTTGTAGCCGGGAATCTTGGCCACGGGATCCAGGGCGTCCAGGGTGAGGAGGTTGACCGCGGCTTCCTTGAAATGAAAGGTCATGAACACCACCCCCGGAGGAAGCCGGTCGGAAGTCTTCGCCTTGACGCTCACCTTCCCCCTTCGGGAAGCAACCTCCACCAGTCCGTTGTCAGCCTCGAGGCCGAGGCGGCGGGCGTCATCGGGGTTGATCTCTACGGTCCCCTCCGGGTAAATCGCGGAAAGCCCCGGCGACTTTCGGGAAAGAACCGTGTGATAGTGGTAGAGAACCCGGCCGGTGGTCAACAGGAACGGGTAGTCGGTGTCGGGCATTTCGGGAGGGGGGGCATAGGGGGTCACGTGAAATTTCCCCTTCCCGCGAACGAACGTGTCTTCGTGCAAATAGGGGGTGCCGGCATGATCCAGATCGGGGCAGGGCCATTGCACCCCTTGCGTCTCGATCCTTTCATAGAGAATCCCCCCGTAGGAAGGGGTCACGGAAGCAATTTCCCCCATGATCTCGGAGGGAGAGTTGTAGCCCATCGGATAGCCCAGGCGGGTGGAAAGGTCACAGATGATCTTCCAATCGGGACGAGCGTTTCCGAGCGGGTCAAGAGCGCGGCGGACCCGCTGGACTCGGCGCTCGCTGTTGGTAAACGTCCCGTCTTTTTCCACAAAGCTTACCCCCGGAAGGATTACGTGGGCCAGCTCCCCGGTCTCAGACTGGAAGATATCCTGGACCACTAATAGATCCAGGCGCTGCAGCTCCTCCTTTACCCGGTTGGCGTTGGGATCCGTGAGGATGGGATTCTCGCCCATGATGTACAGGGCCTTAATTTTCCCTTCGGTGACCCCTTTCATCATCTCCATCAGGGTGAGGCCGGGTTTGGGGGAAAGGGAAACGCCCCAGGCTTCCTCGAATTTCCGCCGCACCCCTTCATTATCCGCCCTCTGGTAGCCGGGGTAAACGTTGGGAAGCCCGCCCATGTCGCAGGCGCCCTGGACGTTGTTCTGACCCCTCAGGGGGTTGACGCCGGAGGACGGCTTCCCGATTTGTCCGGCAAGCATCGACAGATTAGCCAGGGCCAGGACATTATTTGTCCCGGTCACATGCTGGGTTATGCCCATGGCATAGAGGATCGTCGAGTTAGGAGAGGTGGCGTAGAGCCTGGCTGCTTCTACCAGCTGACCGGCAGGAACGCCGGTGATCTTTTCCACGGCTTCGGGAGGGTATTCGCGAACCGAATCGGCCAGGGCTTCGAACCCCTCCGTTCGTTCCTGGATGAAAGTCTGGTTTTGCCACCCGTGGGCCAGGATGGTATGGATCATCCCGTTGATCAGGGCAACGTCTGTTCCCGGACGGTGTTGGATCCAGAGATGAGCAAAGTCCGCCAGTTCGATGCGCCGCGGGTCGGCTACGATCAGCTTCGCCCCCCCCTGGCGCACCGCCGCTTTCACCTGTAGGGCAATGATCGGATGGTTCTCCGTCGTATTGGACCCGATGACAAAGATGCAGTCGGCGTTGCGGATCTCCCCGATGGAGTTGGTCATGGCTCCGCTGCCGAATGCCATCGCCAGACCGGCGACGGTGGAGCTGTGTCAGAGGCGGGCACAGTGGTCCACGTTGTTCGTGCCGATGGCGGCCCGGGCCATCTTCTGCAGGAGGTAGTTTTCCTCGTTGGTGCACTTGGCCGAAACCAGAACGCCGATGGAGTCGGGGCCGTGCTCTGTTTTGATCGCTTCGAGGCGTTCGGCCACCCGGTCCAGGGCTTCCTCCCACGAGGCCGGGCGAAATTTTCCTCCTTCGCGGATGAGAGGATCCGTCAAACGATCCGGGCTGTGGACATAGTCAAATCCGAATTTCCCTTTCACACAAAGATTTCCCTGATTCACCCCCGCCGCTCGATCGGTTGTGACCCGGACGATCTGCCCGTCTTTCACATTAAGGATCAGGGTGCACCCCACGCCACAATAGGAGCAGGTGGTTCGAACCTTCTGGAATTCCCACTCCCTTCCTTTTCCCAACTTCGACCGTTCGGTCAAGGCGCCGACCGGGCATACGTTTACGCACTGGCCGCAAAAGACGCAATCGCTTTCGGTGAGGCTGCGGTCAAAGGGAACCCCAACTTTGGTGTTGAAACCCCGATGAGCGTATTCAATAGCAAAGCTTCCTTGAATCTCATCGCAGATCCGCGTGCATCGTTCGCAGAGGACGCATTTGTTGTAATCCCGGACGATGAAGGGATTGTTCCCATCGATGGGGTAGCGGTGCTGGGCCCCTTTCAGGCGGGATCCGGTCAGCCCCATGTCATAAGCCAGGTCCTGAAGCTGGCAGTTCCCCGTCTTCTCGCAGGTCATGCAGTCCAGGGGATGATCCGATAAGAGCAGCTCCATCACCAGACGGCGGGCCTGAAGAACCCGTTCCGTCCGGGTCTCGACTTTCATTCCGGCGGTCACTGGGTAGGAACAGGCCGGCACCAGATTCCGGGCCCCCTCCACCTGCACGAGACAAATCCGGCAGGCGCTGCAGGGAGTCAACTCCCCGTGATGACAGAGGGTCGGGATTTTGATTCCCAACTTACCGGCCGCCTGTAAAATCGTCCAGTTCTGGGGGATGGAAACTTCCCGCTGGTCAATGGCGATTTTTACTTCACTCATGGAACTTCCTCTAAAGAACCTTGATGGCGTTGAACTTGCATTCGCTGTAACAGATGCCGCATTTGATGCACAGCGAAGGATTCAGGGTATGAACCTCTTTCGCTTTCCCGGAGATGGCTTCCTTCGGGCAAACCTTCCGGCAGATTCCGCATCCTTTGCAGGTTTCAGGGTCGATCTCATAATGGATCAAGGCCTTACAGACGCCGGCCGGGCACTTCTTTTCCTCGATGTGGGCCCGATACTCATCCAGAAAATAGTTCAGGGTGGTCAGGACCGGGTTGGGAG